>Ga0154020_10009462_pt1 | contig 11220 bp, 10 predicted proteins | sample Klosneuvirus_201_FD_109709 | JGI IMG/M metagenome (GOLD analysis project Ga0154020, IMG submission 109709) | Active sludge microbial communities from wastewater, Klosterneuburg, Austria - Klosneuvirus_20160825_MG | ecosystem: Engineered > WWTP > Aerobic digester > Activated sludge | place...
GACCTACACCGCCGGCCCCGACATCAATCCCCAGTTCGATAGTAAAAATCTGCGCTACCGGTTTTCGTCTCTGAAAACACCCGGCTCCATCTTCGATTACGATATGGAAACACGCAAAAAAACCTTGCGTAAAACCGATCCGGTGCTTGGCGGTTTCAATTCAGAAAACTATACCACGGAATTCATCCTGGCCAAAGCCCGCGACGGCAAGCAGGTGCCCATCTCGTTGGTGTATAAAAAAGGCCTCAAACGCGACGGCAGTGCTCCTTGCATGCTTGTGGGTTACGGTTCGTACGGATTCGCATACGACCCCGCCTTCAACCGCGACGCTGTGAGCCTGCTCGACCGCGGCGTTGTGTACGCCATCGCGCATATCCGCGGCGGTACTGACTTGGGTTACGGCTGGTACGACGACGGCAAGATGCTGCACAAAATGAACACCTTCACCGACTTCATTGACTGCGGCGCCGCGCTCTGCGCCGAAAAATACACCAGTGCCGACCGCTTGTTCGCCAGCGGACGCTCCGCCGGCGGACTGCTCATGGGCGCCATTGCCAACATGGCTCCCGGCCAGTTCAAGGGCATCATCGCCGGCGTGCCGTTCGTGGATGTACTCACCACCATGAGTGACCCCACGATCCCGCTCACCACGAGCGAGTACACCGAATGGGGCAACCCCGCTGTGAAGGAAGAGTACGACTACATGAAACAGTACTCGCCCTACGACAATGTAACGGCGCAGGACTATCCGCACCTGCTCGTGCTCACGTCCTTGTCCGACTCGCAGGTGCAGTACTTCGAGCCGGCCAAATGGGTAGCCAAATTGCGCGACCTGAAAACCGACCGCAACCCCCTGCTGTTCAAAACCAACATGACCGGCTCGCACGGCGGCTCCTCGGGGCGTTTCGAGCGGCTCAAGGAGCGGGCGCTGGAGTATTCGTGGATGATGGGCGTGCTGGGGATGAAAGAGGAGGCGGTTCGGCAGTGAGCATTTTAACAGAAAAACGCCTAATTTTGTAACCCAATCAAAGAAGAAATACCATGTCCGAGATAAAGATCAGCATAGACGACCAATACCTGCAGGCCTTTCTGGCTTTCCTGCAAACGCTGAATTATGTGCAGGTGGAAAAGGTCACAAAAAGAGGAAAAAGCGGCAAGGCGAAACCTGAAACAGGCAATGCTACCGAATCATTTTTGGAGAATTTGCCGCCGGATAGCCCTCTGCGCCAGGTAGCAAAACCAATCCGCAAAGGCACCGTGACGGCAGAGGACTTGATTCGGGAAAGCGGATATGTCAAAACAGACTGGGATAAAGTACGTGATATCGGCGCCAAAATGAACATCCCGCAGAGCACCGAAGAACTCATGGCTCAACTGACCGCATGAAACACTACCTGCTCGACACGAACCGACCAACAACCTACACATGTCAAACCTGCCTTTTCAACTCAACCCAGTCTATTTTTGGGACACCGCTCCGGATCAACTTGACCCGGAGCGGGATGCCGCGTATGTCATCCGACGGGTATTTGAACTGGGTGACATTGCCGAAATTGGATTGATTCATGCCTGGTATGGAACCGAGTGTTGCAGGAAGGCGCTCCTGAGTGCCGAATATCTGCGCGAATCGGCAATTTTGCAAGGAATGCTTTTTCTTGACATACCTGACCGGTCGTTATTCCTATCCGCCTCCAAACCACAGCACCATGCCGTATGACAACCGATTTGTACCTTGAAACCATAACCCCAGGTATGCAGCAGGTGCTTACGGCGCTCATGGATATTCCTGCACTGGAGCACTTTCGGCTTGTCGGCGGTACAGCATTGGCTCTTCAACTCGGCCATAGGGTGTCCGTTGATCTCGACCTGTTCACTGATCGAACAACGGACTTCGAGGAACTTGGCCGAAGCATCCATGCCGTTTTTCCGAAGGCTGTTCTGCTGACGCGTTCGTCCAACGGACAAACCTGGAGCATTGAGGGTGTAAAGTGTGATTTGTTTGACTGGAAGATTCCTTTTTTGTACCCACCTCATATCGCTGGTAACTGGCGGTTAGCAACCATTGAAGACATTGTTGCCTACAAATTAGAAGCATTTGCCGACAGGAAAAGCGAGAAGGATTTCCGCGATGTCGCGGAAATCCTGCGCCGCATCTCCTTCGGAACAGTTATTTCAGCATTTCGGCAGCGATATCCCTACATGCAGACTGGAGCAGTTTTGCCGCTTTTGCTTAAGCCGGAGATCGTGGTTCGGGATGTTTCCATCCAAATGCTGCGCGAAGGCTCCGTTGATCTGGACGCTCAACTCATTGCGGAATCTTTGCGAAACTACGAAGCGGATATTGTCAAAGAAATTCAGGACAAAGCCGCCGCCAAAGAACACGCCCTCCGCACCCTCCTAGAACAAAAGAAAAGGCGGGACTGAATTCCTCGTTTCAGTTCGCCGTGGCTCACAGCGTTTCCAAAGCCCGCCACGGCAGCAATTCGGCTTCGCTTCGGATTTGGGCGTCGTCGCCGGCAAAAAGTACGATGTTCCGACCCACAAACTGCGGAGCAGCATTGCGCACAAACTGGATGCCTTTGTAAAATTGTGCTACGGGCGTGAAACTGAACTTTGCTTCCACGAGATGTACTTCCCCGCCTTCCCGAACCAGAAAATCCACTTCGTTGCCATTGGAGTCCCGCCAAAAATAGATGGAAGCGGGGCGAAAGGCATTGTATCGGTTCTTCATCAACTCGGCAGCCACCATGTTTTCAAACAGGCTGCCCTTGGCATGGTAGTGGTCTATCTGAGCCGCTTCGTTCAGATCGAGCAAGTGGCACAGCAGCCCCGTATCATAGAAATAGAGTTTGGGCGATTTGATGATCCGTTTGGAAAAATTCTCAAAGTACGGTTGCAATTGAAACGCGATAAATCCGGCCTCCAGGATGTTCAGCCACTTTTTCAGAGTTGGTTGTGAAATACCCGCCTCGGTAGCCAATGCCTGGTAATTGATTAATTGCCCAACCCTGCCCGCGCAAAGGCGCAGAAAATTCCGAAAGGCGCTCAAGTCGGAAATGTTGGTCACGCTCCGCACGTCCCGTTCGAGGTATGTTTCGATGTACGACGGAAAATAGGCGCTTGGGTGGATGTCGCGTTCAAATAGCGCCGGATATCCGCCTCGGAAAATAGCCGCCTCGGGATTGTCCGCCAACAGATCGGGGGGGTGTCCACGCATTTCCGAATGACTCAGCGGCAAAAGTTTGAAAATCGCCACCCTGCCCGCCAGGGACTGCGCCACGTTGTCGGCCAACAGGAAATTTTGTGACCCAGACAGGATGTACTTCCCCATTTCCTTGTCCTCATCGGCACGCACCTGCAGGTAGGAAAACAACTCGGGCACCCTTTGAGCCTCGTCGAGAATGACTTTGCCGGGGTATTGCCGCAAAAAACCTACAGGGTCGGTGGCCGCAAACTCGCGATTTGCCGCAAACTCCAGGTTGACGTACTGGTAATCCGCAAACATCTCGCGCAACAAGGTCGTCTTGCCTGCCTGACGAGGGCCGGTGACCAGCAATATCGGGAACTTCGTCAGCATTTCCCGGATGGCGGCTTCTATTTGTCGGGCGATCATGGGCGATTTTTTATGCAAAATTAAAAGTCCATTTTAATTTTTACATAAAAAAAATAAAAACTCATTGTGCACACCACTTCCAGAGAACCGTTCAACTGTCTCTACCTACTCCTTAAACAACAAAACCTTCACCCCCTCCGCCTTCTCCCGGTACTCCGCCCAGGGCTTGCCCAACAACTCGTCCACCCGGGCCAGCGCCTTGACTACTTCCTCTTCCGCCATTTTTATCGCCACGCGGGCATTGCCGTTCGGCTCGGCAGGCGAGGCGCTGATGTAGGTTGTGGCGGTGCGCAGGTGGTTGTTCAACTGGTTCGGGTTGCGCTGGATGCCCTTGGGTTCTTTTTGCTGAAAAAACACTTCCTTCAGCACGCCGATGCTGTCGCGCAGGGTTTTGCCGAGGTCGAGCACCGGTTTTTTGGTGCTGTCGGGCACATTGGCAAATGAACTTTCCACGAGTTTGATCGTCGCTTCGGCCTGCTTCAGGCGCTCGTAAGCCTTGGTGGTTTTTTCAATGGTTGGGAAAAAACCGCGCAACGCGTCGGCTTTGGCCTTTCGGGCCACCACGGGAATGTCGAGCCGCGGGTCGTCAAGCACCCGGATTATGACAGAATCCTTCTGCTCGCGGAAATGCACCAGCATTTTGTAGGTGCCGGGCAAAACACCGGGCCCGCCGCCAGGCTCCAGTTGGTCGGCATCGGGCTCGCGATTGGACGGGTACGCCACGCCGCGGGTATCCATGCTCCAGGAAATGACGCCGAACAGGGTATCCAACTCGGTTTTCCAGCGGCGCAGGGTGTCGCCTTCAGTGGAAATAATGAACACCGTAGCCTGCTCTTTTTTGCCGCCGCCGCCGCGCCTTCCGCCGCCACCACCGCCCGGGCCGCCGGGCCGCCGGGGGGCCTGTTCAGGCGCCGTTTCAGTGGCCGTTTCGTCTTTTTTCTTGTCCGACTTCGGCGCTGCGCCGGGTTTCACCCAAACAGGCACCTGCGCAGCCGTGCCCTTGGTAGGGGCTTCGTAAAATGCGTCGGCGGAAAAACGCGGACCGTCGTACGAACGCCAGGCGGCTAAGTAGGCAGGTTGCGGCTGAAATAGTTTGAGAGGCGACTCGGTCAATTTTTGGTTCCGGGCCAGTTCGCGCAGGGGCGCTATGTTGTCCATGATCCAGATGCCGCGGCCGAAGGTGGCCAGTATGAGATCGCCGTCGCGGGGGTGGATTTTCATGTCCTGCACGGGCATGGCGGGCAAGCCGCCGGGTTTGCCCTCGGCTACGCGGGGCCAGGCCGTCCAGTTTTCGCCAAGGTCGAGGCTGAAATACAAGCCCTGGTCAGTGCCGAGAAACAGCAGTTCGGGTACTTCGAGGTCTTGCACCACCGACAGGCAAAAGCCGGTGATATTTTTCGGGCCGGCCAGTCGTTTCCACCTGCGGCCAAAATCGGTGGTGTGGTACAGGTACGGCGCCCAGTCATTCAGGCGGTAGTTATTGACCACCACAAAGGCTTCGCCGGCGTTTTTGGCCGACACTTCAATCTGCGGAATCCAGGCGCCTTGGGGGCAATCGGGCAGGCGCTCGGCAAGGTTTTCCCAGGTTCGGCCGCCGTCGCGGGTGAGTTGCAGCCGGCCGTCGTCGGTGCCCACCCACACCACGCCTTGCTGGGCCGGACTGGGTGCAATGGCAATGATCGTGCAGAAGTTCTCGGCGTTGGTTGCGTCCAACGTGAGGCCACCCGAGGTGTTCTGGTGCATTTTGGACGTGTCGTTCGAGGTGAGGTCGGGCGACAGCAATTGCCAGGTTTGCCCATAGTCGGGTGAATAGTGCAGGTGCTGGCTGCCGAAGTAGATGCCTCCGTCGCGGAAGGGGTCCTGGGCGAGGCCGGAGTTCCAGTTCCAGCGGAGCGGGGCGCCATCGGGGTGCAGGGGCTTGACGTATTGGGAGTGGCCGGTTTTGCGGTCAATGTAGGCCAGTTCGCCGCCTTGTGACTGGGCAAACACGTAACGCGTATTGTCGCGGCGGGGCATGGCGTCGAAGCCATCGCCGAAGAGCACTTCCTGCCAGTCGGAGTTTCGGATTCCGCCGCTGCGCCACACGGCGGATGGGCCGACCCAGGAACCATTGTCCTGCAAACCGCCGTAGATGTTGTACGGGATTTCGTTGTCCACGTTGACGTGGTAAAACTGCCCGACGGGGATGTTTTCGGCGTAGCGCCAGGTGCGGCCGCCGTCGCGGGTGATGTTCAGGCCGCCGTCGTTGCCGTTGATAATGAAATCCGGGTCGTCGGGGCTGATCCAGAAAGCGTGGTGGTCGAGGTGGATTTTCCAGCCCACCCAGGTCTCGAACGACTTGCCGCCGTCTTCGCTGCGGTTGAGGTAGGTGTGCAGGCTGTACAGGCGGTTTTCATTTTGGGGGTCCACATAGATTTCCGCGTAGTAAAACGGCCGGCCGCCGATGTTGTCCGAGGTGGTTTTGCGCCAGCGTTGGCCCCCGTCGTCGCTGCGGTACAGGGCGTTCTCTTCGGCTTCCACGAGAGCGTACACTACGTTGGGTTTGTTTCGGGCAATGGCCAGGCCGATTCGTCCGAGTTCGCCTTTGGGCAGGCCGTCTTTTTCGGTGCGTTGCTGCCAGGTTTCGCCGCCGTCGTAGGAAACGTACAGGCCGGAGCCTTTGCCGCCGGATTTGAAAAACCAGGGCCAGCGCTGGTATTCCCACATGGCGGCGAACAGTTTGTTCGGGTTGGAGGGGTCGGCCACAAGTTCGGCGCAGCCGGTGAGGTTGTTGACGTACAAGACTTTGCGCCACGACTTGCCGCCGTCGTTGCTTTTGAATACGCCGCGCTCTTCGGTGGGGCCGTTGGATGAGCCGAGCGAAGCCGCCCACACGATGTCGGGGTTGTCGCGGTGCAGGAGGATGCGGTGGATAGTGCGGGTTTTTTCCAGGCCGGCGTGTTGCCAGGTGCGTCCGGCGTCCAGGGATTTGAACGCTCCGACACCGAAGTTTTGCGAGTTGCGCGGGTTGCCTTCGCCGGTGCCCACCCAGATGAGGTCGGGATTGAGCGGGTGTACGGCCAAGGCGCCGATGCTTTGCGTGGGCGCTGCGTCGAAGATGGGCTGCCAGTCGGTGCCGCCGCTGCGGCTGCGCCACACACCGCCCGAAGCGGCGCCGACGTAGATCGTTTGCGGGTCGGCGGGGTCGCAGGCGATGGCCGTGATGCGGCCCGACATGGCGCCCGGGCCGATGCCCCGGACGTTGAGTGTGCGCAGGTGGTCCGGGTTGATAGGCTGGGCGTAGAGGCCCGCAGCGCAGAGGAGGAGGGAGAAACAGACTTTCCAGGTTTTTGAAACCTGGAAAGTCTCGGGGAGCGAAACGCGTTGGAACATCGTTTAGAACAGTTGAATGATAAAAACACAGAGCATTGGGGCAAAACTGCAAAAAGAATCGTGAATGAACGGGATGCCGGTTGCCCCGATTTCCCTTTTCGACAAAACAACAGTCATGAACATGAAAAAAACACTTCGAATCGCACTTTTGGCAGTGGCCGCCTTGGTACTTGTCGGCCTCGGCGGTTATCTGACCTTATCAAAAGTCAATGACACAAACTTCGCCACCTTCGGCGCCTGTTTGTTGTTTCTGGCTGCCGGCGAAATACGTCGGGATAACTTTTTTTTCCGCGCCGTATGTGTTTTGCTGGTGGCATACATCGGCGCAGCCTTTGTGATCAACCCGATAGCATTTTTCGCTCCGCTTACCTGCCTGATTTTTTTCGTTTCGGGGCGACTTTTGCCTTGGCAGGCAGTGCTGAAATATCCGCTGCTGTTGGGTTTGGCCGTGCTGATCTCCTTTGTTTTAGTGCCAGGGTACCTGTCGGGTTTATCTTTCGGGAACGGATAGGAGGGTTGTCTGAAAAAATGACTTACGTTTGGCCATGAACCGAACTTTTACCCGCATTACCGGCGTATCAGGCGTCCTGCTTTTTGTTGCGGCCACTATTCTGGGTGGGTTGCAAATGGAAAATTACAGCCACCTCTCCCAGTTTATCAGCGAGTCGTACGCCATCGGGACGCCCCACGGGCCGGCGCTGCGTTTCGCGGGCTTTTTACCGAGTGGTTTGCTGCTCACGCTGTTTGCTTTTTCGTTGAAAAAATTGCTTCACGGTTCTCCAACAGTCCACCTGGGCCTGGTCGGGGTGGGTATTTTTTACGGGCTCACGACCGTTGTCACGAGTATTTTCCCCTGCGATGCCGGCTGCAACCCGGAGATGATAAACCCCAGCGTATCGCAACTCATCCACAACCTGACGGGTATGCTTACCTACCTGGTCACGCCGGTCTCGCTGGCACTCATCGGGTTGGGATTGTGGCCAAAAAAGGAACACCGACCTGTGGCATTGGCCGGCGTGGTTTGTGCCGGCGTGTCCGTTGTTTTCGTGCTTGTGCTGTTTTCCAGCCCTGCCAGCGGATTTGCCGGACTGTACCAACGCTTGATCGAAAGCAGCATTTTGGCCTGGTTTCTGGTCGCGGCCCGGCACATCAGGCTTGCAATTTGATGTCCCCGACCAAATTTTATCAAACATCGTTGCGCCCCAATTCCTACTTTTGAACCCCGAACAGCAAATCGTTCGAAATTGATCACATCTGAAATAAGCACCCACCATGCACTTCAACACCGACAAGTACAAAATCTACACCTGGAAAAGCGGCGTTATGCTGCACTGGATCCTGAATCCCGGCCTGGCGTTCAACGAACTGATCCTCGGCCAGCGCGTGCCGAAAGTGAGCCTCATAGACAAAACCAGCGACAAGCCGTACATGGATCGCGGCTACACGCCCTGCCCGCATTGCGGGCACTTACACCCTTCGCTGACCTGGTCTGCCCAAAACAACTTAGCCTTCGGCAACTGGTTTGGTCTGTACTGCAATCAATGTAGCAATATCATCCCTTGTCTGAGAAACGCGACCAGTTTCATCCTGCTCGCACTCACGGCGCCGCTCTGGTGGTGGTTCCGGGATACGCTTAAAGCCGCCTGGCTGAAGCGCCAACCGGCCCGGTACGCCAGGATCGATCTGAACAACCTGACATTTGCCAAAACGAGTTGGCTGGCGATGGGAATAACCTTCGGTGCCGTCATGTTTTCGCTCCAGACTATCCTGCCTCCGCTGATAAATCGTGAGCCGTTCACCATGAAAAATATTCTTATTGGCCTGGTCGTCTGGTTGGTAGCCGGGCTGGCTTTCGGATTGACCATGAAACTGTGGATGGGCAAGCGCGGGGGCGGTTCCGGGGTTTCGGGTTAGAAGGTTAGAAGGCCTCTGGTTGATAAAATCTTCCAACCAGAAACCTTCTAACCAGAAACCTTCCAACCCTCTAACCAGAAACCTCCAAAACTGCATCTTTGCCATTGTATGACCGAGCAGACCCTTATCGAACGCCTGAAAGCACAGGACAGGGCCGCACAGAAGTGGCTGTATGACCGGTATTCGCCGGTCATGTTCGCCGTTTGCAGGCGGTACCTGAGTTCGAGGGAAGACGCAGAAGAGGCATTAGTGAGCGGGTTTTACAAGGTTTTTGCGCAAATACACACGTTTCTGGGAAACGGCAGTTTCGAAGGCTGGGTCCGACGCATTATGGCCAATGAGGCGCTGATGCTCCTGCGAAAGGCCCATCCTCTGGTTTTTCCCGGCGACGATTTCCAGCCTGCCGACACCAAAGACGGGTTTTCCATCGAAGCCGATATATCGGCCCGCGAAATCCTTGACCTGCTCGCACAACTACCGCCCGGCTACCGTACGGTGTTCAATCTGTACGTGCTGGAAGGCTTCAAACACCAGGAAATCGCCGACATACTCGGCATCAGCATCAATACCAGCAAATCCCAACTGATCCTGGCAAAAGAAAAAATGAGAACGCTCTTGAAAGCGAAAGGAATCGTTTAACTTAATGATGAATTATGAATGATGAATGATGAATTTTCCCAGTAACTCATTCATCATTCATCATTCATCATTCATCATTTCAAAAGATGGATTTGTTTGAGTTTTTTAAAGAAAATGAGTCCAAGTTGCACGAGCGACCCTCGGAGCAGGCCTGGAAAAAACTGGAAGGCCGGTTGGAGCGGCGCCGTTTGCGCAAGCGGCGGATGATCCGTTTTTTGCAATTAGGCGCCGTGGTGGCAGCCCTGGTACTACTCCTGCTGGCGGCAGGCTTGGTTTGGTATTTTGTGAAAAATTCTCCATCTTGAAACCCACGGGTGAACCCGTGGGCGGAAACCTTTCAACCAGAAACCCTCAAACCCTCAAACCCTCAAACCCGAAACCCTCAAACCCGAAACCAGAAACCCTCAAACCCGAAACCAGAAACCTTCTAACCAGAAACTAGAAACCAGAAACCCAAACTTGCTACCTTGTGCCGGCATTTTTCGATCCACTATCATGGCAAAAACCGGCAAAAACAATCCCCAACCAGTCAGGAAGCACCCCGCCGCTTCACAACCTTCAGCCCCCAAACCCGCCCGCGACCTATTGGAACGCCCGTCCGTGGACGCACCTTCCGACTCCTTGCTGCGCAAAATATTTTGGGGCGTGGCTATTGCAGGCTTGCTCCTGCTGTGCGGCCTGTCGTTCGGCAGCGGCATCAATGCCGACGATAAGTTTCAGAACGCCTATAGCCAGACGCTGGTGAACTACTACACGTCATTCGGGAAAGACACCTCGGCGTTGTACGTTGCCGACGGCAACATGCACCTGTACGGCGGCTTTTTCGAGATCGTGACCGGGTTTGCAAACAAGACCCTCGGTTTTCAGGAAAACGACCTGGCATACCACAACCTCCGCCACCTGTTCGGTTCCATCCTCGGCTGGGTGGCTATCCTGTGTGCAGCCTTGCTGGCCCGGCTCATCGCCGGTTGGCGGGCCGGCGTACTCACGTTGGTCATCATGCTCCTGTCGCCGCGGTTCGTGGGCGATTCGCTGATGAACCCCAAGGATATCCCCTTTGCGGCAGGCTACATGCTGGCGATCTACAACATGGCTGCCGTACTGGCCCGCATGCCAACCCCCCGAAGATGGAACATCGCCGGACTGATAGCGGGACTGGCCATTGCGCTGGCCGTGCGAGCGGGTGGCCTGCTCAATTTTGCGTACCTGTTCTTTTTCGCCGGGCTGTACCTGGTAATGAAAAACGGTTGGGGCAGTTTGTTCCACGGCAAAACGGTGGGGCGGTACGCCGCCGTGACGGTCGGCACCGCAGCAGCCGGGTATGTTTTGGCCTTGCTTTTTTGGCCCTTTGCCCTGCAAAAACCGTTCGCCAACCCGTATTTCGCCCTGACGAAGTTTTCGGATTTCGAGATCGCCATCCGGGTGCTGTACGAGGGTTTGAATGTCAAATCGAACATGACTCCCTGGCACTACCCGATCAAGTGGATCGGCTACACCATCCCATTGGCTGCGGTGTTGGGCTTTTTAGGCAGCCTGGCGCTGCTACCGCGGCTGTTGCGACGTTTCCAGCCCTTGTGGGTGTTCCTCGTATTTTTTGCGGCCATATTTCCGGTGTTTTATGTGATTTACAAAAAATCGAACGTGTACGATGGCTGGCGGCAACTCACGTTCGCCTACCCCAC
>Ga0154020_10009464_pt1 | contig 11218 bp, 10 predicted proteins | sample Klosneuvirus_201_FD_109709 | JGI IMG/M metagenome (GOLD analysis project Ga0154020, IMG submission 109709) | Active sludge microbial communities from wastewater, Klosterneuburg, Austria - Klosneuvirus_20160825_MG | ecosystem: Engineered > WWTP > Aerobic digester > Activated sludge | place...
GATCTGAGCGTGTTCCTGTTCTTCGGCGCAGTGGGTGTGGCGGGCACGTACTACCTCTTCGTGCATTCGTTCGACATCATCGTTGTTCGCCCGATCTTCATTTTCGGACTCCTTTCCGTTGCCGTGCTGAATGTGAATAACATGCGCGACATAGATAACGACCGAGCCAGTGGGAAGCGCACGCTAGTGGTTCGTTTGGGTCTAAAGAACGCCTTGCACTATCACGCGATCCTCACGATCATACCATTCCTCCTCTTGTTCAGTTTCGGAAGTGATGCGTTGGAAAAGCCTTGGAAGTACTTGGCCTTGCTCGGTTTCATCCCGATCGGGATCCACGCGTATCGCATCCAAAGTGAAGATGGCAAGATCCCATTGGATCCAGAACTGAAGCGGGTAGCGCTCGGCACATTCTCAACGGCGTTACTCTACTCGTTGGGCCTTATCCTTGCCTGATGTTACGTGCCCGCTGGATCGAACACACCCTGCAGCCGAAGTTCGAATTGGGCACTTCCAAAGGTCCAATTGGTGCGCGTCTTGTTTGGTACTTGATCGCATGGCACAGCGAACGACCCGAAATACAAGGCATAGGTGAAGCCGCACTCTTCCCTAAGCATAGCAAGGAGTTCCCGGCAGAAGTGAAAACGAAACTGGTTGAACTATGCGCTGATACCACGAATTGGGAAGCCCGTCTGGAAGATGATCTCATTCACGTTCCAAGTGTGCGTTTCGCTGTGGAACAATGTCTGAGGGATCTTGAAGTACACGGTTCCAAATTGCTCTTCCCCTCACAATTCACGCTTGGCCAAAAGAACATTCCGATCAATGGCCTCGTGTGGATGGGCGATCGAGAGACCATGCGTATGCGCTTGCGGGATCAAGTGGAGCGTGGTTTCACCACCGTGAAAATGAAGATCGGTGCGTTAGGGATCGATGAAGAATTTTCCTTGCTCGAGGAACTGCGTGAAGAATTCGGACCGGAACGGATCACCCTACGTGTGGACGCGAACGGCGCGTATTCCGCCAAGGAAGTGATGTCCATCCTGGACCGATTGGCACGGATCGGGGTTCATAGCATTGAACAGCCCATAGCACCAGGCTTGTACGAAGTGATGACCGAGGTATGCCGCAATTCACCAGTGCCAATTGCGTTGGATGAGGACCTGATCGGCCTGAATACGCGACGCGCGAAAACCGACCTCTTGGAAAACATACGTCCGCAGCACATCGTGATCAAACCCAGTCTGGTCGGTGGCTGGGCGGCTGCACATGAATGGATCCAGTTGGCAGAAGAGCGCAACATCGGTTGGTGGATCACCTCCGCATTGGAGAGCAGTATCGGCTTGAACGCGATCGCACAATTCACTGCCACATTACCCTTGCAACAAGCGCAAGGACTGGGCACGGGATCGGTCTATTCCAACAACATCCCCTCACCGCTGTTGGCAGAAAAAGGTTCGCTTCACTACCGGCCCGAAATTCCTTGGGAGCTGCAGGAATTCGAAATTGGAAAACTACTTGACCAATAGTCGTAGCTCTTCCTGACCTTTGCGCTGCATGGCCAAGCGTTATTCACGTAGTATCGATAAAGCATTTGAACGGCTCACGTTGGATGGCGTGGAGCTTTCGAAGTATGCAGCGCTCGATCATTTTAACAAGCTCAAGGCGAAACGGAAACAAGGTGAGGAATGGAAGGAAGTGACCTTCAACACTGTATTGAACATCGTGGCCGGCAGCGGTGGTATCGCCGCGTTTACCAGCGGTACTACAGGCCCACCGAAGAAACTGACCATCTCGAAGCGTGACCTCGTGAACAGTGCTAGGCTTACCGCTGAAACCTTCAACCTTCACGAAGGTGACCGCACATTGCTTTGCCTTCCCTGCAATTTCATCGCCGGGAAAATGATGTTCGTGCGCGCCATGGCCTTGGGTCTGGACCTGCATGTGATCGACCCGCGTGGCAGCGTTCTAGACAACTTGAAGGTGACCGATCGATTCAAGTTCGCACCCATGGTCCCTTTGCAACTCTACCGTGCGATCCAACAAGATAAAGCCCGAGTAGAAGAACAGTTCGAGATGGTCCTGCTCGGTGGCGGTCCCGTGAGTGAAGCACTTATGGAGGACCTACAAGACCTTTCAACCAAGGTGTTCCAGAGCTACGGCAGTACAGAGACGGTTACCCACGTTGCGCTGCGCAAACTGAATGGGCCGGACCGGAACGAACGCTATGCTGCTCTTGGGAAAGTTCACTTCGGTCGAGACCCGCGGGGATGTTTGGTGGTCTATACGCCCCATCTTTCGGTGAAGCAGCACATTACCAACGACCTCATTGTTCTGCACGATGAAACCCACTTCACGTGGTTGGGTCGTTACGACAATGTGATCCTGAGCGGTGGCAAGAAGATCTTCCCGGAACAACTGGAGGCCAAGACCGCTGGCTTGCTCCCCTTTCCCCACTATTTCAAAGCGTTCCCTGATCCAGAGCTTGGCCAAGCAGTCATGCTCGTGCTCGCAACGGACCGACCGCAGGATGAAGTGATGCCTGAGGTATTGGAAACATTGATGGCCAATTTGGACCCCCACGAGTGGCCCCGGCGTGTTCAGGCATTGGACCACATTGAGATGACCAGTGGCGGGAAGGTAAAGAGAAGTTAAGAGCCAGTCGGGAGTCCAAAAGTCGGGAGTCGGGAGTAGGACTCACGACTCTCTTGACCAACAACTCACGACTCACTACCTACTTCATATTATTCACCGCTTCCTTGTCCAGTGGCTCTTCGTCGTCATTGTCGTTGTTCAATGGCTTGAAGGTGGTGTAATGGCGCCATTTCTCGAGCACTTCCTGCATATCGGGTGGCAATGGACTTTCGAAGTGCATGCGCTCCCCGGTCATCGGATGGGTAATATCCAACGTGCGGGCGTGCAAGGCCTGGCGTGGTAGGATCTTGAAGCAATTCTCCACGAACTGCTTGTACTTGGTGAAAGTGGTCCCTTTCAACACGCGATTGCCACCGTAGGCTGCATCGTTGAACAAAGGGTGCCCTTTCCATTGCATGTGTACCCGGATCTGGTGCGTACGCCCGGTCTCCAATTTGCACTCCAACATGGTAATGTAGCGGAACCGTTCGATCACCTTGTAGCGTGTCAAGGCATGCTTTCCTTGGTCACCGTCCACGAACACGCCCTGTATGGTGCGATCCTTCAATGACCGGCCGATGTGGCCTTCAATATCGCCCTCATCTTCATCGAAGTCACCCCATACAAAAGCCGTGTACCGTCGATCGCTCGTGCGATCAAAGAACTGGCGGGCCAAGTGCGTCAATGCCTCTTCCGTCTTACCGATCACCATTACGCCGCTGGTGTCTTTGTCCAAGCGATGCACCAATCCCGGCCGTGGGATCAAAGCACCCGGTGTGCTCGGCAGTTTTCCGAAGTGGAACAACAATGCATTCACCAAGGTGCCATACCAGTTTCCGTGGCCCGGATGTACGACCAATCCCGCCTGCTTGTCGATCACAAGAATGTGGTCATCCTCATAGAGCACGCTCAATGGAATATCCTCCGGCTGGATTTCGGTATCGCGCTGCGGGTAGGGCAACACCACACTGATCACATCGCCGGGTTTCACCTTTTGGCTTGGCTTGGCGGTCTTGTCGTTCACCAGGACATTCCCGGCTTTGGCCGCAACCTGTATGCGGTTGCGTGAGGTGTTCGCCAAGCGATCGAACAGGAACTTGTCCAACCGGACCAACCCTTGATTGGGGTCACAAACAATGCGATGGTGTTCGTAGAGCTCCTGCTCTTCACTCAAGGTAACTTGGTCCTGTTCGTTGCTCATCAATGTTGCACCATGAGTCTGCCCTGTGCGAGGGTGGTGCTATCATGCCCGACAACGCGGACCATGTATAGCCCGTTGGACAAGGCGTTGGTACTGATCACCGTGCCATCTGAAATGGAACTGGTCAACACTACACGACCTGTTGCATCCATACACTCCACGGTGGAGCGATGTGGGAGGTCCGCGTCCATCTTGATCCGAAATCCATCATTGGTGGGGTTCGGATAAAGGACCAATCCTTCTTGAGCACCCTGCACTTCTGGTATAGAAGCCCATGGATCAACCGCCGCGATCATGACCGGTCGCATCATCAATGACCCAGCGAAACTGGTATTGGCCCAAGAGGTACCGGTCTTGAAATAGATCTTGGAGCCGTTATCCCGGTTCTTATCGAAACCGATGTTCATGCGCGTAGCATTGGTCTGGACCCAACCGATGTAGATCGTGCCTTCTACGCGGATCGCACTATCGAGCTCGTATTCCACGTACTTGTTGATGCCATCGACCCGGTATCGGGGTGAGGAGAAGGAGAAGTTCTGGTGTTGTATCACCTCCGGTTCCAAGCTTTTCCAAACCGTGCACAGGAACGAACCTTGCGTTGGCGCGGCGTCCGGTGGCGCATTGGCTTGGGGGTTGAAGTAGATCCTGATCGCACGCAAGGAATCAGCACCTAACAGATCGTAACGGTATGCCAGTTTTGCACCGGCGGTTTGCAAGAAATAGGCTGCTTCGGCACTACCGTCGTCATACGAATAATAGTTACTGAATTCCTGGATGAAGGAGGTCGTATCGTTGTACTGGATCAGATCCGGTTGGGTCTGACTGTGGAAGGCCACCTCCCAAAAAGCAGCATCGACCGAACTCGAATTGTCGAACACGAAAGGTGTCCCACCGCTATTGATCGGATTCTGTGTATTGAAGCTACTGCTCGCATTCCCACTCGTGTTGATCCCGTTCTCCTGATCGAACACCGTGCCAGCATCAGCCGAACGGACCAGCATGCCGTAACGGATGAAGCGATCTTGGACATCCAGATTCTTGATTGTTTCTTGCACGCTCTGGGCCATGTTGCTGGCGGGTGCATCGTTGAAGCGGTTGAACGGGATCGAGGTATATGTTTGGAGGATGCTGGATTCCGGGTACACATAGGCCATGTCGACGATCCGTTCATCATCAAAAGAGCGCTGGGCGGCCATTCGGACATAATCCAGATGCCAATGGTCGAACGAACCGCTCAAGGTGGCTTTGTTCACGAACCGGAATTGGAATCCGGCATGGAGGTACCGCAGCTCCTTCACAGGAACAAGAACCTGTTGGAATGGCCCTGGAGTTGCATAGGGAATGCCCCAGGCCGGGTACCACGTTTGTTCCACCGGAGCATAAAATTCGAGAAGAAGACTATCCTGCAATTGGGCCTCGGCATCGCCGCTGAGCCCTTGTGCCTGATAGAAGAAACTCAGGTAAATGGAGTCGCTTGCCGGACGTTCCAAATTGATATCTACGGAGGTCAAATGGTCGGCGCGCCCGTAAGACGTGTAGTTCTGGAAATCGTACGGATACCCTGTGCGGGCCAATCCGTCGAAGGTGGCAACCCCAATGGTCGGTGGGTCGATCGGATATGTCCCGTTCACATAAACATCATCATTCTGCCAAAGGATGAGCGGCACAGCGTCATTCCCCATTCTGTATGTCCGAGGGTCCGCCGCTACGTTGTAAACAAGAAGCGAATCCTGAGTGAAGGCGGGTTCCAAGGTGAAGAGCGTATCCAACGGTGGAAATGCGATGGAGTCCAACACGTCGTACGCAGGCCACACTTCCACGGTCGTGCTGGTCGGTGGTTCAATGGAAAGGTCCCATATCGTGGCCATTTGGCTCGGTAATGCCGAACGGGTCGTTATCGGCGGATCGCTCGCATCGATGGTATAAATGAATGACGTATCAGCGTCGTACTTCATGCTAGGTGTTGAGGTCCCACCCACCTCAATGCGGTAGATCGTCTCCGTGAGCGTGACCCCGGCATCGGTTGCCAATGCATTCAACTTCCGTGTACGGTCAATGGAAAAATCATCGACCAAAGGAAGTTCCTGAACCGTATTATCATAGCGGAAAACACGTTGCACATTGTCTTTGGCACGTGCGGCTCCAGGTATCGGTCTCGCTCCCAACGCCCGTAGCCCTTCACCCTGTTGTGCCCACGTCTGTTGCCCAGCCAGTAAGAGCAGTAAAAGGCACACGAACCTATTCAATGACATCAACTGTGTCTGTTTGTTCATACTGGTGTGGATCGTTCCAGCCATCTGCAGGCCGAAGTCCCGTTGTATCCGAATTCAACCAAATATCGATGGCCGTTCCCAGTGAAATGCGCTCGCCTGCTTGCGCTCCAGGTACTTGTCGCCATACCCTCGCCAACGCGGAATCGGCCGCTGTATTGCATCCATCGCAGGTGACCACGACACCCAAGTTCAGAGAGGCCATGTTCAGGACCATCTTGACCTCAGCATGGGTCAACCCTACCAGGTCCGGCACGGGTACCCGTTGGCCACGATCTCCGCTACCCAACACTAACGTTATGGATTCCCCGGCACGGATGCGTGTTTCCTCAGCAATGGGCTCCCCTTTGTACAACTGGGCCACCACACAATCGGTACACGGGTCGGGTTTGTACTGCAGCTCTTTCACCTTGAGCCCGATGATCTCCAGAACAGAGATGGCTTGCCGCTTTGAAAGGTCCACCAAACGTGGCATATCGATCATTTTGGGCTGGCTCGCGTTCAGCACCAAGTACACTTTACGGCCCGATTTCACGTCCGATCCAGCCACAGGGTCCTGCACCACCACGCTGCCCTTCGGATATTCATCCGTGTAGACCGAATCGATCACAAAGGCACGAAGCTCGCGTCCGGCAAGTGCCATTTGGGCTTCATCGAAGGTCATGCCCTTCATATCGGGCACCCGCATCGCCTTCCCGTGTCGTGTGAAATACCGCAGCCACAACCAGCCGAATAACAGCAATAGGCCGACAACGACAAGAGGCAGTAGGAATTGCACAAAACGGTTCCGGAACATGGGGTCCAATTCGCACGCTGAAAGCCATAGGCCGTTCAACGGGCGGCTAAGATAGGCGGGGTGCCTGAAGGAGACCAATGCCTGATCGGAATTGGAAAGTCCACAATGGGACGTGTACACTTCTCCTTCGCACACCCGCATATCAAAGGCCCGACAGCATCAACCTTTGTACACCGACCCATGCATTCGAACAAACGCCCTTTCATCGCCATTCTGCGGGGTGGCTATACCGGTGAATCGGTGATCAGCCTTCAGAGTGCCGCTACCATCATGGGGGCCATCGACCAAGAGCATTACGAGGCGGTTTACGTGGACGTTTCCAGCAAGGATTGGCGCTGCGAAGGAGCCGATGGTTCCGTGCTGGAATTTGACCGGGGCCGGTTCGCCGCGGACCGTGGTCGTGGTATGGAGATTTTCAACGCCGCGCTCATAGCGATCCATGGAACACCGGGTGAAGACGGAAAGCTGCAAGGGTATCTGGACATGATGAACGTTCCCTACCAGACCGGCGGGGTACTGTGCATGGCCCTTGCGATGAGCAAGTTCAGCACTACTGGTCTGCTTCGGCAATGGGGCTTCCCCGTGGCTGCCTCGGTACTGTTGCATGATCGCAATTCGGGAGGGGAGGAACGCATTCTGAACGAGGTTGGTCTGCCTTGTTTCGTGAAACCGGACAATAGCGGCAGCAGTTTGGGCATAAGCAAGGTGAAGACGAAGGCCGAACTTGGACCAGCGCTGGACAAAGCTTTCGCTGAAGGCCCAACGGTCATGTGCGAAGCTTTGGTAAAGGGACGCGAACTTACTTGCGGAGTGTTGCGATTGAACGGTGAGGTGCGCGCACTACCGGTATGCGAGATCCGCACCAGTCGCGAATTCTTCGACTATGAGGCGAAGTACCACTCAGCAGATACAGAAGAGATCATTCCCGCTGAAATACCGAACGAAGTGACTTTGTTGATCCAGAAGCGATCTGTTGCGATATATCGCGCCTTGGACTGTAACGGAATGGTTCGAATTGACCACTTCTGGACCGGCGAAGAGGTGATCACAATTGAAGTGAACACTACACCGGGTTTTAGTGGTGCCAGCATTTTCCCGAAAATGATCCGGGCTGCGGGCCTTGAGGTTCCGGCAGTGGTGAATGCGATCGCCGAAGAATGTCTTCAGCGGGGCAAAGCACGCAGGTAAGCCACCAATTCCCGCACCGCTTTGCCCCGATGGCTGATCCCGTTCTTGGCCGATCCATCCATTTGTGCGAAGGTCAGTTCGCTGCCCATGGGACGGAACACCGGGTCATAACCGAACCCCCCAGAACCCAATAACTCCTCGGTGATATCTCCTTCAACACTTCCAGAGAACGTGTGTGACCCGGTGGAGGCAACTAGAGCAATGACCGTTCGGAACCGTGCTCTTCGATCTTCCTTTCCCCCCAATTCTTCCAACAATTTGGCCATGTTCAGCATGGGATCCTTGAGATCCCCAGCGTAGCGAGCGCTATGAACGCCTGGCGCTCCTGCCAATGCATCCACTTCCAATCCAGTGTCATCAGCAACACAAACGAGACCAGTTCGTTCATGCGCGAATCGTGCCTTTTGCAACGCATTGGCTTCCAGTGTGGCCCCGGTTTCGGGAAGGTCCGCAGGTAAACCCACATCCTCCAACGACAGAAGTTCAATTCCATTCGGAAGTAAAGCTTTCAACTCTAGAACCTTTCCCGGATTACCAGTACATAGCAGCAGCTTTTCCATCTTGCAAGATGGCCTTTTTACGACTTGGTTGGATCACTTTCATGAAACTTTTCCTGTCGGCCGCACATCCATTCCTCTTTGGCTGCGTCATGTTGGAAGTGGCACGTGGCAGTAAGATAAAGATCACAACAATTGTCTTGGGGCACATGGGTAGCCCAAAGTGGCTCATGGCACGTCGGCCAGTACGGTTACATTTGACCGCCTTGAAAACGACCATTCAATAAATGGGATCCACGTTACTTGTGACCGGTGGTGCCGGCTTCGTTGGATCCAGCTTTGCCATCCATTGGAAGAAGCGCCATCCAGGATCCACCGTCATCGCGTTGGACAACCTTAAGCGCCGAGGCAGCGAACTCAACCTACTGAGGTTGAAAGATGCAGGGGTCCAATTCGTGCATGGGGATGTCCGTGATGCGGGAGACCTGCTCAGCCTACCCCACATAGACGCTTTGGTGGAATGCTCCGCTGAGCCTTCCGTACTTGCTGGATATGGCACAGGATCCAAATATGTGGTGGATACCAATCTTATCGGGACGATCAATTGCCTGGACCTGGTGGCACGTGACAAAGCGGACCTCGTCTTCCTGAGCACCAGCCGGGTGTATCCGATCGCCGCCATCAATGGGATCTGTGAACTACATGATGACGAGTTCAGGATCGATCCTGCCACGTCCCTCAGCGGCGCATCGCAAGACGGTATCGCCGAGGATTTTCCACTTCGCGGTGTTCGTTCCCTGTATGGTGCCACCAAGCTCGCTAGTGAACTGTTGATCACCGAATATGCGGACATGCACGGGTTCCGGGCGGTGATCGACCGTTGCGGTGTCATCGCCGGACCGTGGCAGATGGGAAAGACCGACCAAGGTTTCGTGCTCCTCTGGCTTGCAAGGCACCACTGGAACCTTCCATTACAATACATCGGCTTTGGTGGAACCGGTTCTCAAGTGCGTGATGTACTGCACATAGACGACCTATGCGATCTGGTGTCCCATCAGTTGGAACATATGGATGCCGTGAACGGACAAACCTTCAATGCCGGTGGCGGGGCCAGCAACAGCACAACACTTCGCGGCTTTACGGAACTCGCCCAACAAGCCACCGGTCGCACCATACCCATCAGCGCAAGCACCGAGGATCGACAAGGCGATTTGAAACTCTACATCACCAACAACGCTCGCATCCAACAAGTGACCGGCTGGGTGCCGAAGCGTGATCTCCAAACTGTCTTCAGCGATTCCTATGCGTGGTTGAAGGAGCATGAAGATCGGTTGCGCCCTATTCTTATTTGAGGTTATGAGGACTGCCATCATCACAGGTTCCGGAGGACTTATCGGAGGAGCCGCGACGAACTACTTCGCCACAAGGTTCGACAGGGTCATCGGTATCGACAACGATATGCGCAGCGTCTTTTTCGGCAAGGAGGCAAGCACTCGTTGGCACTTCGAACAACTTCGCGAACGGATCCCGAACTACACGCACCACGACATTGACATCCGCGACCGCGCTGCTGTGGAGAAGGTCTTCGCGGAGCATGGATCGGACATCGAACTGGTGGTGCATGCTGCGGCTCAACCCAGCCACGACAAGGCTGCGGACATTCCTCATTTGGACTTCGAGGTCAATGCGAACGGTACGTTGAACATGTTGGAGGCGACGCGCCGGTCCTGCCCGGAGGCCGTGTTCATTTTCACCAGCACCAACAAGGTCTACGGCGATACCCCGAACGACCTGCCACTCCTTGAACTGGAAACGCGGTGGGAGCTCGCGGAGGATCATCCGTATTTTGCCGAAGGGATCGATGAGCACATGAGCATCGACCATACCAAGCACAGCTTGTTCGGTGCCTCCAAGGTTGCTGCTGATGTGATGGTCCAGGAATACGGGCGCTACTTCGGCATGCGTACTGGGATCTTCCGTGGTGGTTGCCTCACTGGCCCCAAGCACAGCGGCACACAGCTGCATGGCTTCCTTTCCTACCTGATGAAATGCGCCATCAACCAGACACCTTATACCATCTTCGGTTACAAAGGGAAACAAGTGCGAGACAACATCCATAGCGACGACCTTGTGGCCATGTTCGATGCATTCCGGTTGGCACCCCGCAACGCAGAGGTTTACAATGCCGGTGGCGGTCGCTTCGCCAATTGTTCCATGCTCGAAGCCATTGCTCTGTGCGAGAAGATCACAGGCAACAAGATGAATTATACCCTCTCCGACCAGAACCGGATCGGCGATCACATCTGGTACGTGAGCGACCTTTCAAAATTCAAGGCCCACTATCCAGGGTGGGCGCCTCGCTTCGGGATCGAAGAGACACTGTCGCAGATCTTTGAAGAGTTCAATACACGGAACACATGATGGACCTCGACCGCATATACGCATACCGTTTCCGCGATGTGGACCATGTGAAACGTCGCATGGTCTGGGTTGAACTTGCCCGGTTCATGCATAAGAAACTCCAGAACCCCAACGTCCTTCTGGACCCAGCAGCGGGCATGTGCGAGTTCATCAATGCTTCGCCCGCCAAGGAAAAATGGGCAGTGGACCTCAATGAGCCCTTCGTTCGGACCCA
>Ga0154020_10009465_pt1 | contig 11218 bp, 8 predicted proteins | sample Klosneuvirus_201_FD_109709 | JGI IMG/M metagenome (GOLD analysis project Ga0154020, IMG submission 109709) | Active sludge microbial communities from wastewater, Klosterneuburg, Austria - Klosneuvirus_20160825_MG | ecosystem: Engineered > WWTP > Aerobic digester > Activated sludge | place...
TTATTGCAATCCTAACCTGAATTGATTAATTTCGGTTAGGGTTTTTTATTTTCTATGGTTGAGGCTGCAGCAAAGGATTTTCTAAACTATCTCCAATTTCAGAAGCGATTCAGCCCGTTGAGCGTGCAAAGTTATGAGAGCGACCTGAATCAATTTCAAACGTTTCTCGACCAAAATTTTTCCGGCCCAGGTTTGTCGGGCCTTAGTCATCACCACATCCGCGATTACCTGGCTTCCCTTTTTGAGAAAGGCCTTTCGGCCCGATCGGTGAACCGCAAACTCAGCACCCTCAAATCCTATTTTAAATTCTTGTGCCGCAGTGGGGTTTTAGAAATGAATCCTGCACAAAAAGTCACAGGGCCAAAAGTCAAAAAAACACTGCCCAATTTTGTGGATGAGGGTCAGATGCAAAAAGTGTTCTCAGAACTTGAGTTTGCAGAAGATTTTGAGGGCCAGAGAAACCGCCTTGTCATCGATTTGCTATACCAAACCGGGATGCGCCGCGCCGAACTCCTTCAACTCACTGAAGCCGATGTAGACCAGTATTCGCTTCAACTCAAAGTGCTGGGAAAACGCAACAAAGAAAGGATCATCCCATTTAATCTTGAATTAAAAAATAGCATTAAAAAATACCTCGAACTTAAATCAGTTGAAGGGCTTACAAATCCTTTGTTGTTGGTGAGTGTTAAGGATAAGGCACTGAGCGCAGTGGCCCTTACCAAAATTGTGAAGGATGTGCTCTCACAGGTCACCACCTCGTCCAAAAAAAGCCCGCATGTGCTCAGGCACAGTTTTGCAACACATCTTTTAAACCACGGAGCCGACATCAATGCCGTGAAGGAATTGCTCGGGCACTCAAATTTATTTACCACTCAGGTGTACACGCACAATACCATTGAAAAATTAAAAAAGTCGTATTACCAGGCCCATCCCCGGTCGGGTAATTAATTAATAACCTAACAATAAAGGAGGAAACAAATCATGACAATCAACATCCAATCCGTACACTTCACAGCCGACAAAAAGTTGTTGAACTTTGTGAATGAAAAAGTTGAAAAACTGAACACCTTTTATGATGGTATCATTAACTCCGAGGTGACCTTGAAACTAGACAAAAGCAGTACGAGTGACAACAAAATTTCCGAAATTAAATTGCTCTGCAGGGGACATGAATTTTTTGCCAAAAGGCAATGTGAGACCTTTGAAGAAGCCACCGATCTGGTGTGCGAAGCCTTAAGAAATCAGATCACAAAACACAAGGATAAACGGGTGGTGCAGCATTAAGCCGCCAGAAAAGCCGCCCATAAGGCGGCTTTTTTTATGCGCATTATTAACAGGACTTAAACAATCCACCTTAAAATCGCTTAACTTTAGAACCTTGTGCGTGCCTTACTTTTCATAGCGCTTTTGTTGGCGACAAGCTACTCGGCTCAAAACAAACAAAAGGAACTTGCTGATTTTTCCATTACAGGAAATTTCTGTATTCCTTCTATTCTTAGCAGCGATATGTACCGTACTTCTTTTGATGGTATTTACGAAATGAATTTATCTGTGAACAAAGCCATGGGGGGTGGTTTTTTTGGAGGGCTTGGTTATCAAAATGTGTTGTTTCAAAACGATGAAGGTTTAAAATACGCTTATTTCAATGCCAGTATTCCATACAATACAAGGCTTATGGGCAATGGGGTGTTTGCCCGTTTTAGTTACGTGAGGTTTTTCAGTGCTATTGGTTATATGTCCTATTCCATGCATGCCGGGTACATGATGTCGCATTATTACAATGTGAATGCCGATACGAGTGAAGCCAACAGGCCCTATGGTGCCCAAAAATTCAATGCGCCTTATTTGCAACCTGAATTGGCCGTGAATTTTATTGTTGACAAAACCATTAGTTTTGGCGTGATCCTCAGTTATACCACCTTGTTCAGCAAATTCGATCCCAAAGCGCCGAGGTTTAATCAGTTTGAAGAAATTTCATCTCAATCCAATAACTACGTTATGAGCTGGCTCAATTTTGGGTTTAATTTTAATGTCTTACTCCACCGGAAAAAATAAAATAAAAAATGATTCTTGCAGAAACCCCAATTAAATTCGAACGCAAAAAACTAAAGGACCAGCATTTGCTTGAACTTTATGTTCGGATTCTTAAACCGCGCATGATCGAAGAAAAGATGTTGTTGTTGCTTCGTCAGGGCAAGATTGCCAAATGGTTCAGCGGCATTGGTCAGGAAGCCATATCGGTTGGTGTGGCCTCAGCTTTAAGTCCAGAAGAGTATATTTTGCCCATGCACCGCAACCTGGGTGTTTTTACAACCCGTCAGATTCCGTTGAGCCGTTTGTTCTCACAATTCCAGGGCAAACCGGGGGGATTTACAAAGGGGCGCGACCGTTCCTTCCACTTTGGTTCACAGGAATACAAAATTGTGGGAATGATCTCACACCTTGGCCCTCAAATGGGAGTGGCCGATGGCATTGCGCTTGGAAACCTTCTGAAAAAGAACAATAAAGTGACGGCGGTGTTTACGGGGGATGGTGGGGCCAGCGAAGGGGATTTTCATGAAAGCATTAACACTGCGGCGGTATGGAATTTACCGGTGATCTTTATTGTTGAAAGCAATGGTTATGGCTTGAGCACACCTTCCAACGAACAGTTTCGGTGCAAGACATTTGCTGATAAAGGCATAGGGTATGGCATTGAAGCTTTGAGCATAGACGGAAATAATATTTTAAAAGTGTATGACACCATAAAACAAATTGCCGAAGACCTGCGCGAAAATCCACGCCCGGTGTTGCTGGAGTGTGTGACCTTTAGAATGCGCGGGCATGAGGAAGCCAGCGGTACCAAATATGTACCCAAGGACCTGATGGACACTTGGGCAAAAAAAGATCCTGTGCAGAATTACGAGAGCTATTTGCTGAAAGAAGGAGTAATCAGTGAAAAACAAATAGAAGAAATTAAAGCGGAGATAAAGCAGGAGATTGATAGTGGATTGGAAATTACTTTCGCTGAAAAAAACCCTGAACCATCCACAGAACTGGAGGTTAAGGAGTTGTATAAAGATTTTGAAGCAAAGGATACCTATACAGCAAATGCTTCAGCGCCGTCCATTCGTTTTATTGATGCCATTAGTCAGGGCCTAAAACAGGCCATGGAAAAACACTCGGAGCTGGTGTTGATGGGGCAAGATATTGCAGAGTACGGGGGTGTATTTAAAATTACGGAAGGGTTTGTAGAACAGTTTGGAAAACACCGGGTGCGCAACACGCCTTTGTGTGAGAGTGCTATCCTGGGTTCGGGCTTTGGTCTTTCAATCAATGGGTTTAAGGCCATGGTAGAAATGCAGTTCGCTGATTTTGTGACTGAGGGCATGACCCAAATCATCAACAATTTGGCTAAAAGCCATTACCGCTGGGGGCAAAACGCCGACGTTGTGGTGCGCATGCCAACAGGTGCGGCAGTAGCAGCGGGACCCTTCCACAGCCAAAGCAATGAGGCCTGGTTTTTTAAAACCCCGGGCTTAAAAATTGCCTATCCCGCCTTTCCTGCTGACGCAAAAGGCTTATTATTGACCGCTTTTGAAGATCCAAACCCGGTGATGTTCTTTGAACACAAAGCTTTGTATAGAAGCATAACCCAGGAGGTGCCTGAAAGTTATTATACCATTCCGTTTGGTAAAGCGAATTTGTTACGAGAAGGAGATGAATTAAGTATTGTCACCTATGGATTAGGCGTTCATTGGGCTTTGGAATTGCTGGATGAACATCCTGATATCAAAGCGGATCTAATCGACTTAAGAACACTTGCGCCTTTGGATACTGAAACCGTTTACACCTCTGTGAAAAAAACAGGCAGGGTCATTGTCATGCATGAGGACACCTTGACCGGAGGCATAGCCGGTGAAATTTCGGCATTGATTACTGAGCATTGTTTTGAATACCTGGATGCTCCTGTTATGCGAGAAGGCAGCCTGGATACTCCGGTGCCCATGAACGTGGATTTGGAGAACAATTTCCTGCCAAAGCAACGGTTTAAAGAGAAAGTTTTAAAATTGAGAACCTACTAAGATGGACTGGATAGATCTAAGAAGTGATACCGTAACGAGGCCAACGAAAGGTATGCTGGAGGCGATGATGTCAGCGCCTTTGGGCGACGATGTATTTACCGAAGACCCTACGGTGAATGAATTGGAAAAGTATGCTGCAAATTTATTTTCAAAGGAAGCGGCTTTGTTTTGCCCCAGTGGAACAATGACCAATCAGATTGCAATAAAAGTGCACACACAGCCAGGCGATGAGTTGTTGTGCGATGTGAATTCCCACATTTACAATTACGAGGGTGGAGGCATCTCCTTTAATTCGGGAGTACAGGCTAAAGTATTGCAGGGAGTTGAAGGGCGACTAAGCCCTGAGCTTATTGAAAATAACATCAATGGCAGTTTTGACTGGCTGACGCGGACTTCATTGGTAAGTCTTGAAAATACAGTGAACAGGGCAGGGGGCTCGTATTACACCTTAGCTCAAACGCTGGCCATACAAAACCTGTGTAAGGAAAAAAAATTGGCCCTGCATTTGGATGGGGCCCGCATCTTTAATGCTCTGGCCGCGACAGGGGAAACTACTGAGGAAATCGGAAAATGTTTTGATTCAATTTCTATTTGTTTATCCAAGGGTTTGGGCGCCCCGGTTGGTTCTTTGTTATTGGGAGATACAACCTTCATTCAAAAAGCAAGAAGAGTGCGCAAAGTGTTTGGCGGCGGCATGCGTCAGGCCGGTATTTTGGCCGCGGCAGGCCTGTATGCTTTAAAAAACAATGTTGAGCGTTTAAGAGAAGATCACCAAAAGGCAAAGGTGTTGGAGGACGCTTTGAGATCAAAACCCTTTGTTGAATCTGTGCTTCCTGTGTACACCAACATTGTTATTTTTAATTTGAAGAAAAAAATTCTGAGTGGTGAGCAGTTTGAAGCCAAGTTACGAGAGCAAGGCATTCGTGTTTCGGCCTTTGGCAAGGACACCATTCGAATGGTGACGCATTTGGATTTTACGGATGATATGCTGAACAAAACCCTTGAAGTTTTGCAAGGCATGTAATAGGATTTAAATAAAAATTCCCCTGAAAAACCGTTCTCGTTCTTCTGAACTCGTTAAACCAATACCATAAAACCATGGATGGTTCTCTTTTATAGCTTGCCTTTGCTTGTCGTTGTTTAGTTCTTGATTACTTTGATCACTTTTCGTTGAGTGGATTCTGGGCGTGTAACAATAACAAAATAAATACCCGGACTCAGAGTGGCCGTGCTCACCTGAACTTTGCCGTCTATTGATTCTTCATAAACGACTTGTCCGAATAGGTTGCAAATCCTTAAATGGCCTTCAGCCCCTGAAATGCTTAATTCATCGCTAAAGGGGTTAGGGTAAACGCTGATGTTATTTTCCTCCTGACCAAGCTCTTCACCAAAGCCAGCACAGTAAGTCACCTGTATGGTTCTGGAACCACTGCAGGTTCCTGAAACTCCGGCCAGCGTGTAAACTACGGCTGCTGTAGGCGTTACAATCACACTTGCGTTGAAATCCATGATCGGGTACCAGGTGTATGAATTGGCGCCGTAAGCCGAAAGCAACACAGAGGAGCCTAGACAAACCTGGCTGCAGTTCACCGATAGTTTATTTCCTATTGTGACACTCACGGTTTTGCTTACGCTGCAGTTTCCACTCGTGCCAGTAACCGTATACACCGTGTTGGCGCTGGGAGTAACGATTACCACAGACGAGGTTGAACCATTGCTCCAGCTGTAAGAGTTAGCACCTGAAACAAACAGGGTAGCGGATGTGCCCGCACAGGTAGTAAAACTTGGAGCGAAGATGTTAGGATCCACCGATACACCGATGTACTTGGTTTCATTACAATTGCCGTCGAACCCCGTAACAAAATAAGTTGCATTTCCTGTAGGTGTAATCACAATGGAAGGGCTGGTAGCCCCGGTGTTCCAGGTATAAGAAAGGGCACCGCTTGCGCCGAGGATAAAGGTTTGGTTGGGACAAGCAACCGGTGACTCATCAGACACGGTTAAAAATGTATTGGTGTAAACATAAACTTGCGCGTAGTCGGGGGTGCAATTTGGCGCGGTAGAACCCTGTACCGTAAAAAAAGTAGTTGTTGCCACTGGCACAATTATGGTTGAGCCTGTTGCACCATTACTCCAGGTATAAGTAGTGGCACCGTAAGCAGTGAGAGTGGCGTTGCCGCCGGGACAGGCAGAAACACTGGGTGCCGTTACATTGGGAGGTGCTGCCACAAATACAGTAGCCGTTGCTACACCCGGGCAGTAACCGGCACCGGAACCGGACAAAGTGTAAACGGTAGTGGAAACCGGATTTACACTTGAGGATGGATTGTGAGAGCCGTTGTGGCTCCATGTGTATGTACTGGCACCACTTCCAACCAGATTTACAGGGCCCATACCTTGACAGATGGTGGCGCTGCTTGGTGAAATGATAACGGGTGCTTGAGGGCAGGGACCACTTGAGGTGGTGTATTCCACATCATCTATCCCAATAAAATTGCTATTTGTACCATTCAAGCCTCCATCTGTAACATCATAACGAAATGCAAATCGGCCGGTAACGGTACCTGAAATTCCTGAAATCGTCATTGTGTAAGCTGTCCATACACCAGGATAACCGCTGCCGGTTAGGTTGGGATTGATGGTGGTGAGTAAAGCTGTAAAAGTACCAACTGCAGTTACTGAATTAGCAATATTACCTGTGCCCGTACCAATACTCATGCGGACCTGTAAGCGGTCGGGATACGTGGCAGGGTTGGCTTGGGTTCGTGTATAGAATTTTAATACCCCACCATTCATCAAACTTACCGTTGGAGTAACGAGGAAGTTGCTGATATTTCCTGCACTGGTGCCCTGGCTGTTATAATTGGCGCAGAGATAGTCGTTTGAGCTACCTGAGTAAGCAGTGAAAACGGTCCCGGCGCCTTGGGCCCAGGTTGTGGTACCGAGTGGGTTTGAGTTGTTTTGAATAAACCAACCGCTCGACGCAGCACTAAAAGGCGCGGTGAAGGATTCGTTGAGCTGTGTAACCTGAGCGTTTGAATTAAAATAGAATGCAAGTACCAGAGCGTAAAGGAATTGTTTTTTCATACGAGTGCGGTTTTAAGTCTAAAGTTAGGTTTTTTTGAGACAAAGTAGAGCATTAAAATCAAAGAAATGCATTGGTTCATGAAACTGAGTGGATTTTGGTGATGCATTGATTCGATAGATAAAAACGTTGTTTTTTTTCTTAGCTTTACTTAAAGATTTCAACGTTGAAAAGGAAGGGCTACATCTTATTTTTGGTTCTTACGTTTTGTTCTCTAAATTATAAATCCCAAGACAGGACTTTTCTAAACCCTAATCAGTCCCTCGTTTCCCTTAATCCTTCATTTGCTGGAAGCAATGGTTTGTTTCGAGCCCAGGCGTTGTATCACACTTTATGGCCCAATCTTTCAGGGCGCAGCGTTGCTTATGCCGTTGCGGCTGACGCAAAACTCAAGAGCATCAATTCAGGATTTGCACTTTCTTATGTTCATGATGTTTCATTATTAGGTGCTTCGACTTCCGATTACCTGTCACTTACTTACGCCTATTATTTTAAACTGTTTCAATCCAAACTGGAGTTTATACCATCCATGCAGTTTACCTATGGGCAAACTCAGCTGGATATTAATAACCTTCCTTTTGGTGAAGGGTTTCACTGGCATTATTATCCCTCCTCTTATATAAGAAAAGTGTACTTCGACATGAATGCCGGGTTTTTGCTCAGGCACAAGGCCTGGTATTTTGGGGCAACAGCTTTTCACGTCAACCAACCTGATGTGGGTATGCTTGGAATCGAAAGGTTACCAACCCGCTATAGTTTTCATACTTCCTATAATTTTACCTTTTCTCAAAATGCCATGTTAAACGTTTTGCTGAAATTCAATACTCAAGAGAAGTTAAAGTACAGCTCACAGGGGGAGAATCAAAACAATGGCTCAGCTCAGGCCAGTCTGCTTTTGCGCAAACATTTTATTGTTGGAACCGGGTATGACTCTCAGTATTATTATTTGTTGAACATGGGTTATAGGGCGAGGTGGTTTACGGCATCTCTGGTGTATGCCAACGATTTATTGTCTTCTGACAATGTGTATGATGCCTGGGAGCTGAACCTAGCCTACCAGCTAAGGCCAAAGGCCCAAAGGGCTGAGGTTGGTAATTTTGAGGCCTGGTAGCTAAACAATTGACCATTTTTGAAGTTTCTTTTCTAATGCTTAGGGCGAATTTTCCTATCTTTATTCTCCTCAAATTCACCCATGATCCCCAGAGAAACCGTTGACCGAATAATTGATGCCGCGCATGTTGAGGAAGTGGTGGGGGAGTTTGTTACCTTAAAAAAAAGGGGCACAAATTTACTTGGGCTTTGTCCCTTTCATGGGGAAAAAACCCCTTCGTTCACAGTGTCGCCCACCAAGGGCATTTTTAAGTGTTTTGGCTGCGGTAAGGCGGGCAGTTCGGTGAATTTTATCATGGAGCACTTAAAACTCTCCTATCCTGAAGCCCTGCGCTGGTTGGCCAAAAAATACAACATTGAAATCGTAGAGAAGGAGATGACCGCTGAGGATCGCGAAAAACAAACCGAACGCGAGAGTTTGTTTATTGTGATGCAATACGCCCAGCGGTATTTCACCGAGCAAATGCTAAGCACAGACGAGGGCAAATCCATTGGGCTTGGGTACTTCCAGGAACGTGGTTTGCAGCCGAACATCATTGAAAAATTTCAATTGGGCTACAGTCCTGAAAGCCGCAATGCCTTTACCAAAGCGGCTTTTAAAGCGGGTTACCAGCCCAAATATCTTTCTGCCAGCGGCATGAGCATAGTGCGCAATGGTACTGAGGAAAACAAAGAACTTACGGAAGCCGATTTATTCGACCGTTTTGCAGGCCGCGTGATGTTTCCGGTGCTCGACGAAGCGGGCAGGGTAGTGGCTTTTGGTGGACGCACCCTGAGCAGCGACAAAAAAACGGCCAAATACATCAATAGTCCTGAGACGGAAATTTACCATAAGAGCCGTGTGTTATACGGTTTGTGGTATGCCAAACGCGCCATACAAAATGCCGACACCTGTTATTTGGTAGAAGGGTATATGGACGTTATTGCCATGCACCAGGCCGGGGTAGAGAACGTGGTGGCTTCAAGTGGGACTTCATTAACAATTGAGCAAATCAAATCCATACACCGCTTTACCAAAAATATAGTGGTGTTGTACGATGGGGATGAAGCCGGGCAAAAGGCCAGCATGCGTGCCATTCCTATGCTTTTAGAAGAAGGCATGAACGTGCGTTTGCTGATGTTTCCGGACAATGACGACCCGGATTCTTTCAGCAGAAAGGTGGGGGCAGAGGAATTTCAAAATTACCTGAGAGACAAAAGCCAGGATTTTCTGTTCTTCAGAGCCGAGCGTTTAAAAAACATTTCAGCCGGGGACCCTATTAAGCGTGCCGGTTTAATTCGTGAACTTGTAGAGAACATCGCCCTGATACCGGATAACATCATTCGTAGTGTTTATGTTCGTCAGTGTGCCGTGATCATGGAGATGGAGGAGCAGATCCTTCAGAACGAAGTGAACAAACTGAGAAGGAACCTGACTTCGAAAATAAAATCAAAGTCGGGAGGCACTGAACCCTCTGAACCTTTTAACGAAACAGGGCTTCCATCTGAAGCTGAATTACTGGATACACCTGTTGTGCAAGAGTTGGGGCCAGATTACGATCATGAGGAGATTGAACTCATCCGCATGATGATGCAATTTGGCAACGTGTACATTGAGATTGAAGGAGAGGACGAAGACACCGATGAAAGTCACACCATTGACATTCCGGCGGCCGACTACATTTTGTTTGAATTGTGGAGAGATGAAATGACCTTTGAGAATCCCATGCACCAAGCTGTTCTGGACGAGTACATTCACGAATACAAAAACTCCCGTTTTGCCACGGCTCAGCAGTTTTTAAATTCAACCAATCCATTTGTAAATCAATTTGTGTTGAAGTACGTGTTGAATTCGCATGAATTGAGCACCAAGTGGAAACACTTTGGAGTGGAAGTTCCGGCAGAGGTTGATCATTTAAAACGCGGCATTGAGCATGTATTGTTCAGCTATAAAGAGAAAAAACTTCGTGCCTTTATTCACGAAAAACAGGAGTTGTTAAAAAGCACAGGGGAGCCTGAAATCTGGGACCTGTTGAGGGAACTGGACGACCTGAAAAAGGTAAAAAGCCGTGTAAATAAGTTCCTTGGGAGAACGGTGGTGAAATAGGTTCTAATTGCTGATTTCTAATTTCTTATTCTGTGTGCCTAAGTGAGAGCAACCAATTCCGCCATTAGAGGCAGGATTCACAAATTGTTGAATGGCCAAATGGGTTAACGTACCTGCAATTGTAAATTGGCATTAGAAAAATTGTAAATCCTTCTATACTGCCGATCTATTTTGGCCATCACCAATCAGAAATTAGAAAACAGGAATAAGAAATCTTAATGAGCATTAAACTTCAACAAGGGTTCCAATCTTTTGGCCTTCAATGAGGTTTTTAAGATTGCCTTTTTTATTCATGTCGAATACTATGATGGGCAATTTGTTTTCCTTACACAGGGTAAAAGCGGTCATGTCCATTACTTCCAGTCCTTTTTCGTACACTTCTTCAAAAGTAATGGTTTCGTATTTTTTTGCGTTTTTGTCCTTTTCAGGATCAGCGCTGTAAATGCCGTCAACGCGCGTGCCTTTTAAAATCACCTTGGCTTCAATTTCAATGGCTCTGAGGGTTGCGGCTGTATCGGTGGTAAAGTAAGGGTTTCCTGTGCCTGCACCAAAGATGACCACCCGGCCTTTCTCAAGATGACGAACGGCTTTGCGTCGAATGAAAGGTTCACAGATCTGCTCCATTTTAATGGCACTTTGCAAACGGGTTTGTACACCCAGGCCTTCTAAAGCGCTTTGTATGGCCATGCTATTGATCACGGTGGCCAACATGCCCATGTAATCGCCATGCACACGGTCCATTCCGCCTTTTTCAGCCTGTATTCCTCTGAAAATGTTTCCACCACCAATGACTATGGCCACCTGGCAGCCCTGGTCATAAATGGATTTAATCTCACGGGCGTATTCCATCAGGCGTTCCTGGTCGATGCCAAA
>Ga0154020_10009466_pt1 | contig 11218 bp, 4 predicted proteins | sample Klosneuvirus_201_FD_109709 | JGI IMG/M metagenome (GOLD analysis project Ga0154020, IMG submission 109709) | Active sludge microbial communities from wastewater, Klosterneuburg, Austria - Klosneuvirus_20160825_MG | ecosystem: Engineered > WWTP > Aerobic digester > Activated sludge | place...
AAAGTGCTGAGTGACTTAGCTGATAAGATCATGCCGGTTACGCTGAAGTCAGGTGAAAAGATGACTATTACCGAAACACAAGAAATGCCGATCTTAATTATGGCACATGGTGAATGTGTTTTGAAAAACAAGGATCAGGAGGTGATGCGAATGACACCCAGGACTGTATTTGGTGACTTGTTTCAGGAAGGCCCCACGCCCACCCTAACCGAAGCAATCGCCATTGAACGCTCCGTGATTTTTAAAATTTCTCTAATTGATTTCTATTTTGTCTTGGCCAACCATCACGAATTGGCACAAGGGCTTATTCATAACATTACCGAAAAAGAAACGAAACAACCTGCTTAACTAAACTCATTTAAAAGATGGCCTTTGATATTGATGTACTGATAACTTTTGCCGAGAAAGATAATGAAGCCGCTCAGAAAAGTGAGCAAGGCTGGGTTTCGCAATTCAAAAAATTTCTAGAGTTGATGCTGCTGCAAGTATTAGGAAGCAAACCCAACATTGTTCTAAAATCAGAATTTGATACGGCCACCGCACCATCACTCAATAACGCAGCTATTCTGGTTGCGGTGCTTACGAAAGAGTTTGTTCAATCCGGCCGATGCCTCGACAATGTGGAAACATTTAATAAGGCAGCATCCGACTCCAAAATAGATAGAGTGTTTAAAGTAATGAAGGCACCTCTCTCCTTACTTGAGCAACCCCCTCGTTTGCGGGATTTGCTCGGCTATGAAATGTATCAATTAGATACCGAGACAGGACTTCAGAAAGAATACGCTGACTTCTTTAGCCAGGAAGCAGAAAAACAATACTGGATGAAATTGGTGGACTTAGCGTATGACATCCATGATGCGTTAATGATTCTTAAGGAAGGCAATATAAAGTCTGAAGTAAAAAACATTTATAAACGTAAGTCCATCTATTTAGCTGAAACCGGTCATGATCTTTCCGTGCAACGAAATATAATTAAGCGAGAATTACAACGACATGGCTATATCGTATTGCCCAAGAATACGTTGCCAACCAAACTGAACGATGTAGAACAGGAAATCAAAAGAGACCTCGAAGAATGTAGCTTATCTATACATTTAATTGGTAGTGCTTACGGAGAAATCCCGGAAGGAAGCGAGCGATCTATCGTAGATATTCAAAACAAAATTTCGGCAGAAACTGCCGTAGCAAAAAAGCAAAGCAGGCAGGAGTTTTCTCGTCTTATCTGGATTTCTCAAAATCTAAAAAATGCGAGTGATAAACAGAAGTCGTTTATTGATGCCATTAAACGCGATACCGAAGTTCAGGAAGGTGCTGAAATTCTTCAAAACCCATTAGAGGATTTCAAAAATATAATGCGCGAGGAACTTCTAGAATCGCAAGAAAGAAGAGTAGTAGATGAAAGTGGTGGCAAATCCATTTATCTGGTTCACGACAAGATTGACGATACAGAAGTGAAGCCTTTCCGCGAGGCGATAGAAAAATCTGGATTCAAAGTATTGTCTCCAGCTTTTGAAGGTGAATTGCTTGAAGTACGCAAGCAACATATCGATAACCTACGAAGCTTTGATGGAGCAATAATCTTCAAAGGCAAAGTAAATGATCAATGGGTTCGCATGAAAGTGCTTGACCTCTTGAAGGCGCCAGGCTTTGGAAGGAAAAAACCTATTCAAGGTAAAGCCATAGTAGCAGCAGGCGCCACAAGTCTTGATAATTTTAAGAATCAAAATATGACCCTTATTTCCGGAGACACTAAAAAGTCGTTGGAAACTTTGAAAAATTTTTTACAAGAAATAACCTCATAACCTATGAGCCAAATGATTGACGAAACGGGCACCTTAGTCGGGACAGCCAATCCCTTTCCCGGACTACGCCCTTTCAAAATTGAAGAGAGCCACTTGTTTTTTGGTCGCGAAGGCCAAAGCGATGAAGTGCTTCTTAAACTTTCGAAGAGCCGCTTTGTTGGCGTAATCGGTCCTTCTGGAAGTGGTAAGTCTTCATTCATTTATTGTGGTGTGCTTCCCATTTTATATGGCGGCTTCCTAACCGATACAAGTCCGAATTGGGAAGTAATTGTTACCCGCCCCGGTGCTGGCCCCATTGATAATTTATCGGAGTCGCTTTTAAAAACGGTGCGGGACTATAATTCCGCTAATGCGGAAGATAAGAAGATTAAGCGCACCATCGTTTCAACCTTATTACGAAGCAGTTCGTTGGGTTTGGTGGAAGCCATTCAACAATCCAGAAGAAAAGAAGATATAAACTATTTAATTCTGGTCGATCAGTTTGAAGAACTCTTCCGATTTAAGGACAGCACAGATCCAAATTCAGTAAACGAATCGCTTGCCTTCATTAACCTTTTGATGGAAGCTGTAAACTACGAAGATTCACCCATCTACGTAGCTATTACGATGCGATCAGACTTTATCGGGGATTGCGCGCAATTTCCGGATTTAACTCGCAAGATTAACGATAGTCACTACCTGATTCCGCAAATGACGCGCGATCAAAAGCGGAGGGCGGTAGAAGGCCCTGTTGCTGTAGGTCATGCAAAGATTACTCCGCGCCTCGTTCAGCAATTGTTAAATGACTTAGGGGATAATCCGGATCAACTACCCATTCTTCAGCATGCGCTCATGCGTACCTGGAGTTATTGGGCTAAGTACAAAGACTATGATGACGAACAGGTTGACTTAAAACACTACGAGGCTATTGGTACCATGTCGGAAGCTTTGTCGCAACACGCGAACGAAGCCTATGACGAATTGGATGAAGAACAGAAACGCATTTGCGAAATCATGTTCAAAGCCATTACAGAAAAGCGTGGCGAAAACTTTGGGATTCGCAGACCCACCCGACTCAATGAAATTGCCTCCATTGCCGATGTATCGGAAGCGGATGTAATAGAAGTGATTGAAAAGTTCCGTGAACCGGGTCGCTCGTTACTTACCCCTTCGCATGGTATAGATCTCGATTCTAAATCCATGATTGATATCTCGCACGAGAGTTTGATGCGGATTTGGGTGCGATTAAAAAACTGGGTAGATGACGAATCGGAAGCTGTACAAATGTATTTGCGCCTGGCCGAAGCCGCTTCTCAATATCAGGTTGGCAAAGCTGGTTTATGGCGGCCGCCCGATCTACAACTCGCGCTTAACTGGCAGGCAAAACACAAACCTACCCTGGTGTGGGGTCAACGGTATCATCCGGCTTTTGAGCGAACGCTCATATTCCTTGAATACTCGAAGAAAGAATTCGACACCGAGCAAAGGATAAAGGAACTGGAGCAGAAGCGAAAACTTCAACGGGCTCGAATCATTGCGGTTGTCTTTGGTACACTATCAGTAATAGCGCTGATAGCTTTTGTGTATGCATTCGTGCAGCAAGCCGAAGCACAGCGAAATGCAGAATTGGCAATAGCCAATGAAGCAAAAGCAAAGGAGAATGAAGCCGAGGCATTAATACAAAAAAAGAATGCTGAAGATCAAAGAGATATAGCTGACAGAGCCCGTTTGGAAGCTGAAGATGCAAGGAGAGCAGAAGAAGCCCAAAAAAAAGAAGCTGATCTCCGAAGAGTACAAGCAGAGGCAGCTGAGGCAGAGGCAAAAAAGCAGCGCGCTGAAGCCGAACGAAATGCCATCGCTGCTCGCAAAGCGGAAGGCGAAGCTAAAACCAATGAGGAACGTGCGATTGAGAATGCAAAAAGGGCAGAACGCGAACGCTACTTGGCCACAGCCTCACGCATGGCTATTAAGTCAAAAGAGTTGAGTAATGATCCTATACAGGAAGCGCTGGTCGCGCAGCAAGCTTATTTGTTTAATAAGAAGTTTGATGGCTATCCACACAATAGTGATATCTATAGCGGACTTTATTATGCCTTAAAAAATAATGACGACCCATTAACTAAAAGTTTAGAAGCTCACAAAAACGGTGCGGCCCGAACGCTGGAAACTCACGGTAAGGGAAACCACATTTATTCCGGTGGTAGCGATGGTCAGATTATCCGTTGGAGTTATTCAAATAATCAATGGAATGCGGAAGTGATTATGGATGAAGCCAAACGCAAGGAACCCTATCTCGTGTATTCTATGGATACAAGTCCGGATGGTAATATGTTGGCCGCAGGTGGATTATTTCCGATGAATCGTGATGCCAATTATCTTGAATTGTATGATTTAAATAATATCAATGCAGCACCTAAAAAAATCACGGGGTTTGTTTCGGACATTGAGAATGTTCACTTCACCCCAGATGGCAAAGGTTTGTATGCACGTGACAATTCAGGCTTTAGTATTCGCTACTCCGATCTTTCCACGGCTAAAGAGGTAATCAACTCGAAAGAAAAAATTACCTCGCTGGATCTAAATAGTAACGGAACCATGCTTGCCGGAGCCGGTGTCAGCGGTAATTTATACCTCTGGGATATCGCTAAAAACTATGCGGTAACTACCATTAAAGTCTCTCGCGGATTAACGGCTGTAAAGTTTGCACCTGATGGTCGTCAGTTAATTGTTGGCGATTTGGATGGTTTGCTTTACGTAGTTAATAATGGAATTCTTATTCGCACGCTGGCAGGTCACTCATCTCATATAGAAGACATCGACTTTAACCATGCCGGAACTTTTATGGCCTCGGCAAGTAAAGATCACACCGTGCGCCTTTGGAATTTCCGTCAACTTAATCAGCAGCCCATTTTATTAAGTGATCACGATTGGGCCTGGACGGTGGCATTTACGCCTGATGATTCCCAGTTAATGGTTGGAATAAATACCGTGCGCCAAACGGCAACCGGTACGGATCAAACCATTCACGCCTATCCTACCAACCTCGAAGTAATGAAAGATATTTTGTGTACGAAGGTTAACAGAAATATGACCGAAGAGGAATGGGTCAATTTTGTAGCCGAAGATCTGGACTATGAAAAAACGTGCGAGAATTTTCCGGGAGCACAACTGAAAAATCAAGGGACCAAAAAAGCGGGGAAATAACTTATGAAGAGATTTTTATTCCTGATTGGCTTTAGCGTAATAGGCATCCATGCCTTCTCTCAGGCAACTAACTGCGCACAGACCCTTCGGTTAGCGCAGTCCGTATATGATCAAGGTCGGTTATATGAATTGGAGGACATTATTTCAAAGGGTTTAATGGTTGGTGATTGCGATAAACAAACTAGTGTAAGTCTCTATAAGCTTTTGACACTGGCTTACATCTATTTGGAAGAGCCCCAAAAGGCTGATGACTCGATGCTCAAACTTCTGGAAACCGATCACTATTTTGAAATTAATGAATCCGTTGATCCCGCAGAGTTTGTAGCCTTGTATAACACGTTCCGTTCTCGTGAAATTTATCGGGTTGGCGCAAAACTGGGTGTTAGTGCCAGTCAACCAAACGTTATCAATTCTGTTTCGTCTGTTGAGGTTGGTGCCGATAGTGAATATAAATACGGGATAGCTATGCATTTTGGCGGTGCCGTAGATGTACCCTTAAATGACCGGATGACATTACACGGTGAATTACTATACTATACGAAAAAATTTGAGCTCGATCTTAAAGTTGATCGGGGCTTTGATATAAACGGAGCTCCAATCACGCAGGAGTTTCAGGGATTCGAAACGCAAAACTGGTTGTCGTTACCGCTTAGTTTTGAATATACGTTTGTAGAGAAAAAATATAATCCCTATGTGGCGGGGGGAGTTTCTATTGATTACTTACTAAACGCCAAATTAAGATCAGAGAGAACCCGGGGAACAAGTGATGCCCCTATTCCGGAAACGTCTTTTGATTTTAAACCGATACGGCAGAATATTAACCTGAGCGCGTTATTGGCAGCCGGTGTAAAACTTAAGATCAGTGGCGGCTATTTCATTGCCGAAGTGCGGTACCTCTACGGACTTACAAAATTGAATGGTGACGAAACCGCCTTTGAAAATCAACAAGCCGTTTGGGATCAAGGGTACGCGGACCCGGTATTTAAATTAACATCCCTGGCACTAAGTGGTTCTTATGTGCTTAATATTTTCAATCCTAAGAAAAATAAGATTAAGAGCAGCCGATGAGAAACTTCTTTCTTTTCCTTGTAGTGGTTTCTTGCCTGATGGTTACATGCAAGAACATTGAAACCGCTGACCCTTCGCCCCGGAGCACCTTTACTAAATTTTACGAAGGTCCCTACTCCATGCAGGCTACGGCACTGGATAAAATACCCAATGGGTTTGTGTTGCTTGCCAATACAATTGCCGAAACAAGCAATGGATCAATTGCTCAAACCGTTTTGATTGAAACGGATGAAAAGGGCAATCGAATAGGTGACTTCCACACGTACGATAATATTGTCAGTAAGTCATTTAAGGCCATTATCAGTAATGGAACTGTAAATGGTTACATCGTGGTGGGTGATAGAATTAATGTTGACCCAACCGCAGAGCAAGCTGCCAATGTTGTTGTTTCATCTATGAGTGTGTTGATACTAAATGGTTCGTTTCAAGAACTGCGAAGAATCTATATTGAAGACAAAAAGGCAATAGGTGCCGGGCATCCTGTAAAAGATGATTTTTTTGGGGAGTCGATCAATTTAACCGGCACAGGGGGTGCAGTAATTCTTGGTACCTTCAAAGAGGGTATTGTAAACCAACAAAATGCTCCGGCTGAGCAATTGCTGTTTGGATTGAATGACAACCTGGATAGCGCTTGGGTAAAGTTCTATCCACTGCTATCCAATACCTACTCCAATGCCAGGTCGATACACTATTCAAACGGTAACATAATCTGGGCAAGTGCCATTGCCGATGTTCAGGGTGATTTTACGTCTTCTTATGTTACCGTTCCATTTGTAAAAGAGGAATCGGTACCTGTTAACTTTAGTACGTTGGGTGAAACCTCCAGCCAAAAGTTTTTACCTAAGGACATTCAGCCGGCAGCCTCTCCGGCCTTTGGATTTGGCGTTGTAGGAACCTATAGTGAAAATACCGATGGGTCGGAAGGAAATATTTTCTTCTTACGAGTAGGAACCAACGGAAGTATTATTCCAGGCAGTGATCGATATTTTGATGGGACACTTTCTCTCACTACGCCTACCCTTGATAAAAATACCTCTGATCTTGTTGATGAGGGCGAAGCCGTTACAGGAACTAGTGATGGTGGTTTTGTTTTAGTAGGTACTGTAAAAAGTAATCCTGATAAAAATCTTTTGGTTATCAAAGTGAATGCCTTGGGTGACCTGATGTGGATGAAAACATTTGGTGGCGGTGGGGATGAAATTCCGGTATCCGTTACAGAAGCCTCCAATGGCGATATTCTAATCGGTGGAACGAATAACTTGAATGAATATGCATCTGTTTTTCTCATGCGTATGGATAAGAATGGTGACTTAAAAAATTAATTCTATGAACTGGCTTTTACCAACTCTTTATAAAAAATTATTTCTCCCAATCATCTTTCTGTTGACATCTACCTTGGTGGTATGGGCTCAGCCTACGTTTACTTCCGTGCCGGCAGCGGCAGCAACCAATGTAAATCAGAGTGCTAATATTGTACTTACCTTTAATGAGGGTATCCGCGAGTCCGCCATGGGGAATGGTGCGCTTGATGATTCTAATATAGATACTCGCATTACGCTTAAGCTTACGAACTCGGGAGGCGCAGATATTGCTTTTGATGCAACCATTGATGGCACTAAAACAATAGTGACAATAAATCCTAACTCAAATTTACCCTCTCAAGCGGTTATCTACGTGAATATTGTCGGTGTTGAGGCAATCTCTGATGACGATGACCTTGTTCCTGCACCATTTACCTTCTCGGTTATTGATTATCTGGCACCTTCTCCCCTTTTCCTTCCCGCCAATGGCGCAACCAATGTTGCTGTTAATGCCAATTTAGTAATTTCTTTTTCTGAGAATATTTTTCAGACTGATGGCTCGCCTCTTGATGATGCTTCGATTGAGGCGGGGGTTGTTGAATTGAAAATACTAAATGATGCTGGGGCAGCGATACCATTTACTTCAGCATTCAACGGTACTACACAAATAGTTATAAATCCAAACGCTGACTTGGCTAACAATACAACGTACTATTTGGAATTAAATCCGGTTGAAGACTTAACCGGGAATGAGAGTAGCCAGATTACTATTACATTTTCTACTCCGGATAACGCTCCACCAGTACCCTCTTTTAACCCGACCGATGGTGCTACTGGTATAGTTGAATCGATTAATATTGTTATCACATTTGATGAGGCTATCCGAAACATTGATGACTCCCCCATCACTTCCGGTGATTTATCATCTTTAGTCGAACTTAAACTTACCAACAATGGAGGAGCCATGGTTCCCTTTTCGGCCACAATTGATGGAACCAATCAAATCATTACGATTAATCCTACCTCAAATTTGGTAAGTAATACGCTTTACTACGTTGAGATTAACCCGATTGAAGATGCGAGTGAAAATGCGAGCGTATCTGCAAACAGTACCTTCACCACCGGAAATACTTTGCCCCCTGATTTAACATTTAATCCAACCCCCAATGCAGTTAATGTTCCAATAGGTTCTAATCTTTCGATAACTTTTAGTGAACCCGTTCGCAAACTGGATGATTCTCCGATTATAGCAGGCGATCTTTTAGCTTTAGTTGAATTAAAACTTACTAACGATGGCGGTGCGGCTGTACCCTTCACAGCTTCAATTAATGTCACGAATACCATTATCACTATTGATCCAACCGCGAATTTTTCTAGTTCTACTTTATACTATTTGGAAATTAATCCAATCGAAGATTTTGGCAACAATGCGATTGTTGCCACCAACATGACATTTACTTCTGCCGACATTCTTCCCCCCACCCCAACCTTTAATCCACTTAACGGTACAATTGATGTACTCGAAACCGATAACATCATTATAACTTTCAATGAACCTGTCCGCAAAATAGATAACTCAGCCATAACTGCAGGCGATCTTTTGACTCTGGTTGAATTGAAGTTCACCGATAATGCCGGAGCTTCTGTACCCTTTACAGCATCCATCGATGGAACCAATTCTATTATAACTGTTGATCCAACCACACCCTTGGCCGGACATACACTTTATTATGTTGAAATAAATCCAGTGGAAGATGCCAGCAATAACCCGAGTGTTGCTGCTAGTATTACGTTCACTACGGACAACACCCTCCCCCCTTCGTTTACTTTTTCGCCCACCAATGCCTCGATAAATTTCTCGGCAGTAGGAAATATTATTATCACCTTCAATGAAACTATCCGCAATCTGGACAACTCACCCATTACGCCAGCCGCAATTCAGGCTGGCCTTGTAGAACTAAAGGAAACCAATAACGGTGGCACAGCAGTCCCTTTTACAGCAACTTTCAATGGAACCAATACGATCACAATAAATCCTAATTCCACCTTACTTCACAATCAGGTATATTATGTTGAAATGAATCCGGTTGAAGACGCGGTTGACAATGCTACTGTGGCTGATGATATTACATTCACCACCGAGAATCGGCCCAACATTAGTGCCTTTATTCCGGCTGCAGCCGAGCGGTGTATTGGCGACAATGTTACCATTAACGGTTCGCGCTTCACAGGCACGGGTAATCCCTTAAGTGGAAATAGCCAACCCACCGTGTATATAGATGGCGCGGCTGTAGCCCCAGGCAACATTATATCCTTTAATTCGACTCAGATTGTTTTTACTTTACCGATTGTTACAATAGGCGATAATCGACAGATTAAAGTAAAAAACAATGACAGTGATTTAGAAAGTATCGAAAGTGATTTTGATATTCGCGAAGCTATTGATGTTACGTTGCCCGCTATACCAGCTACTCTTAATCCGGCACAAAACACCAATGTAAATGTGGCCATGAACCCAAGTCAAAGCAGCAATTATAATTACGCTTTGATATTAACCACGGCACCCGGGGGTTATGGTACAGCTCCTGGTACAGTTCATTCAGCGAATGGCAATGGCAGTAATCTCACCTTAAATACGGCTAACGGACCGGCTGATAACTTTAACATCATTGGCGACTATACCTATCGCGTTGATGTTTCAAGAACAAATTGTGTAACTAAAACACTTTCGAATACCCCGTTTACACTAACCGTTGCAGCCTTGTCGGTGAACGTAAGCGCCACGGATGTATCTGTTTGCCAGGGATCGTCCACCACACTCATCGGGGCAGTGACTGGTGGTACAGGTTTCTATCAGTTTCGTTGGACCTCAACTCCTGCCGGGTATTCTAGTAGCAGCTCGAGCCCAACAGTAACGCCACCTTCAAATATTAGATACAATCTTGAAGTGGAGGATAATGCCGGAAATATTGTTACCGATTTTGTAGATGTAGTTGTAAACCCCGTTCCTTCTGCAACTTTCATCCCTAACCCAGGTATCCCACCTTTTATTCCTGCCGAAACATCCGTAAGAGTGAATTATGTTGTAGAGGATAGAGATTATCTTGTAAGTGGATCACCAGCAGGGGGCGAATTTACTGGACAGGGAACTATAAAGAAAAGTGATGGGAAGTATTATTTTAATCCTGCTAATGCTGGCCTTGGAAATTGGCCGATTGTCTATACATATACGAATATTAACGGTTGTCAAGGAACTGATTCAAGAACTTTCGTAGTACAAGCCCTGTCTGTAAATGGAGTTCAGGAATTATACTGTAAAAGCGAGTCCTCTCAGTCAGGTATCAATGTTAATATCGCAAACGCTATTGGGGCTGGCTATCAATTTACAAGACTTCGCTTCTACGCCTATTATAATGGGGTTTCTTATTATGATCTCCCGCTCGCCTCACCATTTGTTGGAACTCCTATTGCCGTGGATATGCCGCCTGGAGCATCCTATCCTTTAACATTGAATTCACGAGCAGCTGCGCCAGTGCTGGATATACAAACCGGACTACCTATCTTTTTACCACTCAACTATACCCTTAATCTCGATCATGTAAGAAATAGTTGGGGTTTTGGCTATTATTATCTTGATGTTTTTGGAAAAGATGCCTTCGGCAACGAAGTCTTACAAAGCTGGGCATTTTTTAGAGTTGTTGATAATGACCCAGCACCAAACATTGTTGGTATTAACGAAAACCAAAATATCTGCGCTGATGGAGCGGTAATAACACTTTCCTCCTCAGAACCTGGTTATACTACAACTAATTTTACTATAGCTCCCGTGGCATTTTCTGGCTCTTTGTCGGGTACAAATAACAG
>Ga0154020_10009467_pt1 | contig 11216 bp, 11 predicted proteins | sample Klosneuvirus_201_FD_109709 | JGI IMG/M metagenome (GOLD analysis project Ga0154020, IMG submission 109709) | Active sludge microbial communities from wastewater, Klosterneuburg, Austria - Klosneuvirus_20160825_MG | ecosystem: Engineered > WWTP > Aerobic digester > Activated sludge | place...
AGGGCGGCAAAGACAAAGGCGTTCTTCACCCACTGGCGCGGGCGCATGGTCTTGATCAGACCGACGATGACCCGGCCGGGGCTCGCGGGGGCAGCCACGACCTCATTCGACTCCATAGACGGCGATCATAACCTGATGGATAGAAGCCATCCTAAATATCCTCGGCGAGATCACCATCCCCGCGCGAAGCGCGGGGATGGTGATCTCGCCAGTCGTTTTTAGGATGAGTTCTGTCCATTCCCCGGAAAGCAAAAACCCCCGGCGCAGCCGGGGGTTTTGCTTTCCGGGGGGATCCGAGCCCTACTTCACCCAGCCAAGCGTGCCCAGCGCGATTTCGACCGCCGAGCGCAGCACCCGCGGCCCGTTGATGCTTTTAGCAGATGCCAGCAGGTGATGTTTCGGGATCGGCAGATCGTCGAGATTGCGGATGAACGGGCAATCCGAGTTATCGATGATGTCACTCATGCAGCGCCGGCCGGGCCCCGGTAGTGGCAGACGGTCTGGGCCAATCCGTCCGCCAGCCCGATCGTCGGGCGCCAGCCTAGTTCGCGATCCGCCTTCGCGCACGCCATCCAGGTCGCCCGCACTTCACCAGCCTTGGCCGGCCCGCGCTCGGCCGGGCGGGCGTAGCCCGTGAGCGCGGCCAGCCTCGCGAATACGGTGTTGATGTCGGTGCCCACGCCGGTCCCGATGTTGTAGACGCCCGAGCCGCGTGTCGCGGCGAGCAGGTTGGCCCGGGCGACATCCGGGCCGAACACAAAGTCGCGCTGGTTTTGCCCGTCGCCATGGATGAGGACAGGCGCGCCGGCCAGCATGCGCTCGGTGAAGATCGCCACCACGCCCGCCTCGCCCTGGCCATTCTGGCGCGGACCATACACGTTGCCATAGCGCAGCGCGCAATAGTCCAGCCCGAAGTTGAGCCGGTTGCTCTCGAGATAGTACTCGCAGGCCCGCTTGCTCACCCCATACGGGTCGAGCGGCGCAGCCGGGGTCTCCTCCGTCGCGGGCAGGTGGCCGGGGTTGCCATACACGGCCCCGCCGGTCGACGCAAAGACGATCTTGCTGACCCCATGCGCGTTGGCCGCCTGGAGCAGGTTGAGCGTGCCCACGATGTTGATCTGGGCGTACTCCTGCGGATGGGCTAGGCTGTCCCGCACGTCAGCGGCGGCCGCCTGATGGCTGATGACGGCGGGTTGTTCCGCCGCGAGCACGCGCTCGACCGCGTCGGCATCGCGCAGGTCGATCTCGTGGAACGTCGCGGCCGGGTTGAGGTTCTCACGCCGGCCAGTGCGCAGGCTGTCAATGACGCTGACCCGATACCCGGCGGCCAGAAAAGCGTCGACGATGTGGGAGCCGATGAAACCGGCCCCGCCGGTGACAAGCGCGGCAGGTGGGGAGTGGGTCATGGATTGGATTAGGTAGGGTCGGAGTCTAGTGGCCGGCGCGCTCGAGCGCCTCGGCGACTTGGTTGGCCCAGGCCGCGCATGGCTGAGTTGGCTTTCTCGATCTTACCTCTTGTGGCCAAGGCCTGCCCGTGGGCCAGACGGGTCATCCGAGCCCGATCGCCCGCGGTTGGGCAGCCGACCGTGTAAGCGGGGACGTCTTTCGGCACAATCTCGCCCGCAAAAACCGTCGGCTATACTTTGTTTCTCTCCCAAACACGATGGAAACGCTGCGGTACCTAAGATTTCTGGCCGTGTGGTGGTGGCTGATACTTGCCAGTGTGCTGGTCGCAGCCGGCACAAGCTACTATACGAATTCTCAGTTGCCCAGAATCCATCAATCTCGCACGACATTGTTCGAGGGAAAATCTCAACGCAGTTCCAACGCCGACTCCTACCACCACTACTACCGCGCGAATGTCGAGAATATCAAGAAGTCCGCGCGCGACCGACGCCGACAACGCGCAGATGCCGCCCCGGCGGCGCATTAGCCGGGTTACTTACGCACCATGTCCCAAGTCGCGCCACTCCTAAACAACCGTTACCGCCTGCTGGCCGTCGTCGCCAGCGGCGGGATGGCGACCGTCTACAAGGCCCAGGACACCCTGTTGAGCCGCATTGTCGCGGTCAAAACGCTGCGCGACCGCTACGCCCAGGACCCGATTTTTGTCCAGCGCTTTCGCGAGGAAGCCCAGGCCGCGGCCAATCTGAACCACCCCAACATCGTCACGATCTACGACGTGGGCAAGGACATGATCAACGGCGTCCCGCGGCATTACATCGTGATGGAGTATGTCGAGGGCCACGATCTGAAACAGGCCATTCGCGAGCGCAGCCTGTCCGCCAGCCCTTTTGGCATCGCTGAAGCCGTGGACATCGCCCGCCAGGTGGCCGAGGGCGTCGGCTTTGCCCACCGCCGCGGCCTCGTGCACTGCGACCTCAAGCCCCAGAACGTCATCCTGACCCCCGAGGGCCGGGCCAAGGTCACCGATTTCGGCATCGCCCGGGCCTACACCTCGATGGTGGCCGAGAAGGCCGAGACCGTGTGGGGATCGCCCCAGTACTACGCGCCTGAGCAGGCCACCGGCAACCCGCCCACGCCCGCCAGCGATGTGTATAGTATTGGCGTTGTGCTCTATGAGATGCTGGCCGGGCGGCTGCCGTTTGAGGGCAAGGATGCTCGCGAGCTGGCCCGTCAGCACCTCAATGTCGAGCCGGCCGAGTTGACCTCGCTCAATCCCAGCGTGCCGCTGCAGCTCGAGGCCATCGTGCGGCGGGTGTTGTCCAAGGACCCGGCCAACCGCTATCGCGACGCCGATCAACTCGCCCGCGTGTTAGCGGCCTACCTTCAGCAGGGCGAGGAATACACGATTTCCCATCCGGTTGCGCCGGCGGGCACGTCGTCGACTCGCTCAGGCAGCGCTGGCGCAGCGGGGCAGGGCAGCGGGCCGTCGCAGGCGGCCCGCCCCGCGCCCATGCCGCCGCAGGCGGGCGCCTCGCGGCCTGTCGCTGCCCAGACCGGCCAGAGCATGGGGATGAGCGCGTCCGCGCCCGCCGCAACCGGTCCACAGCGCGGCATGACCGGCTCCTCCGGCGCCTACACGGCCGCCGATGGCGCTGAACAGGGCCGTGGATCCAACGACATCCTGCTCTGGTTGTTGGGCCTGGTCGTGATTGTGTGCCTGGCCGGCCTCATCGTGCTGTACGCCTTTGTTTACCAGGCCTATACCGACCCCAATCGCGGGCTTGCCCCGACCCCGTCCGCGCCGGCTGCGACCTCCAATGCGCCCCCGCGGGTGACTCTGTCCGCCCCCGGGGTGATTACCCTGACCTCGCTCATCAGTCTGCCCTTGGATATCGCTCAGGCCCAACTTGGCCAACTCGGGCTGCAGTCCCGCGTCGAAGAGCGGCCGGATGGGTCGGTCACCCAGCCCATCGTGCTGGCCCAAAGTCCGCCGGCGGGGACGCGCCTGCAGCAAAACAGCGTCGTCACCTTGATCGTGGCTAAGCCGGTGCCCCAGGCCGAAGTACCGCAGGGTCTGGTCGGCCGCAAGTTCGACGACTCCATCAGTCAGACCCTGCGCGCGGTCGGCTGGACGATTGTGCTGAGCGAGACCGGCGACTACAAGCCCGAGAAGGAGATCCTCGATTCCGATCCCAGGGCCGGGGCCAAGCTTTCGGTCAGCGGCACGCTCACCCTTACCTTGAGCACGGGCGGGCGCTTCGACTTGAACGTCCTGATGCCCCCGGTGGTTCTGGAGAACGTCCGGCTCACCCGTGACAGCTACGAGCCTGGCCAGCGCGTGCGCTTTGACGTGAAGTGGCGTGCCACCGGAACCGTCAATCGCGGGTATCGGGTGGCCTGGTTTCTCATCCACAGCAGCGGCGGCGTTGTGCGCCAGGGCGAGGACCGTGAGCCGCGCAACAACGGCACGCCCGTGCCGACCGTCACCTGGCGGGCCGGGACCATCGTCAATGACAGCTACGAGCTGGCCATCCCGGTTGAGGCCCTGTCCGGCCGGTATCGGATCGGGATTCTGATGTATGACGGCAACACCCGGCTGCGGGTGACCAATCCGGGCAAGGCCAGCACCGATGGCAACGATATGGTCTTCCTGCGCGAGATCGATGTGCGCTAAGTAGAGACGCGCCGCGGCGCGTCTCTACCCCCGCGGCCGCGCATTTTCTGCTCGCGGTGGTCCACACCGTGCCTTCCTGAACCTCGGAGGTGGGCGCCCACAGGTCGCGCCTGCCAAGAGCCCTCGGCGCCCACCTCCGAGGTTCAGGAACATTCGCGCCTATCGGCGCACTGGATTCCGTGCGGGGCCGAAGGGGCAATTGGCACGCGGCGCAACCTGCCCGGCTGGTTGCGCGTAGTAGTGCCCACACTGTGAATGCGATATCCATTGGCGCTCCCGGCGGATTCGCCCGGAACGGGGTTTTCCCGATGACGAGAACACCGGCCGCTCTGGCGCGCCCGGTTCCGACTGCCATGCCCGCGGCCCCGCCGATCGATGAGGTGGCCGAGGAGCGGGCCAGAATCCGGGCGGTCCTGAATGGCGACACCGAGCGATTTCAGGAGCTGGTGGAGGTTCACCAGGATCGGGTGTACCGCCTGGCCCTGCGCATGCTCAACAACGAAGAGGATGCCCGGGATGCCGCCCAGGATGCGTTTCTGAAGGCCTATCGGCAGCTCGCGTCGTATCAGCAGGAGTGGCGCTTCAAGACCTGGTTGATGTCGATCACCTCAAACCTGTGCATCGATCGCATCCGCCGGCGACGGATCGAGCCCCTGGCCTTCTCCGATCAGCCGCCCAACGCCGATGGCGAGACGCCCGAGGTTGAGATTCCGAGCCACGAGCCTGGCCCCGACGTTCAGGTGGCGGCCATCGAGCAACGCGAGGTGCTGAACCAGATGATGTCGGCCTTGCCCGAAGAGGATCGGCGGATGGTCCAGATGTTCTACGTTGCGGATATGAGCTATGAGGAAATCGTGCAGGCGACGGGCGCCAGCCTGAGCGCGGTCAAGTCGCGGCTGTTTCGCGCGCGGCGGGCCCTGGCCCAGTCGCCCCTGACCAAGCGGCTGACGGTATGAGGAGGGTGGACATGACACCGGAAACTGACCTTGACCTGGTGATGATGAAGGCCCTCGACGGCGAGGCGCTGGCCGCCCACGAACGGGTGGCCCTCGAGACGCATTTCGACGCGCACCCGGACGAGCGCGCCTTGTTCGAGCGCATGGCCGTTGTCGATCGCGCTTTTGCCGGCGTGGCCCCGGTTGTTGCCCCGGCGGGTTTCTCGGCCGGGGTGATGGCGGCGATTCGGGTGGCGCCCGCCCATCGTGTTGCGCCGGCGCGCGAGGCAGGCTCGGCCCGCTTTTTGGTTGCGGCCGGCCTGGCGGTGTTCGGCGCGCTGAGCATGGTCGTCTTTGCCATGGTCCTGGCGATCCTCATCCCCCCGCAAGCCTGGTTGACCTGGCTATCGGCGGCGAGCGCCATCGTCGATTCGTTCCTTGATTTGCCGCGGGCGATCCTCTCCTTGACCGTTGCATTTGCGCAGGGCGTCATCGATGCGCCGGCGGGTCTGGCGGCCCTGGGCGCGCTGGCCGCTCTGGTGGGTGGATGGATGTTCGCCATGGTCAGGCTTTTCTCACCGCGAAGGGCGCTCGCGCGGGGGTAGGCAACTCCTTCGTCCTCACCCAACTCAAATCCCCAACGATCGTCATCCCGCGCGAAACTCCGGCCTACGCCGGAGTGACAGCGGGACCCATAGCGCGCCCGTGCGAAGATGCGCTTGGCAGCGACTTTGGCTGTCCTCGGTATGGGTCCCGCGCTTTCGCGCGGGATGACGATCGAACGGATGTCAACCTCCGCAACCTTCACCCCCGCGGGCGCGTATTGACGAACACGCCGCGCAACTCCATTTGGGCGCGGCGACACATAAGGCAGATGATGAACACACGAATCACACACCAGCCCATCGCCGCCATGGCAGTGGTGGCTTTGATGACAGCCGGCTGCGGCGCGCAATTGCGCACGGTGAACACCGGTCCCACCCAGACCCTGCGGGTGAGCATCCCGTATCCCGAATTGGTCGAAGACGCCTGGCGGGTGTCCCTGACCACCGGCGCGGCCCGGGTGCGGGTGACGCCCGGTGAGGAAGGCATTCTGATGGGCCGGATCGACTACAACTTCGAGCCCATCCTGCCGGTTCTCACCACCGGTTCGCGCTCGGTTGACCTGCGCCAGGGCAACTACGTCGGCACGACCCCGGTCAACTTGCAGAACGAATGGACGCTCAGCCTGGGCAAGCGCGTCCCGATCAATCTGGTCGTCCGCGAAGGCGCGGCGGACTCGGATTGGGATCTGGGGGGCGTGCCGCTGCGGGATGTGGACTGGGCGGTCGGCGCAGCCGATACCGAGATACGCTTCAGCGGGCCAAACCCGCAAGCCATGGAGCGCTTGAAGTTCACGAGCGGCGCGGCCCGGGCCCGGCTGCGCGGCCTGGCCAACGCCAATATCGGCGAGGCCAAAATCAGCGCGGGAGCGGGCGAGCTCACCCTGGCCTTCGACGGCAAGCTCACCCGGAATGCCCAGATTACGCTGGATGGCGGCGCGTCGTCGCTGACGATCGAAAGCGCCGGGACGCCGATTCGGGTGATCGTGGACGGCGGGTTGACCAGCGTGCGGACCGAGGGCTGGACCCGCAGCGGCGATACCTATGATTCGCCCGGTCGGGCCAACGCTTCCGGCCCAACGGTGACCATTCGCGCGACCCTGGGCGTGTCATCTCTGCGGTTGCGGTAGGCCCGCATTCGAACCCACAACATGGAGAGACTCATGCGACATCACACATTCACCCGCCTGGCGCTGGCCGCGCTTGCAGGCTTGACGATTGCGTTGTGCGGCCCGGGGCTGGCGCTCGGGCAAACCCCCGAGCCGCCGGCCCCGGCCGAGCGGCGCACCCTGCGCTCGCAAAGCATCTTTGGCGAAGACTTTACCCTGCGCAGCAACGAAACGATTGACGGCGACCTGTCGGTCTATGGCGGCAACGTTGTGCTCGAAGAGGGCAGCCGGGTTGACGGAAAGCTGAACGTCTTTGGCGGCAACATCGATATCGCCGGCACGGTCCGCGGCGATCTGGTCATGGCCGGCGGGAATGCCCGCCTGCGCAAGAGCGGCCGGCTCGAGGGCAACCAGACCTATCTGGGCGGCCGGCTCGACAACGATGGCGGCTATGCCAGCGGGCGCAGCACCCAGTTGCCCCTGCCGTCGGCGCCGGACACGCCGCGCGCGCCGTCGGTAAACGTGTCGCCGTTTGAGTGGTACGCCCGGGCCGTTCGCGACTTCTTTGGCGGCCTGGTCAACATTGCCCTGGCAGTGCTGGCTGCCCTCGCGGTGCTGGCGCTGGTCCCGCGGCATGTCCGCCAGGTCGAGGGCGTGTTGCGCGAGAACGCCGTTGTCGCGGGCGGGTTTGGCGCTCTGACCCTGATCGCCGTCCCGGTGATCGCGGTCGTGCTGGCGATCACGTTGTGTCTGATCCCGGCCAGCCTGGTGGCAGTCGTTGCGCTGATTGGGGCGATGTTGCTCGGCTGGGCGGCCGTTTCGCGGGTGGTCGGCGAGCGGTTGATGCAAGCGCTCAATCGCGCCGATTGGACCGTGGTGGGGCAGACCGCGGCCGGGGCGCTGTGCCTGGCTGTGCTGGGGGTGATCCCCTTCTTTGGCGGACTGCTGACCTTTGTGTCGACGGCGGTCGGGGTTGGGGCGGTGGTGCTAACCCGCTTCGGCACTCAGCCGTATCCGGCCCCGGTCGCGACCAGTCTCGCGCCTGTCACTGCTGCGCCCGCGCCGGTCAGCGAGCCCTTTGACCCGCAAATATAGGGGCACTTACGGGACGATTCCGGAGGCGGTATTCCCCGGCGTACGCCGGGGAATACCGCCTCCGGAAACAAGGAGTTTACGACGATGACAACACCACAAGGGCCGCGACGGCCCGCGACGATGACGCAGTCCAACAATCCGGGCTGCCTGATTCAGATCCTGTATTTTCTGCTGATCGGCTGGTGGCTGGGCGGGGCCTGGGTGATCGTGGCCTGGGTGCTGATGGTCACCATTCTGGGCCTGCCGATTGGCGCGGCGATGCTCAACGACGTGCCGCAGGTGATGGCCCTGCGCGGCCGGCGGGTGGTCGAAGTCCAGGCGAGCGGCGCGGTCCGCGAGGCGCCCCAGATTTCGATGCTCATTCGCATCCCGTACTTCCTGCTCGTCGGCTGGTGGGCGAGCGCGCTCTGGCTGTCTGTGGCATATGCGTTGTGCATGAGCGTGATCGGGATCCCGATTGGCTTTCTGATGTTCGACCTGAGCCCTGCGATTGTGTCGTTGAAGCGGGTTTGACGAGCCTCACCAGATGGGCTCCACCTCGAAGGTGGAGCCCATCTCATCGAACGCGGGATGGGCGATAATCCGCCCGGCAACCACTATGGCGCTGAACGGACATCATCCCTGGGTGCGTTTCAGCGATCGCTCGCATCTCCTGCGCCCCAATCCTCCCGAGCGCAGTTACGGATGCGCCATCGTCGACGCGGATGGCGACGGCCGGCCGGAGATCCTGTGCGGCACTGTCGCCGGACCCAACCGCTTGTTCAAATCCCAGGGCAGGGCCTGGGTGGATGTCGCTCCGGCTGAGCTCGCGGATGCGGGCGCGAGCGCCATCGGGGTGGCCGCCGCCGATGCGAATGGCGACGGGCGGATGGATTTCTACATCCTCAACACCAGCGCCTTTGCCGGGCCAAACTCGGAGCCTGACCGCCTGTTCATCAACCTGGGCGATGGCCGTTACGAAGACGTCATGGCCCGCCATCCGCAACGCAACCTGGCGGCTGGCCGGAGCGTGGCCTGGCTCGATGTGCTCGGCGACGGGCAGCTCAGCGCCTATGTCTGCAACTACGGCGCGCCCAACCGGCTGTATTTCAACGATGGCAGCGGGAATTGGCCAGATCGGGCTCCCCATTTTGGCCTGCATCGCGTGACCGGCGGGCGCGGATTGGTCTGCCAGGACATCCTGGGCGGCGACGCGATGGATATCTTCTGCGTCAACGAGAACGACGCCAACACCTTCTTCCGGAATACCGGCGGCAAATTCGTCGAGACCGCCGCCGAGCTGGGGCTGACTGACCCCGAGACGCATGGACGCGGGGTGGCCGTCATCGACGCGCGCGGCGATGGGCGGGCGGGGCTCGTGTATGGCAACTGGGAGGGCCCGCATCGGTTCATGGCCTGGGAACGGCGCGCGAAGCGATTTGTCGATCTCGCCACCCCGGATTTTGCCCAACCCAGCCGCATCCGGACCGTCATCGTCGCGGACTTCGACAATGACGGCCTGGACGAGATCTTCATGAACAACCTTGGCCAGACCAACCGCATGTTCAAGGTGAAAGAGGGCGGTGAACTGCTGGAATGCCATATTCCAGAGGCGGAATACCCTGAGGGCGCCGGGACCGGCGCAAGCGTGGGCGATCTTGACGGAGACGGCTTTCTCGACCTGTTTATCGCCCATGGCGAGAGCGTCCCGCAGCCGAATGCGTTGCTGTTTGGGCGGCCGAACGGCAATCACTGGCTGCGCATTCATCCGCGGACCGCTGCCGGCGCGCCGGCCATCGGCGCCAAAGTGACCGTCACCTATGACACGCCCGAGGGCGGCCGCCAGCGCACGCGCTGGATCGATGGCGGGAGCGGGTATTTATGCCAGATGGAGCCGGTCGCCCACTTTGGCCTCGGCCCGGCGACCCGGATCCGGGATGCCCGGGTGCAGTTCAGCACGGGTGAGGTGCACTACCTGCGCGAACTCGCCGCCGATCAGAACGTCGAAGCCCGCGCCCGAGCCTAGAAGCTCTCCCAATAGGCCTGGCGAGATCACAATCCCCGCGCGAAGCGCGGGGATTGTGATCTCGCCAGGCATTCAGGGCTTTGATAGAATTCAGCCATGCCCATTGTTAAAGGACTCGCCGACGTTGTTTTCACCCAGACCGAAATCAGCCATCCCGACAGCGACAACAGCAATCTGATCTATCGCGGGTATTCCATCGACGATCTCGTCAAGGGGAATGCCTCGTTCGAAGAGGTCGCCCACTTGATCTTGTATGGCCACCTGCCGAGCGAGCAGGAGCTGTCGACCTTTGTTGGGCAGCTCGTGGCGAACCGCACGCTGCCCGAGCCCATCTACGCGTGGCTCAAGGCGTTGCCTGAGCACGTTGTGCCGATGACCGTCCTGCGCACCGCCGTGTCAATGCTGGCCAACTACGATCCGCTGATCGAGGACATCACGATTCCGACGACGCTGCGCAAGGCGACCCGCCTGATCGCGCAATTCCCGATCATCTGCGCCGCCTTCCAGCGCATCCGCGACGGCCAGGAGGTGATCGCCCCCGACCCCAAGCTTGGGCACGCCGCCAACATCCTCTACATGTTGAATAGCAAAACACCCGACCCGGATTTCACGCGGGCGATGAACGCGTATCTGGTCATGCTGACCGATCACAGCATGAACAACAGCACATTTACGGCCCGGACGGTGGCGAGCGCGCAGGCGGACCTGCATTCGGCGGTGACCGCCGCGCTGGCATCCCTCAAGGGGCCCTTGCATGGCGGGGCAAACGAAGCGACGATGAAGCTGCTGCTAGAGATCGGCGATGAAAGCAAGGTCGATGGCTGGGTCGATCGGGCCTTCGAGACCAAGCGCCTGATCATGGGCTTTGGGCACCGCATCTACAAGCATGGCGATCCGCGCGCCCGGCACTTGAATTTGCTGGCGGAGGAAATGGGGCGCAAGGTCGGGGCGCTGAAGTACTACACCATGTCGCGGATGGTCGAGCAGGCCGTGCTGCGTCATCGCGAGATCTACCCGAACGTCGATTTCTACAGCGCGTCGATGATGTACTACGTCGGGATTCCGATCGATCTCTTCACCCCGATGTTTGCCTGCGCCCGCATCGCGGGCTGGAGCGCGCATGTGATCGAGCAGTACAAGGATGCTGCCCTGGTCCGGCCGAAGTCCGAGTACATCGGCCCGCGCGGCCTTGCGTATCCGCCGGTGGCAGCCTAGATAGATGGGGTCCACCTCCGAGGTGGACCCCATCTTTCAAACCTCGCGGGTCTTCAAGACCCGCGAGGTTTTTTCTCCGTCTACACCTTGGCCAACGCCTGTTTGATATCCGCGATCAGATCGTCGGGGTGCTCGACCCCGACTGACAGGCGGACGAGCTGATCACTCAGCCCG
>Ga0154020_10009468_pt1 | contig 11215 bp, 7 predicted proteins | sample Klosneuvirus_201_FD_109709 | JGI IMG/M metagenome (GOLD analysis project Ga0154020, IMG submission 109709) | Active sludge microbial communities from wastewater, Klosterneuburg, Austria - Klosneuvirus_20160825_MG | ecosystem: Engineered > WWTP > Aerobic digester > Activated sludge | place...
CTGGAGCCGTTGCCCGCCAATAACGGCCTGTTCAACGTGTTTTACACGATTGTCGGCACAGTGGACAAGTACGACATGAAACGCGGCAAAAAGGCCGTCAAGGCAGAGTTCGAGCGCAGCGAGGCCCGCAAGAAGACGATTGCCAAAGCGATTGACGACGCGTTCGGCGGCAGTTCAGCCCTTCCGGATGCGCAGGAGCCGGACGATGACGAAACGGAATATCTGGCGCCGCTGCGGGGTGGTGGGTAGCTCCAGACGAGAAACGGTTTCGTCAGGGTTTTACGATCAGGCAGCGTGTGGGATGTCCAGGTGCGAGTACACTTCCCGGAGCGTTATGGTTTTGCCTTCGAGTTCAAACGTATCGTCCAGCCGGTCGTAGTCGGTGTTCAGCCATTGGTTGCCTTCGGCGCGCTGAAAGAATGTGAGGAAGACGCGACGGCTGTCCACATAGATGATGTAGCGCAGGCTGGGTACCTTTTTGTAGCAGGGCAGTTTGTCGGTGTAGTCGTATTCCTGCGTGGATTTTGACAGCACCTCCACCACCAGCAGCGGGTTGGTTTCGGCGTCCATGCCGGGTTTGTAGGAAAAGAGCCGGGACGGTTCAGGAGTCACGCTGCAGTCGGGGTTGAACACTGCCTTTTGGCTGTCGCAGTCCTGAATCAGTACCGGGCGGTTGCTGTCGTGAACGGTAAAATTTGGTCGTTTAAAGAGGTTTCTCAACAGCCACATCATCTCCGTGGCAATTTTGCTGTGCAGGTTAGATTCATAGCTCATGGTTATAATTTCGTTTTTCAAAAAGTCCGTGCGGTATTCGGCATGCTCCAGCACGTCCCAAAACTCGTCCCACGATGCCGGGAAACGCACCAGTCCGGTGTTGATGTCCGCGAGTTCGGCGCGGGTGAGCGGGAACTTGGTTTCGATGTCCATACTCGTTGAAATTTATTGAGCAAGTTAGAGATAACCCCTACTGTTTCTTTTTCTTAAAATCTCCGTTCTGCCAGGCCTTCACGAATTGCGCCCAGGCGAGCGGACTGAAGATGTTCATCGGTGGCGTCTGCCCGATGTACACGTATTCGCGTGCCTGCTGGCGCAGGTAGAAGTTGGCGCTTTCGCGGCCGCTGTAAGGCACCATGTCGGGGTTTTTGCGGGCCTCGGCCAGGTATTCATTGGCTAAGTTCTCGGCTGCAAGGCGTTGCAGTTCGGGGGTGACGTCCATTTTCAGGAACTCGATTTTAAAATGTTCGCGCGAGGGCCAGGGGAAGATGACCACCTCGGGCAGAGTCAGCGTGTCTTGCGACATGATCTGGATGATCGAGTACCGGTCTTGCGAGAGGGTGTCGGGCACCGTTTTGGATACCGGTTCGAAGCCGATACAGTTGAACCGGATCACGTCCCCGTGTTCCACTACGATGGTAAAAAAGCCGCGGTAATCGGAGTAGGTTCCGCGTCTTTTGTCGGGCAGGAAAATGCTGGCATACGGTACCGGCACCATATTCCCGTCCATGTTGGTGATGACCATGCCGGAAAACTGGATGAGTTTTTTGGCATCGCCGTCCGGTGTTTCCTGGGCAAAAACGCAGGCGCTGAAAAGAAAGAAAAAAAGTAAAAAATGAAAGGATCGGATTGCCATTTTGAAGGTCGTTAGTTAGAATGTTGGGGGTACGGCATGCTACTGTAGAACAGCCAAGGGCCGACAAAGGTAGCGTTGAACAACGCGTGGAAAAAGCCTTCGTGAGCTAAAATACTGTTTACCCGACATTGTTCACAATTGACCGAAACGCGGAGCGGCAAGCATCTGCTGCGTATCGGGCTTGCTGCGGGCCGGATATGTTTGGAAACTGCAATCCGGGGCTGTTTTTATTATTTCAGCAATGGTTATTCAGTCAAAACATTGTTCTCGTAATTCTAAGTAATTGATAAAATTTTACACAAATTCATATTTTTTTCAGAAATAACTCCTGTTTAAAGGAATGGGTTTTTTACGTTTGCCACTGTTTTTTTAATCAATATGTTTCACTAAACAAAACTACCTAAGTTATGAAGTACAAATTACTTGTCAAGAGCGTACTGCCGCTCTTGGTGCTCCTCATGAGCACGGGGCTGGCAACAGCACAATTCACCGCAATGGGCAAAGTTACCGATGCTGCCGGGGAAGGACTTGCAGGCGCTACTGTAGCGATGGCAGGCTCCTCCCGGGGCACTTCTGCCGATCTGAACGGTAATTATCGCCTGGACCTGCCGGGCAACAGCGCCACGCTAACCGTTTCTTACACCGGCTACAAAACGGTAAAAGTGGAAGTCTCGTCGTCCAATGCCACAGCCGATGTGGTTTTGGAGGAAGACTTTGCCGGTCTCGACGAGGTGATCGTATCGGGCTTGGCCACAAACGTCAAACGCGCTAACCTTGCCAATTCGGTGGCAACGATCAGTGCCCGCGAATTGACGGGAGTAACCAACCAAAGTACCATGGACGGCGCCCTTTACGGCAAGTTCCGCGGCGCCGAGATTCGCGCGAACTCCGGTGCGCCGGGTGGTGGTATGTCCGTGCGTATGCGCGGGGTCACGTCCATTTTCGGCAACCAGCAACCGTTGTACATCGTGGACGGCATATTTCTGAACAACGATGCGATCACGCTCGGCACCAATATCATATCGGAAGCAGCCGCAGGTGGAAACGCGTCCAACACGCAGGATGATGCTTCCAACCGGATTGCCGACCTGGACCCGGAGGACATTGAATCCGTCGAAATCCTGAAAGGGGCATCCGCTGCGGCCACCTACGGCTCCCGTGCTGCCGGAGGGGTGGTCATCATCACGACCAAGCGAGGCTTGGCCGGAAAACCGAAGGTAACGCTGTCGCAGACCATCGGTATCAGTCAGCCCATCAGCCTGCTCGGTATGCGCGACTGGACTGCCGGTCTGGTGGGTTCGGAGTTTGGCACCGCAGACAGCCTGCTCTTTTTGCAAAACGGTCTGACCGACTATGAAAAGGAACTGTACGACAACACGCCCATTTCCACGACAACCCGTATAGATGTTTCCGGCGGAAATGACAAAACGACCTATTTCATCGGGGGGACCTACAAAAATGAAGAAGGCCTGGTGGACAATACGGGTTATGAAAAATTCTCGGGCCGACTAAATATCGGCCACCGGTTCAATGACTGGCTCGATGTGAACGTGACCAACAACTACATCAATTCAGAAGCAAACAGGGGCTTTTTCAACAACTCGAACACCAATACGACCATTGGATACGCCCACGCCTTTACCAAACCCTGGCTCCAACTGAAGCCGACCAACGGAGGCGACTACCCGGCCATTAACTCGGCGGGCTCCAACATTCTGGAAACCGTCGCATTGGTCACCAATCGCGAAAACATCAACCGCTACATCGGCGGCGCAACAGCCAACCTGCGCATTTGGCACAACGACAACAACGAACTGAAAGCCGTTGTACGCGCAGGCATTGACCAGTACACGTTGCGGACGACCTCCATTTTTCCGCAAAACCTGTCCTACCTCCGCGAACCCGGAACACTCGGCGGCGTATCCATATCCGGCACCACGGTCAATACCAACACACTGCTGTGGGGCTTTTTGGTGTACACGCACGTGACCGGTGGCGGTATCACGCTCCGCACCCAGGGCGGCATGACCGCCGAGAATTTTGACCAAAATACCGTGGTCATCACCGCTAACGGCCTCAACGGCTCGCAAACCAATGTGGACCAATCGGGCGCCGTTTCGGCATTCCAGCGCCGTTTTCCGCAAAAAGATCGTGGCTTTTTTGCTCAGCAGGATTTCAACTGGCAGGACCGGATCATTGTGTCCGTCGGCATTCGCGGCGACAAGTCCACCAACAACGGCGACGCCAACAAACTGTATTATTATCCGAAAGCCAATGCGGCGATCAATCTACACGAGTTTGAGAATCTGATAGATCCGAACGGAGCCATCAGCCAGGCCAAGTTGCGCGTGGCATACGGGCAGTCCGGGCGTTTTTCCAAATTCGATGACCGGTTCAATCCGATGGCCGCCACATTCATTGGCACATCCAACGGCTTGTTCACCGACCCGCAGCGTGGCAACACGGAGGTTAGCCCCGAGCGCCAGAGCGAAATTGAGTTTGGAACCGACCTCGGGTTTTTCAAAAACCGCCTGGTGTTTGAGGTGACGTACTATATCAAAGACATTGACGACTTGCTGCTGCGTGCCCAGGTGCCACAATCCACGGGCTATACGACACAGGTATTGAATGCCGGCGGCTTGCGCAACCAGGGTATAGAGATAGGCCTGGATGCCGTGCCGATTCGCGGAAAAATCACCTGGAACACGGGCGTGAGCTTCTGGAAAAACACGTCGGAGGTGACCCGGCTTGATGTGGATCCCTTCAATCTCGGCGGTTTTGCACTCAGCCTTGGCCAGTATCGCATCGAAAAAGGGTTGTCCGCTACCACGATCGTCGGAACGGTGCCCAAGGACGATGCCGATTTCGGCACCGCTACCTACAAAATCTACGGCAATGCCGAGCCCGACTTCAATATGTCGTTCAACAACTCCATCAATATTGGCAACTGGGACCTTAACTTCCTCATCCACTGGCGCAACGGTGGCGACGCCATCAACCTCAGCACCTTGCTGTGGGATTTGGGCCAGCTCACGTGGGACTACGACGACAAGACCCTCGATCCGACCGGGGCACTGGGCAACGGTCCATACCGCGTATCGCAATGGAACAGCAATTCCAACACCCAACCGTGGATTGAAGATGCCGGCTATGTGCGCCTGCGCGAAGTCGGTCTGTATTACACCATTCCGCGCCGGGTATTCAACGACAAGGCTTCAGTTCGTCTTGGCTTGAGCGGTCGTAACTTACTCAACTTCTTCGACTACAACAGTTATGATCCCGAGTCGTCCAATTTTGGCAACAATGTGTTGGCCAACGCCGTGGAGGTGACGCCGTTCCCCAGCGCCAAGCGCTTCAACTTCCACCTTTCGGCTACGTTCTGATCGAATTCAATCGGCGCTCCTTGCCGCCGGCATTCTTAACAAATCCTGGGGCATACACAAAAAACAGTGCCATGCCCCGCACTAATAAAATCGTGAACAATGAAAAAACATAGCATAAAAATGCTCTTTGGAGCACTGCTCACGGGGGCGATTCTCTGCCTGCCGTCCTGCCAACTGGATGAAATTCCAAATCCGAACGCGCCCGACCAGATCAACCTTGAACAGGGCGGTGCAACGCTGAGCGATCTTCGGCTGCTTTCCTCCGGTCTGGAGGCTGTGCTGCGTGTGGACGTGGAGCATCACTACTGGACAACCAACATTGTTGGCCGCGAATACTGGGACCTGCGCAACACAGACCCCCGCTTTACCGGCGAATTGCTGGGTAAGGGCGGTGGTGGCCTCGACGACAACGGTTTCCTCACGACCCGTTCGTATGCGGCCCGCTACCGCGCCGTGCGTTCTGCCTGGGTGTTGATTCATGCCGCCCAGAACAGCGCCGCGACGCTCACAACGGAGCAACGCAACGGCTTCATCGGCCACGCCCGTACGTTGTTGGCCTATTCGCTCCTGATGGAGTGTGTGCGCCAGTACCAAAACGGCATCCGCACCGACGTAGAAGACCCCGACCGGCTCGGACCATTCGAGCCGTACGACGAGGCGCTGCGCAGTATCCGGGCCATACTTGATGCCGCCAATACAGAACTGACCAATGCTTCGCTCCTGTTTACATCCACGCTCGGCAATGCTGCACGGGTCAAACAGTTTAACCGGGCTCTCGCTGCCCGTGTCGAAATGTACAAGGGCGCTCCGGCAGCTATGATCCCGCTCTTGTCGGAAACCTGGGTAGACCCCGACGGCGACATGGACGAAGGCGTTTATTACATGTTCGGCGCCGGCGGCAACAACCGCCTCAATCCGCTCTACAATGTGCCGAATCAGACCCAGTATGTGGCGCACCCACAGGTGGTAGCCAATGCCGAGGCAAACGACGCACGATTTACGTCCAAGACTACGAAACTGGCAGCGCCTTTTGCCACCGACGGACTTTCGGGCGACGTGCAGGTGACCATGATGGCCTCCAACACGTCTCCGTTCCCGATCATTCGCAACGAGGAATTGGTGCTCATGTGGGCCGAAGCAAACATCGGAACCGACAACAACGCCGCTGTGGCCGCCATCAACAAAGTGCGTGCGGCAGCGGGATTGACTGCCTACACCGGCCCGACCGACAACGCTGCGCTCACCAACCAGCTGCTCCATGAGCGGCGCTACTCGCTCTTCGGCGAAGGACACCGTTGGGCGGATATGCGCCGGTTCAACCGACTCGCAAACATACCGACAGACCGGCCTGGCGACGTGGTACACCTGCAGTTCCCGCGTCCGGTGTTTGATCAGTAATTTTAGGTCCTGATTTCCTGAATTCAGGGCGGGCGGCGGTCGGGCGACTTGCTGCCCGCCCTGTTATTTATTATAGCATATTGGACGCGCATCAATCGCACAAAGTGGCTCATTCATACGTTTGGGTATTCCACCTGATGTGATGTGGGCATAGAATTTCCAACTGCCAAAATTTGTTACCTTTGCCGCCGTTTTTCGTTTTTTCTGTAACGATCTCGGCAACAAACCATCACCGAGCCTCACAATTAAACACAGCACCTGTTCAATGATTCGCAAAACATCTTTTCTCCTGGTGGCCCTGCTCTGCGCCACTTTCAGCCTGTTCGCCCAAACCGATTCGCCCAAATACGGCCACACCAACCTCGGCAATCTGCTGGACGGGATGCCGCAAACAGCCGCGGCTGAAGCGCAACTGCGCGTACTGGCCGACAGCCTCAACCTCAAGGACAGCCTCATGAAGGCAGAGTTCCAAACCGCTTATCTGCAACTGAAAAAAGAGTATGACGCCGGACAACTTACGCCGGTTCAGGCACAGGAGCGCCAGGCAACGCTCGAAAAGCAACGCTCGGGAATCCAGGCCTACGAGGAAAATGCCCAAAAAATACTTGACGGCAAACGGGCCGAACTCCTGCAACCCATCCTGACCAAAGTGAACGATGCCATCGCCAAAGTGGCCAAAGCCAACGGCTTTGCGCTGGTTTTCGATGTCGGCTCGGGAGCCATGCTCTTCGCCTCCGAAACCATAGATGTCACCCCATTGGTCAAAAAAGAACTAGGGCTGTAGGGGTTAGAAGGTTTCTGGTTAGAAGGTTTCTGGTTATGAAAATACCAACCAGAAACCTTCTAACCAGAAACCTTCTAACCAGAAACCTTCTAACCAGAAACCTTCTAACCCTCCAACCAGAAACTTTCTTCCAACACATGAATACATTCAGAACGCTTAACAACCTCACCGGCTGGTTGGTCTTTGCCGTGGCGGCGCTTGTGCTTGGCGCCGCAGCCGAACCTACAGGCAGCCTTTGGGACTGCGGCGAGTTCATCGCCGGGGCTTACAAACTGCAAGTGGTACACCCACCCGGGGCGCCGATATTTCTTTTGGTGGGCCGCCTGTTTGCCTGGGTCGGCGATGCGGTGTCGGACGACCCGGCTGTGATTGCCTACTCCGTCAACCTGTTGTCGGCGTTGAGTACGGCGTTTGGAGCCATGTTCATCTGTTGGAGCACGACGATTTTGGCCCGCCTGATGCTTGTCGGACGCGACGGCGAGATGTCCCAGGGTCAGACAGTAGCCGCTTTGGGCGCTGGTCTGGTAGCCGGGCTGAGCATGGCTTTTGCCTCCTCGGTTTGGTTTTCGGCAGTAGAAGGCGAGGTGTACGCCATGTCCACCTTTTTTACCTGCCTCACCCTTTGGGCGACACTGAAGTGGTATCAGTTGCCGGACACGGCCGATGCAGACCGGTGGTTGGTTTTTGCGTTTTATTCCATCGCACTATCTATCGGGGTGCACCTGCTGAGCCTGTTGACCTTGCCGGCACTGGCTATGTTTTATTATTTCAAAAAAGCGAAGAAGCCTACGGTGTTCCATGCCCTTTTGGCGGCAGGCATCGGGATGGTATTCATTGTCGCCATCCAGTATTTTATCATAGCGGGTATTCCGCGCCTCTGGGCGTCGTTTGACCGGTTTATGGTCAATGGACTCGGCATGCCGTTTCACAGCGGTATCGCCCTGGTGCTTCTGTTGTTTGGCGGTGTGTTGTGGTTTGCGCTCCGCTATGCCCGGCGTACGGGCAACGGGCTGCTCCAACGGCTCGTGGTTGCCTTCGGTGTGGTGGTTATTGCCTACACCTCGTTCGGCATGGTGGTGTTGCGCGCCAATGCGAATCCTCCGATCAACATGAACGACCCCTCCGATGCCATGCGGCTGCTGCCCTACCTCAACCGGGAGCAGTATGGCGAACGTCCCTTGCTGCGCGGCCCCCACTTCGACGCCAAGCCCATGGGCCTGAAAACCGAGCCGCGTTACGGCCGTGTCGGGGATCATTACGAAATTGTAGATGAAAAAATGGACTACGAGTATGGTCCGGGTACGCAAGCATTATTTCCCCGAATGGGCGACTACACGCAGGGCCGCCCCCAACTCTACCGCCGCTGGATAGACAAACCAACGGGCAACCCGACACTATCCGACAATATCGAGTTTTTTGTCCGATATCAACTCGGCTGGATGTACTGGCGCTACTTCATGTGGAACTTCTCCGGCCGCCAAAACGGCGAGCAGGGTTTGTTTTCCTGGGATCCGTCCTCCGGCAACTGGATCACCGGTATCGAAGCGCTCGACAGCGGGCGCATAGGCACCACACAGGAGATGCCCGAGTTTATGAAAAACAACCAGGCGCGGAATACCTACTACATGATCCCCTTCTTCCTGGGGCTGCTGGGCCTGTTTTTCCACTACCAACGCCGCCCGCGCGATTTTGCTGCGGTGATGGCTTTGTTCATCATCACCGGCATTGGCATCACCGTCTATTCCAACCAACCCCCCAACGAGCCGCGCGAACGGGACTACGTTCTGGTGGGTTCTATTTTCACGTTTGCCATCTGGATCGGGCTTGCAGTGCCCGCGCTGTTCAGCCTGTTTACCGAACGGCTGCGGTTGCCCGGCGTGGCCGCCGCCGGGGCTGCCTCGTTGCTGGCCCTCGCAGCGCCGGCACTCATGGTGACCCAAAACTGGGATGACCATAGCCGAGCCAAACACTACGGCAGCCGCGATTATGCGAGCAATTTCCTGAACTCTTGCGCCAAGGATGCCATCATCTTTACATACGGCGACAACGATACTTACCCGCTCTGGTACTGCCAGGAGGTGGAGGGTATCCGCCCCGATGTGCGTGTGGTGAACCTCTCGCTGATTGCGGTGGACTGGTACGTGGCCCAACTGCGCCGCAAGGTCAACGACGCGCCCGCGATCGACATGAGCATCTCGCAGGAACAGCTGCGCGGGTACAAGCGCGTGCAGGTGCCGTTTTACAGCCCCGGCGGCCAGGAGCCTGAAATGACCCTGGAGCAACTGCTCAAATTCGTCGGGGAGGACCACCCCGTGCCTGCTCAGGGCGGTCGCGACTTCGATTCGTATGTGCCCACGCACAAGGTAATCATCCCGGTCAACAAACAAGCCATGGTTGCCAAGGGCCTGATCGGCGCCGACGACCCGAACGTCGTGGACACGATCCGGTTTGACCTCGGTGACCGTTCGTACCTCATTAAGGACGACATCGCTATTCTGGATATCATTTCTTCGAACATCAACAAGCGTCCCATTTATTGGGCGGTCACCACCCGCGACGAGAAGCTCATGGGCCTCGGCGATTACTTGCAACTGGAGGGCTTGTCCCTGCGCTTGGTTCCGATCCAATCGCGCGGCGACGGCGGCAGCTACGGCCTCATCGGAAGCGGGCGCGTGGCCACGGACATTGCTTTTGAGAACATCACGAAAAAATGGCGCTGGGGCAACTTTGACAAGGAGCGCCTGTACGTCAACCGTTCTTACATGCCCAGTTTGCAGACGATGCGGGTGGCCATGATTCGTATAGCGCGCAACCTGATTTTTGAAGGCAAGAAGGACAAGGCAGAGGCGCTGGCCAACAAGTACTTTGAGGCGTTCCCGGAGTACAATTTCCCGTATGACCAGTTTGCCGCCTTTATGGCCGACATCTACGCCCGCGCCGGCAACAAGGAAAAAGCCGCCGAGAAGATACGTGCCATCGCCAAGACGCAAGTAGAGGTACTGCGATTTGTACACTCCCAAACCCCTGATTTCCAAAAGGGTTACGAACAGGATTTTCGCTTTGCCGCCAGCACGGCGCAAACGCTGTTGGGGATTGCACAGTTTTTACAGGACGATGCGTTGCGGAGCGAGTTGGAAAAACAGTTCGAACCGTATCTGCCGGACATGCCGGAAGCGCCGCCATTGCCGAACTAAATGATGAGCCGTATCCTTGGCATAGACTTCGGGCTGAAGCGCACCGGTATCGCCGTCACCGACCCGCTGCGAATCATCGCCAGTGGCCTGACAACAGTGCCTACGCACGAGGTTCTGGTTTTTTTGGAAAAATACTGCGCAGACGAACCCGTGGAGTGTTTTGTGGTGGGCTTGCCGTTGTACCCCGACGGCAACCCCGCCCAAATCGCAGCGCAGGCCGACGCATTTGCCGAACGCCTGCGCAAACTTTTTCCAGACAAGCCCGTTTACCGGCAAGACGAACGCTACACCTCCAATGAGGCCAAGCGCATCATCCTCCAAAGCGGCGTAAAAAAACAAAAACGCCGCGACAAGGCGCTGGTGGACAAAGTAGCCGCCGCCCTTATTCTTGAACAATTTATGCACGAAAACCATTGGTCTTAACCATTGAGTGATTGAGTGATTGAGTGATTTTTCCACTCAATCACTCAATCACTCAATCACTCAATCACTCAATGATACTGCCCATTTACGCGTACGGACAGCCTGTATTGAAAAAAAAGGCCGCACCCATTGGGCCGGACTATCCGGATCTGGCGGCGATCATTGCCAACATGTGGGAAACCATGTACCACGCGGAAGGCGTGGGACTGGCTGCGCCGCAGGTTGGTTTCCCTATCCGGTTGTTTGTCATTGATACCCTCCAACTGGAAAAGGAGGACAAAAAAGACAAAGAGCCCGGCTTTAAAAAAGTGTTCATCAATGCTCAAATGCTCGATGAGAGCGGGCCGGAGTGGACCTACGAGGAAGGGTGCCTCAGCATCCCCTCTATTCGCGGCGATGTGGA
>Ga0154020_10009469_pt1 | contig 11215 bp, 10 predicted proteins | sample Klosneuvirus_201_FD_109709 | JGI IMG/M metagenome (GOLD analysis project Ga0154020, IMG submission 109709) | Active sludge microbial communities from wastewater, Klosterneuburg, Austria - Klosneuvirus_20160825_MG | ecosystem: Engineered > WWTP > Aerobic digester > Activated sludge | place...
CCAGATTGAAAAAGAAAAGAAAGTTACTGTTACAAGTGCTGAAATGACAAGATTTTTTATGACAATTCCAGAAGCAGTTCATTTAATACTACAGGCATGGTATTTAGCTAAAGAAAGTAATTTTTATATGGTTGAAATGGGTGATGCCATTAACATATTAGAATTAGCAAAGTGCTTAGTAGTTATTAAGAAGCAAAAACTTTCAACTTTTAATTTTGAAATTATTGGAGCAAGGCCAGGTGAAAAAATACACGAAGAATTATTTAATGGTTCAGAAGAAAGTCGGACAAGGACAGAACATAAAAGAATATATAAAGTAAAAAACACTGGGAAAGATATAGAATTTATTGAGAAGTTTAATAAGTTGATGCTAATATTAAATAAAGAAGAAAGTATTAATCATTCCTCTGATGGATCAAAGATTTTAACTAATTATCTAAAATCTCTAACATAATATTATCAAATGAAAAACATACTAATTATTTCAAATGTTATTCTTATGTCTTTAGGACAAATTTGTTTTAAGAAAGCCGCAATTTATTTTAGTACACTTTCTGAACAGCCTCTTGTTTTAAGGTTTTTATTAAATCCTTGGTATTATGTTGCTGGAATTCTATATGTTACCGCGACATTCTTATATGTGAAAATTTTAACCGATGGAGATCTCTCTATGACTTATATTATTTTAACTGCTGCAACAATTCTGATTACGACTATCCTTTCAAATCTATTTTTTAAGGAAACACTCTCAGTAGTAAATATTGTAGGTATTGTTGTTATTATTTTGGGTATTTTATTAATAACTAAAAAGTAAATGTCGAAAAGTAATACTATTAAAGTTATTATTATTGGGCTCTTCCTGATCATGGTGGCTTCACAATCCCAAAGTAAGTTTTTGCTTGACGAGATAGATTTCCCAGCTGTTGCAAAAGCAACAAGTGAATCTGGTAGACCTGTATACTATAGAGGTGAGGATAATAAGCAACATATAGGTATCTATCACCCAACATTATATATTAATTCTCTTGCTGTATATATTAAAATATGGGGTTATAGTGAAAATAATATTAGGGCTTTTGGTGCAATTTGTACTTTAATTTCAGCTTTATTAATTGTACTAATTTCTAGACAAATTATTTTAGATAAAAAAATATTAGAATTTACGGAAAATATATTTCTTTTTGTATTTTTAATTCATCCTTACACTATAGCAAATACTACTTTGCCAGATATTGATACAACTGTCTTGCCAATTACAATGTTATGTTTTATTTATTTTCTTTTAAGGTCTTTTAAAAATAATAAATACACATTAGAGAATCCTAAGACTTTAGTAATACTAGGTTTATTATTTGCTCTTAATTTATGGGCAAAGATTACAACTCCATTAATTTTAATCCCATTTTTAGCAGTCTTTTTAAAAATTAATCATAATTCTATTTTGAAATCTGTGCTACTGAGTCTAAAAGTTTTTTTAATTGGACTTGTTATTTTCCTAACTACTTATTTAATATACTGTAAAGTTATTGACCTTCCTTTTGCATATACATTTGAGTTTTTATACGCCTCATTTTTTAAAGGAACGTCTGGGAATATAGGATTAATAAGTAAAATACTTGAGAATATTTCTTATGGTAGAACTCTACTAAACTGGATTTTACCTGAATTTATTTTTATATTTATGGTTTCAGTAATTGGACTATTCAGAACTAAATCAACAGAAACCTCCAAAACTATGACTTTATTTGCACTAATTAGTATAATTGTAACACTATTTTATGTTGCTTTAATTGCGCCGTTTGGTGGATTTTTTAAATACCCATTCCCTGTATTTTCATTTATTTGCTTAATTATTTCTTTTTTTGTAGCAAATAATATAAAAAGCAATATTTCCAAAAAAGTTATCCTAGTGTTTCTTATTGTTCTAGGAATTTCAGTTTTACTAAATAAGAGCCGAGGATTATTTGGTAACTCTGGTTCGTTTAATATGGGAATCCTTAATTATATTTATTTCTTTTTAGTAGCTGGATCAATATTCTTTTATATTATTAAAAAGTTCTTGGTTTCTAAAACATTATTCTTAGTGTTTTTTACTTTTATACTGGGTGCACTTTTATCAATGTCCTATGATCAAGCAAAATCACAATTTTCCACTAAATATTTGTTTGGTCAAACTGGAATTAACGAGTCTGTAGAGTATTTGAAGGCAAATACTGATGATAATGAAGTTATTTGGTCAATGAAGGATATAGGATACTACGTTAATAATAGGTATATAGAAAATTACGGGTTTTTATATGATCCTAAAGGAGAATATAACTTAAAAGAATTGTTATCTACTAATAAATTAAAGTATTATATAATGACAACTGGTATAGGTGAAGATAAAGCAGAAATATATACAAATTTATCTGATCTCCTTAATAAAGAAGCCATATTAGTTAAAAGATTTGGAAATTATTTAATTTATAAAGATAAAGATTTATGAAAAACTATTTCGAGACAAGATTTAAGTTTAATAATTCACGAAGAAGAGTTTGGAAAGCAATTTCTGAATATATTAATACTTTTATTCCTCAAGAAGCTAAAGTATTAGAATTAGGAGCTGGATATTGTGATTTCATTAACACCATTAAGGCTAAAGAAAAGATTGCAGTAGATTATAATGAAAAGTCGAAAGAATTTGCAGATAAAGATGTAGATTTCCATAATGATTCGGTTACTAACTTATCATTTGTTAAGAGTTCTTCGATGGATTTGGTATTTGCAAGTAACTTATATGAACATTTAACAGATGATGACGCCCAGAAATCATTAAATGAAGTTTACAGGGTCTTAAAGACTGGTGGGCAAATTGTTTTGATGCAACCTAATTATAAGTATGCATTTGCCGATTACTTTGATGATTTTACTCATAGGAAAGTATATTCACACATATCTTTAGCTGACCTTCTCTTAACTCATAACTTTAATGAGGTTAAAATAATACCTAGGTTCTTACCATTTTCATTAAAATCAAGATTACCGAAGAGTTATTTACTAACAAAACTTTTTATTATGTCTCCATTTAAACCTTTTGCAAAGCAAATGTTATTAATATTTAAGAAATAATTATTATGTGGAAAAATAAAACTGTAGGGTTAATTTTACCTACGTATAATGAAAAGGATTCTATTGCGAAAAGTATTTTAGATTTTGAGAATTTAAAGATTTTTGACACAATATTAGTAGTTAACAATAATGCAGCAAAAGGAACTTCAGAAGAGGTTGCAAAGACTAATGCAAAAGAGGTATTTGAAAAAGATCAAGGTTATGGAGCTGCTATCCAAAGAGGATTTAGAGAAATAACTTCGGATATAATATTTGTTTGTGAACCAGATGATACTTTTGTAGCAACAGATGTTTATAAATTCTTGGCTTACATAGATGAACTTGACGTTGTTTATGGTTCAAGGACAATTAAGACTTTTATTTGGGATGGGGCAAATATGGGTTGGTTCTTAAGATTTGGAAATTGGGCTGTTGCTAAGCTTATGCAAGTCCTTTATAACACAAATAGTTTAAGTGATGTTGGTTGTACTTTTCGATGTATTAAAAAGGATGCTTTAAAAAGATTAATGCCAAGCTTTAGAATAAAATCAAATTTCTTTGGACCAGAGATGATGTTGCTCACTAGATATAATAATCTAAAATTTATTCAGATACCTATAAATTATAAGTCTAGAATAGGTGAATCTTCTGTTACTGGAAGTTTGTATAAAGCTTTTAAGCTAGGGTTAAGAATGATTTGGTTAATTCTTACATTTAGAATGTTGGGATATAAAAAGATTTAACAAAAGTTAAAAAACTCCACACTTTTATTTCCGATTAATCTTTTTTAATTAACTTTAATACTTTTTCAATTCTAGACACACCTAATTCAGGGACTTCTTTCATCTCAATTGAAACCCAATAAGGGTAATTTAACTTGTTTAGCAGGTTTATAAGTTCATTAGACTCCTTTCTCTTTCTAATAGTAGTTAAGTATGGCTCACTTATGTGAATATGTCCAATTAATGGTAGTGTACTTTTATTTACAACATTATTAATCATTTCATTATTTAAAATTATTGTTCCAAGGTCTAAATTTACTCTTAAACCTAAGGAGTTAACTTTTAAAACAAAGTTTAATGCTTCTTCAGTAGTATTTAAAAAATTTGTCTCATACTCTTTAGGATTTGGTTCAATGCAAAATCTAACGCCCCGAGAATATGCAAAATCACCAAGAGTTTTAAAAAATATATATGCATTATTCCAATCTGTTATATTATTTGGATCAGCCATTACTCTATTTTTGGGAGAACCAAAAACTAATGCTTCTACGCCCCAGAAATTTGCCCAATCAATTGCAGTTTTTAAATACACAAATAATTTGTTTCTTGAAATATCATCTTCGAAAAGATTCATTCCCTTGGTTCCGAATAATAAAGACTGCATTGCTATTGGAGCTATATCAAAAGGTTTGATAATATTAAAAAAGTTATTTTTCTCATCTACGTTGATTGAGTATAAATTATTTGCAACTTTACCTGGAGCTATTTCTAATCCACTATATCCATACTTTTTCATTAATTTATAAACTTCGAGGTTACTATTTATTGGCCAGCCTATATTTGAGATAGAGTACTTCATTTATGATTCTTTGATTTGTATAAATTTATAAACTCTTTTAAGTCTTGAATAACCTCATCTTTAGTATAAAGAAAATCATTATTCTTGCCAAAAATCTTGCCATACTTAGAATGGATATTGTAATTTGCTGGAGGATTTGGGGTTACATTTTGAAAATCAAGGTTAAAACATTTCTTTGCTATTTCTTTTGTTGTGATTGGTTCAGTAGCAATATTTAAGACTTTAATATTATTCTTAATTGCAATACTAATATCTTTCCATAAATTTGCAAGGTCGTACAATTGAAAAATACTATCCATATGAGTAAAATCAGATTTATAAGTATTTAGTAAATCAAAAATTAAATTTTTCTTAATTCCTTCACCAAATAATCCAGGTAATCTAATAATTAAACTATTTTTAAAATTTTCTTTAACAAAACATTCTAAATAATAGCGATGTTTTCCGTAAGAATGGAGTCCTTCAGTTTCGATAAAAGTTTCTTCATTTACATTTACAGGTTGTTTATAAACATCGATTGTAGAAATTTGGATAAATAGATTAGTCTTAATTGGCTTTATTGACTTAATAAGAGTATTGATCATTGCTAGATCCTTCTCCGGTTCCTTATTTGCTAACCATTTAACTGCTCCAGGAGCAGCGCAGATTACTATATCAAACTCATTATCATATGAATTAGTAATGTTCTTAGAATTATATAGTTCATTAAAAGAATGTTGAAGAACTAGATTGTTACCAACAAACCCAGTATAACCAATTAATGCAGTTTTCATAACTATAGATAATTAATTAATTTTTAGAAAGTTTTTGTATCGACTTTATTGTATAAAGTGGTCTATTTTTAATTTCAATCAACAGAATTGAAATATATTTACCAATGATACCTAAAATGAAAAATAACCCTGTAAAACCGGATGATAATAATAGCATTATTGTTGTCCAACCCTCGATCACCCTCTTGTCAAATAAATAAATAAATACTGCATATAAACCTGCACTAATTGAAATAAGTAAGAACAAAAAAGAGAAAAATATCGCAATATTCCCTCCCACATTGGAAAAATTAAGAATAATATTTATTGAAAGATCTATTTTTTTCCAAATAGAAATATTATTTCGTTTAGTTAACTTAAGTGGGTCATATGATATTACGGATCTTGGAAATCCAGAGTATTGGTAGAGTGCTTTTCTATAACGTATTTTTTCACTTAGATTTGTAATAGAATTGATCGCTCTGCGGCTTACTAATCTTAGTGATTCAGTGGTTAAATCTAGTTTTAAATAGGAGACCTTATTTAGAATTTTATAAAAAAGTTTTGATGAATTACTAATATTATTTGAAGGACTTGCTACTATTATATCGAAACCTTTCTCCATTCTCTCGTAAAGTTTTATAAATATATTTTGTGGGTAGTCACTATTAATAGTATCTATTTCATATACAAAATCACCAATTGCAATATCATTACCCGCGTTTAATGCTATTTCTGAACCTTGAAACCATGAAAGTTTAATTAATGTAATTGGTGCTTCTATTTTGTCAACTAACTCATTTATTTTGACAGTAGTATTATCGGAGCTAAAATCATCAATAAATACATACTCGTAATTTACAAAATACGATTTAGCAATTTTATCTATATTAGAAATATAATTTATTATTGTTAATTCGTTATTGTTTAAATAGATTACAAAGGAAACAAAAGGGGTCTTTTTCATAAAAGTATTTCATCTAGATCATAAATAGTATTAATTTTACCAGAAAAAACACTCACAAACCTAGGTTTATTAGAGAAAGTTTTAACAATTGTCGGTCTAGAATCATCAACTTCGGCAACTTTTAAAATTGGTTTGATTGTAAACAACGATTTTTCATATGTGAACTTAATATCATTTGTCAAGTATTTATGAGCTAGTTGACTCATATATGGCCAGGCTGTTTTGGGTTTAGCTGGACATTCATTGCAGTTTTCTAGGTTTTTGGGAGTACACTTTCTGTTAATATTTTGACAAGAGAAAGTAGGAAATTCTTTTAAACTAGTTTTATGTGGTGTAAATGCCACTGAAGTAAGTGAATGTTTTCCTATGAGACCAAAAGGCATAAGTGAGAAAAATGGTCCATCCATAAGAGTAAGTCCAACTTGTTTAATATTATCGCTAGTTTTGCAAATAATAATTTCACATAATTCATATTTAACTTTAAAACTTTGAAACCCAAAACTATCTAATATTTGGTTTGTACTGGCATACGTTGAATTTAAAACAAATGGTGTGGAAACATTTACATCTTTTGAAGTTTTTAGATAATAATTGTCGTTGTTAACCTTAATATTTACAACTTTTTGATTATATTTTTGTATGACATTGGGATACTTAGCTAACTCTGAAATAAAATAATTTCTTATTTTTATTGCATCAAAGGCATATTCTTCTGTTTCAAAAGCCTCTTCTACATAATTACTATTAAAGTATTTATCTGATGGTATTGGATCACATTTTAGCTTCACATTTTTACAAAACTTTTTAAATTGGCTGCTATTAGTCATGCTAAAACTTTGTGATATCCCATATATTTTATTGAATTTGTTATTGATTGCAAATTCAAAATCTTTCACAAATCTCTCAAAATAATTAGCGGACTTAATTGCCGTACTATAGCTTCTTGGATAATGATATCCGTAATGAATCCTAGCTTGATTTATAAATGAACCTCTTTTAAAAGGCTTATCTTCATATTCAATAATTAATACTCTTCTTTTCTTTTTTGCAAGGATAAGTGCTGAATATAATCCATAAATTCCTGCTCCAATTATAACTGTATCATAATATTCAAATCTATTATTTGGGCTCATATTTGCCGAAAGCTAATAAGATAAGTATTACTAAAAGATTTAAATTGCCTTTTAAACCTTTTATTTTTGTCGGAATAAGGCCACCGGTTGGATATTTTCTCTCAACAGGAACTTCTTTAACTTTAAATTTTAATTTAGGTGCCTTTACAGATAAATATGCCAATAATTCATAAGTTGAAAATATGTCCCTAAATGGTTGAACTCGACAATCGGTTAAATATAATTTTGAATAACCTCTAAAACCATTTGTTGTATCAGTATAATGAAACCCAGATAATATTGATATAAAAGGAGCATGTATAAGTTTTATTGCAAGTAAACGTACTAACGGTGTATTTAATGCTTTTCCGCCCTTAATAAACCTAGAGCCCTGTATAAAATCATAACCATTTTCAAGTTCTTTGATAAACTTAGGGATTTCATTAACATTATCTTTCCCATTCCCATCAATTGTAATTATTCCTTCGTAACCTCGTTCTAATGCATAGTTATAGCCCATTCTTAATTGTGAACTTAATTTACCTTTATCGATTTTTGTAAGTAGGACGGAAATATTGTTATTTATTAAAAAGCTATCTTGTAATGATTTATCGTTACTTCCTCCATCACAAATAATAATATCAATAATGCTACTAACATTTCTCATTTCAATTAGCTGTTTTTTAATCTTTTCACCTTCATTAATTACAGGAATGCAAACACAATATTTTGTTCTCTTTGGGTAAAACTCTTTAACTAAAAATTTAGGAACTTGAATTGAATTGCTCAAGAAATAAAAATAACAATTTAAATAAATATGTCTTTCAAACTATATTTCGAGTGTAATTATAATATTATCTAAAAGAAAAACTAAAAAGAGATTTCAAGCTCTTCTTTAAACCTTGAAAAATGTTTATTAAAATAAGGATCATTTCTAACATATTTACCCCATTTTTTCCAAAATAGTTTTATAACATCCTTGTCTTTATCTTTTGTAAAATTATTTATACCTCTAGTCACCCCTTCATAATGTATAAAGATTAAATTCTCAATGGCTAAATTTGTTAATTTGTTTTCAAAAGATTTAAGGCATAAATCTACATCATTAAATATCACTTTGAAATTTTCATCAAACCTGTCAAGCATTATAAATTTAGTTTTTTCAATCATCATGCAAGCACCTGTTACTGCTAGAACTTCTCTAGGATATTTACAGGTATTCATATATCCAGGATCATTCTTAATTATACCCCTTTGAAAATGTCCTGAAGTTGAATAAATTCCAACCGATATTCCACCGTGCTGTAATTTATTATCAGGATAAATTAATTTAGATCCTACAACTCCAATGTTTTCTTTTTTTGAGTAAAAGAGCATTCTTTCAATCCAATTGTTTTCAATAATCTCAATATCATTGTTTAAGAATACTAGATATAAACCTTTTGTTTCTTCTACAGCAGTATTATTCATCTTTGAAAAATTAAACTCACCTTTGTACCTTAATATTTTAAATTTAGGGTTGTTAGAATAAGATTTCAGGAGCTTTAATGTTGAATCTTCTTTTGAGTCATGATCAACAATGATAATTTCGAAATTTTTATATAAAGTATTCTTCTCAATAGAGTCTATTAGTCTTGAAAGATAATCGGCTTTATCTTTTGTAAGAATTATAATACTTACAAGTTCATTTTGATTCTTTACAATATCGTTGCTTTGGTATTTATTATCAACTTCAATTGAATCTACTTCACTTTGAGATATTGTTTCTGAAATATAAATCACGTTATTTGAAATCTTTGAAATATTTCTTTTTAAAAGATCTAGAGATTCATATTTCAAGGTTTTTAATATTTTTGAATTTATCCACAAAGCATTTCCAATATTATTATATGAAAAATATATTGGTGACCAACAAGGTTTAAAAAAAGGATAAATTTCTTCCTTAAATTTAAACTCTTCATCAAAATACATAAAGTCATATTTAGTATTTACCTTTAAAAAGGAATTAAAAAATTCTTTTGAATGAACAACCGTATTCTTATCTAGTATCCACACGAAGGTATTATTAGGTATTTCTAGGGTTTTAACTAATTCAAAATGCTCAATTTTACGAATCTCTATTAGTTTATTTAACTCAGGATTAATTTCTAGTCGAATTTCACCTATTAACAGAATATAAACTTTCTTTCTTTGAAACAAATAAGTTAAGAATTTATCTGAAATACCATAACTTTGCTTTTTAATTTCTTTTTTTATAGCATACATGTTAAATTCTCTCATATAATTATTTTTCATACAAACAACAGGAAAAATTGACTTTCATTTATTACAATCTTTTGCTATTAAAAATACATGATTAATAATGTTTTTAAAATAATCGTAAACAAATATTCCAATAACTTTAGAAGAGTAAACATTTTTATTTCTATTATTTCCTTTATTGTCTGTCTAAATGTTTTTTATCCTGGTTCATATACACCTGATGGTTATTGGTCGTTAATGCAAATAAATGGGTATGTTCCCTTTAATGACTGGCATCCTCCTATAATACAATTTGTTTGGTCTATCCTTTGGAAATTATTTCAAAGTAATCAATTATTATGGTTAACTCAGCTTACATTATTTACTTTACTTGTTTTAAAGTTTTCAAAAACAATTAAAAACAGTTTACTTTCTACCTTAACAATAGTTGTTTTACTCTTATTTCCTCCATTATCTACAAGTATGTCAATTTTCTGGAAAGACTCCTGGTATATTATTTGGGGGCTTGGTATGTATACATATTTATTTAATTATTTGGAAAAGAAAAAGATTTTAGATTTTATTATTTCAATTATATTTTTAGTTCTTTTTATTTTGACCAGATACAATGCATTTATTGTTGTTTTCCCTTTTTTATATATAATTCTTATAACCGCAAGGTCAAATCCAATTTACAAGTGGAAGTTTTTCACATTGATAAAACCAAAACTTAGATCAATTCTATTAGTTATATCTATCGTTACAATGGTTATAATTACTCAAATGTTTGTATCAAAGTTACTTGTAAATTTAACATTAAACTCATGGCAGTTAAATATTGTGTATGATTTAACGGGAATATCGGTTAATTCAAATAAGTTAGTATTTCCACAATATATTTTAGAAGGAAAATATGTTAAACCTCCAACACTAAATGAGTTAAAAGAGATATATAAAGTATCTACTGCAGATAGTTTACTTTGGAGAGCTGATGATAAATTTATATTTCCAATCACTAATCAAGTAAATATTGGAAAATTTCAAGTATCAAATAATGAGCTAAAAGAGCTAGTGGTAGTTTGGATAAAGGCAATAATCTCAAACCCTAAAGACTACATAAAACATAGATTACTTAATTATAATGAGCAACTTGGCTTAACTAGTGAGAAAGTTTGTGCTCCATATCACCATGGAATTAATCTCTATGGAGTATTACCAAATATATTTGATTGGAAATATGTTGAAAGCCCAAACAATAAACAGTATTTTGAATTTTTAGATAAATATATTGCAAATAGTATTATCTTCCGGGGATATTTTTACCTTATTATTACCGTAATACTACTTTTTTGGTTTATTTTTAAACGAGATTTTAAATCTCCCGAATCAAATTTGATTTACTCATCTATTTTGGTATTTTTCAGTAATATGTTTTTATTAACCTCATGTGATTTCCGTTATATTTTATGGCC
>Ga0154020_10009470_pt1 | contig 11213 bp, 8 predicted proteins | sample Klosneuvirus_201_FD_109709 | JGI IMG/M metagenome (GOLD analysis project Ga0154020, IMG submission 109709) | Active sludge microbial communities from wastewater, Klosterneuburg, Austria - Klosneuvirus_20160825_MG | ecosystem: Engineered > WWTP > Aerobic digester > Activated sludge | place...
CGAATCCTTCTCTCCCCACCACTTAAAGTATCTCACTTGGGATCAAAAAGGGAGTGGTCACATATAATACTGGTTAAAATTACATGTTCCGGGTCGTACGGATACATAATATAAGACTGATATAAAACTCCCGAAATCGGGGAAATTGATTGTCAGTTGATTGGATCAGAAATATAAGCGGAAGTAGCTCTCCCGATAGCTATCGGGATGGTAAGACATCAGACTTCCAAGTGTTCTTAAAATATAAGCGGAAGTAGCTCTCCCGATTGCTATCGGGATGGTAAGACATCAGACTTCCAAGTGTTCTTAAAATATAAGCGGAAGTAGCTCATTTGGTAGAGCATCAGCCTTCCAAGCTGAGGGTGGCCGGTTCGAGCCCGGTCTTCCGCTCCAGGATTCAGAGAAGCAATTGTGCAAACAAGGGCTTGCAAAAGGAGATAGGGTTGATATCTGTTAAGTTATTGACTTTAAGACAGATAAAAACTAAAATACCGTAACGCCGGTATTAATCAACAATAAACCACTGGGCTGGTGTGGCAGTCACCTTAAAAGGTTACAGTTTCAGCTCACAAGCCAATGTAGCTCAGTCGGTAGAGCACATCCATGGTAAGGATGAGGTCACCAGTTCGATCCTGGTCATTGGCTCAAACCGGCGACCACCGGTTGGGTTTATCGGTTTCAGGAATGGGGCTGATTATTAAGAATAGCATAGGGCGGAAGAGTGATTGAATCTGTATCTGCCTGACAACAAAAGAAAAGCTGCATGTAAAAGTGCATATATATATAGTAAAGTAATATTTCCTGTCGAAGCCGTGTAGTCTGTTGTTCAGGCGTGGATTAGCAGGATCGCAGGTACAGGAAACAAAAATCAATTAATAAAAACCACGTCTTAATAACCCATAAAAAAATGGCAAAAGAAAAATTTGATCGTTCCAAACCCCACGTAAACATTGGGACTATTGGTCACGTTGACCACGGTAAAACTACCCTCACTGCTGCTATCACTTCAGTTCTTGCATCGCAGGGACTTGCTGAAGTACGTGATTTCTCTTCAATCGATAACGCTCCTGAGGAGAAAGAAAGAGGTATTACAATTAATACTTCTCACGTAGAGTATCAGACAAAAAGTCGTCACTATGCGCACGTTGACTGTCCAGGTCACGCTGACTATGTAAAAAACATGGTTACAGGTGCTGCACAAATGGATGGTGCTATTCTGGTAGTTGCTGCAACTGACGGACCAATGCCACAAACACGTGAGCACATCCTTCTTGCACGTCAGGTAGGAGTTCCAAAGATTGTAGTTTTCATGAATAAAGTGGATATGGTTGACGATCCGGAACTTCTTGATCTTGTTGAGATGGAAATCCGTGAATTGCTTAGCTTCTATCAGTTTGATGGTGATAATACTCCAATCATTCGTGGATCAGCTTTGGGTGGATTGAATAACGATGCTAACTGGGTTCCAAAAATCAATGAATTGATGGAAGCAGTTGACACATTCATTCCAATTCCTCCACGTGATATTGATAAGCCATTCCTTATGCCTGTTGAAGACGTATTCTCGATCACTGGTCGTGGTACCGTTGCAACCGGTCGTATTGAAAGAGGAATTATCAACTCAAACGATACAGTTGATATCCTTGGAATGCAGGAGAAAAAACTTACATCTACAGTTACCGGAGTTGAAATGTTCCGTAAGATCCTTGACAAAGGTGAAGCTGGTGATAACGTAGGTTTATTGCTTCGTGGTATTGAGAAGAACGATATCCGTCGTGGTATGGTTGTAGCTAAACCCGGATCAATCACTCCGCACACAGATTTCAAAGCTGAGATCTATGTACTTAAAAAAGAAGAAGGTGGACGTCACACTCCATTCCACAATAAATACCGTCCACAGTTCTATTTAAGAACAACCGACGTTACAGGTGAAATCGAACTTCCTGAAGGACGTGAGATGGTAATGCCAGGTGATAACGTTACTATCACTGTAAAACTTATCGTTCCTGTTGCAATGGATAAAGGACTTCGTTTCGCTATCCGTGAAGGTGGTAGAACAGTAGGTGCCGGACAGGTAATCGAAATCATTAAGTAATAATTTCATTCCGGTAGATTGCAGCCGGGTACCTCACAAGGGTCCGGCTGTAATCTTTCGGAATTGTGTTATTTTTTAAATCCTGATTAAGGATCATTGAAGAATAATACAGTCGGCTTTGATTGAAATGCGAAAGCGCGCGATATCTTTAAGTTGATGAAAATATGAAGTGCTCTGCCATGAGCAATCTGAACGATAGTGATCGGGAGGTAGCGTAGTGGTGAAAGTGTTAAGTTTAAGTTACGGGTGTAGCTCAATTGGTAGAGTAGTGGTCTCCAAAACCATTGGCTGGGAGTTCGAGTCTCTCCACCCGTGCATGATTAATGACCGGCAGAGAAACAGAAAATGAGATCTGCCAGCTAAGAAGATTACAATAATTACAGTTGATTGTCTGTAAACAATCATAATTTTAATAAGAGTTCAAAACAAGAGTGACAGATCATGGAAAAAATCAGCGCATATATTAAGGATTCCTACAATGAGTTGATGCACAAGGTATCCTGGCCTACATGGAGTGAGCTGCAAAGCAGTGCCATTGTAGTGTTAGTGGCCTCGCTGATCATTGGGATAGTGGTATTTGGAATGGATTCCATATTCTCATTTATCATGAATTTACTTTACAGTTCTTTCTAATAAGTCCCGAGATGAGCGATAAAAAGTGGTATGTTATCAGGGCAATTAGCGGGAAAGAAAAGAAAGTTAAGCAATATATTGAATCTGAAATTTCCCGTTTGAAGCTGCAGGATTATGTGGCTCAGGTATTGATTCCGATGGAAAAAATTTACCAGATAAAGGACGGTAAAAAAATAAGTAAAGAGCGTAGTTATTTCCCGGGGTATGTGTTAATAGAAGCAATATTAACCGGAGAAATTCCACATATAATTGAAAACACAACCGGTGTTATCGGATTTTTGGGTGCAAAGGGTGAAGCTCCTGCACCGTTAAGGATTTCTGAAGTCAACCGAATATTAGGAAAAGTAGATGAGCTCGCTGATTCAGAAGAGATCATTCACAATCCGTTTGTTGTTGGTGAATCGGTAAAAGTAATTGATGGGCCATTCAATAGTTTCTCAGGAATTATTGAAGAGGTAAATGAAGAGAAGAAGAAGCTTAAGGTAATGGTTAAGATTTTCGGAAGAAAGACACCACTTGAGCTAAGTTATATGCAAGTAGAAAAAGAATAAACAACCCTTTCCGGTTAACCCACAAAGCAATTCGGCTTCCACGAAAAGCGATGTTCAAAACCGGGAACTATATACTCAAACAAAATGGCTAAAGAAGTAGCAGCCCTCATAAAACTCCAGGTAAAAGGTGGCGCCGCCAATCCGGCACCTCCAATTGGACCCGCATTAGGTGCCAAAGGTGTTAACATCATGGAGTTCTGCAAGCAGTTTAATGCAAGAACACAGGATCAGGCAGGAAAAGTACTTCCTGTTATTATCACTGTTTATGCCGATAAATCATTTGATTTCATTATCAAAACCCCTCCTGTAGCTGTTCAGTTACTGGAAGTAACGAAACTGAAATCAGGATCTGCCGAGCCAAACAGGAAAAAAGTGGCAACGGTATCCTGGTCACAGGTACAGGCCATCGCTGAAGCAAAAATGCCCGATTTAAACTGTTTTACAGTTGAGTCAGCCATGAGAATGGTGGCAGGAACAGCCCGCAGCATGGGTATCACAGTAGAAGGGGAGTTTCCGGTAAAATAATTTTCCGGAATCAGTACAATCACTTAAAGATTACTAAAAATGCCAAGCTTAACTAAAAAACAGAAAGCTGTTGAGTCCAAATTAGACCGGACAAAACAATATTCCCTTCTGGACGCTTCCAAACTGGTGAAAGAAATCAGTTTTACAAAGTTTGATTCATCCGTGGATCTGGCTGTTCGTCTTGGAGTTGATCCAAGAAAAGCAAACCAGATGGTACGTGGAATTGTTACTTTACCACATGGAACCGGAAAGACTATCAAAGTATTAGTATTATGTACTCCTGATAAAGAAAAAGAAGCTCAGGATGCTGGTGCTGATTATGTTGGACTCGATGAGTACATCACTAAGATAGAGCAGGGATGGATTGATATGGATGTAGTAATTACCATGCCAGGTGTAATGGCCAAGGTAGGTAAATTAGGTAAAGTATTAGGACCAAGAAACCTGATGCCAAATCCGAAGACCGGAACTGTAACCAATGATATTGGCAAGGCAGTTCAGGAAGTAAAAGCAGGTAAGATTGACTTCAAAGTTGATAAAACCGGAATCATTCATGCATCTATAGGCAAGACATCTTTCGATGCTCAAAAGCTATATGAAAATGCAAATGAATTGCTCCAGACAATATCAAAACTGAAGCCTTCAGCTGCTAAAGGTGCGTATTTTAAAAGCATTGCAATGTCGAGTACCATGAGTGCCGGAATTCGCATCGATGCTAAGACAATCACAGGATAAACAATTTAAACCCGACCATTTAATTTAACCAATGAAAAGGGAAGAAAAAGATCAGATTATCGGCTCATTAGTTGAGGATCTGTCAAAATATAACTGTTTCTACATCACTGATATTTCCAGCTTAACAGTTGAGAAAACCAATCAGTTGAGAAGGCTTTGCTTCAACAAACAAGTAAAGATAAATGTTGCTAAAAATTCAATGATCAAAAAAGCGTTAGAGCGTATGGATGGCGATTATAGTCCATTGTTCGAAACACTTAAAGGATCATCGGCAATCATGTACTCCGATACCGGAAATGTACCTGCAAAGCTGATAAAAGAATTCAGAGCAAAAAATGACAGGCCTATTTTAAAAGGTGCATGGATTGATTCAGCTATTTTCGTTGGTGACAACAATTTAGATGTATTAGTAGCACTTAAATCTAAAAATGAGCTTGTTGCCGATGTTATCGCATTATTACAATCACCTGCAAAGAATGTTATCTCAGCTCTTCAGTCGAGTGGACAGAAATTGGCAGGTATCTTAAAAACACTCGAGGAGAAGGGTTCATAAGCTTCCTAACAGAACATTCTCATTCGCAATATCCCAAATTCAAAAAATCATTTAGTAACTCAAAAAAACAATTAATAAAATGGCAGATTTAAATGCATTCGCAGAACAGCTGGTTAGCCTGTCTGTAAAAGAAGTTAACGAATTAGCTCAGATCCTTAAGGACAAGTATGGTATTGAGCCTGCTGCTGCTGCACCAGTAATGGTAGCAGGTGGTGGTGCAAGTGCCGGAGCCGCTGCGGAAGAAAAAACATCTTTTGATGTTATTCTTAAAGCTGCAGGTGGAAACAAACTTGCCGTAGTGAAACTGGTAAAAGAACTTACCGGACTTGGCTTGAAAGAAGCTAAAGATCTTGTTGATGGAGCACCAAAACCAGTAAAAGAAGGTGTAACCAAAGATGAGGCAAACTCACTTAAAACACAACTTGAAGAAGCTGGGGCTGAGGTTGAAGTTAAATAACGCTCTCCAGAATTCGTTCTGATTACAAGACCTCTGCTCCCTAAAGGGCGCAGAGGTCTATACCCTTTTAAAGCCGGCGTGAAATCACGAGCGGTTTTTAGTGTGTTTTATAAAATTTAATCCTAAAACCTATATCCCTTGGCCGCAATTCAAAATTCACCACAAAAGAACAGCGTTAAAAGGATCAATTTTTCGTCCAGTAAACAGGCAATTGAGTATCCTGATTTTCTTGAAGTCCAGTTAAAGTCGTTCCAGGATTTTTTTCAGCTTGAAACTACATCTGATAACAGGCACAATGAAGGTCTGTTTAAAGTGTTCAGCGAAAACTTTCCGATCTCTGATTCCAGAAATAATTTCGTACTTGAATTCCTGGATTATTTCGTGGATCCACCACGATATTCTCTGGAAGAATGTATTGAAAGAGGACTTACCTACAGTGTTCCGCTAAAAGCTAAGCTTAAACTCTATTGTACAGATCCTGATCACGAGGATTTTGAAACAATTATTCAGGATGTTTATCTGGGAACAATTCCCTACATGACGCCTAAAGGTACCTTTGTTATAAATGGTGCTGAACGTGTTGTTGTTTCTCAGTTGCACCGTTCTCCGGGTGTATTCTTTGGTCAGAGTCGCCATGCGAACGGTACCAAATTATATTCGGCAAGGGTAATCCCATTCAAAGGATCCTGGATCGAGTTTGCAACCGACATCAACAACGTGATGTATGCTTACATCGACCGTAAAAAGAAATTCCCGGTAACTACTTTGCTTCGCGCAATCGGCTACCAGACGGATAAAGATATCCTGGAAATATTCGGACTTGCTGATGAAGTAAAAGTCAGTAAAGCCGCTCTCAAAAAGGTAACCGGACGGAAACTTGCTGCACGTGTTTTGAAAACATGGGTGGAAGATTTCGTAGATGAGGATACCGGTGAGGTTGTTTCTATTGAGCGTAACGAAGTTATTCTTGAAAGAGAAACGATTCTCGAAGATGATCATGTGGATCTGATTATTGAATCAGGTGTAAAGGTGGTAATTCTGCACAAGGAAGATACCAACTCTGCTGATTATGCTATCATTTACAATACCCTGCAGAAAGATACATCAAACTCTGAAAAAGAAGCCGTAGAGCACATCTATCGTCAGCTTCGTAATGCTGAGCCACCTGATGAAGAAACTGCCAGAGGTATCATTGATAAATTATTCTTCTCAGATAAAAGATATGATCTTGGTGAAGTAGGTCGCTACCGTATCAACCGCAAGCTTGGTCTTGAAATTCCGGAAGATACCAAAGTGCTTACAAAACAGGATATCATATCGATCATCAAATATCTTATTCAGCTTATCAATTCGAAAGCTGATGTGGATGATATCGATCACTTGAGTAATCGTCGTGTAAGAACAGTTGGTGAGCAATTGTATTCTCAGTTCGGAGTTGGTTTGGCCCGTATGGCAAGAACTATCCGTGAGAGAATGAACGTTCGCGATAACGAAGTCTTTACACCTGCCGATCTTATCAATGCGAAAACATTGTCGTCTGTAATCAATTCCTTCTTTGGAACCAATCAGTTGTCTCAGTTCATGGATCAAACCAATCCACTTGCTGAAATAACTCACAAAAGAAGGCTGTCTGCCCTTGGACCAGGAGGTCTCTCCCGCGAGCGTGCAGGTTTCGAGGTTCGTGACGTTCACTATACCCACTATGGTCGCTTATGTACAATTGAAACTCCCGAAGGACCGAACATCGGACTTATTTCGAGTTTGTGTGTATATGCGAAAATCAATAATCTCGGATTTATTTCTACTCCGTACCGTACAATCAGTAATGGTCGTGTGGAAGTTGAAAAGGATGTAGTTTATCTCACAGCTGAAGAAGAAGATTCAAAGGTAATTGCACAGGCTGTAACCAACATCGATGAAAAAGGTAACTTCAAAGACCCACGTGTAAAAGCACGGTATGAGGGTGATTTTCCTGAGGTAGAGCCTGTAAAACTTCAGTTGATGGACGTTGCTCCGAATCAGATAGCATCTATCGCAGCTTCTTTGATTCCATTCCTTGAGCATGATGATGCTAACCGCGCCCTGATGGGATCGAACATGCAGCGTCAGGCAGTTCCATTACTTCGTCCGGAAGCACCAATTGTTGGTACCGGTCTCGAAGGTATGGTTGTGCGTGATTCTCGTGTGTTGGTGAATGCCGAATCAGATGGTGTTGTTGAGTATGTTGATGCCAATGAAATTATTCTGAGAAGCTACAGAAGTGATGATGATAAATTAGTAAGCTTCGATGATGATCTGAAAGTTTACCGATTGACAAAATATCAGAAAACCAACCAGAATACCTGTGTGAACCTGAAACCTATCGTTCGTAAAGGCGAAAAAGTTAAAGCTGGACAGGTATTGTGCGAAGGATATGCAACACAAGATGGTGAATTAGCACTTGGAAGGAATCTTAAAGTGGCATTCATGCCATGGAAAGGTTACAACTTCGAGGATGCCATCGTAATTTCTGAACGTGTGGTTCGTGAAGATATCTTCACTTCTTTACACGTTGATGAATACAGCATTGAAGTTCGTGATACAAAACGCGGACTGGAAGAACTTACTGCTGATATTCCTAACGTAAGTGAAGAAGCTACCCGTGAACTTGATGAGAATGGTTTGATCCGTGTTGGTGCTGAAGTTCATGAAGGTGATATCCTGATTGGAAAAATCACTCCGAAAGGAGAAACAGATCCTTCACCTGAAGAGAAACTGTTACGTGCAATCTTCGGTGATAAAGCCGGTGATGTAAAAGATGCTTCGTTGAAAGTGCCACCATCTGTAAGAGGTGTTGTTATCGATAAGAAGTTATTCTCACGTGCAGTAAAAGATAAAAATAACAAGCTTGATGAAAAGGCTGTTATTGCGAAAATTGACGATGAGCAGGCAAAAGCTTTGGTTGAACTGAAAGCGAAACTTGTAGATAAACTATTCATTCTGGTAAGTGGAAAAACTTCCCAGGGTGTAATGGATAACTTCAAGGAAACACTCATTGCCAAAGGCGCTAAATTCACTCAGAAAACACTGTCGGAAATTGATTATGCAAATATCAACCCGAACAAGTGGACTACCGATAAAGAAAAGAACGATCAGATTAAGCGTCTGCTTCACAACTACAACATCAAAGTTAATGATGTAATCGGAGGATTTAAACGCAGAAAGTTTGCAATTCAGGTTGGTGATGAATTACCACCCGGAATCATGCAGCTTGCTAAAGTTTATATCGCCAAAAAACGCAAGTTGAAAGTAGGTGATAAGATGGCAGGTCGACATGGTAACAAGGGTATCGTAGCGAGAATTGTTCGCGATGAAGATATGCCTTACCTGGAAGACGGAACTCCGGTTGATATTGTTCTTAATCCACTGGGTGTACCATCGCGTATGAACCTGGGTCAGATTTATGAAACGGTACTTGCGTGGGCAGGTCAGAAATTGGGAGTTAAGTTTGCAACTCCAATTTTCGACGGTGCTACCATTGCCGATATCGATAGTTATGTTTCTAAAGCAGGTATTCCTAAGTTTGGAAGTACTTATTTGTGTGACGGTGGAACAGGAGAGCGTTTTGATCAGCCTGCAACTGTGGGTATCATTTATATGCTTAAACTTGGTCACATGGTCGACGATAAGATGCACGCAAGATCCATCGGGCCATACTCACTTATTACGCAGCAACCGCTGGGTGGTAAGGCTCAGTTCGGAGGTCAGCGATTTGGTGAGATGGAGGTTTGGGCGATCGAAGCATTCGGTGCCGCACATATCCTTCAGGAATTACTCACTATTAAATCGGATGATGTAATGGGTCGTGCAAAAGCTTATGAAGCAATTGTGAAAGGTGAAAATCTCGGAACACCGGGTATACCTGAATCATTCAATGTATTACTTCATGAATTGCGAGGCTTGTGTCTCAAGGTTTCATTGGATTAATGGTGTTGAAGGTTCATTTAGTTCACTGAGTTAATTAATTAAGAAATCATCGAAAATGGGTAATAAAAAAGATTTTAAGATCAAGAGTAACTTCTCAAAGATCATTATCAGTCTTGCTTCTCCGGAACATATTCTCGAGCAATCGAGCGGAGAAGTTCTAAAGCCTGAAACCATCAACTACAGGACATATAAACCTGAGCGTGATGGATTGTTCTGCGAAAGAATTTTCGGTCCTGTAAAAGACTGGGAATGTCATTGCGGGAAATATAAAAGAATCCGTTACAAAGGGATTGTCTGCGATCGTTGCGGAGTTGAGGTAACTGAAAAGAAAGTGCGTCGCGAAAGAATGGGCCATATACAACTGGTAGTTCCTGTTGCGCATATCTGGTATTTCAGATCTCTTCCGAATAAGATTGGTTACTTGTTGGGATTACCAACCAAAAAACTGGATCTTATCATTTACTATGAGCGATATGTAGTAATTCAGGCAGGTGTTAAAGCTGAAGAAGGAGTAAGTTATCTTGACTTCCTTACTGAAGAAGAATACCTGAATCACCTCGAAACGCTTCCAAAAGAAAATCAGCACCTTGATGATTCCGATCCGAACAAGTTCATTGCACGGATGGGAGCAGAGGCATTGCATGATTTATTAGGACGTTTGGATCTGGATGAATTATCGTACCGTTTACGTCATCAGGCAAACACAGAAACTTCACAGCAACGTAAGAATGAAGCCTTAAAAAGACTTCAGGTTGTGGAAGCTTTCCGTCAGGCAAATACTCACATTGAAAATCGTCCGGAATGGATGATCGTAAAAGTGGTTCCGGTTATTCCACCGGAATTACGTCCATTGGTTCCATTGGATGGAGGTCGTTTTGCTACGTCTGATTTGAACGACTTATATCGTCGTGTTATTATCAGAAATAACCGTTTGAAGCGATTGATTGAAATCAAAGCTCCTGATGTAATCCTTCGTAACGAAAAAAGGATGTTGCAGGAAGCTGTGGATTCTTTATTCGATAACTCACGTAAGGTAAATGCTGTTAAAACAGAATCAAACCGTGCGTTGAAATCTCTTTCTGACAGCTTAAAAGGTAAGCAAGGTCGTTTCCGTCAGAACCTCTTGGGAAAACGTGTTGACTACTCGGCTCGTTCAGTAATCGTCGTTGGACCAGAATTGAAATTACACGAATGCGGATTGCCAAAAGATATGGCAGCAGAACTTTTCAAACCGTTTATCATTCGTAAAATGATTGAGCGTGGTATTGTGAAAACAGTTAAATCTGCAAAGAAAATTGTTGATCGCAAGGATGCCATTGTATGGGATATTCTTGAAAACGTACTGAAAGGCCATCCGGTAATGTTAAACCGGGCCCCAACCCTTCACCGTTTAGGTATTCAGGCATTCCAGCCAAAGCTGATTGAAGGAAAAGCGATTCAGTTGCACCCGTTGGTGTGTACTGCATTCAACGCCGATTTCGACGGTGACCAGATGGCGGTTCACGTTCCACTTGGAAATGCTGCAATTCTGGAAGCTCAAATGTTGATGCTTGCTGCTCACAATATCCTGAATCCTGCAAATGGTGCACCGGTTACGGTTCCATCTCAGGACATGGTATTAGGTCTGTATTACATGACCAAAGGAAAGCGCAATGACAAAGACACGGTTGTAAAAGGTGAGGGTCTTGCATTCTATTC
>Ga0154020_10009471_pt1 | contig 11211 bp, 12 predicted proteins | sample Klosneuvirus_201_FD_109709 | JGI IMG/M metagenome (GOLD analysis project Ga0154020, IMG submission 109709) | Active sludge microbial communities from wastewater, Klosterneuburg, Austria - Klosneuvirus_20160825_MG | ecosystem: Engineered > WWTP > Aerobic digester > Activated sludge | place...
GGGCATGCGCAGCCGGAATGCGGAGATCACTGCCTGCCTGCGGGCCATCGACTTCGGTCCCCCTCCCTTGCTCGCGAGCTCCAGCAGGCGCACGCGCGTCGTAGCCAGGAACTCGATGCGCGTCGGGCGAGGAGGCAGACCGAGGACATCGTCGGACACGCGACGACTGTACGACATGTCGTCGCTGCGCGCGACGCGAGCTAGGCGTGGCGGCGCTGGCGGAGGTAGTCCTCGGCCAGCTTGCGCACGCGGCCCTCGCCGCTGTCCTGGGCCTCGACGATCTCCGCGAACGGGTCGCGCACGCCGTCGACCTGCAGGCGCTTGAGGTGCAGCGCGTCCGCGATCACCGGATCGGCGCCGTGGTCCGCGACGAGGAAATACGCCACCACGGGCTCCTTCTGGCCGTCGCGGTACACACGGCCGATGCACTGCTCGTGCACGCCGGGCGACCAGTCGAGCTCGCCGAAGACGACCGTCCGACACACGTGCTGGAGGCCGTCGAGGCCGGCGCCCGAGCGCAGCGACATGATGAGGATGTCGGTCTCGCGGTCGACGAACCGGGCGCGGGCCGCCTCCTTCTGGTTGCCCGACTCGCTGCCGGTGAACAGCGCCGGCTTCAGATCGGCGAGGCGATCCATCCACACGCCGTAGACCTCGCGGTGCCACCCGAAGAGCACGACCCGCTCGCCGCTCTCGACCAGGAGGCGCACGAAGTCGGCGACGAACGCGGCCTTGGCGATCCCGGTCGCCTGGCGCAGCATCGTCGCGAGGGCCTCGCTCGCTTGCATGCGCTGACCGCGGTGCTCCTCGTTCTGCTGCAGGATCACGCGCGCGAGCTCGGCCGCCGAGCTGCCGATGCGGTCGAGGACGTGAGCGTCCGAGTCGACGTGGTGGGGCACCTTGGTGAGCGCGGGCAGCTCGCGGCCGACGCTCGCGCGGGTGCGGCGCAGGACGATCCCCTGCTCGCGCGCCCACGTGCCGAAGGCGCGCGGGTCGACGATGCGCGGCGGGTCCATGCCGGGCGCGCACCACTCGCGCAGGAACTCCTCGTGCTCGCCGAGCGCGCCGGGGCGCAGCACGTCGAGCACGTTCCAGATCTCGCCGCCGTAGTTGTAGATGGGGGTCGCCGAGAGCCCGAGCTTGAACTTGGCGGCGCCGGCGACGATCGCGGCGGCTTCGTACTTGGCGCTGCCGCGGTGGCGGAGCTCCTGCACCTCGTCGAACACCACGCTCTTGATCTTCGAGCCGAGCACGTCGGCCCAGCCCTTGAGCTTGTGGTAGTTGAGCAGCAGCACGTCGGGGAACGCGCCGTCGACGCGCACGTCGTAGGGCTTGGACTTGCGCACCACGTGGGTGCGCAGCGCGGGCGCGAACAGCTTGATCTCGTCCTGCCACTGGCGCGGCAAGTGGGCGAGCGTGACCACGAGCGCGGGCAGCGTGCGCGGGTCGGTCAGCGTGCAGATCGCCGTCACCGTCTTGCCGAGGCCGACGTCGTCGGCGAGCAGCAGGCTCTGGCCGCGCAGCAGCACCTCCGCCGCGAGGCGCTGGTAGCGGCGCGGCGGGTGCGCGAGCGCGAAGGTGGGCGGCTCGTATTTGCCGGTGAGCAGGTCCTGGATCGCCTCGGTGCGCGCCTTGTGCTGCGCGGCGCGGCGCTCGAGGTATTTGCGGTCGTCGACCTCCATCGGGTAGCGGTCGAGGAACCAGAGGAGATCGCGCGCGTTCTCCTCGGTGTCGCTGAGGCGCACCGTCGCCACGGCCACCGGCGACGCCTTCCCGAACACGCGCTTGAGCCGCAGGATCACGTGCGGCTCCGCCTCGACCACGAAGGCGTCGTCGTCGCGCCGCAGCCGCCCGAACAGCCGGCTCACAGCCCGCCCTCGAGCAGGTGGCACACGACCACGGGCTTGCCGACCAGCGCCGCGGGCAGCCGGCGGTGCGTCGCGCGCGTGGTCACGAGCAGCACGCTCGCGAGCTCGGGGCGCTCGGCGTAGCGGAACAGCTGGCGGGTGACCTCGGCGAGGCCGCCCTTGATCTTCACCTCGATCCCCACGTCGCCCGCGAGGAAGTCGATGGTGCCCGCATCGCCGAGGCGTACCTCGCGCGCAAAGGCGATCGCCGCGCCCTCGAGCACGCGGGCGAGGCCGTCTTGCAGACCACGCTCGTCGGCGAAGCGGTAGCGCTGCGCGCGGAGGAGGCGGGCGAGTGCGGTTGCCGACCCCGCGAGCATGCGAGGCCGGCAGCGGGACTCAGGCCTGGATCGAGTGCGCGAGCATCTTGACCCCGTCCTTGAACAGGATCTCGCACTTGTTCGCGTCGACGACCTCGGCCACGACGCCCTCACCGAACTTGGTGTGACGGATGAGGTCACCCTTCACGAGCGGGATCGTGATGCGGTAGGGCTTGAAGGAGTCGAACGCGCGGCCGGCGATGGCCTTCTCCCAGAGCGCGACGAGGTCTTCCTCGGTGCGGCGCTTGGGGGCGGAGGGGGCGGAGCGGCCGAGGCGAGGGGTCGTTCCGACCTCGCTCTTGCTCGCGCGCTTGTGGGCGGCCTTCGCGGCCTTCTGCGCCTCGGTCTGCCGGAAGAGGTGGTGCCCCTTGCAGCTCAGGCACTCGACCTTCTTGGGGGTGGTGCCGACGACGGCGATGATGCGGTGGCGACGGTCGGCCTTGCACGAGGTGCAGTAGGCATCGACTTCGGCGCCGGGACGGACGGAATCTGCGCTCATGCGGGGGGAGAGACCCTAGCACGGCGCCGGAGGTCGTGTGCGGTGCTAGGGTTTTCGGCCCATGAACGGCCCGGAACGTCCCTCGGCGCTCGGCAGCGTGCGCGACCCCAGCGGTGAAGTGACCGTCCTCGGCGAGCGCCTGTCACAGGTGATCGCCCGCGCCGGGGTCTCGACACCAGCCTACGTCTACGACCTCGCGGCCGTGCGCGCCGCGGCCTCGGCGCTGGTGCACGCGCTCGAGGGGCGGGGGCTGTGCTGCTACGCGATCAAGGCCAACGGCGCCGCGCCGATCGCGCGCGCGATCGTCGAGGCCGGCTGTGGGGTCGACGTGGTGAGCGGCGGCGAGCTCCGGCTCGCGCTCGCCGCCGGCGCCGCGCCCGACACCATCGTCTACAGCGGCGTCGCCAAGCGCGACGAGGAGCTCGACCTCGCGATCGGCGCGGGCATCAAGGGCATCCACGCCGAGAGCGTCGAGGAGATCGAGCGCATCGTCGCGCGGGCGCGCGCGCTCGGGCGGCGCGACGTCGCGGTCGGCATCCGCATCAACCCCGGCGTCGAGGTCGACACCCACGCGCACATCGCGACCGGCCACGACGAGGCCAAGTTCGGGGTCGCGCGCGTCGATCTCGGGCGCGCGCTCGACCACGTCCGCGGCAGCGAGGGCACCCTGCGGCTGGTCGGCGTCAGCAGTCACGTGGGGTCGATGCTCATGGCGGAGGAGCCTTACGCCGAGGGCGCCGCGGTCGTGGCCGATCTCGCGCGCGACATCCGCAGCCAGGGCTTCGCGCTCGAGTACGTCGACGTCGGGGGCGGCTTCGGCGTGCCCTATCGCGACGACCAGTTCGCGGCCGACGGCCCCGCCTTCGTCCGGGCCGGTCGGGCCGCCCTCGACGCGCACGGTCTCGCCGATCTGCCCATGGTGATCGAGCCGGGCCGCGCCCTGGTCGCCGCGTACGGCATCCTCGTCGCGCAGGTCATCCAGCCCAAGCGCTCGGGCGATCGGCGCTGGCTGCTCGTCGACGCCGGCATGAACGATCTGCTGCGCCCCGCGCTCTACCAGGCGCACCACCGCATCGAGCCGCTCGTCGATCACGGCGCGGCGCGCGTGCCGTGGCGCGTCGCGGGCCCGGTCTGCGAGTCGTCGGACGACTTCGGCACGCACCCCCTGCCCGATCCGCCGCCGCCGTTCGTCGTGGTGCGCGAGGCGGGCGCCTACGGCCGCTCGATGGCCTCCACGTACAACCAGCGGCCGATCGCGCCCGAAGTGTTCGTGGACGGCACGGTCGGCCAGACGAGCGTGCGCGTGGTTCACGCGTAGCGCGCTCTTCGCGGCGATCCAGCGCGATCTTCGCGGATGGCACGGCGCTCGCTCTCGCGAGTGGGCATGCGTGTCGGATCCGCCTTCGCTTCTCTCTTCACGGTGCTGCTCGGCAGCGCCGCCGCCCACGCCGACGTCGAGCTACGCGACGCCATCACGCCCGGCGCCGAGGACCGCGAGGCCCATGGCTACGCCGAGGTGCGGCTCGGCGCGCTCGGGCTCACGCCGATGGTCCCGGGGCAGAGCGGGCTCGTGATGGGCGGCGCGCTCGAGGGCTCCGTCGGCATCGGCATCCGGTCCTTCGATCTCGGGTTCGTGAGCCGGTTCGGCTCGCTCGCGGGGCACGAGACGAGCGCGAGCCAGCGCTACTTCGCGTGCGGCCCCGAGCTCGCGGTGCGCAAGCCCCTCGGCGGCTTCGCCACGTTCCGCACCGGGCTCGTGCCCACCTACGCGCTCACCACCGACGGCGTCTCGACCCAGGGACGGATCGGCCTCGATCTCCTCGTGCAGGTGCTGTTCGCGCTCGAGGATCGCACACGGCCGGCGTGGCGCGCGGGCGTCGGGCTACGCGTCGGTCGCTGGGTGGGCACCCAGGGCGAGGGCACCGGCACCACGCTCGGCGTCGACCTCATCGTCCGGAGCTGGTGGTGAGCTCCGGTTCAGGCCTTGCGGGTCGCGAGCGGGTGCGCGGCGTCGTACTGGCGCAGGATGTGGTCGACCGAGACGTGGGTGTACCGCTCGGTGGTGGCGAGCGACGCGTGGCCGAGCATCTCCTGGATCGCGCGCAGATCGGCGCCGCCCTCGAGCATGTGGGTCGCGCAGGAGTGCCGGAGCGCGTGGGGGTGCAGGTCGCCGCGACCGAGCGCCGTCGCGCCGCGCGCCTGCACGATCGACTCGACGCGACGGGGCCCGAGCCGCGTGCCCCGGAGGCCGAGGAAGAGGGCCTGCGCATCGCCGGCGCGCTGCCTGGTGCGCAGTCGATCGCGCACCGCGAGCCACGCCACGAGCGCCTCTGCGCACGGGGGGCCGAACGGCACGATGCGCTCCTTCTGGCCCTTGCCGAGCACCCGCGCCGTGCGCGCCGAGAGGTCGACGTCGTGCAGCGACAGCGCAGCGAGCTCGGCGAGGCGGATGCCGGCGCCGTACAGCAGCTCGAGGATCGCCCGGTCGCGGAGGTCGATCGCCTCGTCGCGCGCGCGCTCCTCCTGCGTCTTCTTCTGCCGATGGGCCACCGTCGTCTCGACGACCGCCCCGGCGCTCTCGGCGTCGAGGATGCGCGGCAACGTGCGGCGCGGCTTCGGCGAGGCGAGCCGGGCCGCCGGGTTCACCTCGACCTCGCCGCGCTTGTGGAGAAACCGGTAGAATCCCTTGAGCGCGGAGATGCGGCGGGCGATCGTCGTGGTCACGCAGTGCTTGGCCTGCTGACCGAGGAACGCGCGAAGCACCAGGATGTCGAGCTGCGCTGCGTCGGGTTCGGGCCGCTTCTCGGCCACGAAGGCCAGGAATCCGCGCAGATCGCGGCCGTAGTGCTCCACCGTCTTCGGCGACGCGTGCCGCTCGTGGGTGAGGTGGTCGAGGTAGTCGCCGATCTGGCGGTCGAGCGGCACCATGCCCTCCCTGGTCTACCCGGCGCCCCGCTCCCTGGCCACCTTTGCAGCGGTCCACCCGTGCGCGCGGCGCTAGACTCGGGTCGTCCATGAACGCCTCCTCGCAGGGCTCGGTCGATCTCCTCGTCCTCGCCGCCTACGCGCCGGAGCTCGCCGGGATGCGCCGCCTCCTCGGCGACAACCTCTACGGCAACGTCTCGGGGGTCATCGTCTCGTTAAAAACGATCGGCGTCGGCCTGCCCAACGCGGTCGCGGGCACCGTGCTGCGCGTGATGCAGCTGCGGCCCCGCGCGGTGGTGCTCGTGGGCACCGCGGGCTACTACCCCGGCTCCTCCGTCTCGCTGAACGAGGCGGTCGTCGTCCGACGCACGCAGCTCGTCGACCCGATCGAGGTCGAGGGGCGCGGCGCGATGCCCGACCCGATGCCCAAGAACGCCGACGCGAACCCGATGCTGTCGCTCGGCCTCATGGGCGGGCGCCCGCCGACCCTCGACGTCGCCAACACCCTCGTGGTCACGACCGACGATCCCCTCGCCCACCGCATCCACGCGGCAACGGGATGCGCGCTCGAGAACCTCGAGGCGTTCGGCATCGCCAACGCGTGCGCGCTGCACGCCGTGCCGTTCGCCGCGGTGCTCGGGGTCTCCAACAAGGTGGGCTCCACCGGCCGCGACGAGTGGCGCGCGCACCACAAGACCGCCGCGCAGTTCGCCTGCGAGATCGTGCTGCGCTGGCTCACCGCCGGCGCGATGGGGCTGCCCCATGCGTGAGGCTCACTGATGTGCGAGCTCCTCGGGATGGAGTGCAACGTCCCGACCGACATCGTGTTCTCGTTCACCGGCCTGCGGAAGCGGGGCGGCGGCACCGCGCACCACGCGGACGGCTGGGGCCTCGCGCTCTACGAGGGCAACGCCGCGCGGGTGTTCCGCGAGCCCGAGGCCGCGCACCGGAGCCCACTCGCGCGCTTCGTGCAGAGCCACCCGATCAAGACGCTGCTGGCCGTCGGTCACGTCCGCAAGCGCACGCGCGGGCCGATCACGCTCGCCAACACCCACCCGTTCGTCCGCGAGCTCTGGGGTCACGACTGGGTGTTCGCGCACAACGGCACCGTGCGCGCGGCCTCGCGCCTGCCGCTCTCCGGTCGGTTCACGCCGATCGGTTCCACGGACAGCGAGCGCGCGTTCTGCCACCTGCTCGGCGCGCTCTCCGAAGAGTTCGAGGGCTACCCGCGGAGCACGTCCGAGCTGTGGACCGCGGTCGCCGACGTCGCACGGCGGATCGGCGCGCGCGGCAGCTTCAACTTCCTCCTCGGCGACGGGCGCCACCTGTATGCGCGGTGCGCCACCAAGCTCTGTCACCTCGTGCGCAAGGCGCCGTTCGGGCTCGCGCGCCTCGCCGACGAGGACGTGACCATCGACTTCTCCACCGTGACCACGCCGCGCGACCGCGTCGCGGTCGTGAGCACCGTGCCGCTCACCCACGACGAGGCGTGGATCCACGGCGAGCCCGGTCACCTGTGGGTGTTCGATCAGGGCTCGTTGCGCGCGACGCTGCCGGCCTGACCTCGGTCCCGCGCGGCGCTCTCGGCAGCTTCTGTGGCAGCCTCGAGCTCGTCGAACGGATCGGGCTCCTTCTCGGCGTGCTCGGCGGCCGGGCGCGGCGCGGGGCGCACCTCGAGCACGTCGACCTCGGTCTCGAAGGCGATGGCGAGGACGTCGCGCGCGGTGAAGCCGTAGGGCACCGAGAGCCGGTGCGCGATGGGCCCGCCCTCGACCTTCACCTTGCGCGCGTCGAGCGCGGCGCGGAACGCCTCGTAGGGAGCCCCGGTCGCGAACACGCGCACGAGCAGCGTGTTCGACTCGCCCGCCGTCGCGCGCAGACCCTCGGTCGTCTCGATCGCGCCCTCGGGCACGAGCGGCAGGAGCTCGGCCATCTCGGTCGCGTGCAGGATGACCTCGCCGCCGCCGAGCAGGGTCATCGCCACGAGCCGCAGCTCGTGACGGGCCGGCCACGGGAGCGGGGGCTCGGGCACCACGACCGGCGTCGTGCGCGGCGCGAACGCCGAGCCCGCGGCGACCTCGACCAGCGCGAGCGCGAGCCGGGCGGGGTGCGTGAGCAGATCGACCCGCGTCTTGGCCAGGTGCTGCATGCGCGCGCGCCGCAGGAGCACGTCGGTGGCCGCGCCGATCCCCTTTGCGCCGGGCTCCATGGCGAGCGTCGCCCGCACGTGGTCGTACACCGAGAGCTGGCCCTGCCGCTCGGCCGCGAAGTCGACGACCTCGGCGCCGTGCGCGTGCGCATAGGCGATCGGATCGCCCCCCACGAGGCCGCGCATGCGCCTTTCCATGAATCCCTCATACGCCAGAAGCGCGCGCGGTTCGAGAATGGCACAATGGCCGCGTGCTCGGCGGCCCCCTCACCTGCGCGATCTCGCTGCTGCTCGGGGCGGGCGACGTCTACGCGCCGTGGGCGGTGCCGCGTGAGCTCGAGTTCCCCTTCGACGACGCTCACCTCCTGTTCCAGGGCCAGAGCAACGGCGGCAAGCTGTTCCGCACCCACGGCCTTCCGACCGACGGCACCGCGGTGCCGCTCGTCGTGTTCATCCACGGCATGACCATCGACGGCGCGCTGCACCACTGGCTCACCCCCGACCCGAACGGCCCGTGGGACGCGCGCGCGTTCATGGGCGCGATGGTCGACGAGGGCAAGGTGGCCCCGCACGTGGTGGCGGCGCCCTCGCAGACGCTCGACGCGGACAACCCCGAGAAGCTGTTCGTCGGGCTCGACTTCGACGCCTTCGTCGCCGCGGTCGACCTCGCCCTGGCACCCGTGCAGAAGGTCGACCGCACCAAGGTGTTCGTGCTCGGCAACAGCGCCGGCGCCTGCTACCCGGGCGCGGCGTCGTTCCGCGCGCTCGAGGCCAAGACGTTCACGCCGTTCGCGCTGTTCGCGGTGGACGGCTGCATGTCCAAGGAGGGCGGCGAGCTGCTCGCCAAGACGACCACGGTCAAGAACGTGATCGTCACCTACCAGGACTGGGCGTGGACCGAGCGCTCGTTCGAGGAGTTCCGCTGGGCGTGGGCCAGCAACGTGGCCCTCGGCGAGAAGGCGGGGCAACGCATCCTCGAGAAGCACGGCTTTTCGAGCGAGAACCTGCACCTCGAGCTCGTCGAGTTCACGATGCGCAGGTTCATGCCCAAGCTGCTCCCGCCGCCCTGACCTCGCCCGTCCGTCAGTGGTGGTGGTGACCGTGCGCGTGGCCGTCGTCGTCGGCGGGCAGCTCGACGTGTTCGTGCTCCTCGGCGTGCGGGTCGTCGTGGTCGTGGACGTGACCCTCGAGGGCCATCGCCGAGAGCCACGCGCGGGGACCGACGCGGAGCACGCTCGCGAACAGCAGCACCGCGAGGAGCCCGGCCGCCGCCCACTCGATCGGGTGGTGGGCGTGGGCGACCAGGGGGTGGACCGCCGGCAGGCTCCCCGGGCGGACGAAGCGGTTGGCGACGAGGCCCGCGCCGATGGCGAGGGCGAGGCTCGTGAGCCCGAACGCCCACGCCGCGCGCGCGCCGAGCTCGCGCCGGAGCACCGCGAGGATCGGCAAGTTGGTGGACGGCCCGACCCAGAGGAACGCGAGGGCCGCGCCGACCGACGCGCCCTTGTGCACGAGCACCGCGGCGAGCGGGGTCGCGCCCTGCGCGCAGACGTAGACCGGCACCGCGACCACCGCGCCCAGCACCACGTCGAACGGCGCGCCGAGCCGCGCGATCATCGTCGGGTCGATCGCTGCCTCGATCGCCGCCGCCAGCATCAGGCCGACCAGGATCCAGGCGCCGTTGTGGTCGAGCGTCGAGCCGAAGCCGTCGGCGAGCGCCGCGCCCAGGCTCCTCTTGCGCGGGGCTGGCGCCTTCTCCTCGGGCGCGCCGAACGAGGCGAGGGACGCGGCGGGGATGGCCACCTTCGCCACCACGAGCGCGACGCCGAACGCGATGACGACGCTGCCGATCGCGCGGGCGAGCGTGAGTGGGAGGCCGAGCAAGCGCAGCGAGAGCAGCGCGCTGTCGACGCCGAGCTCGGGCGTGGCGATGGCGAACGCCGCGACCGCCGCGGCGGGCACGCCCAGGGTGAGGAGGCGCCGCGCCATGGGGAGCACGCCGCACGAGCACAGCGGCAAGGGCAACCCGAACGCCATGCCGCGCGCGGCCTGCTGGAACGCGCCGCCGCCGCGCAGCCACGCGGTCATCCACGGCCGCATCCACACGTGGAGGGCGCCCGCGGCGAACAGACCGAGCAGGATGGAGGGCGCGGTCTCGACGAACAGCGGCAGGAGCGAGCTCGCGACGGAGAGCTCGCGCGGCTGCGCGCGACGCAGGACGTCGTCGGGGCCGGGCACGAGGAGCACGAGGGCGATGCCGGTGAAGAACGCGAGGCCGCTCGCCGCGCGCGTGCGCGACGAGGTGGTCGCGTGCTGGTGGGTGTGCGTCGCCACGCGGAGCATCGCGCCGAGGCCGAACGCCACGAGCCCGTCGAAGAGCGCGTCGGGCACCACCGAGAGCAGGCGCGAGCCAGCGAGCGCGCCCACCACCGTGCTCGCGGCCAGCAGCGAGACCCGTCGCATCATGCCGCGCATGCCGTCCGCGGGCGCCGACGTCGAGGCGACGAACAGCCCCTCGGGCAGGCGGTGCAGCACCACCGCCGCGCCGAGCAGGAGGCCCCCGGTACCGGTGCGGGTCGACGTGGACACCGCGAGCGCAGCGCCGTCGGCGAGCGCGTGCACGAACAGCGTCGGCAGGACGAGCGTGCGGCCGACGCGCGCCTCGACCGCGTGGCCGCCGCGGTGGGCGAAGGTCACCACGGCGAACCCCGCCATCGCGAGCAACACCGCCCACAGACCCACCGACTCGATGGTGTGCGGCAAGAGCCGGATCAGGACGAGCAGCGGCAGCATGCCCAGCGTGAAGCCGTCGACCGTCCACGAGAGCACCGCGCGCGCCCGACCGAGCGCGACGAGCACCGGCCCGAGCAGCAGGCCGACGACGGACAGGGCGAGCAGCGTGAACAGCAAGGCGGGCTAGATGGAGCGGCCTCCCCCGGGCTGCAACTCGATTGCATCAAGGCGGTCTTGACGCTCCGGCGCACACGCTCCATCATTTCAACGTTCGATGAAACGTTTACGGGTCAACCCTGCCGAGAGCTGCGACGAGCCGCACGGCCCGCGCGCGAGCCGGCCCGTGGATCCGCGCGCGCTCGAGGCCGCGGCGGGCTTCTTCCGCGCCGCCGGCGACGCCGGGCGCCTGCGCATCCTCACCCAGCTCCGCGACGGCGAGCGGTGCGTGAGCGACCTCGCGGCCGCCTCGGACGACGGCATGTCGACCATGTCCCAGCGGCTGAAGGTGCTGCGCGTCGAAGGGCTCGTGCGTCGCCGCCGCGACGGCAAGCACATCCTCTACGCCCTCGCGGACGCCCACGTCCTCGCGCTCGTCGACACCGCCCTCGCCCACGCCGAGGACCATCGCAAGGAGAGCGCATGAACCGAGCCTTGCGCACCTGCCACGCCGAGCCGCCC
>Ga0154020_10009472_pt1 | contig 11211 bp, 14 predicted proteins | sample Klosneuvirus_201_FD_109709 | JGI IMG/M metagenome (GOLD analysis project Ga0154020, IMG submission 109709) | Active sludge microbial communities from wastewater, Klosterneuburg, Austria - Klosneuvirus_20160825_MG | ecosystem: Engineered > WWTP > Aerobic digester > Activated sludge | place...
CGAGACTGGAAATGTATTCGAGCTAATGCCGTAGCAGCGAATTCGTCCGCGACTGCGCTCCTTCTCCAAGTGCTCAAAGGCAAGTCTGATGCGGCGATAGTATTCTTCGCGAGCTTTCTCTACTTCGATGCCATTGCGTTTCGCCCAACTAAGATAGTACTCCGGATTGTGCAACAGGTAGACATCGATCGAACCGCAATTAAGCCGACTCAACGAAGCAGTCAATTGGTCTTCTATGAACGTTGGATGAATGCAGTGTTCGAGACCGACGGAGTATTTCACCAGATCGGGGTAGCCGCGATCATCATTCTTGAGATTTTGGCTGAGCCGATAGACTCTGCCTTGCAGATATCCAACTTTTGATACGATCACGAATTCGTCCCGACCAATCGTACCTGAATTCTCGATATCCTCAATCACGCTGCCGATCAGCAGCTCAGAACCGCCATCAGTGTAGTTGGTGCTTGTGTCGATGAGATTGACGCCTGATCGCAAAGCAAAGTGTAGAGCTTCGCGGTGTTCGGGGAAACTCGTATCAATGCGGTATGAGCCAAACGCAATGGGGCTGACTCTCAGACCGGTATCAGATAGCAAGTTGAATGCAACTTCCGGAAATCGGCGAGAATATGATTCGGTTGCTGCTACTGTGGCGTGGGTGGTATTCACTCTTGCCCTTTGGGAGTCTCGGTGGAAGTCGATGGTGTGTCGATTGCGTCAAGCTTGGCTTTCCATTCAGCCTCAAGGTGCTTTGGCACTCGAAAGCCCAACATTGATGACTTAAGTCGGTAACCCCATGATTGCTTCTTCAGGTACTCCTTCTGGAGCTTCTTGAAGAGCTTCTCCTTGCGCGAAGCAATTGCGTCGAAGTGCTCGATTCGAAGCAGCAATGCTTCCACACTTTCGCGCCGCTCGAGCATACCGCGGAAAGTATCGTAGTCCTTCAGATTGAGCAGAGTTTGGACAATCGGCTCGAAGAAGATCATCGCCTGAGCGCCAATGAAATTCAACGGCTTCACCGACTCAAGTGTCATGATCGCCGGAATAGCCATTTTCCACTCAACAACCTTCTTGGCGACTTTGTCGAGCAATGCCCGTTCGTCTTCGGTGTATTCGATCTTTGCTGCGTTATCACTGCCGGAGTTTAGTGGAAACATCAGATTGGATCCTCCGGCATGACTATCTTTGATTTCACGATTTTCATAACGTCTTCCCGGTTGCCGGCGAAACGAATGTAGATGCCACGAAAATTCTCCAGGCGCGAGGAACGCACAAAGGGCGAAAGCAGGACACCATTCTTATCCTCATAGTAAGTCCGATACTGCGACCAGTCCTTTTCAACTTTGTTGATAAGGTACTTCACCCGGATCATCTTCCCTCTGAATTCAAACGTGGTCTTCAGATAGAACTGCGATAGCGAGCCCCACAAGATCAACGCTGCAGCAACGGTAAAGAGCGGGGAATAAGTCAAGAGGTAAACAATTACCACGAGCATCACCAAGAACGCGGCGACGATTACAGCTGTCCGCTGACGTGTTTTGGCGGGCTGGCTTTCCCAACGCAAAAGCAATTTGTCCGGTTCAGCGGCCGGGAGCGTGTTATCAGTCGGAGGATTCTTGTCCATTGATTCGTTCATTTTTCGAGACTACGGCTTCTGTTCCGGTTCAGTCTTGTACCGATCCTGTCGGATGCGCGAAATCTCGTCGAGCAGCTCTTGGCCTTCGATGATCTTTTTCCGGATTAGCAAGCTTACCAGTGCTTCCTGTGCCAGGTTGTTGCTTAAGGTCAATTCATCGAACGTGATAAAGTGTTCTTTGCCATCGACTACCATGCGCATCGCGATGTTCGGTTTCACCGATTCGCTGTCACTCATTTGTATCGCCTTTCAACATTATGTTCATGCTTCCCGATTTGAAACCGCCCAGATCTATCGTCGTGAACAGAAATCCCAATTCCCGGAACTTCGCCGCGATAGTGTCGCGCGTACCATTGCCAATTATGCGAATCATCTCCTCAACAGGCAATTCAATTCGTGCCAATTGGTCATGGTGTCGAACACGCAATTGACGAAAACCGAGCGACTTCAAGTAGGCTTCAGCATCTTCAATCTGACGGAGTTTCTCTATGGTCACCGGCGAACCGTAGGGAATTCGTGAGGACAAGCACGCCGACTGTGGTTTATCCCAAAATCTCAGCCCAAACTCTTTCGCAAGTTCACGAATTTCATCTTTGTTGAGTCCGACCTCAAGCAACGGCGAACGCACTTTGTTTTCAGCCGCTGCTTTCATGCCGGGACGATGGTCGCCGATATCTGAAGCATTGGCGCCGTCACAAATGACTTCGTGATTCCGTTCGGTGGCCAAGGCGTTAAGTTTATGATATAGCTCAGACTTGCAGAAGAAACATCGATTTGGAGGATTCGAACTGTAGTTGACGTCTCCGATTTCCTCAGTGGAAATGAGCATGATCTGCTCACTGCGGAGTCCGCAATCCAACGCAACTGATTTTGCATCTTCCAACTCAGTACTTGCTAAGGAGGGAGAGACGCCGATAGCTGCCAGAGTGTTTTCGGCGCCGATGCCTTTCACTACGGAGCAAAGAAGAAAGGAAGAATCAAGTCCGCCTGAAAGCGCAACGATGACGCGCTTAAAACTCGCCACAAGAGCAAGAAGCTGATGGTACTTATCGAGTGTCGATGCGGAGGTCAAGCGTTACGAATCCTCTCAAACAAGAACGGGCTCCGCGTTGCTGCCGTCTCAAACGGATCAGACAAGGAACCCGAGCAAATTGTTCTCGCCGCAGCGTTTTTGATCAAAGAGAATACTTGCCAAAATCCTCAGGGCTGATATTCCGCAGCCGCTCTTTGAGAGACTGCGGATCATTGATCTTTTCCGGGAGCCCTTCTTCTTTCTTAATATTGAAAAGCTCGGCATTAACAAAGATCGGCGCCTCAGTCTTCAACGCCAATGCGATCGAATCTGAAGGCCGCGCGTCGATCTCTTTGATGCCATCACTGGTCTCAATCGAGATACGGGCATAGAAAGTCTGCTCGCGCAATTCGGTAATCTCGACTTTGGTGATGGTGCCGGAAAGCTCTCCGATAATAATAGCCATCAAGTCGTGACTAAGAGGGCGTTTTGATTTGAGCTGCGAAAGCTCCATGGCAATTGCCCACGCCTCGAAATGGCCGATCCAGATCGGCAATACGCGATCCGAATCCTCGGCCTCCAGAATCACAACAGGTGACTTGGAGGCGATATCGAGTGCCAGTCCGTGGATCTTTGCCCGGATCATTTCAGTGGTCATTCAGCCTTTTTGACGACCCAGACTTTCAAGTTTGCGATAACATCGGCGGCGATCTTGATCGGCACTGTGTAGACGCCAAGAGCCTTCAAAGGTTCATCAAGTTGGATCTTCTTGCGATCCACGTCGATACCCTGAGCTGCCAGCAGTTCAGCAATGTTCAAGGACGTAACCGAACCAAAGACTTTGTCTTCTTCACCGACCAAGACTTCCGCTGTGCAGGAAGCTTTTTCGATTCGCGACTTAATGGTCTCGGCAACGCGACGGACCTTTGCCATACGCATTTCTTGCTGCTGCTTCAGTTCGTTGATAGCGCGCAGATTTCCCTTTGTGGCCGGGATGGCAAGATTGCGCGGAAACAGGAAATTGCGGCCATATCCGGCCTTGACATCGATAACGTCACCACACTTGCCGAGGGTGTCGATATCATCTCTGAGAATGATTTTCATCTCATTTACTCCTATACTACTAATAATATGTACGTACTAACCAAGCTGTTTCGCCCGAATTTTGCGAAAATCAAACTTCGCATCGAAAAGGGCGATCAGCGGCAGAATCACCGCCGCAATAATCTGCGTCAAGAATAGAACCAGGTAAATGACGATCTTAACCGGTATGGGAAACTTTCGTATGCGCATATGGTACTCGATGAACGACAAACCGAACACGGAAAATATCATAAACAGCACAACCAACGCATTCCAACCAATTACCTCGAACATCTGCTCTGTCGTCAGAACCATGACTACTGCAACTCCAACAACCAGTACCATCCACTCATCAAGCTTCCACAAGATGAACGACGGTACTCGGTAGCTGAATATGCCCGTGCGCGACAGAGTTACTTCGCCCAACAATGCTCCAAACGCATAGAAGAACACAAGTGTTGAAACAAGCACACCGGGCAAATAATATGGTGCATTCTTCGCCCAAGTATTTACGATCTCTACAGCTTCCTGATATCTTTCAGGCGGGTAGAGAGCGGCAAACTGCGGCGATGCAATGGTATTCTGCAGTTGAACTCCAAATGCGGTAATAAACTGCGCGAGCACCTCATGATACAGCGCAACTACTGCCGCAGGAACAAGGCAGGCCGCGACTAATGCAGCCGCGAGGCCCCATCCGTGACGTCTTGTCATTGCTAAAACCATGCCTGGAACCAGCCATCCTACGCAGAAGTAAGCCAGATGTCCGGTATCGCCTATGAACCAGAAGATCGCTCCTGCCGCAATGATTGACACAATCAACCAAATTGGCGAACGAGCGAACCAGAGGTAGTAAAGCGCCGCCAGACCGACCGCTACAAGTGGTACAAATAGCGGTATCAAAATCGAGAGTGGGAATGCGAATGCAACCGCACCTGCACAAGCAAACGTAAGTCGCTGCTTGTTCGACTCTGTCATCGGCTCGATTCCGTCTTACCGATACGTTTCCGCCGTAAACGGCAACAGTGCGATGTGACGGGCGCGCTTGATTGCGGTTGTCAGCAGTCGCTGATGTTTGGCGCAGTTGCCGGTCACGCGACGCGGGACGATTTTGCCACGCTCGAGAATGAATCGACGCAGCAACTTCTCGTCCTTGTAGTCGATGATCATGATCTTATTCTCGCACAGACGGCAGGGTTTGCGTCTCTTTCTGTCAAATCCTTCAGCCATTGTTAGTTGTCCTCCTGTTCAGATCTGCGATCGCGTCTTCCATGTCCACCGAAGCGTGGCTCATCAGGAAGTACCGCACGGTACGGGGCGATTCCTTCGGCAATTTGACGGGCGCGTTCTTCGAGGTTTATCTCGGAAACCACGGTCAAGTGACGCATGATCTTCTCGTTAACCTTGAATGAAGCATCCAGCAAAGCAGGAACTGCCGGCAATGCCTGATACAGGAAATGGGCGTAATAACCCTGGCGGCGTTTTTCGATCTCATACGCCAGACGACGTAGACCCCAACGCTGGGTTTCGACGATCTCACCGCCGTTTGACTTAATCAAGTCCTCGACGCGTTTGATCTCTGCCTCAATTTCAATCTCGGGCAGTTGTGAATCAGTAATAAAGGTGGTTTCGTAGAGTCTCAAGATTGGACCTCCCTCCGGACTACGTTTGTGAAACCAAAACCATAGGTCCTCAGACCGAGCCTGAGGACAGGGTAGAGTAGATTATTTATTAAATTTACTCATTGCCAGAGTCAAGCCATCATAGAAGACTGACTCCAAACAATCGGTGCCCAATTTAAGGAAATTGTCGAGCTGGTCAAGCTCTTCTTTGGAAAACTGTTCCAATACGAAGTCTTCCGCGGGTTTAAACTCAGGAATCGGGCCGATTCCTAGTCTCAAACGAGGAAAGTCCTCTGTACCAAGATGTTCGACGACGGAAGAGAGCCCATTGTGGCCACCGTCAGATCCGGCGAGCCGTAAGCGCATCTTTCCAAACGGCAACGCAAAGTCGTCGCTGATGATGAGAATTTCTGATGGCAGTACGTCATAGGCGGTCATTACGGCTTTCACCGCCTTGCCGGATAAATTCATGAATGTCATCGGCTTAATGACTCGAACGTGAGCGCTGGCAATACGAAGTGTTGCCAAATGGTAGTCCGCCTTCTGTTCAGTGAATTTGCCCTTTCGTTTCTCAGCGAACCGATCTAACAACAGAAATCCGAGGTTATGTCGGGTCAAAACATAACCTTTGCCCGGGTTGCCGAGTCCGGCGACTAATTTGATCATGGGGCGAATAAATCTAAGTTCATGTTAACGGTCAACACAAAATCCAACTAATCACAACAATCCTAAAGCAGCTCAACAAGGCGAGTTGGCTGCCAGTTTTGGAGATCAAATCGCATCCAGCGTGTAACTCCCTTGTAGTCGAGCAGGAGTTCGGCGTAGTTGGCTCGTGGTGGAATCAAGAGACTAATGATGTTGTCGCCATGCTCGGAGAGATTGACTCGCCCAGTTTCTCTGAATGTATCAGGATTAATCATCACGACGTCGGTCTTGCCTTCAACATATACTACCGTGTTGGTCAATACCTCAATCTGAACAAGTCTCGGCGCATTCAGTTTGTACTTCTCCGCCATTACCTTTCCGGTTCCAAATTCAACCCGGAACATTGCACCCTGTTGAGTGTCACAGCTAAAGGATGAATTGCCATCAAACGAAAACACCGCATTGTCAATCTTGCGGGCGTTATGAATTACCACAGTCTGGTGCATGAAGTTATGTTCAGTGAACACTTGTGTGACTGAAGGATGCGCAGAATTGGTCGTTATCAGTTTTCCCAACGGTCCGGGACTAATTGATGTCGGACCAATTGGCGCACGCTCCTGCAAGTGAAGCGGGATCGTCAAAGTGAACTTCATCGAGTCCGGATCAAATCGCCGGAAATTCGTGGAGTCTTGCGAGACGACATAGAGCTTGCGTTGAATCGGGTGATAAAGAAGCCCTGATGGGGCTCCGGGGAACCGATACTTTTGTACGTAGCTTTCATTGGCAGCGTCGTAAACGTCTATTCCCGAATTGGGCTCACCGATCGCCTCGAAGACCCAATCTCGCTCTGCGTCGTATTGAATTGCGACTACTTCGTTCGTTCGCAATAGTCGTCTGAAGACTTTGTTGCTGTTGAGGTCGATTCCGAAAATAGTATTGGTACGGGAGTCAAGAACATAGTAGCTGTCCGACCTTGGCGGCATTACATCTACCCGCGTCGAATTTGTGTCGCCCGAGATAACGCTTGTTGTTGTCTTTCCTGAACTCGGTGGAACTTGTTGTACTGGTTGAGGAGTCTCCTCCTTCTTCCCGCAGGAAATCATCAGAGTGCAAGCTATCATCAGTGCGGCAAAGAGCGATTTCTGAAACTGTCTCGTTGGCAAGAGCATCATAGTCCAATTCCTAAGGTCAATCCGGCGAAAATGCCGAAAGCTTGAATGTCGATCTCGACTTCTTGTTGTTTGTCCGTCATTTTACAATTGGGGAAAGTCAGCCAAGTGGCGCCAGCTTCAAGCCCCACCTTTGGTGCAAGGGTGAATTTTAGCCCAGCATTTACCTGATAGCCAATTTTCGTGCGTGACTTCAGTTCAGATCCGCCGAGTCCACTCTCATAGTCTTGCTCGATCGAAGCCAGCCTGACCAAAGCTTCGCCAAACGGCCGGATAGCCATTGAAGGCGGTTCAAACCGCAGACCAACGCCTCCGCCGGTTATGGCTGTCTTCGATTCTTGAGTTACGGTAACATCCTCGGGTTGCCACGAGGATTCCTTCTTGCCAAAATCAGCAACGTTAAAAGCGATGACTGTAGAAAGGAAAGGCATACTGAACATATTTACATCTGCCGTGATCTCGGCGCGCCAACCTGACTTGGCAAAATCCTTATAATCCCCACGCGGATACATGACACCGCCACGGATGCCGATATCAGCGAGTGCCGCCTGCGTCAGGCACAAACAAAGTAGGCACAAGGCAACGAATGGAAATCTCTTTGAATACATCCCAATTCTCCTTCTGTCAGAGTGGAATTTGCGACCCAATAAAATAGTCGCTTCGAGATTTTACAATCTGAATCTCAAAGCTGCGCCAATGATTTCTTACGTGACAAATTTTGTCCATAATGACCACATTGCAAATATTATTGCTTGAATTCGCAGAGGGCTTCGTATAGTATGAAGTTTCGTCAGACGTAAACTATATTTAACCTTCGGAGTGGAGCAACTAAGATTTGTCTGAATCGTCAATCGCAAAGAGCAGAGTAAATCAACCCATATTGACGGTCGCCGATAATCGCGGTAGCTTGACTTTGGTTGTCCGTGCATACATTCAGTTAACTAAGCCGACTATTATGTTGTTGGTGCTAATTACCGGTGCAACGGCTCTGGTGATAGAGGGTAGTTTTCTTTCGCAGCCATTCGACTTTCTACTGGTGATGCTGGGACTTTACCTAACCGGTGGCTGCGCAAATGCACTCAACCAGTATTTTGAGCGGGAAGTTGATGCTCGGATGAAGCGGACGGCCAAGCGTCGCCCGTTACCTCAAGGAATAATCAGCCCTGTCAGTGCTTTGATTTTCTCTGTGAGTATTGGCTTAGTCGGAGTAGCTACATTTTGGTACTTCTTCAATGCTTTGACGGCATTGCTTTCCCTTGGAACGATTCTCTTTTACAGCTTGTTTTATACCCTTTATCTTAAGCCGAATACCTATCAAAACATTGTCATTGGTGGGGCAGCGGGTGCAATGGCGCCCGTGGGCGCATGGACCGCAGCGACAGGGGACATGGCTTTGATGCCATGGTCAATTTTCTTAATCGTCTTTCTCTGGACACCGCCACATTTCTGGGCTTTGGCGCTTTTCTGCAAAGATGATTATCGAGAGGTCGGATATCCGATGCTTCCTGTCCTGAAGGGTGATCGCGCAACACACAATCAGATTCTCGCCTATTCAGTAGCCTTAGTCGCTGTGAGTTTCCTGCCAATTGCGGCAGGTGCGGGCTGGCTCTACGCTGTCGCGGCAGGCTTGCTTGGTGGCGTCTTTATACTTCGCGCATGGCGTGCGCGGAAGTCTTGTGAGATTAGTGACGTCAAGAGGCTGTTCGGTTTCTCGATCATCTACTTATTTGCAATTTGTGCGGCTTTGATGATAGATAATTTTGTTGCTTGAGTAATGAACTCGAGTAAGTTCCTTGTGAGCGAACTGCTGTGGGTCAGTTCGAACTTTGAAATTGTAGAGTGATGATTCGGGGACGCGAAAGAGAAGAGTCTCTTGGTTTTCAATGTTTAGGGTTTGTGCCTAAAACTTCTTGACACCATTGGGTGATTTTTTTATCATCCCCGCCAACACGCCATGGAACGTAGAGAAAGTCACGTAACAATACCGATGTTAGGCGTGGCTAGGGCTACAGTGAGCTTTGTGAAAAAAGTAACTAATTAAGGATTCTTTTTGTCGCAGATATTTCCACAGTGGACAAACAAGTTACCGGCAGCACTCTTGGCGGCTACGATCTTGTTAGTAGTAGGTGGAGTCGGATTTCTCTGGTACTATGGTTCACCCAAGTACACCGATGTTGGTTATCGTCCGACACAACCAGTGCCATTTAGCCACAAACTTCATGCCGGCGATTTGGGCATGGACTGTCGCTACTGCCACAGCAACATCGAGAGGTCGGCAGTTGCTAATGTGCCTGCTACTCAGACTTGTATGAATTGTCATACACTTGTTCTGCCGCAAAGCGAAAAGTTGCTCGCAGTTCGTGAAAGCTGGGCGACGGGCAAGCCGATTGAATGGGTGAATGTCCACTTGTTACCGCAGTATGCTTATTTCAATCACTCGCTCCACTTAAATGCGGGAATTGGTTGTATTAGTTGTCACGGCAATATTGCCGAAATGGAGAAGGTTCAGCAGATGCAACCTTTGAGTATGTCTTGGTGTCTCGACTGCCACCGAAATCCCGATCCGCATTTACGGCCCGTGGACCAAATTACCAATATGAACTACGCGCCGCCGGCGGACCAAGAAGCGTTTGCTGAGCGGGTCAAGGAAGAGAAGAAACTGAATCCTACACAGGATTGCTCGGGTTGTCATAGATGAGCGACAATAAATTGAACGGCAAGCTTACCGGCAAAGACTACTGGCGCAGTCTGGATCAACTGGCTGATACGCCTGAATTCAAGGAGTTCCTGCATCGTGAATTCCCTGAAGGCGCCTCCGAAATGCGCGATTCCGTTAATCGACGCACGTTTTTGAGTCTGATGGGCGCTTCGATTGCTCTGGCAGGAGTAGCTGGATGCCGCAAGCCGGTTGAAAAGATCCTGCCCTATGTTACCGCGCCGGAAAATGTCATTCCCGGTATTCCACAGCACTATGCTACGACAATGCCGCTTGGCACGACTGCATATGGAATTCTCGTCGAAAATCACGAAGGACGCCCCACCAAAATAGAAGGCAATGAACTTCACCCGTCAACCCGCGGCGCCTCAAACACATTTATGCAGGCCTCGCTTCTCGGCCTGTACGATCCTGATCGTTCACAGCGGATAATGGAGAAGAACGCCGAGCGCACTTGGGCTGACTTTGTATCATTCTGGCGCACACAATTTGATCAGTATTCTGCTAGTCAAGGTGCGGGTCTTGCGATACTGAGTGAATCATTCAATTCGCCTACTATGGCGCGATTGATGAGAGAATTCAAGGCGAAGTTCCCGCTTGCGGTTTGGGCGAATTATGACGCTGTCAGTAATGAAAATGTCACTTCTGGAATGAGAATCGCATACGGCGCCTCGCTTCAACCTGTTTACTCATTTGAAAATGCCGAAGTCATCCTTTCATTGGATTGCGACTTCCTCAAAACTGAACTTGATAACGTCTCTGCTTCGCGCGGATTTGGCAGCGGTCGACGACTTACGACCGAAAATGACTCAATGAATCGCCTCTATGTAGTAGAGAGCACATTTAGTCTGACCGGCTCCTCTGCCGATCACCGACTGCGCATTCCTTCCTCGCAGATTCCAGCGTTTGCAATGGCCTTGGCCAACGAACTCCGGAATCAAGGTCTCTCTCTGGCCATTAGTACTTCGAGTGGCGGCGGATTTGACGCCAAGTGGCTGAAAGTGGTCGCATCGGACCTTCTCAAGGCACGTGGCAAGTCACTTGTCTGTGCCGGCTACCGGCAGGCGCCGGCAGTTCACGCCTTGGTGGCGGCCATCAATGAAGCGCTTGGCAATGTTGGCACTAGCGTATCTTATGTAGAACCTGCCGATGTTGCGCAACCGAGTCGGAGTGAGCTAATTGCTTTGCTTTCAAAAGCATCAGCAGGGCAGTTGAAGACATTAGTAGTACTCGGCGGCAATCCGCTTATGAATGCCCCAGCCGATCTCAGTTTTGACGCAGCTATTTCTAAGATAGAAAATACGATTCATCTTTCTGCATATCGCGATGAGACC
>Ga0154020_10009473_pt1 | contig 11211 bp, 10 predicted proteins | sample Klosneuvirus_201_FD_109709 | JGI IMG/M metagenome (GOLD analysis project Ga0154020, IMG submission 109709) | Active sludge microbial communities from wastewater, Klosterneuburg, Austria - Klosneuvirus_20160825_MG | ecosystem: Engineered > WWTP > Aerobic digester > Activated sludge | place...
ACGACTGCACTCAAGCCTCGGGTACCTATCCCCGATGGCCTTCGAACTTAAACAAAATCAAACCCCGCAACCCCATCTATCGCTACACATCTGACTGTCCAGAAAATGGGGTACACTCCAGTGGCCGTCACGACATTTCATCGATGACCTACACACGAAGAGCTTCCAGAGGGCGCCGCACCACCTGTTCAAGTGTTTAATCCCGGATATCAAGACTGGGACCATGTACTATGGTGGCAAAATGAAGAGCCTAAGGACGGTCGGCCTTTTCGCGGGCACCTTTACATTGAAGATGACAGCAGGAACCTCCTTCAACAGACGAACTTCTATTCCTACATCGCTCGAGCTGGAGGATGTGAAGCGGACGGGGATAGCATAGCCGAAATCTACGTTGTTACTTACGATAGCAGTCATGTCACCATTCACTTCTTGGATTGGCCTGACTTGTCGCGATTAGGAGACTATAAACTAAATGCGAGTGACTTTACATGGCGGCACAACCAAATCTGGGACGCACAGATTATGGTCAGTCCCTATGTACACGCTTCGCATCACGACAGCTCTGGCGTTATCCTGCGAGTTACGGAGGGGTGGACACTTTTACCATGCGGCATGGTGTTGTTTGATCCGGTCTCAGGGACTGAACGGTCGGCACCGTCGAATCGGTCAACTAAGGGACTTTGACCTGTCTTGGGCGTGCTGCCGATCCATTGCCCGAACGTGATACCGGTTCCGGCAAGAATCACCCGCAGACGCTCAAGCTGGTCATTGGCAAGCGCATTCATTGGGTAGATTAGTGTCGCGGTTAAACCCTCGACTATTCCTTGGTCGCGTTGCCGCAGCAAATCATCAATGATTGGATAGAGAAAAGCCTCAGTCTTACCCGACCCCGTGCCCGTCGAGACAAGCACATGCTTGTTCGCCTTGACTGCTTCGAACACCAATTGCTGGTGACGATACATGTTGGGGTAATTGATCAAGCCGGGCATGACCGGATGAAGGACTCCTTTGTCTGCGAGTTCCTTGATCGAATCCCCCTTGGCGAATGCCTCTGACAACGTAATAATGGCAGGAGCTGACGTGAGGTCGATCCAGGAGCTACTCGGCCACCACGACATCACGGTTACGTTGATCTACAGCCACCTTAGTCGAGACCACTTATCGGCAACTGTCGAGAAGCTTAAATACTGAACAGGAGACCTAATCGGCCTCCTGTTTCTTTTATGGGTTTCAGGAGCTTTCGCTCTGCCGTGTCTGGCAAAGGGCTACGAAAAAACGGGACAGAAACGGGACAGATTAGTTGATGCCGGTTGTTAAAATCTGGACTTACAAATGAACATATGAACAAATCAGACAAATGAAAAAGCCCTGCAAAACAATGTTTTAGCAGGGCTTTAGCTTGTGCACCCACAGGGACTTGAACCCCGAACCAATTGATTAAGAGTCAACTGCTCTACCAATTGAGCTATGGGTGCTCACAAGGCCCAGAAAGTACAAAATCCCCTCTCGAATGTCAAGCGGGCGTTTTAACTTTATCATGATTTTGTTCCTGCTGGCTCTACGAGTCCTTGGAGGGGCGCGGTGCCCAGATACCTGCGAGAACTGCAAGCAGTAAGGCCGTCCCGATGCAACCCAGCACCCAGCCTGACGGAGGTTCTATAGAACTCAGCAGAAGCCACTCGGCTGTAACCAACCCGAGACGAATAAGAGCTACTGCCAGTACACCAGCTAGTAGCCCAAGCACGAGTTCAATCTTCAATTGCACAAATTCCAGATCGCGAGGTTTGATTCCGAGCATCGTCAACAGCTGCCAAGCTGACCGACGGTTCTTCAAAATCGCCCTAAGCGAAAGTCCCACAAGCAGCCACCCAAGAACGGCAAAAGCTCCGACAATCAATGCTACCCTGCCACGCAAGGCGGCCATCCATGCATCAAATTTCCGCCACAAATCACGAGGATAGACTGCTCGGAGCACGCCCGGCCATGTGGTAACCTCATCGACAAAGAGTTCGATCTGCTCCGGTGTCGGCTTTCGTAGCTTGACTCGCAAAATCGGAGGGAACGGGTTATCACTAAGTACGTCCCGTAGCGATTCGCCCAACTCCTGCTCCGCCTCTTCCAGCACGTCGCGTGCGGAGAGAGACTTCACTGAAAGTACTTCGGGCCGCTGCCGCAAGGTTTCCGCAAGTGTGAATCGTGTTGAGTCAGTGAAGTCCGCAAGTTCAATCTCTACGGCAAGCTCGTTAATCAAGCTTCCGCGTAAGGAGCTAATAACACTCGCGGAGACAATTAGACCATAGAGCATTGCAGTGGTCATGGCGAGCAACAAAATTGCCAGTACAGCAAGAGTCGGTCTCGCGACAATCGTCCGCCATGTCAATCTGAACAGTAAACCCATCAGACGAGCCTGCCATCTCTGACAGTCAGTCTGCGCGCCCGGCTGGCCAGTTGCGTGGGCCTGTGCGTGGTCAATACAATTGCAGTACCGCGTGTGTGCGCAAAAGCCAGCAGTGATTCAATCAGCTCGACCGATTCCGTATCAAGATGCGCGAACGGTTCATCAGCCAACAATAATAGCGGCTGGTGGATGAGCGCTCGAGCAATCTGCAATCTCGCCTGTTCACCACCTGAAAGCTCAGTTGGCCTTCGCAACGCTGCTCCGGTCAAGCCTGCTTCAAGCAAAGCTTTAGTTCCGCGTGCTCTGCACTCGGACGCCGCCACACTGGCAATGCGGAGCGGCAGCGCAACATTGTCAAGCACAGTCTCTTCTTCGAGGAAGAGCGGTTGCTGAGTCACAATGCCGAGCTGTCGCCGCAGTTGCGGTTTCTTTGCCGGCGGAAGAGGCCGTATTGGGATTGAAACAACCTCACCATAGCCCGCGGACGGCGCTATATTTCCATACAGCGTGCGTACGAGTGACGTCTTACCGCTTCCAGTTGGTCCTTCAATGATTAAGAACTCACCTGCATGCAGCATCAGATCCAGAGACGACAAGATCGTCTTGCCACCCGTGACGATGGCGCAATTCTGAAGCAGAACAACCGGTTTGCGGTCTGAAGTCACTTAATCAGAAGTAGTTTGGATGTGCGTGTGCCTGCTGCTATTTCAAGTCGCGCAAAGTAAACTCCCGTGGCGGCGTTTTCCGCCTTCCAAGAGTATTCATGATCTCCCATGCTCTGCGGACCGTCGATCAGCCTCGCAGTTTCGCGTCCCGAAACATCGAACACGCGCAGCGTAACGAAAGAGTTAATCGGAAGAGTGTACTGTAGGGTTACGGTCGAGTTGAACGGATTGGGATAGGCTGCCAATGCAAATTCACTCGGTACGACCGCTTCGTCTGACGTCAGAGATTCGAGACACTCATCAACAGTGCCAACGTGTAGGTCTTGATCCGCAATCAGCGGGGTTGACTGAATCATGCCAACCGGAATTGTCTCGTAGTAGATCGGATTCAAGGGAAGCGGATCAGTTGGCCCGGCAACTCCGTTCACGTCAAGCAGATAACTCATGTCGATCCAGCCGTCAAGAATCCACTGATTAACCGAAACGTCTTGCTCGATCAGATTTTCTCCTGCGGGTACGGGGTTTATGGTCGGGACAGTAGGAGTAACATCAGTCCTAACTGACCACGAATCTCCTCCATCTGTTGAAGACGAGACCATGATATCCGCATTGAACAGTCCCCCCATCACTGCGTAGTGAGATGTATCATACTCCGTGAACGTACAATAAAGAGTGCCGCTGCTTGAGTCCTGCGAGATAACCGGCCCTTCAACATATGTACGGTTGGAGCCAAGAGAACCGAAGCCTGGCAGTGGACCATCAATCCATGCGTTGGCAACGATTGAAAACTCTCCACTATCTTCACCCCAGTGCCAAACTTGAGCACGCGTGGGATAAAACCCAGCCTCACCGAGTGCGCTTTCCCAATTGTAATAGACAAGCGTTGTGAACACAATGTGAAGCTCGCCGTCAGCATCATACATGATGTTGACATCTGGGGTTGCTCTGAGCGTATCACGGTTACAGCAAATTGGATTTGTGCCGCTGTTAAAGCACTCCTGGTCAGGCATTTCAAACATTGTGAGATTCGTAGGATCGCCCCAGTTCAATCCACGATCTTCCGAGAACTGGACAAAGACATCGTTTGAAAAGGCATACGGAGTGTTCCAACGATCCGGCGTTGAAGCCGCCCAAGACCGTGCAACGCGTTCTCCGTAACAAGCAATATCGCAACCTGTGCTGACCGAAATACTTGGTCCAAAGTCATTTGGAACAGAAGAGATCGTCCAGTCGATACCATTGAGGAAGCCGTCATCATACTGTGGAGTGCCGCGTGAGTAAAAGTATCGATGCACGTCTTCCGATGCAGTATAGTCGCAGCACAGAAGATGCACGTCACCTTCCCGATCTGCTGCAACTCGAGGATACAGCCGATTAGCAAGAACAGGAACAGAATCACCCATGCAGTTCGAGAACGCGCCTGCATGAGCCATGAAATCACAGGCTACCGCTGTCCCAACTGGGGAAGAGGACGACTGCTGTGAATGGTATGCTGGGAAGCAAAACCCTGAAGTGCTGACGGCAAGCCTTGGGAAGCCTGAGCGTATTCCGGCGTCCACAACTATGCCTTCGGAACTAAACCACGGGTTTCCGTTCTCAACGGCATTATAGTACGCCTGCCGTTGCGACCATCCCCAATCATAATAGTTCTGCCAAACAAGTTGCACGCTACCGACTGGTTCAACCGCGATTGAGCGGCCACCCGATCCAATGTGGAGCGAGTTCGTTGCCGTCGTACCGACAAGTATCGGCTGGGCAACACTGGAGAGAGTAGTAAGACACAATACTACAGTCAAACAAACTATGCGGGACATGATTTCCTCCTTGCGCCAATTAGACGCGGTGACGGGACCCACCAGAGGCTATTTAATTACTTGCGGAAAGTAAGGGATTTCGGTATATTCTAAGTCTTGTCAGGAAAGCTCGTGGAAATAATAGACTAACAACATTTCTGCAAAGAAAACACTCCCAGAGCAAAAAGTCAAGGAGCCAGATGCCGAATCCCGGAATAATATCGTTCACTGCAGGAGTCGCTGGACTATTGCTTGCATTTGTGATCTATGCGATGGTCAAGCGCCAGCCTGCCGGAACCGAGGTTATGCAAAGAATCGCGGCCAAGATTCACAAGGGGGCGATGGTGTTTCTTGCGGCGGAGTATAAGATCCTTGCGCTATTCATCGTAGTTGTAGCCGGACTGTTGTTTGCCTTCTTGCCGGATCCAGAAACCTCGTACGCCTTCATTGTGGGTGCGGCATGCTCAATGCTTGCGGGCTATATTGGCATGAATGCGGCCACAATCGCCAACGTGCGTACGACATGGGCGGCCAAAGAGAAGGGACAAGGTCCGGCATTGATGACCGCGTTTTCAGGCGGCGCAGTGATGGGTTTGGCCGTGGCCTCACTTGGTCTCATCGGTCTTGGAGGATTGTTTTATGTGTATGACACGAGCGCGAGTGTTAAGGTTCAAGATGTTCTTGTGGGAATGTCCATGGGGGCATCGTCAATCGCCTTATTCGCGCGTGTTGGGGGAGGAATTTTCACCAAGGCTGCCGACGTCGGTGCGGACCTCGTGGGCAAAATGGAGTACAACCTAAACGAGGACGATCCCCGCAACCCCGCAGTGATAGCTGACAACGTCGGCGACAACGTAGGCGATACTGCCGGAATGGGTGCGGATCTTTTTGAAAGCTACGTCGGGGCAATTGTTGCCGCGATTGCAATTGCCGGAACCGGAGCCGCCTACGCCGCTCAAAAAATGGCGTACATGAGCTACCCGATGTTTTTGGCTGTTGCGGGCCTTTGTGCGAGTATTATCGGGATATTTGCCGTGCGCTTGTTTCAAAAAGGCGATCCTGCCAAAGCGCTTTCGGCCGGTACATACATTGCCGCGCTTCTTTTCTGGGTTGCAGGTTATTTTGTGACAACCGCACTTCAACTAAACCTCGGCGTCTTTTGGGCCATGGTTTCAGGGTCCGTTGTCGGTGGATTGATTGGCCGAGTCACTGAGTACTACACATCAGGCGGCCCAGTGCAAAAGATTGCCAAAGCTTCAACGACAGGCTCGGCCACCACAATAATCACTGGCATCGCAGTAGGTTTGGAATCCGTAGCAATCCCGATCATCTTGATCGGTGCCACAATTTGGGTGAGCTACTACTTTGCTGAACTCTACGGGATTGCGATTGCAGGCATGGGCATGTTGGCTACAGTTGGTATCGTAATGGCTGTCGACGCCTACGGTCCGATTGCCGATAACGCGGGCGGAATCTCAGAGCAAGCCCATCTCGGTCCGGAAGTTCGCAAAGTCACGGATAAGTTGGACAGCTTAGGCAACACGACCGCTGCCATAGGTAAGGGCTTTGCTATCGGATCTGCCGCTCTTGCTGCGCTCGCGTTATTCTCTGCTTATACTTCCGCTGTCGGAATTACATCAATCAACCTTGTGAGCGCAAATGTTGTCATCGGTTTGTTGCTCGGCGGCATGATGGCTTTTTGGATTGGCGCGCTGACCATGACCGCAGTGGGACGTGCAGCCGGTGCAATGGTTAACGAAGTACGCCGTCAGTTCATGGAGATCAAAGGCCTGCTGGAAGGCAAGCCGGGTGTCGAACCGGATATCGAACGTTGTGTGGCTATCTCAACGCGTGGAGCCTTACGCGAGATGATATTGCCCGGCGTGTCAGCTATTGTTGCTCCAATCTTAATCGGATTCACACTTGGCCCTGAAGCGCTCGGCGGATTCCTCGCAGGCGCGACTCTCGCTGGTGTGCTGCTTGCTTTATTCATGGCCAATGCGGGCGGTGCGTGGGATAATGCCAAGAAGTATATCGAATCAGGTGAATACGGCGGCAAAGGATCGGATGCACACAAAGCCGCTGTTGTTGGTGACACAGTCGGAGATCCGTTCAAAGATACGACCGGTCCATCCATGAACATCTTGATCAAGCTCATGGCCATCGTGGCCTTGGTGCTCGCTCCGTTGCTGAAATAGCAGTGTTTGCCGAGCAGGGATTAAGCGAAGCGGTTCCCAGCCGGAATAGAAAATGAAACGGGCGACCATGTTGGTCGCCCGTTTTCTTATTGTTGCTTGCCCGCAAATAATCGGGCAGCTAAGAATATTCCGAACAGGATTAAGACGATTATCGGTCCCGGTGTCAAAGCGTAGTTCAATGCGGCCAGCGCCCCGGCAAGTGAAGCCAATGCACCCAGCACAACTGAGATAATGACAACATTGGAGGCTTTATTACTGATTAAGCCAGCAGTAACCGAAGGGATGATGATCAGCGCACCGACTAACAGCACACCGGCAATCTTCATAGCCAGAGCAATTGTAATTGCGAGAACCGTCAAGCTCCCAAGATGCATCAGTTTGACAGGCAATCCCGCTGTTTGTGCACCTTCGGGATCGAACAGGAACAGCAGCAGTTGTCGCCAATACAACAGCAACAAAACGATAACAGCAATGGCTAACGCGGCCAGAAAATAGATGTCCCCGATATGTACCTGCGTCAGCGAGCCGACCAGAAACTCCTCCAAGTGTCCGCCGCCGCAATCATCGTGATGAAGTTGATCATGGACACTCGACAAAAGTAAACCGAACGCAACCGCCGCAGACAGCATAATGCCAATCGCGCTATCCGAAGAAATATCATCGCGCTTGGGCAACAGGCCGACTCCAAGGCTAAACAACAGCGCCGACAGCAAAGCCACCGGAAAAACCGGCCAATGCAAGTACAGGGCAAGTCCGACGCCACCAATCATGCCGTGCGAGGCGCCGTGACCCATAAATGCCATGCGCCGGTGCACAACAAGAAAAGACTGCGCTCCGCAAACGATGCCGAGCAGTCCTGCTGCAACTAACATTAATAGGGACTCAGTGCTCATGCGGACCTACCACGCGATGGGGAAGGGAGTGATCATGGAACACTAACTCAGCCGGGCAACCGTATGTTTTCTCAAGGTCTTCACCCGAAAGATTTTCGGGTCTGTCATGGAAATGCAAGCTAACATTCAAACAAGCAAGTCGATCACAAACAGGTGAGATGGCACCGATGTCATGCGAAACAAGGACGACTGTCAGGTTGCGTTCAGTTCGCCATTCGGATAACCATTGATTGAGCTGATCCTGTCCGCGAGCATCGACTCCAACTGTCGGTTCATCGAGCAAGAGCAATTCAGGTTCATGGACAAGCGCTCGCGCAATGAGAACTCGTTGCTTTTGGCCGCCGGAGAGAGTCCACCACGTTTTGTTCGCGTGCGCCTCCATTCCCACGCGCTGCAACGCCTGGTGTGTCATGTCATGCTGCTGATCGCTACTATAGTCAGGCAATCCGCGCGCCAACAGCCCCATCGCGACAACTTGTTCCGCGCTGACCGGAAAACGAGTAGTAAACTCACGCTGTTGAGGGACATGTCCTACTTTACTGCGCCACTGTGTTCCTGTGACAGGGTCTTCATCAAACACACGGACAGCGCCAGATTGAGGCTGCTCAAGCCCGAGCAGCAGCTTCAGCAATGTTGATTTGCCGCCGCCGTTTGGACCGATCAACCCTACGAACACTCCAGCTTCAACCGAGAGCGTGACGTTCTCAAGTGCAGCCGTAGAACCATAGCGAAAGGTTACATTGGAAAGAGAAACGATATTACTCATTTAGTTAGTCTCGCGAGGGTTCGGCAATCGCCGGAGTTCGCGGCTCAAGAACAATAATCAAAATGCACATTACGATCATCGCCGCACCGAGCAATGTCCAGCCAACTGGAATTTCTCCAAACACAGCCCAGCCCAACAGCGTAGCACCAACAGGCTCACCGAGGATTGAAGCTGATACAACAAATGCTGGAAGATGTCCGACGGAAAAGTTAAGTAGTGTATGCCCAACAAGTGTAGGAAGCAACGCGAGCATCAACAAGGCTGCCCAACTCTCCGAACTAAATCCAACAAGAGAGACACCCGAGAAACCCGCCAGAATCATCTGAAACAGCGATCCACTCACATGCAGCACGAGCATGAACGGCACAAGCGGTGTCGTCTGTCGAAAAGTTCGAGCAAACAAGACAAATACTGCGGCCAACACGGACGCCGCTAATGCAAGCAGATTTCCCGTCAACGCCGCATCACTGTTTCCACCGCCAAACGTAATCACACCCATCCCGACCACTGCGCCCGCAATCGCAAGCCGACTGCGCCAGCTTACGGCTTCCTTAATGAAAAAGTAACCGAGAAACGCGGTAAAGATCGGCTGGGTACACGTAAGAAACGTTGAGGCCGCTATAGACGTATAACTTAAGCTGGTGATAAAACAGACCTGATGAAGGGCGATTATCATGGTCGCACCCGCGATCATGGCCATCTTCTTGGGCCACATCTCCCGCAATGCCTGCCTGACAGATGGCCAAAGGAGAGCAAACAGGAAGATAATCGCGCAAAAACCACCTCGCCAGAAAGCAGCGGCCAGAGGGGGTACCTCTGCCGAACGGATGAAGATTGCCGCCGTTGAGACGGCCAGAATGGCAGGGAGGAGGGCCGCTTTTGCGCGGGCAGTCGGATTAGACAAGAAAATAATAGATTTAGCGATCAAACCTGTCACAGGCCTTGCAACCTGAATTACGGGATCAAACTGCCCGTTTATTTAGAAAATATACAAAAGCGGGCGGAGATTCACAATGAGGCAAACTTGGCTTAATGGGCCATTTGTACTTGCAAGAGGTTGTATTTTTTGATATTTTGAGGATTATGAAGATGAAAACAACGGCAATTCTCTGTGCTTCGGTCCTGCTGTGGGCAGCAAATGGGTATTCGCAGTACTTAACTGTGCGCGGAAGTGTTCCCCTGACCCCGCGCGAAGGTATCACCGTTGTCGGGACAAATGCCTTTGCTGTCGGCGCAAATGCACTGACTATCATTTCATTTTCCAACCCGCAATCCCCGGAAGTAATCGGCCAAAATGCCCCGGGCGTGGGCACGTTGTCCGCTGTCGCAGTACGCGGCAATTATGCCTATTGCGCCGGTCAAGGCAGCGGAATTGTTGTGATTGACATCTCCAATCTTCAATCACCGACTTGGGTGCGTAATGTCCAAGCCTCTTCTCCGATAGGGCATGTCGCTATTGGGGATACATTCTTGGCAGCCGCAACCGGACTAAATGTTTCGTTTTATGGCCTGAGTAACCCCAGTCAACCGCACCTTCTAACCACGTTTGGCCGTGCTGCCAACCGAGTGGCTATTGATGCAGCCGCGCGTAAAATTCATTGTGCAGGTGTAACCGGAGCATTTGTCCTTAGTTGGACCGTTAGTCAGGGGAATGTGACTCTAAGTGCAGCAGATGAGTTCGGCTCGAATGAATATACCAGTGTCTCTCTTGGTGGAACGTATGTGAATTTTGCTCAAGGCTTGCAGTTCAGCGCACTAAACAAGAGCACCTACTCACTTGCCGGACAATACGGAGCCGCTGGCCAGATTCGCGCTGTCGCCTCAGGCAGTGATTACTCCGTCATAGGTTTAGCTGCCGGTGGTGTCGAATACCTGCGCCAACCCACCGCAACACCGGAGTTCGTCTCGTCGGTTCAAGCCCAAGGTGGAATCAACGATCTGGCAATCTCGGGGAACGATCAATACATTCTGGCCGCCACGTCCTCGGGAGTAACCGTCATTACCAATGCACCGCTTACATCTGATCCCATCCCGCTCGTACCTACTGAATTCTCGCTTTCGGCATACCCAAATCCATTCAACAGTAGCACGACAATTTCGTGGACAGGCAGATTACACCAAACAGGTACGCTCCGTGTCTATGATATTGAGGGCCGCGAGGTGATGTCACGCACGGTTGGTCAGGACCAGCATTCTGGCCTCCTCGATTTCTCGAACTTTGCCGCCGGAAGCTACCTCGTGAGAATCGAGTCTGCCAAGTTCTCGTTTTCACCGTTGCGTGTCGTCTATCTGCCCTAATTCCGCCCGCAACACAACCCTCTCGTTTCACTAAAGGAAATCGACTCCTCGATTTCCAGTTTATTCCTTTCGTTAATACTTCGTCAAATTGAACATGAACTTCCTGCAACTTGTTGTAGAAGCCCTGCTCTACTATTTGGCCTGTTCACTCTTGGCCAAGAAAGAAGACGCGCCGGGCTTCATTCGCGTCTTGTTCGTGG
>Ga0154020_10009475_pt1 | contig 11209 bp, 3 predicted proteins | sample Klosneuvirus_201_FD_109709 | JGI IMG/M metagenome (GOLD analysis project Ga0154020, IMG submission 109709) | Active sludge microbial communities from wastewater, Klosterneuburg, Austria - Klosneuvirus_20160825_MG | ecosystem: Engineered > WWTP > Aerobic digester > Activated sludge | place...
CGCCATCCCACCGGTAACAAGCTCGCCAAGAGTTCCCATTCCAGATCCAACCGCGTGGTCACCATGCCCCCTACATAAGCCCACTTGCCCACTCCGTCAAGAAATTAGGTTAGTGCTTATGGGTCCATGTCCCCCATAGGCGGCGCCACCGTTGCCGCCATGGGCCTCCAGGCCGAAGCCGCCGCTTACCACCTTCGCTCGCAGCATGATGGTGCCGCCGCCGCCACCGCCGCTTGCGCCGTCCCACCGCGAGGTCGGTGGGGTCCCGCCATTCGCTCGAACCGCTCGCCCCGCCGAGCCGCGGATCTCAGCTGCGCTCAGGAAGATGATCCCTCCGCCAGCTGCTCCTGGTTCCGCCACGCCGTCGTTCTGGTGGCCGCCACCGCCGCCGCCGCCCAAGAACGCACGGTCCTCTTTGGCCAAGGCCAAGCCCCCGATTCCGCCGTTCTGCATCGGAGTGGTTCCGTTGAGCTGGTACCCACCGCCGCCACCGGAACCACCGCCACCGCCGCCGCCGCCGCCGGCGTTGTGCGCATTGCCGCCACCGCCACCATTGGCCGCGGCGCCACGGCCAGGGCGCAGCTTGTCTTCCAGGCTGGCGATTCCCTCACCCTTCTGACCCGCCTCGTTGTCGGCAGCGCAGACGTAGTCCAGACGCGAGAAAATGTACCCATTTGCCGACGGCTTGCCGCCACGGAAGCCCTGGGCGCTGGCATCCACGTCGGCCAAGAGATCGATTGCGCCATCGGTTTCGATGGCGATGACGCCGCCGATCGTGCCATCCCAGTCCGCGGCCTCGATCTTGTCGCTGATGACGACATCTCCCTTGTGCGCCGAGACGAGCACGATCTGGACGCGGCCATTGTCTGGATCAAAGCTGCCGCGCAGCGGTCGGTCGAGCGTGATGCGTGCGCCATCGATCTCGCGGACCGTCACCCACTCATAACAGCCGGTGCTGCCCAGATTCCTAATCGTACCGAAGCTCTGGGTGTTCGACAGGTCGATGTCCGCCCCGGTCATTTGAATGACCAGGGCACGATCGGAAGGCCGGAACGGGTTATCGGCCCCGCCGAGCATGATGAAAGCACCCGAGATTGTAGCGACGGGCCGATACCGATTCACAATGCCAGATATGGACGTAGTCATAGCGAAATCCTCCTTAGTCGTTTCATGGTCCCAAGCCCCCTCACGCTGCTGTCACTGGCCAAAGACCGATGCGCACGCCGCGTAGGAGCCCCTCATCACGAAAGCTCGCTCACTCCGTAGTAGCCAGCGAGGTACTGGATCACTTGATCAGCGTGCGGCAGAAGCTCTGGCAGATAGTCCCGCAGTGCGTCACGCGTGGCGGCAGCAAGAGCCGCTTGGCTGCCGAGGTGTGGCTTGACGTAGGGTTCCAAGCACAAAATGAGTTCGTAGTTGCTCTGAAGGTCCTCGAGGTGCATCGCCTGCTCGATCGGCGGAGCGCTGGGCGGCGGTATTGGCGGGAGCACACGACTCACGAAGGTCACTCGGTGTAGCACGCGCCAGCACGGCGGCTCCTTGCTGTCCTGCCGAGCCTGACGCAGCGCGCTGGCGTTCGGTGAGTCGGACTGCTCAATCCAGATCGGGTCCACAACCTTGCGATAGAAGTCCTGGAAGTGGCTCCGATCGGGCTCCAGATAAAAGCTCAAGAAGCGATACGCATCGACCTTGCCGGGGACGGTCACTGGGCTGCCCTTGCTGTCGAAGATCTGCTTGTCGCTGTCGAACTCATACTGCTGCAAGTCTCCCGGCGTATTGCAGGTGACCGAGAGGCTGAAGGCGCGCTCTGCTTCGCGGCTCTTGGTGCGGGTCAGGCTCTGTCCGCCGCCGAATGAAGCGTCGATCTCTGCCGCGAGTCCGAATCCAAAGACGGTGAAGTCAAAGCCGACGTTGACCGTGCCTTTGATGTTGTAGGAGAAGTTGCCGCTCTGGGACTCCGTTACGGTGTCGGCAGTCTCGGTGCTCTCCTCGAAAAAGCCGCCGCCCGCAGTCCAGACGTAGGTGTTGCACAGGTTGCGCTTGGCGAAGCTCTGACTCGCTTGCTGGCTCGGACCGGACGCAGCTTCCGAAGGCAAATCCCCCACGTATTCTGCGAGCATCGCGGAGGCCTTGTCCGACACCGAGGAGATGGCTCCGGGCGTAAGATTTGCCGTCGAGAACTGACCGTAGTAGGCAAGCTCCTGCTGCTGCTCGCGCAGAATGCGGCGCTTGATGCTGTAGGCCTCGCGGGGCTTGAAGTAGCTGTACTCGCCATAGTCCTTGGCCATCGGATAGTCCGCATCGCAGATCTTGCCCGCCTCGTCAAATCCGATGCAGCCGTCGAGAGTCCCCTGCTTGGTGTAGCGCGGGTTCATCGGGAACGGAATGATGTTCCAGTCGCGCGGAATGTCCGGGTTCGGAACCATGCGATAGCCGACGAGGACTCGGTTGTGTTCGAGCCGCATCGCGTACACGTCCGCCGTATCGGACTGCACCAGGGCAAAGCCGAGGTTGTCAGGCACATAGCGCCGGCCCATCGACGAGGCTTGCGGGTGCTGCGGGTCTTCCCAAAAACCGCCCATCGTCACAGAGAGATTCCGTGAGGTGCTGATCGTGCTGCCGATGGTGTGTTCGCTGGACCAGCCGCCCGAGAGCTCGGTCTCGAACTTGAAGCCAGCGTGGACGCCGCCCTCGACCAGCGGCTTGGCCACACCGATGCCAAGGGGAGCGGTGATGAGCAGCGTGTCGGCCTTTGCCTGCGTCTTTAGCTCGGCGCTGAACGAACCGGTCATGGTCGTCTCGGACGAGCTGCCGACCACCGTCGAGACCCGATCGGCTTGGACGAACTCGACCTTGCTGCGATCGCCGGGGAACTCGTTGCCGGGAACGATGGCGCCGACCGTGAAGTTTTCTGAGGGCACAGGCGGGGCACCCTCGATATAGCCCATGATCTGCGGCGCAAACTGGGCCTGGCCCACCCATTCAGTGACAAGGTTGCCGACCTTGTAGCCGGTGACGAGGTGCCAGGTGCCGTCCTTGAGGTAGCTGTAGCAGCGCTTCATGGCACCGCGCATCCCGCCGCCGGGAATCCGCTGCACGTCGCCATATTCCGCCACAGCTGGTGTCGCTGAGACGGTGTCATGGAAGGCTGTCTTGATGCCAGCGAGCGCCGAGCGGACCTGGGCGGTGTCATTCGAGATGGGCGCTGAGCTGCGTACGATCGCCGAGCGGAGATCCTGGGTGCACATCTTGAGGTGGTTTGAGCGCAGCCCGTTGTCGCGCACCTCGGTGCTGTCCGGGCTGGTCGAGTCCCCGTCGAACGAGTAGTAGGCAATCAGGTCCGCCTGCTCACCCTTGAGCCGCGTGAACAGGTTGTCGAGGATCTGTTCCTCGGCACGCGCCGTCTTCCAAACGCGGACCTCCTCGATGTCGCCACGGAACAAGGTGGCAGGCTGCGGACCAGCGGCGCTGCCTGCCGAGCCTATTGAGAACCCTGCCACGGAGCCGGCCAAGCTCGCGCTCTCGCTTGCTGTCAAGCGATCGAAGGGGACGCCCTGCCCGTCGAGGTACAGCCAAGCCGGGCTGCCCTGCGGGTCCGGGGTCTTGATCCACTTTACGCCGCCGCGCAGGCGGGCCGGATAGCGCTCGCCATCATCCTGCGTGGTGGTGCCGCGATTCTCTGGGAAGCGCCATCTGGCGACCAGATTGTTGTCGCTGTCGCCGATGGGCTTGCCAATCTGGGCAACGCCGCGCGCCCCTCGCCACAGCCGTACCTCGGACAGCTCGCCCTGCATGGTCGTCGTCCGGCTGCTCTCGCTCCACTTTCCGATCGTGAGCGGGCCGTCGTGTCCAGCGGCGCGGTCCTCGTAATACCGACCGCTACCCGCCAGGCTGCCGTTTACGTAGAAGCTGATCTCGTCCCACTTGTTGACCTGCACCTTCTCGACGACATCGAAGGTCTGGTCACCCATCTTCCGCTGCGCTTTGGTTTCCTGCGAGTCGGTCCCGCCCTTGCGCATTACCGCCACGCGACAGAATGCGCCGGGCCCGATCTTTGCGGAGGAGGTGAAGGTCTTCTTGCTGCCGCTCGCGGACTCGAAAGAAAACCCGAGCCGACCGTCTTCAAGCACGAAGAATCCGTAGGGTACGCTCTTGCCCTTGCCGTCAGAGAAGCCGCCCTTGCACAAGATCGGTTGCAGGATGCCGATCTGCCCGAGCTTTAGGGATGCCTCGATGGTGAGATCGTCGGAGATATTCAGGCTGTCATCGCTTGCGATCTCCAGGTAGGCCGCGCCTTGGAGCCGCACGCCCCACTGCTGCTGGAAGGCAAACGCCAGATGGCTCCAGCTGCCGAACGTGCGGGCATCGAGGCTGCGGACAAACTCTCCGTTCACGCCAGCGACCACGCGATAACCGGCCTGCACGGGCGACTCTGAACGGATCATGGGGCCGGTGTTGCCGCGCGCATTCACCAGGGTGCCGTGGTTGCCGTGACCGCATCGATCGATCGCCTTGCCATCCGCGTAGCTCCACAGACCGACGATCCCAGGCTCGCGGCCGCTCAGGGCGCGGTACATGTCCGCACGAATCTCCCGCAGGCTGCGCTTGCGGTTCCAGACCCGCACTTCGTCGATACGGAGCTGGGACAAATTGGAGTTGACTGCGTAGCCTCCGAGGACTGAGATTCCCTTGCAGGCGAAGGTGTTTGAGCCTCGCTGTTGGATCATTCGGGCCATCTCGACGCCATCGCAATAGATGATGTGCTGGTGGGTTTGATTATCGTATGTGCATGCAAAGTGATGCCACTGCTTGTCACGATACGTACCCGGGGTGGCAAGAGGCGGTAAGTTTGAGCCAGTCAAGTAGAACCCGAAGGTGTCGTTTGGATTGAAGCCTAACTGGATTACATTGATATCGATGCCACCGGAATCATTGCCATAGATGAAAACACTCTCGTAGCGGCCAATCGACCACCGTGAACGACTTACCCAGCACTCGACGGTGAAGTCGGTATTGTTTAGCCTCGGGCCATTGCTACACGCCACCGACCAGTCGTCCTGGAAAGTGAACGCCGTCTGCCCATTGGCTTTTTGCAGTCCGAGCATGTACCGATCGACCGGAAGCGAAGGCGCAAATGCGGGCAGGGGCGAGGGCACAACCTTCCAAACGAGCCTCTCCGGAGTCCCGTGGCTCGCGGAGGGGGATCGATCGAACGCCAGCTGATCCGCAAACGAGAAGCAGCGCAGCAGACCTGGCTCCTTGCCGGTAGCGCGCTGCTGCATCATGCGCCTGATTTCATCGGGGGTTCGCGCGTGGTTCCAGATGCGGATCTCGTCCATTTCTGAGAGCGAATTCACGCGAGTGCCCTGGCTGCGAATCATGCCGAGCTGCAGAAGCCCCTTGGTCTCGTTGAGGACAGATGCGCGCTGTCGAGATACCTCAATACCGTCGCGGTAGAGGATGGTTTCCCACGTCTGTATGCGCTGCGTGACCGCGTAGTGATGCCACTGCTGATCTGGGTTCCATAGGTTGTCCAGGACGCTAAAGGTGCTTCTGACCTGGTCGCTACACGCCAATCGGCTTCCGTACCAGTGCACTTTCAGGCAGTCGTTGTCGAGACTGAGGAGAACTTCGTCGGGGCGGCTCCGATCGGTGCGACGCACCCAAAGTTCAATCGTGAACTCGCCGGGTCTGAGCGTGAGGCCACTGCCGCAGTCAAAGCCGCCATTGCCATCAAAGGCCAAAGCGCCGAGCGCCTTCTTCGGGACGGAGCCGTCCTCCACCTGTGGCGTGGCGCACGAGAGCACGCGGGCTTCATCACCGTCGAAGAGCTCGGGCCTTATCCAGGCTTCCAAGGTCAGATCGCGGTCCGACACAAAAGGCTCGAGAGCGGCGCCGGCGTAGGTCATCAGGCAGGTGCTCTTGCCGTCGAAGTACAGCGCTCGCCCTGGGGCATCACCGTGCCAGTGGGGAAACTCGGCGCTCTTGATGCGTCGCGCCTCGCCGTTTTGCAGGGGCGTCTCGTCGAGCAGCGGCACGGGGCGAAAGGACAGCGACCCGCCATCGAGCCGCACCCCAGGACGGCTGCTCGTCGCCTGGGCATAGTCATACGGGAGAAAGTAGACACTCTCACCAGGGGTCAGCGCCTTCTTCGGAGCGGCCCTCAAGGGGATGACGGTTGCGTCGCGGCTGATGTTGGCCGCCGTCTTTACCACCTCATCGCCAATCCGCAGTGCGCTTCCCGCCGGCAGGGCTTTAGATCCCGCTTTTTGCAGCGTCAGCGTGGTGCCGGTCACTGCTGCGAGGCTGGCAAAGTAATGCGACGAGGCAGCCTGGCCGCATAGAATCTCGGCCATCCGTCGGGCCGCGCGCGGCATCGCGGTCCAGGTCTCGGTGGCGTCCGGTAGCTTCACAGTCAGCGTGCAGGTGCTCGCGGTGGGACCGTCGCTGATCACGATCTGCGCGTCGCCCAGGTCGACACCCGCGCTCGCGGCGAACAAGACCAGCCCGTGTTCGTCGGTGCCCAGGTGCAGCACATCGCGTGCGACCGAGGGGCAGTAGTAGGCCGCATAGAACTGCCCTTTTTCCTGACCCCGGAAGTACAGGCAGACCTGGCCCATGATGCTGTCGAAGAGCTGCGGCGCCTCGTCGGACCAGGCAAAGCCGAGCAGCGCACCGGACACCGGCAGTCCCGCGCGGTCGACGTGCAAGGTCGGCATGGGCAGCGTGAACTCCTCCCCCAGTCGACCCTTGGTGAGCGCCGACAGCCGAGCCTGCTGGTCCTGATACGTCTGGAGGGCCGCGTTGTGCGCCGCCATCGCCGACGGTGCCCCTGGCTTCGCGAGCAGCTCGGCGTAGGTCGCATCGGCGCGATCCTTGGCCGCTTTGTACTCGGCTTCGGCGGTCTGGAGCTGCTCTTCGGTGGCCCCAGCCGTCGGTACGACCAGCGCCGGCAGGGTCAGCTCGTCCGGCATCTGCGCGAGCTTGCCATCCCGTCCGACGCTGAGATCGACCACGGCGATGTGCTGCCGATCGGTCGCTGCGCCATCTGGGCCTGGGCCGCCCGTCGCACACGCCAGCATGACCCGTGCCTGGCGTTTCATCGGCTTCGGCTCACCGCCATAGCCCGTGGTCGCATCTTCCTGCTGGTAGTAGAGCGTGGCCGACAGCCCTTTTTCGATGGAGCGCCCGCGCAGCTGAAAGCTGTCGCGCCGGATCGCAGGCCGGTCGCCGATCGGGACGTCGGACGTCACCCAGCGAGCCTCGCCATGGATCTCGCCGTGTAGTGCGTTGTCGGTCTGATCGTAGAGCTTCTGCCCGTCCCCTTCGTCGAAGCGATAGTACGCAAGCAGCCTTGGCTCGTTGCCCACCAGGCGGTAGCCCCTGTCGCGGCGCAGCTCGTCTTCGCGGCGCGCCCGCTCCCAGATCCGCACCTCGTCGAGAATGCCCGCGAAGTGGTCGAGCGGCTGCCCAGACCCCCGACCCGACCCGATCAGCAGCGACGTGGCGGCCTCGGGCGTGTAGGCGGCTTCGGCGCTACCGGCTGGCTCACCGTCGATGAAAAAGCGCACAACCTTGCCGTCATAGGTCACGGCCACATGCTGATAGTCACCGGCGCGGAGCGCTCGCGAGGAGACCAGCTCGCAGGCCGGAACGCTGTGGAACTGGCGCAGTCTCCCGTCGGGAAGGATGCCAAAGTGGTAGCTTCCAGGCTGCGGGTAGTTGACCCTGTTGACGAGGCCCATCGCTCGGCCCAGCGCGGCGGGCTTGACCCACGCCTCGATGGTATAGGCCTTGCCGGGAAAGCCGAGCGCGGCGGTGCCTGGCCTTACCTCGATGAAGTCGTCCTTGCCGTCGAGCTGGAGCGCGGTTTCGGCATAATCCGACGGTACGAGCAGCGGCACCAGGTCGGCTCCCGTGAAGGGACACTTCCCTGGGGTTCGCTCGAGCACCGCGTTGCGGTACTGCGGATCGGGGCTGGTATAGAGCTGCGAGCCCGCGAGGTTGAACAGCCCGTCGTCGGCCTGCTCGACGTTGAAGCAATCGATGCGGTCGGTCTTCGGGTTAAAGGCAAAGAACTGCCAGCGCTGGAGATCGCGAATCTGCGTCGGCAACAGTACGACCGCGAAGCGACCCGCAGAGAGGTTCTTGATAAACGACAGCTCCTGCGTCGGCTCGTAGAAGGTCTTGCCATTCATGTCCTCGGTGCCGAGCGTGTCCTTGTCGCCGCTCGGCATCGTCTTGTGGCGGCTCCGGCGAAACCGGACCTCCATCGACGTCTTGAGCTCGCTGCCGGCCAGCACGAAGCGGTCACAAAGCAGCGTGCCGGCAGCAATCGGAACCCGTTCCCCAGCAGCGAGCACGTAGTCGGTCCGCGACGCATCTCCCGAACAGCCGCCATCCTTCCGCTTGAACACCGCATCGGCGTGCTGGGCAGAGATCGATTGCCGGAACAGAAACAGGTGCTTTCCGTCGGAAAATACCTGGAAGGGCTCGGGCGCGGTCAAGCGCGCGGTCGTGGAAAGAAACGGATCGATCTCTTCGTCATCAAGCTCGTCGGGGTTCTTACTCTCCACCCGACTGCCGAGCTTGACCGTCGGCATCCGTGTCGAGCCGGCCACCGCAAATCCGATCTCACCGATTTCATTCGAGAAAGCGAGCAGCCGGGGATCTTCCGGCCAGGCGTTGACGTCGAGTGCTCCCTTGCTGGGGTCTGACTCGTCGAGCGCCAGCACCGCGTAATAGATGCGCCGCTGCTCGTCCATCGCGAAGGCCACGACCGTGCCGTTGTGACGAACCATCGTGGTATGCAGATACTTTCGCTCCGCATAGATCTTGGTCAGGTGCTCGTTGCTCTTGGCGATGGACACCTGCTGGCCCGGCCCGCGCAGTGGTGCTGGAACGCCAAACGGGACCACGCTGGACTCCCACGTCGCGCCGCGAACGGTTCCATGGCAGATACTGGCGCTCTGGTCGTAGGAGATGATGTCCTCACCCTCGTGGAGCGGCCAGTACCCCACCAGGCCAGGCTCCTGCCCGGTCAAGCACTGACGCAGGTCCTTGCGGATGGCCTCTTGGCTGCGCGCCACCTTCCAGAGCCGGACCTCGGCGAGCTTGCCCGAGAACGCGCACTGCTCGTCGTCGTCCTTGTACATTCCGATGCGTAGGTTGTTGTCTGGATCGTAATCGAGGCTGGTGGCCAAGAGTGGGTGCGACGCCTTCTTCTCCCCGTCGATGTAGATGATCATCTGGCTGCCATCGTAGGTCGCCGCGATGTGATGCCATTCGCTTTGGGGCACGGTATTTGGCCCGCTGTCGAGGGAATACAGGCTGGAATTCGCAGTCTTGAGGCTGAAGAGGATTCCGTGGGCGCCACTCAGGAGCAGCCCATAGCCGCTCTGCTTGTCCCTGGTATCAAAGACTCTGGAGATGATTCCGGCCAGCTTCTGATCGGCGGACACATACACCCACGCTTCGAGGGTGAGCTCCTTCGCCAGCCAGTGCTCATACTTCTTCTCCAAGTCGACAACGCTGTCTTTCCCATTAAATAGAAGCACCGTCCGCACAGTTGCCATCTTCAATCCCCTCCTCATCCCTCGGTTCGCAGGCCGTTACTCCTTCTGTACGGGTCGGGCCGAAAAGTCGCAGCGAAGCGACCTTATATTTTTTTGACGCAGGCGAGTACAATGTGCGCGGATGTCCATTTTCGACGAAGTGGGTCGTGCTCTCCCGAAGGACGTCATGGACTCGCTGTTCCACAGGGCACGAGCTTGTCACCCGGATGTCGCGTTGTCGGCAGAGCAGTTCCAGCCGTTTCTGACGCGGTCGTTGTCTGCCGGCGCGATCGATTCCGGGCCCTTGGAACGGCTGCACATCGCGGATCTGTACCTGGCCTGCGCCTACGGACTTGGCTACGAAGCCGCTCACAAGCGAGTGGAAGCAGAGTACTTCACTCCGATCGCCAGGCGGCTAGTTCGCATGCAAATCCCTACATCGATCAGCGCCGAGATCTTGCAAGATCTGCGCTGTCGACTGGTCGAGATGAGTGGTCCAGAGTTCTCGGGACGAGCCTACTGTGGACAAGGGAGCCTGGGCGGCTGGCTCTTCATTGCCGCAGTCCGGATCGCAGAGCGACACTCCGCGCGAATGCGGAACGAGCTTCCCACCGAGGACAACTGCGTCGCGGTGCTGGAGCGTCAGATTCCTGTGATCGATCCAGAGCTTGATCACTTGGTCCATAGCTACAAGTCTGTCTTCGAGTCTGCGCTCAGAGCAGGCCTGGCCGCCCTGTCGAGCCGCGAACGGAACTTGCTTCGCTATCATTACCTCGAGCAGCTCAGCATCGATCGGCTGGCCGAGATCTACGGAGTTCACCGCGCCACCGCCGCGCGCTGGATCTTGCGCGTGCAGTGCCGTCTGTCGCGTGAGACCCGGACTCGCTTCGCGGCGCAGATTCCGGTGGGTGAGCACAGCATGGCGCGCCTGCTCGGATTCATTCGCAGTCAACTGGAATTGGGTCTTAGCAGACTGCTGCCAAACGAACCCGAGTCCGAGGTCTGACAGCCATGCGCTGCTTGACCGATACAGAGCTGATCCAGATGGTGGATGATGCCCTGGACTCGCGTCTGGCCGCGCGACTTGAAGGCCATGTGGATAGATGTCCGAGCTGCTTTCGCGCCGTGGCTTCCATTCTTCGCGGACACTCCGCAGTCCAGCAGCGCAACGGTGCGCTCTGGTCTGTGCTTCCGGACGATCTTGAGACTTCGGATGAGACACCTCCAGCGGACATCGGTCGCCGATACCTCCTCCACTCGCTCATCGGTCAAGGAGGAATGGGTCAGGTGTACCGCGCACTTGATCGCTTGACCGGCAGGACCGTCGCGCTCAAGCGAGTGCTCCAGCGCAACGTTACGCCGAACGAAGGACCGCGCACCTCGTTTCTGTCTGAGACAGAATTCCGGCTCTTCACCAGATGCCTGGAACAGGAATTTCGGGTCCTGAGCACGCTGCGACATCCCAACATCATCAGCGTTCTCGACTACGGATTCGACGAGCGGCTCCAGCCCTACTTCACGATGGAACTCCTAGAGCACGCCAGCCCGCTGCTTCCGTTCGCGCTCACGTTGCCGCTGTCCGCCCGCATCGATCTTTTGATGCAGCTGCTGCACGCGCTAGGATATCTCCACCGACGCGGCATCCTGCACCGGGA
>Ga0154020_10009476_pt1 | contig 11208 bp, 9 predicted proteins | sample Klosneuvirus_201_FD_109709 | JGI IMG/M metagenome (GOLD analysis project Ga0154020, IMG submission 109709) | Active sludge microbial communities from wastewater, Klosterneuburg, Austria - Klosneuvirus_20160825_MG | ecosystem: Engineered > WWTP > Aerobic digester > Activated sludge | place...
ATATCGAATCCCTTTATTGGCACCATTCTTCCTACCGCACCGATAACTATTTCGTCCGTAGAAACGCCGAGAGAACTGCGAATTTCATTAGGCGACTTTGCTACTTTCACTTCGTCAATATCGATTGAATTGGCAATGTGCCGGACCAGATTATCACCGTATTGCCGACTTAACTGCTGATTGATATCGTTCGATACGGCGAGGATTCGGTCAAAGTATCGACGCGAGACGAACTTATTGACAATTCCGTAAACAGCGACCTTCAAATTTCTAATCCCCGTCAATCTCTCCTGCACACCGTGAACTGTTTGAACGAGATGGACTGCCTGACCGCGGCGTTTGATCAGAGCAGACAACAGGTTCTCTTTGTACCGATGTGAATGGAGAACCTGCGCCTGCCTCGACGCAACTATCTCAGTAGCTATCTTGAGTATTTGAAGGAAACTGTATCGACTCTCATCTATCACGGCAACGGGAATTTGTGTCTCTTTCAGTCGTTTGGCGAGTTTTCCCTGATTAAGCACAATTGCAGATACTTCGATTTCAGGTAGAGAGCGGAGTGCCGTAATCATTGTAAATGCTTGCGCTTCTGCTCCCGCCCAAAGATCGCCGGAAATGATATGGCAGACTGCTATCTTTCGGTTGCTTTCCATACCACATACTTTTCGCCCCGCAAAAATTTGTACCACGCGAGCAGAATCGAGAAGTTCACCATTACAAAGAAAAGCGGGATCTTGAAGATTGTCAGGTTTTGTACAGGCTTGTAAATGAATGCCGCCGCTGCCAGAATGTAGGTCGCAATGTGCAACACAAAAACCATCTGATAAGCTACTCCGTAAGGCAGCAACAGAATATTGCAGACGAGCGCAGCAATCATTGCCAACGGAACCAACCAACGACACAGTTTGTGACTCAAGAGTTGAATTGCGTACAGACCGTATTTGAAGGGGTTCAATACGCGCTTGAAATGAAATAGCACTTCGAGACCGTGTACTATTGTGCGTAGTTTACGTTGAAACTCCCTCGACGGATCGTGCAGCACGCTATAGTATCCGATGGCGCGCTCGTCAAGAATCGAGCGGTAGCCTTTGATGTAGCAGGTCAGCGGAAGGTAGAAATCGCTCGACATGTCATCAATCCAATTGTCGCACAGGCTTCTTCGTACTGAAAAGAATGATCCGCTGGCTCCGATGAGCGACGACACCCGGCTCTCCAGACGACGAAGCGCCATTTCATACTTAACGTACGCTCCTTCTCCAACCGAGCTGTCATGTTGCTCTTTAACGTCGTCACATCCGGAAACACAGCCTATTGTCGGATCGGCATAGTTCTGAACGATTAGTTTTACAGCATCGGCCTTCAAGAACGTTGTCGCGTCTGTAAGCACGACAAACTCTGCTGGAGCTGATGCGACGCCTTTGCCCTGACCATAGTGCTTTCCTCGGCGTTCAGGAATTATCCGGAGAGTCACGCCTTTTTGAGAGTATCCGCGGACGATTTCCTCTGTCTCGTCCGTCGATGCGTCGGAGACGACAATGACGTGCAGTTTGTCCTTGGGATAGTCAAGTGATAGCGTGTTTTCGATCTTCTGGGCAATTCGCTTCTCTTCATTGTGCGCTGTTATGACGACAGCAACCGCTGGATACCATTCCTTTGTTTCGACTTTGCGATGAACGAAACGAGAACATACGAAAAGCAGAATAGGATAGCCGACATACGACCAGAGGATTTCCGCTACCGCCACTGCGAAAATCGCAATAAGTGCAATTTCTGTATTACTCAAGGTCTTTCCTGCATTCGACTTTCATAGTCATTGCTGTACAACCTGCGAATCAACTTCGACCAGCAGCAGACTGGACCAGGTGCCGCGAACGCCGTTTCTTCGCCAGATGTTCGCAGTAGATTTCGACGTACTGACGCACCATGTTCTCGATACTGAATTGCTCGCGCACTTTCGCGGCGGCAGCCTCGGCAAAAGTTTTCCGTTTGGTCTCATTCACCAACAGTTCGATGATAGCGCTTGCCAACGCCTGTGGGTCGCGCGATGGCACTAACAGACCATCGACGCCATCACTGACAATTGCCGGATTGCCTCCGACATTCGTTACAATCGGAGCAACACCGGATGACATTGCTTCGAGGAGTGATATACTGGTTCCCTCACGCAAAGACGACAACAAAAACAGATCGAAAAGATTGACTAATCCCGGCACATCGCTGCGCTGACCAGTAATGGTCACATAATTCTCAAGTCCGTCTGCAAGTGCGAGAGCCTCCAAATCCCCGCGGGCGGGACCATCGCCCACAAGTAGCAACCGCACATTGGGCACTCGTTCACGAACGACTTTGAGTGCCTGGACCATTGTCAATTGATCTTTAATCGGGTCCAATCTTGCCACGGTACCCAGAACCTTAGTTTCCGGCGAGATTCCGAATTCAGACAGTAGTTTGGGATCCTTAGGGCGTCGAACGAATTCAGAGACTCTAATTCCGTTTATTACTGTGCAGATTTTTTTGGGTGGTAGTTTGATTGCTTCTGCCAGATACACTTCCAATTCCTTGGACACCGCAATGATCCGATCGACGAAAACTCCCGACACTCTGTCTTCGAGTATCCGTAACGGGTGCTCCGGGACAGCTCGACCATGCTCGGTATACACCGAAACCGGGACACGTGCCAGGACCGCCGCAAGGATGCCAAAAATGAAACTTCCCGGATGCATATGAACAACATCGATCTTTCGCTGTCGCATGAAGCGAGCGAGACGGATTGGATACAGTGCCAGGTGATGGTCGTGACGTCGCAAAAGTGTGACTGGAACGCCATTCGCTTGAAGCACCTCCGCAAAACAACCGAGTTCATCAAGACAAACCACTTCGACATTGAAGCGATCACGATCCATTGCAAGTGTTGTGTCGGTTATCAGGCGCTGCAGTCCGCCGATGCCCATCTCCAACACCACATGCAAAAGATTGATTTTACGACTTACCATAGTCTCATTCTATCAAGAGCCATCCGTCGAGCGATCAATAGTCAATTCCGGACGAATCTCGCCGCAGCCCCTGAAATACTCCTTTAGTGGAACTTAGCGCCAAGGCCCACATCGCTTTCGAGAATTTGTCACCAGAACCAGTTGTTGCACCTTCATGCACTCCGGTTCGGGAAATTGCATACAAATCACCAGTTCCAACGCCCCCGCCTACTGCGAAAGCGCCTACGTAACCTGCGTCCTTGACCATCCCCTTGATATTTTCGTCATAAGTACCGTTAGGATAAGCAAATGTGCGGACTTTTCTGCCAAGATTGGATTCAATTTCTGTCTTCGATTCACGAATCTCGCGATTGGCATCAGTTGAAGTGATTGATGTCAGCAGTCGGTGAGACTGCCCATGTGACCCAATTTCGATGATCTGTGGGTCCATAGAGCGGATTTCATCCCAGTTCATCATAAACCTACGTTGTCTCCAAGCGTCGTCCGATTTGCCTCTCAGCTTCATCAATGCGGAGGATAGTTCTTCAAGCTGTTCCGCTTCAAGCGACTTTGCCAGATGAAAGAAATTGTCGATCAGCACATCTTGAGGATGAGTTGGAGCCAGCAACTCTCGAACACTTGATTCAGCCGATTTATCAGAGAAAAATCGCAGAATTGTATTGGCAAGTTGATCAGAATCCAATCTCTGCCACTTGATTGAATGGAGAATTTCGTGAAACCAAAATTTCTTGGCTGTGTCGAGAAAACCGGTACAGACAAATATCGTCGCTGGTACCTTGTGTAACTTCAGAATGGGATAAGCGATCTCGAAATTGTCCAGCCAGCCATCATCAAATGTGACAACAGCACACTTTCTTGGCAATGTCTTTCCCTGTCGGAGCGACTCAATGTAGTCGCTTGCTGTCAGCGTCGTGAACTTTTGTGCGATGAAACGGATTTGTGCCTCGAATGCGCCTTTCGATACTGCCGTTCCCGTCTGAGCGTATTCGTTTTCAGCGAAGGGATCAGTCAAGACACGATGATACATGAGCAGAACATGGTGCTGCCTCTTCGCAATTATTCCAATGCAAACGTCAAACAGCGCCAAAAGTCCAGAGTAATAGACAATTGCGGCAAAGAGCTGTTTAACTAAACGGCGCATTTTTTAGAGACCGATGACATTAGACTTTGCGCAGGCCCACTACGATTTTGTCAAAATCTTGTTCAGTTAGATATGGATGTGTCGGCAAAGTGAAGAGGCGTTCAACAAGCTTCTGCGCACCCGGGAATTCAGAACTATTCGAAACAAGATGAGCGTCTATTCCGGGGATGTCGCGGAGCGTGCTCGGATACATTTTGGTCGCGACAATGCCGGCCGACCGCAGTTCCTCGATAGCCCGATCCCGGCATTCGCGACTCGGTGCAAGTACCGGTAGTCGCAAATACGGAGGACAATTTGTGGCGTTCCAGCCGGGGATTTCAAACTTGTCGAGACCCAAGACTGCGTTTGCGAGTTCAAACGCGTTTTCAGCTCTAAGTGTATGAAAGTAGAGTATGCTCTCAAATATCACGGAGCCGGCAACAGTCTGAACCGATGATAAACGACTGATCCCGAAGTCATCCTCGTAAATCGTCTCACCGAGACCCAAGAATGGCAACGAAGCGGGAATCCAATAGAGGCTGGGTCGAATGAACATCGAATACATCATCATCTTGATGTAGACGATGGATTCTTCCACGAGCCCGGCGGCTGGAAGGTCGTTGACTATTTCATCCAACTGAGTCGAGAGCTCACGGTTGTTGGTGACAAGAATCCCGCCATTATAAGTTGTCAGAGCTTTGCCACGTCCAAGACTATAGAATCCGGCTGTACCCAGTGTACCGGAAGGTTTTCCCTTGTAGAAGGCGCCGAAGGATTGTGCGCCATCATCAATGAGAAAGTAGTTCCCGAGCTTCCCGATTTCATTGAGACGATCCCAGTCATTCATAACTCCGAAGAGATTGCAGCCAAGAGCGGCAATTACACGCTTGCTTTCGATGTTGCCAAGCTCTTCGAGATTGAAGTCGAGACTCGTCGCATCGGTGTCCACAAGACGAATCTTGAATCCGGCGCGGACTGTCGCGGCTGCAACTGAGTAACAAGTGTAGGCGGGAAGGACGACTTCATTCCGCTCTTCAGATGAGATCCGTCGCATTGCATTCAGGAGGACGGTTTGCGAAGCTCTCCCAGAATTGAGAAAGTAGCAATGCCGTGAACCTGTGAAGCGCTGGATTTTCTCGGAAAGTGAAACAGTGTGAGATTGGCTCTTCAGACGATCATAGAGTGTCTTTACCAGTTCACCGAAGACAATAGGAGTTCCGGCAGGCGCAACAAGATGGTGATTCATATAGATTTTGCCTCGGTCTCCAATATCTGCGACTATGGGAAATTCTTGATAACAGCCGGTCCAAGAGTATTTGCAACCGCAAGCGGCAGTTTGCTCCAAATCCACTTCGCAAATCGATACTTAGGGTTGCTCGGATTAATCTGCGGAATCTCCGAGATTCGGTGCAGTGAATATTGCCATTCTAATGGCGTTGGCGTACTTACCCACTGTTCCTTAAAGTGATACGTTGAAGAATCTATCATTGAACGGCCAAAATCAAAATACTTGTAACCAGCTTGGCTGCCTCGTTCGATTACATTCCAGTAGAGAGCGTGATACGGGCACATCTTCAAATACTTGCGATATGATGCGGCGGACGGCACGTATAAGCGATCTTTATGCGACATCAACAGTGCGCCAGTAATAGTCGTCTCGCCCTGCTTGACCAGCGCAATCTCTACCGAATCGGGAAACTCGTTTAGAACTCCGCGAAAGAGCTTCTTGCCCCAAACTGGTGTACCAAGTTCGTGCATTTTCCAGGAAAATACCCTGAAGAACTCGTCCAGTAATTCCAGTCGGCCGTACTTGACCGTCAATCCGGAATTCTGAGACTTACGGATTTGATTTCGCAGTTTTGAGTCAAGGCCCTTCCACAAGGCGTCGGGACCAGGCGTTAAATCCATCAAAAATGTTACCCTTTGATCGACTCCCGCCAGCGCCTGACTGCTTCGTCTTTCCGATCGCAATTCGATGAATACAGCCTTCTCTCGTTCGGCAATTCGCTGAGCCTCCTTCAGGAGAAGTGATTCGGATTCAGGATCGTCCGCGCAAATGCCTCCGTAGTCCAACCATGGTACCGAAATTAAGTATGTCACGTTCCACCAGGTACGAACCAGAAACAGCGGCAGTACTCCCGTCACCCGGTTTTCGTCACGCACTAGGAGATAGACTGGTCGATTTCCCAGCCCTTCTCGGATTACCTTTCGAAAGCCGATCTGATGTGCGATTGATGCGCGCGGTGAACTCTTGATGTAGTCAGTCCAGATTCCTTCGCAATCGTCAGTATACTCTGAAACTTTCTGCAACAAGGTCCTTCCGCTTGAAGAGATGTTAGCCGCCAACTTAAGTTCCGCCTCGAACTTTGGTTTAAACCATACAGTTCAACAACATACAACCGAAACCCAAAGATTGCAAGTGATTTGTCGCTTGTATAAGTCTATCTTCAAATAGACTACACGTTAGGTATCGACCACAATCGAAAATCAGTTACACAAATAAGCTGCGCAGGGTGATTCGTCGATACACACAATAGCGAGTTCATCAGAATGTCAGTGTTCGCATCATTCGGAAACAAGCGAGTATCGCGATTGTTTCAATCTGAAAATTCTGTTCGGCGTCCGATTGATTCTCCCAACAAAGTATCTCTACAATTTGATTGCCCAATCGTGATCAACCGATACAATGGTGTATCGAGGAAGCCAGTTTGAGATAAATGAGGATGTCGATAAATGGAAGTTAGGCTGTGCGATTATGCTACGGAACGAGAACTCGTAGACGACTTCTGTCGTCAAGTCTTCGGTGCAAATACCACCCAGCCTCAGACAGCGGATCAGCAGTTCCCTGGCGAGCAATCGACTAATCCTTATTCGGATGGTCCTTCGCCAACGGCGATTGCTATTCACGAAGGCATTGTAGTCGGACACGTAACGTCGACACCATTTATGCTTTGGATCGAAGGCAAAGAACAGCTTGCCTACTGGCTTGGCGGAATTCATGTTTTTCCTGAATACCGAGGCATGGGAATCGCGCGCAAACTTGCATCGTGCATTACCAATTCGTTGCCAATTGTAACCGGTGTTGCTCGAGTCGAGCCGTCGATTAAAGCATTCAAGGCTACTAATTGGGTTTGGCCGGGCAGAATATCAGACTACATACACATAGTCAATCCATCTGCATTTCTTGCGCAAATGAGCGGCGAAAGAGTTGAGCGGTTCGTTCCAAAGCTGCTTAGACCCGCAACGGAAATTACTTTGAGAGTTATGAAAATACCAATGTGCCTCGGGATAAGGTCCTGGAAGAGTTTCTCCTCCGTCAAGAGATCGATAAAGTACGGCGAGAACGCGCCATTCGGCGAGGTCGATAAATTCGGCTCGGACATTGATAAGCTGTGGAGTGTTGAGAGCAAGAATTTCATCCTTACCAATGTTAGAAGAGCAGACTACCTGAATTGGCAGTTTCCCACTTCAAAAGGCTGGAAAAAGGTTGTCCTCACAGATTCTCGCGGAGTTCGAGCATGGGGTATGTATGCAATCAAGACATACAGCGATGGCGGTCAACTGGATGGTTTGAAATCCCTGAATGTCATAGACGCGTTATGGGACTCTTCTGATCCAACTATAATTGGCAGTTTAGTTGACTATTTCATCGCGAGGGCTTATGCCGAGAAGACGGACATAATCATGTTCTCCGGCGAACATCCGGACCTGAAACGAGCACTCAAGCGGACTGCTTTCTTGAAGCTTCCTTCTACGATTTGGGCAGGATTTCACAGCGTAGGCAATGAGTACGACTTCGAGCGAATCTTTGTCGGAGCCGATGTTACTCGTGGATATGCCGACGCCGCCGGCGGTTTGGGTCCGGAATAGTTATGATCTTTCCAGGCGGCAAACGGTGTGCATTCTCGGTGTTTGATGACACTGATGTGGCAACACTTGAATCCATTCGACCCATATATGACTATCTTACTGAACTCGGGATATTCACCACAAAGTCTGTCTGGAGCATTGATTGGAAAGGTCCAAGCGACTATATGGGATCGCATACGCTCGAAAATCGTGAATACGCTGAGTACTTGCGAGAACTGAAGCGCAGAGGATTTGAAGTTGCATTTCATGGCGCTGGCATGGAAAGTTCACTCAGAGCGGACATCGAAAGGGGTCTTGGCAACTTCAAGGAAGTATTCGGCGCATATCCGGTAAGTAATGCGGCTCATGGACGTAACCGTGATAATCTCTATTGGGGCTCGGAACGATTCTCATATTGGTTGACCAAGAAACTCTATGCACTATTGAGCGGAGACGACAGCGACTATTTCCAAGGACACGTTGATGGTTCGCCTTACTTCTGGGGCGATCTCGCGAAAGAGCACATTAAGTATGTCCGCAGCTTCACCTTCACGGGCATAAATCTTCTAGACAGAACTACGCCAGTTGTATATCGAAGCAAGAAAACACCTTGGATCAACTCTTGGTTCTTGACAAACGATGCTGAAAACGTCGAAGAGTTCAATTCGCTTCTTTCCAACGCCAATCAGGCCGCTTTGGAAAGCGACGGAGGACTTTGCATCATCAGCACACATTTTGGCAAGGGCTTCGTTGCAAATGACCAACTGAACCCTGAGACAAGGAACTTGCTCAGCGAACTAAGCAAAAGAGATTGCTGGTTTGCGCCGGTCAGCGATATACTCGATTATTATGTCAATCAATGCGGATGCAAGACGCTTAGTAGCCAACAGCAGCTGACATTGGAACTGAGTTGGTTTCTTGACGCTGTGAAACGGCGAAAGGCGAGACAAAAATATACTGCGACTGAACTTGAATTTCTTCGGAAGCCGACCAGCTAATTGATTTTGTCTTCTGTTAGGAATTAGTAGATTTCATTTCAAACAAATTCGAGGTCAAGGGGTGGCTTCAACTTTAGACTTCGAGATCCGCATCAACACTCCAGACATCGCAAACAATGTCCAAAGATGGGGGTAGTAAGCAGCGGATAGAAATGTAGCCGACGCCATCCACCCTACCATTCCTCCGGTGAGTGCGCTGGCAAGTGTCCACTCATCAGTTCTGTGATCGTTACCGTAATTCCTCTGAACAACCATCATACCTCGAACGGCGACCGCAAACATCATTAAGTAGCACAGAATTCCAAGAAACCCCGTCTCAGCAAGAACAAGAGGCAAGGTCCCGTGAAACGTCCTACCCCATTGCGTTGCCGGATCCCGGAAACCTGTTACATATTCAGGCATGCGCAGGGGACCGTTGCCAGCTCCAACGCCGGTCAATGGGTGATCAGCGAACATCCGGACTGCCGCCATCCAATAATTGAGTCTTGAATTTGCCGTGGCTTCCTCTGTATCCGTGATAGATTGCACCTCGGACCAGTAGCTGCTTGGCGCAAAGACTGCAACAGAAATTGCCAGAAGAGCGACAAAGGAAAGACTCATAAGTTTGCGCTTCGATTTAAGAATGCAAAAGACAACAACTGCCATAAGCCCAACCCAGCCGCCGCGAGATTGACTGGATACGACACCCAATACAAATACCAGTACGGTGCCGATAAGAAAGAATCGTTTGAGATTAGAAGTCTGGTTCTGAAACATGAAGAAGGCAAAGGGTATCATCGCATTCAGAGCGAGCGCAAAGTCGTTTTCGTCCGCCATGAAACTGCCCCCAACAACTCCACTTGTGACCTGATGACCGGCGACGTATCCGACAAAGGCAAAGTTGTAGATGCCCTTGAGCGCATAATAAACGTGGGTGAATAGCAATAGCCAGATGATCCTCAGTAATCGTTCCTTCGAATCAACTATATTGAGAAGCAAGAAGAACATCAGGAAGGTGACCAAGAGTCCTTCAAAAGCCTGATAGGCTCGGAAGTTGTTATGTGCAGTAAGAATACCCGTCGCAATAATGAGAAGATAGCCTAAAAACCACGTGCATTGTGAACTCCAGTAGATTCTGTGCTTTCTGGCGGCTTGAAAAACTATCCACGACACCAGTGTTACTGCAACCGTCAGAATTCCAAGGCGAAGAGGGCGCAGTGCGACAATAAATGTGTACGGCCGCAAATAGTCCATAAAGACAAAGCACCAAACACCTGCAAATGGACTAATGATGATGTATGCGCCGACCAAGATTGCCGGCACAGCGGCAACTAAGGCATACTGAAATTTCTCGGGGAGTTTAACGAACACCAATGCTACCACGATTGATAGCACAATTAGTCCGACGATTGCAAGTCGGCCTTTGGTGATTATTGACGGTGCTGGAAGCTTGAATTCGTTTGTTTTGGAGATGGAATTTGGATCGAGATCCGGTGACGACTCGCGTCGGTTACGCTTCATGGAAGGCACCCAAGATCAAGCGATCGTAGTTCCTGAGAAACCGCATTATTCCAGTTCTCGCTTTGTCAAGAGCTCGCTGTTATCGAAACTGTTCATCACCACACGTCCCGGATTGCCTGCCACCAAACAACCATCTCCCACACTGCGGGTCAGCATGGTGCCATTGGCAATCGTGACACCGTTGCCAACCGAGATAGCGCCAGAAACGACCGATCCAGTACCTATCCAAACGTTATCACCGATAGACGGTAAGCCAGTCTTGCCTTCAGAATGACCTACGCCAATTGTTACATTGTGAGTGACGCTGAAGTTCTCTCCGATTACTACTGGACCGATGTAAATAGTGCCCACGTGCCCAATGAAGAAACCTGGACCGATTGTAGCATCATCTATGTTTACGTGGTGGAAGAACTGCATCCAATAGTTCAAGATTACGTGTACGATTACAAAGGGTATCCCCAACAACCGACTTACTTGTGAAATCCGTCCCGCCATCTTACCGAAACGATAGACCGCGACGCAATGAAGCCCAAAATGCTTGAGCCATAAGCGGCACTTGCGAACTACTGATGGACTTGTGTTGCCAAACTGGACACGGTAGAACTTCTCTATGTCCGCTCGGAATGCACCTCTCCGCTCTGTCTTTGCCATGCTATTCTACGAAGTTCTGGATTATCATGTTTTCTCGCTCGTTGGTATCTTTCTACACAAATCTGCCGTTGGGATGTCCATTCGATTCGTTAATATA
>Ga0154020_10009478_pt1 | contig 11206 bp, 7 predicted proteins | sample Klosneuvirus_201_FD_109709 | JGI IMG/M metagenome (GOLD analysis project Ga0154020, IMG submission 109709) | Active sludge microbial communities from wastewater, Klosterneuburg, Austria - Klosneuvirus_20160825_MG | ecosystem: Engineered > WWTP > Aerobic digester > Activated sludge | place...
ACCCGCGGCGTTCAGGTTGAACTCACGCATCTCCCATGGCGCGCTGAGGGCGATCTCGTTGCTGCGCACCTGGTTGATGGCACTGCCGTTGGGACGTGCAGGCGAGGCGTTGGGGCCAGCGAAGCGGCGGGTGATCGCCTCGAGCGCGGTCTGGAGCTGGGTGTTCCAGATCGCCTCGGGGTCGTGCTCGACGTCACCCGGCCGCGGGTAGATCTGCTCGAACTCGATCTGCGAGGTCGAAAGCGGGAGTCCTTCGCGTCCGAAGACGATGGCGCGGGACGAGGTCGTGCCCTGGTCGAGGGCGAGAACCGCGGGTTTCGGCATGTTTTTTTCCTTCACAGGATCTTCTTGCCCAGGAGAGAGCAAAGAAGCTCGATCCCGAGCTTGGCGGTCTGATTGGCGCGGTCGAGCACGGGATTCACCTCGACGAGTTCCACCGAGCACACCCGGTCCGTGTCCGCGAGCATCTCGAGGGCGAGGTGCATCTCGCGGTAGCCGATGCCGCCGGGGCTCGGGGTGCCGACCCCCGGAGCCTCTTCCGGGTCCACCGCGTCGAGGTCGATGCTGACGTGGACCCCGGCCGTGCCGTTCAAGGCCCGCACGATGGCGGCCTCCATCACCGAACGCATCCCGCGTTCGTCGATGTGCCGCATGGTGAAGGCGCCGATGCCGACCTGGGCGACGTTCGCGCGTTCCTTGAGGTCCACCGAGCGCAGGCCGATGATGGCGGCCCGCTCGCCGTCGATCATCGGACCCTTCGCGTCGTAGATGGAGAGCAGGTCCCTGGCTCCGAGACCGAGGCACACCGCCATGGGCATGCCGTGGATGTTGCCGGTGGGCGAGGTGTGCTCGGTGTTGGCGTCGGCGTGGGCGTCGAACCACACCAGGCCCGGCTTCTCCTTCTTCCTCCGGAAATGCCGCGAGACGCCCGCGATCGTGCCCATGGCGATGGAGTGATCTCCCCCCAGGACCACGGGAATGACGCCCTCGTCCATGGTGCGCGTGACCACGTTGCGCAGGGTGATGCAGGTGGCGCGGATCTCCTTCAGGTACTTGAGACGGGGATTCCCGGGATGGCGGGTCTCGGCCACGTGGGCTTCGATGTCCCCGAAGTCCTCCACCGCGATGCCGAGGTCGCGCACCGCCTGATGGATCCCCGCCACCCGGAAGGCGGAGGGCCCCATGTCGACGCCTCGATGACCGGCCCCGAGGTCGAGGGGCGCGCCGATGATGCGGATCTTCTTCCTGGCCCTTGCTGCGGTCACGATGCGGCTCCTTCCGATTTGCGCTGATCCAGAAGCACGCGGGTCAGCTCGTCCCGCGGCATGGGGCGGCCGAGCAGGTGACCCTGCAGCAGGTCGCAGCCCTGAGCTTCGAGGAAGTGCTTCTGGAATTCGGTTTCGATGCCCTCGCCCACCACCTCCAGGCTGAGCTGATGGGCGAGGGCGATGGTCGCGGAGGCGATGGCCTCGTCCACCCGGTCCGAGCCCACGTCCTGCACGAAGCTGCGGTCGATCTTGATCCGCTTGATGGGGAGCCGGCGGAGGAGATCGAGCGATGCGTAGCCCGTCCCGAAGTCGTCGAGACTGATGGCGACGCCCATGGCCACGAGCTCGCGCAGGGCCTCGAGGGTTCGCTCCTGACCCTGCAGGGCCGAGGACTCGGTGATCTCGAGCTCGAGAGCGCCGGCGTCGAGCTTCGCCGCGCGCAGGGCGCTCGCTACGATGGAGACGATGTTCGGCTCGCGAATCTGGGCGGCGGAGATGTTGACGGAAACCCGGAGGGGGGCGCCCACCGCGCCGCGGATGTGGGCAATGTCCCGGCAGGCGGTCTGCAGGACGAACAGGCCAAGGGGCTGAATGAGACCGGTGGCCTCGGCCACGGGGATGAAATCGTCCGGCTCGCGCACCGTGCCGTCGGGCCGGCGCCAGCGGATGAGCGCCTCCAGGCCGCACAGTTCGCCGGTGATGGCCCGCACGATCGGCTGGTAGAAGAGCACGAACTCGTCGTGGGCGAGACCCTCGTGGAGTTCGTTCTCGAGTTCGAGCAGCCGGATGGCCGCGCGATTCATGGTCGCGTCGAAGAGCTGGAGCCGGTCGCGGCCCGCGTCCTTGGCCCGATACATCGCGGTGTCGGCGCTCTTGACCAGGGTCTGGACGTCCTCGCCGTCCTGGGGGCCGATGGCGAGCCCGAGGCTGCCGCTCACCCGGAGTTCCCGACCGGCCACCAGGAAGGGCTGGCGCATCGCCTCGAGGAGCTTCCTCGCCACCCGTACCGTCTCGTCGGACTTGAGGCCGGGGAGGAGGATGGCGAACTCGTCGCCTCCGAGCCGGGCCACCGTATCCGAGCCGCGCAGGGCCTCGCGCAGCCGGTCCGCGCTTCGCTTGATCAACTCGTCGCCCGCATCGTGTCCGAGGGAGTCGTTCACGTTCTTGAAGCGGTCGATGTCGAGCAGGATCACGCCCACCTGCCCCGATTCACGGCGGGCCCGGCTCAAGGCGGCGTCCGCGCGATCGATGAAGAGCGCGCGGTTCGGAAGGTCGGTCAGGGCGTCGTGGAACGCGACGTGCCGGGTGTGATCCTCGGCCTGCTTGCGCTTGGTGATGTCGTAGGCGGTGGTGAGCACGGCGGGCTGACCGTCGAGTTCGATGGCGGAGTCCGTCACCTCGAACCAGCGCACCGCGCCTTCGCGGTCGATCAGGCGCACGTCGTAGTGCCCTTCGACGGCCTGGCGCCTGGACTTCGCCCGTCCCCGGGTCTTCACGATCCCGATGTCGTCAGGATGCACGTGGGTCCAGAAGGGCTTGCCGAGGATGTCGCCGAACGCATCGATGGCCCAGCGGTTGGCGAAGACGATCTCATCGCCCCGATGGATGAGCAGGGCGCAGGCGGCGCCTTCGGCGAAGGCCCGGAACCGCATCTCGCTCTCTCGCAGCGAACGCTCGGCCATCCGGCGCACCGTGGCATCGCGGAAGCTCCAGACCCGGCCCAGGATGTCGCGCTTCGGGCCGAGGGGCCGCGAGAACCGCTCGAAGATCCGGCCGTCTTTCAGGGTGATGGTCTCGAAACTCTCCTCCTCCGGGCGCGCGTAGAGCTCCTTGATCCGGCTCACGAAGCCCTCGGCATCCACCACCTGGTCCAGCACGCTCGCGATGGCCTCGTCGTCGTGCCGGCTTTCCATCACGCCGAGGGGCAGGTTCCACATCGACACGAACATGTCGTTCCAGGCGAGGATCTTCCCGGCCCGATCGATCACGAGAAGGCCATCGGCGGTGGAGTTCAGGATCGACGAGAGGAGGCCGGTCGGCGCAGGCTCCCGGTTGTCGAGGCCCAGTTCCGCGCGCGTGGGGATGGGGCCGCTCGGGCCCTTCCAGACCGGCGGCAGGATTTTTTCAGGCACGGGTCGGCGCGATCGAGGGCATGAGGACTCCCGGGGAGTGGGAAAGCAACCTAATCTACCCCTGAATGGATTCGAGGCGGGTGAGAGAATCGCGCGTGCGCCGAGGAGCGGGGTGGTGGGGCCCCGGGCTCGCCGCGGCGGCCACCCTCACCGCTCTTCTCGCCGCTTCCGCCTTCCCGGCTTCCCTGCCCCCGCGGTATCGGTTCAAGACCCTCCAGGCGGACCGGATCAAGGTCCACTTCCACGCCGAGGTGGAAGGACCCGCCCGGCGGACCATGGCCTTGGTCCTCGAGATCCTGCCCCGTCTCGAGAAGCGCTACCGGGTCCGGGTGCCGAGCCTCGATGTGGTCGTGGACGATGCGAACGACTCCCCGAACGGGCTCGCCACCTCGTTTCCGTATCCCTTCGTGGAGATCCGGACGGCCTCGTTCGACGGCGCGGAATCCGGGCCCACGGAGTCGTGGCTGAGGATGGTGGTCACCCACGAGCTGACCCACATCGTCCACATCGAGCAGGCGGGAGGCATCTACGGCTTCTTTCGCCATGTCTTCGGCCGGGCGCCCCTGCTCTTCCCGGATGCGCTCCAGCCCGCCTTCTTCATCGAAGGTCTCGCGGTGCGCGAAGAGACGAAGGGCACGGCCTTTGGCCGCGGACGCCACACCTTCACGAAGATGCTGGTGGATGAGGCGGCGCGAAGCGGAAGACTCGAGAGAATCGACCAGGCGACCCTCGGCCTCGACCTCTGGCCCCTTGGCAACGCGCCCTATCTCTTCGGCGAGGAGTTCCTGAGCTTCGTGGAGAGGAACCACGGCGAAGGCTCGACCCGGGACCTGGCACTCGCGCACGGCCGTTCGTTTCATCCCTTCCTCGACGAGCGCACGTTTCGCGACGTGGTCAGCAAGGGCCTGACCCCCCTCTGGCGCGAGTTCGCGGCGCAGCGCGCCCTCGCCCTGCGTCCGCTCGCCCCGCCCACCCTGCTGACCACCCGCGGAGCCCTGCAGACCTCGCCGCGCCTCTCGCCCGATGGCGCGACCCTCGCCTACACCAGCCGCGGGCTCGAACGCATCGGCCAGATCCGGCTCATGAGCAGGGACGGCTCAAAGGACCGCCGGCTCGCTTCGCGAATCTCCGGATCGAATCTCTCCTGGTCGCGCGACGGGAAATTCATCGTGTTCGACGAGACGAATCAGGTGAGGAAGTTCGAGTCGCGATCGGATCTGTACCGGGTGGAGGTGGCGAGCGGCCGGCGCACGAGGCTCACCACGGGATTGCGGGCGAGTGATCCCGATGTGGGGCCCGCGGGTGCTCCGGGGTCTCCCATCGTCTTCGTGCAGCGTTTCGCGGATCGGTCGGAGTTGTCCTTGCGGACCGAGGCGGGAGTGGCGCGCACGCTCACCGCGTCCGCGCCGGGCACGGAGTGGTCTCATCCGCGGTTCTCGCCCGAGGGTGGCGCGATCGTCGCGGCGCGGCTTCAGGGCGGCTTCCTCGACCTCGTGCTGCTCGATCCCGCGACCGGCGCCCTCCGCGAGCTGACTCGCGACCGCGCGATGGACGTGGAGCCCGCGTGGGTGGACGATCGCACCATCGTGTTCCGATCGGACCGAGAGGCCGAGTCCTTTCGCCTGTTTCTCATCGACCGCGACGGCTCGGGACTGCGAAGGGTCGAGAACTCGCCCGCGAACGCCTTCGTCCCGGAAGTCGATGTTCAAACGAAGACGGTGTTCTACGCGCACTACTCGGCCATGGGATACGACCTCGCGCGCGCCCCATTCGCCGACGGCTCGACTCCTGACCCCTACGTGGACGCCTTTCCCGCCGCGGTGGAGGAGCCGCCTCCGTTCGATGGAAAGGCGAAAGCGTACCGGCCCCTGCCTGCCCTGCGCCCGCGGTTCGTGTCGCCCTACGTCGAGATGGATTCGGACGAGTGGCGGGTGGGGCTTCTGACCGCGTCCGTCGATCCCCTGCTGCGCACCACCTACGGCGTGGTGGGAACCTGGGGAACCACCGTCCACCGACCGAATGTTCTCGCGTATCTCCGCTACGATCGCTTCAAACCCACGTTCAGCTTCGTCGGTCGGGTTGAATCCTCCCCCTCGGCGGCCGGCTCCCGGGACCTCAAGGAGGCGCAGTTCTCCGCCGACTTCCCGCTGGAGCGAAGCGTTCTCCGGGCCCAGACGGTGAACCTCACCATCCGTCGCCGGCGCGAAGGCGCGAGCTCCGCCGTGCTCGATACCGGGGTCCTGGCCTTCGGCTGGCAGCTCGATTCGACGAGGACCTATCCCATGTCGATTTCACCGCAGGACGGTTTCCGGTTGCGCGCGACGGTGACCCACGAGCTTCAGGCCCTCGGGAGCGACCTCGACTTCGGCAAGGCCATCGTCGACCTGAAGGCCTACACGCGAGTCGGGCGCACGGTGGTGGTCTCGCGGCTGGGCGGGGGCTGGACGTTCGGGTCGCGCGTGCCCCGGACCGCCTTCGCGGTGGGAGGTCTCGCGAGCCCCGCGCTCCTCGACCCCGTGGGCGATCAGCCCGCGGTGCTTCGCGGCTACGACGATCCGGGATCCGACCTGACGCGGTACGGCAGGAACCTCGCTTTCGGAAACCTCGACTGGCGCATTCCCCTCGGCCACCCGCAGCGCGGCATCCGCGCGCTGCCGTTCTTCCTCCAGCATCTGCGCCTCACCGCGTCGCTCGATGCCGCGGTGGTTTCGCAAGGGACCCTGGACCTCGGCTCGGCCAGGGTGGGAGCCTCGCTCGGCCTGGGTGCGGACCTGTTCGTCGGCCATCGCATCCCCATGTCGCTGCAGGGCGGGGTGGGCGTGGGACTCACCCGCGACGGAAGCACCGTGGGCTGGTTCTCGATCGGGTTTCCGTTCTAGTCCCGGCCCGTACGCCTCTCTGGCCGGCGCGAGAGCGGACGCTCGTATCCGATAGGCCGCTTCGGAGCGACCTGGCCTCCGCGCTGGCGGCGGCATTAGAGTGACGCCACCCGAATGAGAGGAATGCGACGGCGCCGCGCGCGCGACGAGCCCGAGGATCCGGGCCAGCCGAAGAAGAGCCGGATCCAGCGCCTCAAGGAAGTCCTGCCTCTTGCCTGGACGGTGGTTCGTCCGCGCCTTCCCTCTCTCGCCCTGGGGCTTTTGCTGATCCTCATCTCGAGGTCCGCCGGGCTCGTGCTTCCCGCCACCGCCCGCGTCTTCGTCGACGAGGTGGTGACCGGGGCGAAGCCCGAGAAGATGCGCTATGTCTTCATCGCGGTATTCGCGGCCGCCCTTGTGCAGGCGGTTTGCTCCTACTTCCTCTTCCGCGTGCTCACCGTCCGCACCATCGAGCTCGTGGCCGACCTGCGCACCCGCGGCATCGCCCATCTCATCCGCCTGGCCGTTCCCTTCTTCGACAAGAACCGCACGGGCGCCCTGCTGCCCCGGGTGCTCCACGACATCGAAGCCCTGCGGATCCTCATCGGTTCCGGTTTCATCGACTTCGTGGGCGGCGTGTTCTTCGCCGCCCTCTCCGCGGCCTACATGTGGACGATCTCGCCTCGCCTGACCCTGGTGGCCCTCTCGGGCCTCATCGCCTTCGTGGCCCTGCTGATCTGGGCGTTCTGGGGCGTCGCGGGCGCCTACGGCGAACGGGCGAAGCTGCTCTCGGAAACCAGCGGCCGGCTGAGCGAAGCGCTCTCCGGGATCCGCGTGATCAAGGCCTACCGCGCCGAGGAGCGGGAGAGCGCGGCCATGGCCACCTCGATCGCGGCCATGCGCGACAACGCCATCGAGATGGCCACCAACAACCGGATCTTCTCGTTCTGGAGCACGGCGCTGGTGGGCGCCCTCGGGCTCGGGCTCATGGCCATGGCGCTCTCCGAGATCCGCGAGGGCCGGCTCACTCTGGGCGGCCTGACCACGTTCTCGCTGCTGCTCGGCTTCCTGAACGGGCCGGTTTACATGGTGGTGGCCCTGGCCGGGCAGTTCACGGACGCCCTGGTCTCCATCGAGCGTCTGCAGGCCATTCTGTCCGAGCCCGGCGAGGTCGTGACCGCGCCCGGCGCCCTCTCGAACTCCCCCCTCAAGGCGGAGGACGTCAAGGGTCATGTGGCCTTCGAGAATGTCTCGTTCGAGTATCGGCCCGGCGAGCCTGTCCTGAGGGGCATCACCTTCAGGGCGCCGCCCGGGACGGCCACCGCGCTGGTCGGCCCGTCCGGGGCCGGCAAGTCGACGATCATGGGACTCCTCGCCGCGTTCTACCGGCCCCAGGGCGGACGAATCGTGCTCGACGGCCATGACATCGTGACCCTTCCCCTTTCCGACTACCGGGCCAACCTGGGCGTGGTCTTCCAGGACACGTTCCTCTTCGATGCGACCCTGCGCGAGAACGTGCTCTTCGCGCGCCCCGACGCCACCGAAGCGGAGTTCAAGCAGGCCTGTCTTTCCGCCCACGTCGAGGAGTTCGCGGCCCGCTTCAATCACGGGTACGACACCATCGTGGGCGAACGCGGGGTCATGCTCTCGGGCGGTCAGAAGCAGCGGGTGGCCATCGCCCGGGCCTTCCTGGCCAATCCCCGGATCCTCCTGCTCGACGAAGCCACCTCGAACCTGGACAGCGAGTCGGAAGCGCTCATTCAGAAGGGGCTCGAATCCCTCCTGCCCGGCCGCACCACGTTCGTGATCGCGCACCGTCTTTCCACCGTGCGCTCATGCCATCAGATCCTGGTCCTGGACCACGGCGAGGTGATCGAGCGCGGCACCTATGCGGATCTGATCCGCCTGGGCGGCCGTTACGCCTCCATGCTGGAGCAGCAGACCACGGCGCCCCAGGAACGCGCCGAGCGCTAGTCGCCCGGGAGAACGATCTGCTCTGGCCGCGGATCGCGCCGCTCGAGCATGTAGGCGACCGCGAGCATGGTGCAGAGGATGACCAGCACCGGGAAGATCCAGCGCTTGACCGCGCGCATGAGCACGATTTCGCGATCCAGGTCGCTTCGGTCGTTGCGGGAAGAACGCGAGCGGTGCTTGCGTCCTCTTTCCGGGACCAGCGGTCCCATGAAGCGGGCCCCGCAATGGCTGCACCGCCAGAAACTCGCGGCTCCCCCGGGGTTCTTCACCTGATCCATCGGGTAGGAGCGTCCCGAGGGCCGAACCCGCGGAGACCCGCACTCGATGCATGCGATCCCGCCGCCCTGAGCCGATACCGCCCCTGAAGCGTCTGTCTCGCCCACCTCGCCCCCCTGCATCAGAGTGACAGCCCCGCGGAGGCCGTCTGCGACGCGCCCTCGTCCTTGTGCCGTTCTTCGCCCAGGGCCGCGTCGAGGAAGCAACGGTGCGCGTCCCGGTGCCCCTCCTCCATCCAGTCGAGAAGGGACGTCTCCACTTCATTCGAAGGATCGATGGCGCCATCGAGGTCGAGGGGCCGGAGCAGCGATCGCCGCGGCCGCACGACATGCAGGATCACGGACCGGAAGCGCCTGCCGGTCACGGGGTCCTGCCACTCGCGCTCGCCCGTGCTCTTCTGGTGGCCCACGGTTTCGACGATGCGGTTGAGCCGCTCGGTCTGGCGCAGGTCGCTTTCGATCGCGGTGCGCTCCTGAAGGGCCAGGAAGGCCGCGGCGAGGGCCTTCAGGCCGCGACGATCCGCGAGGGGGCCCGGGTCCTTGGCGGTGGCGGTGACGAGGACGATCTGGTCCGCCCCGAGAGCGATGGCCTCGGAGAGGCCCGAGCCGGAGATGGCGGAAGCCTCGGCGATTCGATGGACTTCGCCTCCGAAAGCGCCCTGCTTGGGAAGACGGACCCGGCGAGGCGAGGCCAGGGGCGTCGCGGTGAACGCGGTGGCCACCACGTCGTAGAGGAGAGGAGCCACCGCTACGTCCTTGAGGTCGAGCAGATCGCCTCCCTCCACGCCCCGAGAGACGGTCTTGCGATCGTCGGACACGAGTTTCAGCACCAGCGGTTTCCGCGCATCCAGGTTCGCCGCCCGGAGGACCAGGCCGCGGAATCCGGGCTGGCCCGCGTTCTCCGCGATCAGCGCCGCGTACTGTCGCCCGACTTCGGAGGTTTCGGGGGCCTTCTCGTTGAGGGCCGGCCCGCGGGCCACTTCCCACAGCCTCCGCGCGAGCTCGTTCTCGATGCCGGAAAGATCGAAAGCGCTCTCCAGGACCTCTCCGAACCGGCGCTTCGAGCCCTTCAGGATGGCCGCTCCCCGGAAGAGCAGGAAGAGGAAGCCGAAGAACGTGGGCGCGGCCAGGGCGAAGATGAAGAAGAGGCGCAGTCCCGGAGCCAGGGCGGCCAGGGTTCGCAGCAGGTCGGCCATGAATCCCGGCCGCGCGAAATCCACGGCCAGGAAGGCGGGGAGCAGGAGGCCGGTGAGCAGGGCGAGGAGGGCCGGCACGAGGAAGGCGGACAGGGCCACGAGGCCGAGGGAGCGGAGAAAACGGAAACCGGAACGCAGCCGGAACACGCGACGAGCGGAAATCTCGCGCCACAGTCCCTTTTCCCCGTAGAGGACCGAGCCCGCGGCGGCCGCGCCGAAGGCCGCGGCCAGAACGCCCACGCCCGAGCCGACCATCAGGTCGATCCGGACCCCCGCTTCATCGAGGGCTTTCAGGACTCCCGCGTGATAGGCGCCGGAGGCGCCGCTGCCGGAAAAGACGACGGCCGTCCGATGGCCCAGCAGATGGTCCTTCATCGCCGACCATTATCCTGTATTTGAGGCCGGCCGGCTCGCCGGGAGAAGGTCAGCGGGCGTCGTGGATGGTGAGCAGCTTCACGACTTCGACATAGCGCGTGCCCTTGGGGACGCGCACCTCGGCCACTTCGCCCACCTTCTTGTTGAGGAGGCAGCGGCCGATGGGCGAACTGGGGGAGATCTTCCCCTTCTCGGGGTCGCTCTCCTCGCTGGTCACGATGTCGTAGGTATTCTCTTCGCCGGTGTCCTCGTCCTTCACGTACACCGTGGACCCGAGCCCCACCTTGTCCCTGGGAATGCTGTCGAGGTTCATCATCGACAGGCCGGCGAGACGGCCCTGGAGCTGGGCGATGCGCGCCTGCAGGAAGGTCTGACGCTCCTTCGCCGCCTTGTACTCGGCGTTCTCGCGAAGGTCGCCCCATTCACGCGCGCGCTGGATCTCCTTCGGAAGCTCGACCTTGAGCTCGTACTCCGCCGTCTTGATGTCTTCCTCGAGTTTCTTTTTCGCTTCGATCATGGACTTCGACTTCTCTTCCGTAGGTAGATGGCTCCGGCGGGACCGGGGCGCGCTTCTCTGGCCCGCGCTTCTGGTCTTTCCTGGTTCCCTTCCGAGGCGCTCGCGACGAGCATTCCGCGAAAGCCCAGGCGACGGCTTCCGGGGGGCTCCTTGATGGCCCCAAGGCTCCAGGAAAGCGGGATGTTAGCATCGCGCACCGGTTCGCCTTGCGGCCTCTTCCCCGAGGGACACCTCCCGGCTCATGTCGATTTCAACCCCGAAGCGGATTTCCGCACGCGACAACCCGGAGTTCAAGCGGTTTCTGGCCGTGCGCGCGCGGAAGGACCGGGACCTGATCCTGGTCGAGGGTCCGAAGCTCCTTCAGGAGGCGATCCGATCCGGGCTCCCGGTGAAGGCGGTCGCGGTCGGCGAATTTCCGAACGGACCCGAAATCGGCCCCGGAGTGGCGTTCCTTCAGTTCGCGGCTCCCCTGATGAAGAGCCTCTCGGACGTCGAGACTCACCAGGGCTCGATCGCCCTGGTCGAGCGTCCCCGCTTCGACGACGACTGGCTGAGGCGGAAGGACGCCTTCATCCTCGTTCTCGACGGCCTCCAGGACCCGGGCAATGTGG
>Ga0154020_10009479_pt1 | contig 11205 bp, 11 predicted proteins | sample Klosneuvirus_201_FD_109709 | JGI IMG/M metagenome (GOLD analysis project Ga0154020, IMG submission 109709) | Active sludge microbial communities from wastewater, Klosterneuburg, Austria - Klosneuvirus_20160825_MG | ecosystem: Engineered > WWTP > Aerobic digester > Activated sludge | place...
ACTACGTTCGCGACCTGGAGGACTTCGAGGCTCGGAGCGTGGCGATGGGCTACAGCGAGGAGGCAAAGCAGGCGGCGTGGAAGGGCGTTGCGCTGGCGCTGCTGCTGGTGAAACGCAGGCGGTATCCGTTCGATGGGAGCGCCGGGGCACTGCTGGGCAGGGTCCTGGCGGCGCGGGGGCCGGTGTAAGGTTGATGCGGGCAGACAGGCGATGAGTCAGCCTGACGGGAGATGAAGATGACCGACCACAGCACAGGGCTCCAACTTCGTTCGCTGATCAATCCGGAGGGAGTGCTCGAGCTTTCGCTCGTGAACGTTCAGACTCCCGCGCCGGGGCCGGACGAAGTTGTCGTCCGCATCGAGGCAGCACCGCTGAACCCCTCGGACATGGGGCTCCTCTTCGGGGGTGCGGACATGACGACAGCGAGGGCGGTGGGAACACCGGACCGCCCGGTGGTGACAGCTCAATTGCCTCCGGCGGCACTGCGGGCGATGGCTGCGCGGGTCGGCCAATCGCTGCCTGTGGGCAACGAAGGGGCCGGGGTGGTCGTGGGGGCCGGGAGTTCGCCAGGCGCACAGGCACTGCTGGGGAAGACGGTGGCGATCCTCGGGGGTGCGATGTACTCGCAGTACCGGACGATGGCGGTAGGACAGTGCTTGCTGTTGCCTGCAGGCACGAGGCCGGAACAGGGCGCTTCGTGTTTCGTGAACCCGCTGACGGCACTCGGGATGACGGAGACGATGCGCCGGGAAGGGCACACGGCCCTGGTCCACACAGCGGCAGCTTCGAACCTGGGACAGATGCTGCAGAAGCTCTGCATCGAGGATGGCATCCCGCTGGTGAACATCGTCCGGAGCGAGCAGCAAGCCGGCATCCTGAAAGGCATCGGTGCGACCCACGTGTGCGATTCGAGTTCGCCGACATTCATGGGCGACCTGGTCGAAGCGGTCGCGGCAACAGGCGCGACCCTGGCGTTCGACGCTATCGGTGGGGGCCGGCTGGCGGGCCAAATCCTGGCGGCGATGGAAATCGCGGCGAACCGGAACGCCACCGAGTACAGCCGCTACGGGTCGGCAGTTCACAAGCAGGTGTACATGTACGGCAGCCTCGATGCCGGGCCGACGGAGTTCACGCGGGCATTCGGCACATCGTGGGGCATCGGGGGGTGGCTGCTCACGCCGTTTCTGCAGAAGGCCGGCGCCGAAGCCGCACAGGCGATGCGGGAGCGGGTCGCAAGGGAGATCACAACCACGTTCGCGAGTCACTACACGAAGGCCGTTTCGTTGCGAGATGCCCTGAAGCTCGAAGAGATCGCGGCCTACAGCAGGCGGGCAACCGGTGAGAAGTACCTCATTCACCCGAACGGCGGTACCGCACCCGCCTGAGCACCTGAGATCGCCGTAAGATGGCGCTACTTACCGGAGGTGACCGATGGCATACCTGAACCGCGATGGCGTTCGCATTTACTACGAGGACCACGGGAGCGGCCCGGCCGTGCTGCTGAGCCATGGCTACAGCGCCACATCGCGGATGTGGGCGGAGCAGGTAGAGGCACTGAAGGAAATCTACCGGGTGATCACGTGGGACATGCGCGGGCACGGGCAATCGGACAGCCCGGAGGACCAGGCGCTGTATTCGGAAGAGGCGACGTGCGACGACATGGCGGGCATCCTGAGGGAGCTTGGAATCGGCAAGGCCGTGATTGGCGGGCTTTCGCTGGGCGGGTACATGTCGCTGGCATTCAACGTGCGCTACCCGGAGATGGTGAAAGCGCTGATGTTGTTCGACACGGGCCCGGGGTACAAGAACCCGGCCGGGCGCGAGGGGTGGAACAAGACGGCCGAGGCGCGTGCCGTGTCGTTCGAAACGAAGGGTCTCGAATCGCTCGGGCGCGGGGCGGAGGTGCGGATCGCGCAGCACCAATCGGCGGCGGGGCTGGCGAAGGCGGCGCGAGGGATGCTGGCTCAGTTCGATTCGCGAATCATTGAGTCGCTGGAGCACATCGCGGTGCCAACCCTGCTGCTGGTAGGGGCGAATGACGAACCGTTCCACGGGGCGACGGAGTATATGGCGAAAAAGATCCCCGGGGCGGTGCGGGCGGTGATCCGCGACGCGGGACACGCGGCGAACATCGACCAGCCAGCGATATTCAACGCGGGGGTCCTGGCGTTCCTCGCCGAGGTGGAGGAATCGTGATGGGGCGCGGCTGACCTCATCGTGGGGCATCGCGTGATATGCTTGGAGCACATCGGCTTGTGAGGGCTTTCACTTGTCCTATTCGATTTCCCAGCTCTGCATCGGTTGCACCGCCTGTACGAAGCGGTGCCCGACGAACGCCATCACGGGGGAGCGGAACCAGCTCCACGTGATCGATCCGACGCTGTGCGTCGACTGCGGTGCGTGCGGCATCGTGTGCCCGCCCGAGGCAATCATGGACACGTACGGAAGCGTGTGCCGGGCGGTGAAGAAGAACGACTGGCCGAAGGCCGTGGTGATCGAGGAGAAGTGCATCGGCTCGGGGTGTGAGCTGTGCATCAACATCTGCCCGTTCGATGCGCTGAGCCTGCAGCATACGGAGCGAATCGACGACTTCTTCGGCGTGAGCACCGTGGATGAGAAGAAGTGCACGGGCTGCCGGAGCTGCGAGGAGATGTGCGGGTGGGATGCAATCCACATTTTCCCGCTGAAGCACGAGGTGTTGAAGGGCGATAGCGAGCTCACTCCCGACGAGCTGGAGAAGGTGACGGCCACGCGGCACGCCCTTGGCGTGATCTGAGGACACGGCCCGGACGAGGCAATTGAGAGCGACGGGACGCCGCAGGGCGTCCCGTCCTTTGTTGTCGCGTTCTGAGGGCGGAGAACGGCCGGGTTGAGGGACAGCCGGGCGCACGGGCAGCCCAATTTGTGCAGCCTTGCCGGTACGTTGCGGCCCGGCGGACTAGTATGGGGGGAAGAATGACGTGGCAACCGTCCGGGGAGAGACGAGTTACACGCCGCTGGGTACTGAGGGCGACAGGCGCCGCGGCGAGCGCGGCGGGGCTCGCCGCGATCGGTTGCAGCGGCGGCTCGAAGGAGCAAGAACCGGACCCGGCGAGCCCGCTGCCGGATGAGAGCGCGACACCTACCCGGTCAGCAGGCAGCCCGACGCCGGCGCGGCCTTCAGCGAAGCACGGGGAGACCCTCCGTTACACCGGCTATGTTCAGCGGGACATCTTCGCCGACCCACACCGGACGCAGGCGGGACCGTTCTACGGGCAGCAGGCGCTGGTGTTCAGCCGGTTGCTTTCGTATGCGGACCAGGCGCAGGGAACGATTGTGGCGGACCTGGCGGAGAACCTGCCGGAGATGCCGGACGGGCAGACGCTGATTTTCCGGCTCAGGCAGGGGGCGCGCTGGCAGGACCTGGCGCCACTGAATGGGCGGGCGGTGACCGCCGAGGATGTGAAGCATTCCATCGAGCGGCAATTGACTGGCGACACGACGTTTGCGCGGGCTCCGCAGTGGGCAGCCATCGACACGATGGAAGTGAGCGACCCGCGGACGATCCGATTCAAGCTGAAGGCGCCGCTGGCGACCATGCAGCACCGGTTTGCCGATGTGAACTCGTTCATCGTTGCGCCCGAGTTGAGCGACGACAAAGGCGAGATCGGGCTGGACCGGCAGATTGGGAGTGGGCCCTTTCAATGGGTGGAGTGGCGGGACGAGCGGTTTGCGAGCGCGAGGCGAAACCCGGGCTGGCATGGGGGGGATCAGCGGCCATTTCTGGATGGGTTGTCGTTGATCCAGCCTTCGACGACGGCGGAGGTTGAGGCGGGGCTGCGGACGAAGGACATCGACGTTGCCTTCGTGAGCCAATCCCTGGCGACGCGGATGAAGCGTTCGCTGCCCGAGCTGGTGGAGCAAACGGTCGGGCATTCGCTGTTCTTCGGCGTGCGGTATTCGCTGGTGAACGCCCCGTATGACGATATCCGGGTTCGTTCGGCGTTGACGATTGCCCTGGATCGGCGGGGGATGATCGAGCGCTTTTTCGGTGGCGCGGGTGGGATGAACCCGTGGATCAGCTGGCCGGTTTCGAGGTGGACGCTGCCAGAGAGCGAGCTCACCTCGCTGCCCGGGTACCGGCCGGGGGCGGGCGGGCGGGCGGAGGACCTGCGCGAGGCGAGGGCGTTGCTGGACGCTTACCTTTCGACAAAGAAATTGCCAGAGGACGGGCTGCCGCTCCTGGTGCTGGATACGGCGGAGGCGCAGACCGGCATGGGCCAGTTGATCTCCGAGCAGCTGGCAGCGGGGCTGGGAATAGCGGTAGCCGTGCACCCGGTGGACCTTGCGACGCTTTCTGGGATGTTGCTTTCGGCGAAGGCGCCCTTCGCGGCCGGCCCGGATACGGGGTGGATCGACCTGGACGACTGGGTGTACCCGTACTTTCACAGCGCGGGGACGAAGAACAGTTTCCCGCTGGTGGACAAGGAGCTGGATGGGCTGATCGACCGGCAACGCCAGGAGTTCGATGGGAAGCAACGACAGCAGGCCGGATACGAAATTCAGCGGCGGTTGCTGGCACTCAATGCCGGAGTGAACCTGGTGAGCGAGCGGGTGGTGACACTGAGCTGGCCATACGTGAAGGGATTCCCGCTGGACACGACGGACGGCTACCAGGACCGGTTTGCGAACTGCTGGATCGACCGTTCGGATCCGACGTACCGGGCGCGCACCTAGGATTCAACCCGCGAGGCGGGAATCGAAGCGGTAGCCCGCGCCGCGGACGGTGCGGACAGAGCGGGCGGCGGGCGTTCGATCGAGCTTGCGGCGGATGTTGGAGACGTGGCGGCGGAGGATCTGGAGGTAGCGGGCATCGGCCTCGGTGCCCCAGCCGCGTTCGATGATCTCGGCGGCCGAGACGGTGCGGTTGGGGTGACTGAGGAGGATGGCCAGGATCTCGGCCTCGCGCTCGGTGAGCCCGACTTCGCTGCCGGGGACGCGGAGGACCGAGCGGATAGGATCGAGTTCGAATTGGCCGGCGACGACAAGGTCGGCCTGGGCAACGCCTTCACGAGCCATGGCGGTGATCCTGCGCTGGAGGGCGATGTCTTCGTAATCGCCGCGGACGAGGGCATCCATTTCGGGGCGGAAGGTGCCGGGGATGGCTATGCCCGGAGTGGCGGGATGGAGCGTGTAGAGGACGGGCACGAGGCGCCAGCGCCGGTGGAGGTGGAAACGGGAGACGATGTCTTGCTGCTGATCGACGGCGAGGCCGCAGAGGACGAGGAGGTCATAGACGGTTTCGGCGGCGGCGGCAAGCGCGGGCGAGGGATCGGCCAGACGATGGACCAGAACGCCTCCATCTGAGAGTGCGCGGCCCAGGAGTGCGGGGGGTGTGCCGGGCGCGATGACGAGGGCGGTGGGCATCCAGGATCCTCCGTTTGGCGCCTGGGTGGCTGCGGGCGGGGCGGGGCATTTCTACCGCATCCCGCTGACTCCAGCGTAGGAGCGGCCGCAAGGGGCGGTAATAGGGGCATTCCCCCGTTGGGAGGGGCCAAGCGCCGGTGGAGGGAGGCGCGAACCCGCTAGAAACCTCTCTCCATGAGTCTGCGCGCGATTTCGCGCGGGTCGGCCTGGTAAGACCCATTGCGAATTTGCGCGCGGAGCGCGAGGACTCGATCGAGGCGGATGTCGCTGGATTCGGCGATTGCGCCGAGAGCGCCGGAAAGCTCTCTGCCCCGGGCAGTGAATCCAGCGGAATCGGCCGGATCCCCTTCGAGCGCTGAATGAGCGCGCGCGCGCTGGGAGGCGAAATCGAGGACGGTGGATCCTGCGGGACGGGCTCCCGGGATCTTCCTGATACCAGCCATTGGGCTACCTTTCTGCCGCGAGGGGCAAGGCGTCACGCTTCGTGTTGCGCGGTCTGGCCATCGGCGAGCCTGCCGATGACAACAAGCCGGTTCTTGAGATCCGGCGTGCATGTGATGAGCGTGACGGTGGCGGAGCTATCGGAGCGGAGGAACTGCACGGAGCCGGGTGAGACGACCACGGCGCGTTCGACGGCGTAGGTGTAGACGGCGTCGCCGGAGTGGAGTTCGATGGTGTCTCCGGCAGCGACGGTCTGGAGATTGGCAAAGACGGCGACGTTGGATGGATCGGCGACGGAAACGTGGCCGGTGATGACGACATTGCCGGGCTGGCCAGGCATGGCGGAATCGATGTGATGGCCGGCGGCGCGCCAGGCGGTTTCCCAGATGGCGCGGCCTTTTTCCATCACCACGCCAACTTCGGCGATGGGCGCATCGATGCTGGCGGAGGGGATGACGATACGTGTGGGCAGCCCGGCGGAAGAGATGGTGGGATAGGTTCGCTGGACGGAGCTTTCTTCCGGGGGCGCGGCCGCCAGCGTGACCGGGGCGCCCCCGGCGGAGCGCTGACCCTGGGCGACGCCACCGAACCATGCGATAGCGGCAGCGCCAAGGACGCACAGGCCAGCCACGAGGGTGGAGCCTGAGAGCTTGCGGGGTGGCTTCGAGGTCATGGTCACCTTCCCGGGGGGCAAGCCGCGACGGGCGGGCTACCCTTCCGTGAGTGTCGGCAACGGCGGGGTGATCTTGAACCGCGCGGGGGGCCCGATCAGGCGCGGAGTGATGGCCAAACGGTGACAAGTTGAGGTTGTGGCGCGGAGTTTGCGGGGGTATGCGCGGGAGTTTGCGCTCCGTTTACCGGGACTCGTTCGCGGAAGCGTAGGCGGCGTTGGCGCGGCTGGCGCGACGGAGAACGGCCATGCGCTGAAGGGCCTCGCTGGAGGCGCGAGTGGCCGCCGCGGAGATCTCGCCATCGATGGCGATGATCTCGTTCAGGACGTTGGCTGTTTCGGGAGTATGGGGGAGGCGGGCGTTCTCGATGGCGCGGCAGTGGAACTCGTGGTGGTCCCACGATTGCTGAAAAGCGTCGAGATCGCCGGATGTGATGGCGAGGAGGGCCAGGCGGCCAGATGCGAGAGCCTGTTCCAACAGGGAGGCGGGCATCTAGGCGGCCGCCTCGGCGCCAAGCCGGGAGGTGGCCCGGGAAGCGCGGAGCTGGGAGGTGGCCGCGCGCCAGGCATCGCCGATGGTGGAGATGTGGCGTTCGACTTCGACAAGCTTCTGGAGATCGCCGGTTGAGGATTCGATGATGAGGCGGAGGCAATAGGAATAGACGGCAGCGAGGCTTTCGCTGATTTCGCCCTGGCTCATATCGAGGGTGGCGCGGAGTTCGCCAATGATGAGGTAGGCGCGGTTGGTCTCATCGTGGAAGCCGGGGATGTTGTGGCCTTCGTGGTGAAGGCGTGCCTTGCGCAGGGCCTTGACGGCTCCATCGTAGAGCATGGTGGTGAGGGTGATGGGATCAGCGGTGGTCGCTTCGACGGTGCGGTAGGCGGAGTAGGGATTGTTCGTCATTGGCTGGCCTGTGCTCCGGTGGTGGTTCGCATGGGTGATCGGGTGCGCGGGGCGCGCGGCGTAGTGGGGGGAACCCCGAGAGGCTAGTCCTCGCTGGAAGAACTGGTGGTGAGGGCCTGGAGCGAGGAGATGACGCTCTGGGCGCGGGCCTGGGCTTGTTCCATTGCGGCGAACTTTTTGCGGAGGACTTCCATCTCCTTGTCGATGCGGTCTTCGAGGACGGCAATGCGGTCGGCGATGTCGGAGGTGACGTTGTCGTAGGTCTCCTGGCGCTTGGCGAGGACGCCCCCGACACCGGACTGGATTTCTGCGAACTGCTGGAGGCGGTGGATGACGCTCTGTTTGGAGGCGGCGACGGTGACGGTGTGAGAACCCGCCTGGAAGATGCCGGCGATGTTGAGCGTCATGCCGGGGATGAGGGTGTTGTTGGTGCCACCGGCCAGAACGGTTGCGGTGGTGGTGGTTGCGGGGCCTCCGTTGGCCGGCGTGAAGACGGAGCTGAGGTTGCCAGCGCCATCATCGGTAATGGCGTACTTGCCTGCCGTGGAGCCCGAGTAGGTGCCGCTGATGCCGCTAATGGAGCCGGTGCCCGCAGGTTCGAGAGTCCCGCCGAGTGTGAGGGCGCTGAGCACGTTCTGGACGGCGCCGGGATCGGCGGCGAGGGCGGCCTGGAATTTCGCTTCATCGAACTGGAGGGAGTTGGTGGAGCCGATTGCCGAACCAACGGGGCCAAAGGAGAGCCCCACCTGGGAGAGGGAGGTGTACTGGGTGCCGAGATTGAGGCCGGGGCCGGTGATGATGCCGCGGAGGTCAGACTTGAGGTGGCGAAGGGTGGCATCGCCGCTGAGCGGGCCCGAGGTGTTGTTGGTGGTGGAACCATCGGCCTTTGTTACGGCATCGATGGCCTTGAGCACGTTGTTGAATTCGGTGACGAAGCTCTTGATGGCGGTGACAGCCGAGGCTGAATCGGCGGTGACGCTAACGGTGACGGGCGAGCCAGAGGTTAGCGCACTGAGGGTAAGCCCGACGCCATTGTGGCTAATGGTGTTGGTTGCCGAACCCTGGGCGGGGCCGCCATCGATGGAGTATTCGGCATTCAGCCCGGCGGTGAGTGTACCGGCGAGAAGTCCCAGCTTCGCGGCAAGGTTGCCGCCGGCGCCATCGTCCTCGACGGTGAGGCCGAGCGTGCCGGTGGACTTGTTATCGAGCCGGACAGTATCGGAGAGTGAATCGTACTTGGCGGTGACGCCGGCCGAGCTGGCGTTGATGCGGTTGACGAGGTCAGTCAGCGTGTCGGTTGAGGCATCGTAGTTGACCTCGATGCCGTTGATCTTGATGAAGTGGGCGCCGGCAGCTGGCGCGCCTCCATCAAAGCCGGCCTGATCGAGCGGTTCGGAGAGGCTGAGGCGGGCGATGGAGGCGGGCGATGAGCGGGTCGCTCCGGTGGCCGAGACAAGGAGGCCGGTGGCGTTGAGGAAGTTGGAGGTATCGGCGCCGTTGCCGAAGCTGATGTTTCCCTGGGTGGAAGTAACGGTGACGATGCCGGGGCGGCCGTACGGGTCGTTGGTGATAGTGGCGGTGACGCCGATGCCGCCGGCATTGATATCGGCGATGACGTCATTGAGCGAAACCTGTTTGGTGAAGGCGGCAGTGCTGGTCTTTGTGGTTGTTCCGCTGGCGGAATAGAGGCTGGTGGCAGAGAGGAAGTTGGAGGTATCGGCGCCGCCGCCGAGAGTGATATTGCCCTGGGTGGAGGCGAGCGAGAGCTGATTGAGGCGGCCCGATGCATCGGCGGTGATGGAGGCGGTGATGCCAACGCCGGCGCTGTTTATCGCGGTGATCACATCATCGAGGGACTGGGTTGCCACATCCACGGTGAGGGTAGCGGAGCCGCCGGTGGCGGTGGCGATGGTGAAGGTGCCGCTGGTGACGGCCATATCGAAGTTCGATGCATTGAGGAGGGCGGCATTCTGGGCGGTAGCTCCGCCGACGGAGAACGTCTTCGAACCGCCGGTGGCGGTGGAGATGGTGAATGTGCCGTTGGTGGGAACAGTGGCGAAGTTGGCATCGCGCATGGAGGTGGCGGCATCGATGCCGGCGGAGATGGGGGTGCCGGCGAGGCGGGCGGCGGTGGCCAGCCGGGTCACATCGACCGTGAAGGAGCCGGGGGATGAGCTTGGCGTGGACGACGCAGCGACAGCCGAGCCGGAGGCAGAAGCCGTCTTGCCGCTGACCGAGGTGGCGCCGGAGAGGGTCTTAAGGCGGGCAAGCAGGTTGGCGACGGAGGATTGGACGGTGGCGAGGGCGCTCTTCTTCTGAGCGGCGACGATGCCCTTGTTTTCGAGCTGGGTGACGGCCCGCTGGCGGACCGCTGTGAGCTGGGAGATGACTGACTCGGTATCGAAGGTGGAGAAGAAGCCGCTGATACGGACAGGATCGGACACGGGTTATCCCCTTCGCTCGAGGAGGAGGCCGCCGGCGGCTTCATCGCTCGCCAGGCGCCAGAGGTCTTCCGCTTTGATACGGGCGATGACTTCGCCGGTGGCGAGATCGCGGACGAGGATGGCGACCATGATCCCGCTGGCATCGACGATGTAGTCCACTTCGCAAGTCTCCGGGGCGCGCGAGGGAGCCATGATTGCGACAAGGCGTTCTCGCGCTGACTTCTGGCGCCGCGGATGCTGCTGGTTGCGGCTGCCGCGGCGATCCTGGAGGCCCGTATCCACACGCTCGGGAGCGGTATGGACGGGATCGATCGGGGCCAGTCTAAGGTCGGCCATGGGAGGAGTTCCCTTCAGGAGACTACCTAATCATCGGGTGGGGATGCCGGATCTTGAGGTTTGCGGGAGGTTGCTAAACGGAGACGGCCCCCTCCGTCGCCGGAGGGGGCCGTTGAAGCGGTGCGGCGCGAGAGACTAGCCGCGGAGGAGGGTGAGGACGCTCTGCGAGGCCTGGTTCGCCTGGGCGAGGACGGCGGTGCCGGCCTGCTGCAGGATCTGGTTGCTCGCCATCTGGCTGGAGAGCTCGGCGACGTCGGCATCGCGGATGCGGCTTTCGCTGGCGGTCAGGTTCTCGACGGCGACACCGAGGCTGTTGACGGTGTGCTCGAGGCGGTTCTGCGCGGCACCGAGGTCGGACCGGCGGGTGTTGAGGGTGGTGATCGCGGAATCGATCTGGTTGATGAACGCCTGCGACGCGGTGTTCGAGGCAACGATGGTGCCCGAGTTGGTCCAGTCCACACCACCGCCCGTGAGCAGGTTGAGGCCGGCGGCCTGGGTTGCGCGGGTATCGTTGAACGAGACGTTCATCACGTCATAGACGGAGGTGTTGGCGCCAACCTGGAGGGCGGCCGAGCCGGAGCCGGTGACGACGATGGTGTCGTTGGCGGCCGCGGTCAGGGCGGTGACGAGGTTGGCGGCCGATTCACCGGCGGTCGAGTTCAGGGTGATCTTGATGCCAACCTGGTTGAAGTCGAGCGTCTGGGTGCCAAGGGCCGCGATCGCGCCGATGCTGATCTGCTGGGCTGCACCGGTCGACGAGGTCAGGGTGATGAGGCCTGCGCCAGCTGAGCTGAAGGTGTAGGTCGCCGGCTTGGCGCCAGACACTTCAATGGCGGTGGCAACGGCCGCGCCAACCGCGTCGTTCACGACCAGGTCGGCGCCGGTGGCGCCGCCGAGCGTGCCGGTGAGCGCGCCGGTCAGGAGGCTCTGGCCGTTGAAGTTGGTGGCGTTCGAAATCCGGTCGATTTCGGAGCGGAGCTGGATGAGCTCGGTGCCGATGGAGG
>Ga0154020_10009481_pt1 | contig 11204 bp, 8 predicted proteins | sample Klosneuvirus_201_FD_109709 | JGI IMG/M metagenome (GOLD analysis project Ga0154020, IMG submission 109709) | Active sludge microbial communities from wastewater, Klosterneuburg, Austria - Klosneuvirus_20160825_MG | ecosystem: Engineered > WWTP > Aerobic digester > Activated sludge | place...
CCTCCTGTTTCAATCCATCCCGTCCGGCCACAACGCACATTGACAGATTGCACGCCGCAGCTAGTGCTTCCGGAAAAGCGGTCTTTCCGCTGCCTCTTGTTCCCGATATCAGCCAGGCACGGCCGGATTTTAAGCTTTCGCAAAAATCCTCGAATACTTGTTCATCGGGCACGTATCCGTTACGAGCCATCAATTCGAATAGATCAGTTTCGCGTCCCGTTGATACGAGTTTCCGGGGGTTTATCTGAGGTCGGCTTTGGTCAAAAGGGATCATTCCTTGTTTGCTCCGGTTGCGGTGGCTGTCATTGATGTTGTCGGTTCGGGCAGTTGGGTCACAAGGACGTACCCGCTGGTTCCTGCCAATACTTCCAGAAATGTGTCCTCGCGTTCGGTTCCAAATAGTGACTCGCTGGTGTCCTCGGACAGTCTTTCCGATCCACGACGAAGCGGTTCAGAAAGGACAATCGTCCCACCTGAACGGAATGACCCAACCGAACCCAATATCGACCCGGCAGTTTCCTTCAGGCCCCGAAAGAATCGCTCCCATTTTCCGTTGATCCTCTTCCTGTTTCCCTTGATGCCGGAAGCACCGTCAGTTCCCATAAGCTCACCGCCGAATTTCACCAGTTCACCAGAAGCCGGATCGATTAGTCCGACAATATTGACGAAAGCTCGGACGGATTCGCCGCCTCGCAGATTGCCAATAAGCATTGTGCCCGCCGGAAATGAGTATCCCCTACCTTCAATCGGCTGCGTCAGCTCCATGCGAACGACACCGCCAGAACTTCTGAGTGTGTAAATAGCTCCGATCAGTCGGACGGGAAGCAGTGTCCCGAAAGGTATCTGGCCACTGCTCTTTGCCTTCTTAGGATCGGTAGCGAGATTTCCCGAAGATGCATTTTGAACAGGGGTCGCGTCATTTCTTGCTTTGGTTATTCCGAAGAAAAGCGATCGACCCACAGGCTCGATAGATGTATTCGGCTGTGTGAGTTGAGGGTTTTTCAAACGCGGCCGATCGTCTTTGTTCCTAGTTTCCGAAGTTTCGTCCCGGGGCCCATTTGTTTCCTGGGAAGAGACGCTAGCGCCGATATTAGTGGTCGGAGTTCCTCCAGATCGTGAGTCTGTCATCGGAACGATATCGCCGGGTCGGCCAGCGTTCGTTTCAGGTTTATCTACCGTCATTATATCGGACGGCTGATTAGCTACTGAGTCTTTGCTTATACTGGGTTCTTTCGACGCTACCATGGTAAGTGCCGCTTTTAGCTTTTCATCCTCAGTCATCGGAGCAGGCGACGTATCTTTCCCGCCAGTGCGGTTCACGGATTGCGGTTTCTGCGTGGCGAAGAGTCCCATACCGAAGAACCACGTAACAGCTACCCCCAAGAGAAAAAGAAATACCGTAAAAGCAGCAACGCTTCTTAGTACTTTTCCGGTTCGCGAGCCTCTGTGTTGCGAAACCCAGTCAGGAGCCAGTTCATCGGAGTCCACCTCCTCATCCTGCGGTTCGTCCGGCTGATTTTCAAGAAGTAGATTTTCACGATCCTCATCGGCTTCGATGTCAGGTAAGGCGGTTGGAATTTCTGCGGCATTGGTTGATAAGGTTTGCATCGAATTCCTCCTTTATTTTGATCCGTTAAGAGCGGCTGAGATCGGCGCGTCGGCGGCGTTGCTCTGGGCTACGACAACTCTGATCTTTTGATTGGTTCCGAGAGTCGGCGCTTTATAGACGAGCGCATGAAAAGTCGTCGAACCCGGCAAGAGCAGTCCTTCAAATGCGGTCGTTTCCAGATACCGTATATCGAGTTTTGAGGTCAAAAGGCTGTTGCCTTCCTTGTCGAGCGTCTGTATCTGAAGTTCCGGAGAACCTTGTACGAGCCTGAGGTTGGATGTTGTAGAGTTTCGGATGCCGATGATAACGAGACGGTTCTCGGCATCGAGGTCCGTAATTCGTGTCAGGGAGAGCTCCAGTCCGTGAAGCTGTGGTGTCCAGGTTCCGAGGTGTTTCCTGGGATCGCGAAGGACATCCGCCAGCCTCTTGTTCGAGGTTTTCGATATTTCGGAATCGGTCATTGCTCGCTTTGAACTGACTCGTTTTGTATCGGGCAGATCCGTGAACGCGGCCTGGGTAATTGAGGCGTTGTCGGAATTCGGAGGATCTGGGCTTCGCAGTTCAGTCACTTGGGCGGTCCCGACAAGTTTCGATACAGCCCGCGAGTTGATCGGTGAAGCGCCTGCCGATTCGCCCCCAAGATTGAACGCGAGCCCCGCAATTTTTCGTGCCGACACAACGGCGTCCCTGTCATATGTGATAACGCAGCGGTGAGCGTTCTTTTTAAGCTCACTAACGGGAACGAGTTCAAGGATCAGAACCAACCCGGATCGCATCTGCAGGCTGATCGCGGCCGAGGTCGCGCCGTCTTTCGTCGGAACGAATCCTTCGCCTGGATAGATGGTAATCGATCGGTCGGTTTCCTTGGTAGGAGACTGAAATACAGACGCAAGCTTCGGGTTGCCTTCGTGTATGTAGTAGATCCCGTCTGACGCAGGGAACTCCACAATCGTGACCGCATTTTGAGCAAGTCCGAGACGCACGATAGTCGGCTGCTTTGGATTGACCGTCACATTTGCTTCTCCCGAAAGAAAATCGGGCTGCGGGGCGTTTACAACCGCAACGGGCTGAGCACTAGCGGGAACAGCTGAAATATTTATGACCCTCTCGGCAATTTCTGACTTGGACTCGTGCGAGACGGGCCGGACAACTTTCTTTGGTTTCGGTTTGTTTGAGGTCTTTCGAATCTGAGCCTCAGCATTTCCGGCAATCACTGCGAGTGCCACAAGTGCGACTCCCAGCAACTTTATAAAATATTCAGCGGGTTTATATGTTCTTGGGTTTTTCATGGATAAATTTAGGTTCCTCTTTACTTGCCGCCAGTTGTTTCACCAACGGGTTGATTTTGTGGAGATGTTTCCTCTGCATCTCCGATGAGTGTTATAGGCGAGACGGTCTTTCCGTTTACGGGTTCGACCCGAAAGCGAAGGATCGTGAATCCCGTTCTCAGGTTGTTGTCATTGCGTATCGGTGCTGACGGACTATCTTTTAGAAGGAATTTGCATTTGAGCTGAACCGACTCTTCCACGTCCTGACCGGAGGCTTTGCGTCGTATCTTTCGCGTGCCGATCGCACGGAGAATGTATGGGTCGCTTTCATCCACTGACAGATCTTGAAGTTCCCAGGAAGAGTTCACGCTTTCTGTCTTTTCGGCAGCAAGGACGCCATTCTGTTTTAGTCGAGTGGCCATCGCCATCGAAAGATCCGGGTCGAGCATTCGGAGCAGTTTGTTGACTTGTGCCTCACGCGTCGTTTGTTCAACTTCGTAGAGGGCGGTAAGAAATTCTTTAACCAGATACTTTTTGTCCGTCGATGTTGGGGTGTCCGGTTCGATGCTGACAGTTTCCGTTAAGCCGTAGTCGCGATTGTTTAGTTCAATAACTCGCCCACTGGATTTATCAACGACGATCCGATCAGCCTTTCTGAAGATCAGAAACATATTTACGCAGCCGCTAAGCACAAGGGCAAACAACAAAACGCCGAGGATCTTCAAGAGAGAGGCGATGGTTACGATGTCGTCCGGATCGCGGGTGAGATATGTAAGGGCATCCGTATCCGTGCTCAATGCATCAGGTGATTCGATTTTGGTTTCATTTGCTTTCATAGGATTTATGTCTCGATAGGACTAATGGCAAAATCAGTGCCAAACGTGAAATAGCCAAACTTCTACGGATTCGCTTCTTACAGCATTCTTGATCGGTAGAAAAATTCGCCAAACGGTGCGAAAGTCGTCCACGATTGACTCGAAAATTCGCCTACTACTTGCTTGGCTCTGAGGTTTGGAGTTTGCCGGCAAAGGTCGATCGAGCGCGTTGATTCGAATTTGTTGGAAGTGCCGGGTCGACGATGACGGGGCCGAAATCAAGTTGTGGAAGGCGGTTCAAATTGCTGGAAGACATAACACTTCGTTTACCGGTTCGCGGATCATAGAACACCGAAATAGCTTGACTTTCTTTAACCTCAACTATTTTTGTGGGTTCTTCTTTATTTGCGTTCTGTTCGGGTCTGAATGTATTTGTGGGTACGCTCATCCGTCCTTGCCGCTGAAGCCATCGATAAACCTCCACACCTTGCGTGACATACCCAAGAGTCTCTCTATAGGGCGGGACACCGCCCACCATCCGTCTCCTTGAAGCATTGATAACTCTTCCATTTACCCTTAATTCGCGGCCATGAAGGTAGGCTGAAACAGTTCCTTCGCCAGCGTTATAGGCTGCCAAAACAGACTCAAGTTTTCCATCAAACAAGCGTCCCAGATACTTCACGTACCTGGCTGCCGCGAGTAGTGAGGATGACGGTTCATACGGATTAGCTAATCCAAATCGGGCTGCCGTCGCTGGCATGAACTGCATAAGCCCCTGAGCATTCTTCGGGCTGGTCAGCCAGGGCCGGAAGCGTGTTTCGTTATAGGCGATCGTCCACAGAATTAATGGATCGACACCTTCACTTCTTGCCGCCTTTTCGATGGTCGGCTCAAACAATCTTGCTCTTGAGAGCACGTCCATTCGGGCGAGTGAAGTCCGAGAAATTGTTTGTGTTCCCTGCGAGGCAACTGTCAGAGGAAATACAAAGCCAAGCACTGATAAAAATGTGATCGAGCGGATGTTTCGTTTTTTCATGTCGTCGGCTATCGCAACCGATGTGCCAGCGACATCTTTCGCCAAGCGGCACGACCCTTGCAATGCGAGTGAAATCATTGACGCTTCCGACTTCGGGAACTTCAAGGAAATCTATCTAGTGAGGACGACTATGAAAAAATTACTGACACTGATCAAGGGCTTAGCATCCGCGATGGCTCCGCTTGGTCTGATCTTACTTTTAACAAACCTGAGTTCGGCCCAAGGCCCGATCTTCACCGGCGACGCTAGCAACCTCTCCAACATTATTCGCGAATCGCTCAAACTCATGGCGATCATTCTGTTTTGTCTTGGAGCGGTCGGCGTAGCCTGGTCGATCTACAACAAAATGACCGGAAAGGAATGGGGAAACCAGGCATTCGGTTCGCTTCTTTCGTTTGCCTTCGGAACGATCGTCGCGGTGTTCTGGCAGCTTGCTCAAGGCCGCAGTGTCGGAGTCGATACCAATTTTTAGGAGGCAGCCAAATGAGAAGACGCGCAACGCGGCCCAATGTTTTTCGGGGCCTGAAACGGTTCGGGGTCTATTCGACCGACTGGAAGTTTATATTGATACCCACGGGTATCGCTTATCTCGTTCCGTTCGTTTTAGGTCTGTGGGTCGGCTATGTGCCGCTGGGATTTCCGCTGGGACTGCTCGTGTTTCTGATTCTTCTGGGAGTTTTTAACTACCTGCGACTCAGCAAGCCTTCTTACTGGCTCTCGCAGAAGTTTGACGCCGAGATAGACAGATGGGCGGCCTTTCGACCGCCTCTGCGAGGGGAATTAGAACCAACAGTTTGGAAAGCACCTAACAGGAAATAAACATGGAAACAGCAAACCTATCATTCACACAGATCGCCATTTCATTCTTCGGAGGGCTTCTTTCCTTGGGACTTGGTCTTACCGCAGGCTTGAGAATTTTTCCTGCTCTTAAGTTTCACAGAAGCCGCCCGAAGGACTTACTACAACGGAGCCACGCGAAATCTCAATTAGCGGTCGACCAGGCGGGGCGACTGTTTCCAACCGAAATAGCGGGTCTTGATGCAAATATCATCCGCTACAAGGACGGCAGTTTTGGAAAGGCATATATTTTCGAACCCGCGAATAGCCTTTACATCGACGGGAACGTCACTGAACAACGGATCGAGGAACTGAAAACCATCCTGAAATTCGAGAAACCGAAGAACACGATCATTCAATTTAGGTTCCTGAATTCACTGGATATCGGTGAGGTTCTTCGAGACCATCTTTCATCACGAGATTCAGCGACTTCCGATCCCGTAGCGGGAGTTCTCCAGGCTACCAATCTGTCACTCTACGAGGAATCAATCAGATCAGGCGAAGTCATGCGCCAGACCGCTACTGTTTGGCTTCGCGTTCCGGTTAGAGACCCGAACGATAAGACCGTGTTGTCGTCGCTCCTGCCATCGCTTGTAAAGGATGCAAAGGAATATGGAATCGCAAGACTCCTCCGATCGCCCCTGGTAAGGATAAGAAATCGCGAAAGTGAATTGATGGTGCAGAGAGAGGTGCAAAGTGAAGCCGCGTGCAAACTCAAAGCCTCACGGGTCTTTCAGTCATTCGAAGCTAACTTTCCGCGAAATCTACAGCTTCGAGAGATGAACCGGACCGAGACCTTCGAAGCGCTTTTTACAAGCCATCGCCGTGAGCACGATTCATTCCCAAATCTTACAAACTCAGATTGCGTCGATCTGAGGCGATATCTTTGCAGCACTAATATTGAGAGCACACGCGAGCAGTATGTGCGGCACAGCGGTACGCCTGTGAGTCTCGTCAGTCTGAAAACACTCCCAAATGGCTTTGTGACGGCGGATATAATGCGCTATCTGACCGCGACGAGGGCTTTGGGATTTCCGCACGAGATCGTCGTTGATCTGATGAGATGCGAAAAGCAGGTGGCCAAGAAAGACCTGCAAAAACGCATCGACCGGATCGAAGGCAGTCGCAACACCTGGCTCGGTTTTAGAAATCTCAAGAAAGACGCAGTCGTGATCAAGTCCGACCTTGAGAATCTTCTCGAACAGGTCGAAGGCGACAATGAAGAGATCTGTAATCTTCGCTTGAACGTCATGGTATTCGCCGGCCGGTCGAAAGGAGCAAACGAAGCACGGCGGCAGATTGAGATACTCGACGACCGGTGCGACGCAGTTGTTTCCGCGATCCGAAAGAAGATCGGCGCCGATGCTATACGGGAAGACGCAGTGAGGCAGCGAGCGATATATCCGCGAATGCTTGCTGGTGAGCTTTCCTCGCGGCCAACAGGGCAGGAACTCACGGAGACGGCTGACTCGGTTATATCGTTTGTTCCAACTGAAACGAGTTGGCGAGGAAGCCGCCGGCCGCACAGCATCTTTACAACTCCGAATGGTCAAATGTTCGGCCTCGATCTCTACGACCGCGCTCTTATAAAGTCTCCGACAGTCATCGTCACCGCAGCGTCAGGTGAAGGCAAATCATTCCTGGCTTCGATGCTGATCACGGATATCAGGGCTCATCGCGGAAACGTAAAAGTACGAGTGATGGACTACCGTCATTCGTTCAAGCCCATATGTCGGCTTTTCGGCGGCCGTCATATCGAGTTCAACGAAGGCGATCCGAAACCGATCAATATCTGGAACTATCCGGGTATCGAAAAAGGAATTCGACCCACCAAACGTCAGCTTTCAATGGTGCTCGCGGACATTCTCATTCTTAGCAAAACGGCAAGGACAGATGCGATCACAAGTGCTATTGCCGCAACTGTTATCGATGAGGTTTATAAGATGTCGCTGGCCCGCAACGGAGACGGCAGACCAAAATTCCAGCCAACGCTTGGGCATTTTCTCGATGTTCTTAAGACTTACCACTGGGAGCCTGCCCAACAGGCTCAGGCGAGCGAGCTTTACTTGAAATTAAATGTTCACAGAAAAGACCCGTGGCTAAACTCGCCAACCCATCCGGATTATGACGTGCCATCGATGTTCGACGTTTTCGAGCTCTCCGGGATCAGCGGCCTCGACGAAAAGATACGTGAGAGCGTCGGATTCAGAATAAGCGCCCAGATCATGCAGGAGATAGGCGAGGAAGACGAGCGGAAGCAAAAGACACCGATCCTATTTCTCTGCGACGAAATGCGCGAGATCAACAAACACTTTCCGGCGATTCAGGAGCTCATTGCCGAGGCATCTGTGACCGGCCGTAAAGAAGGTCTTGTTACCGTCCTTTTCTCACAAGCTTACGAGCATTTTACCGGAACGTCAGAGCGTCCGAATGAGATCGGAATAGACCTGGTAAAAAACTCAGGCGTAAAGATGATCGGCAAACAGATCGGCGGCTTCGACCGCCTGGCCGCTGACTGCGAACTGGCACCTGAGACAGTTGCAGCGATCCGTGCGATCAGAAACCAATACGGAAGATACACTCAGTGGGTTTTCGTCATCGGCAGCGGAGCGGACAAGATCGTCCAGATGGCCGAGATCCGTCTTTCGCCGGCGATGCTTTGGGCTAACACCAACGACACGAACGAAGCGAATGCACGAAGACTTATCGAGAATATTCGGCCCGACCTGCCGCCTGAGATCGTCGTGTCCTGGCTGGCCTCAAAGTATCCTAGCGGATTGACCGCAGTCGGACTCACGGAAATATCTTCTTTTGACCTGAATGAATTGAACGGTTTGGAGGTAGCAGCATGATCGGAAGTAACGAAACATTAAGACAGATCATTCTGGGAGCAGTTCTTTCTTCGATCTTCATCGGGATCGATGTTCGCCCCGCCCGGGCACAGTGGACGGTATTCGATCCGTCGCAATACGTTCTCCAGGTTGAGAAAAGGGTCGAAGAGGCGGCCCGGTGGCTTGAGACCATCAACCACTATATCGATACCTATGAACAAGCCGTCAAGCAGTACGAAAGGATGGTTGAAAGCGTAACCAATCTGAGGGGGATTCTCGGAAAGGTTGAAGAGCAAGTCATGCGGCACAAGCAGCTGATAACTACCTACGCAACTATCGGACGGCTTATTCGCGGGACCTTCGAACTGAAGAAGCGAATCGAGGCGACCATTACCAGCCAAATCCATTCGGTCGTGAACATAGCACGACGATTGAAGAACGGCATCTTCGATATGGACGCAAACAAACGGGACCTCGATGACTTTCTTCGGCATTCGATCGGACGAAGCGCCGATGCCCACCTCAAGAATCTCGAACGCCTTGCGAAGCTAGATTCTGAACTCGAACGGATGCTCTTTGACCGTGAAAACATGCTTCTCGATCTCGCCAAACTTTATGAAGAACGCGAGAAGATCGCTGACGAAACGCGAGCGATAGAGGCTAATCCGGCTGCCAATCGGGATGGCGTTCAATCTCTGATAGACCAAATGCTGGCGATCAATCTACGCATATCAACGGTTGAAGGACAGCTGCGCGAGCTTGAAGCGAAGATCCAGGCAAAATTTATTGCATACGGTCTCAAGATCGAGCAGATGACAGAGTTCGGAAAAGAAATTCGTCGAAGCACTGAGATGATGACTGGTATCACACGAGCCTCGGACGAGTTTCTTCGCGAACTAGAACGCTATGAAGTATGGAATGACGACGTCTATGAAAGCCCTCTTCCATAATCGCAAAAAGATCAGATCTGAAAAATAGGACAAACAAAGCCATGAGAAACGCGACTCCATTTCGCCACGCTTTAGCGACAGCTCTATTCATTCTTGCCTGCTTCGTCTCACCATACCTCCTCGCCTCGAAAGCGGCCGGGCAAACCCGGCCGCGCCCTCCTCGTGTCGAGGGCCAGACTCCTGTGGGTACGATGAACGGACAGCCTGTGACAGCGAATGACCTGATAATGACGATCAACTCGGATTCTCCGTTTATGCCGCCGCTCGATGGAAGTCCGGCACCGGCACTTCGCGAATTCGAGAACAGATACCCCGCGAACCCGGTAGCGAGTCCCTCTCCGGGCCCAGTCGTTCCGCCGAAACCTCCTGCACCGAGTTTCAGCGAACAGATCAAGAATCTGATGCGGACTGGACAGGAATGGCTGTTTCAATCCGTTCTTAATACCATCATAAAACCGCTCATGCCGATCCTAATGTTTCTTGCGTGGATCATCGCGAGTTTTGTGTTGATCTTTGCGTTTATTCGCAGGTTCCATGACAACCGAGGCCTTGGCCCCGAGCAACTCGTTGCCTGGGCAATCCGTTCGATCATTTTCATGGTTTTAATCGGCGCGAGCCCGTTTATCATCGACGGTCTGACGATAACGGGCAAGTTCTTTGCTCGACCTATCCGGGCTTACAACCGTTCACTAGTCACAGAACTCGACGACAAGATGAAAAAGTATGTGAAAGCAAACTTCGCCGTCGAAGATCCTAACGCATTACTCGCAGAGCGTCTTCCGAACGGCGAGCCCGGCCTTGTCGGCATAATCATGGATAAGGAATCGACCGTAAAGGATATTACCGGGGAACTGAATATCCTGGGGTGGAATCTCCCCAAAATGTTCACCTTTATGGTGATCGGCCAAAACATAATCAAGTTCGGCGGACTATTTTTGGCGATCGCGGGGCTATTTATTTTGATAGGACTGAAACTCGCCGCGCCTGTGCTCGCCGCTTTTGGATTCGACGAGAAGTTTGCAGCTCAGATGTTCTATCCGTTCTGTTGGGGCGTTGCGACATTTGCGCTCGCATTTCCGATCGTTAAGGAAGTGACTCTATATGTTTGCTATGGCCTCGGCGTTCTTGCGCTTTCTATCTACAACGGCGAGAGTACATTTTCGCTTGATCCCGTAACCGCCAAGATCATAACCAACGGGGCTTATGATCCGGCTTCAAGTGCACTGATCGTCACCGCGTTGTTCTTCGTCTCAAGTCTCTGCTTCATTCTGGTTCCGTGGCTCAGCTATCGAGTTCTTCGCGGTCAGGTCTATGAAGGCGTCTCTCAGATCTCGATGGGCTGGATGCTTTCGAGTATCGGAACCGCGCTTGAGACTTATGGACTAGTAGCGGGGGCAGCCATCAATCGACAAGCCGAAAGCACCCAAATTCAGGGCATCTACAATGCGGAGCAGACGGCCGCCAGAAAATCCCTCGAAGCCGCTAACCAATCAACCGACGCTCGTTTGGTCTCGTCCGTTGCCGGAGTCGAAGGCGGCCTTACCACCAGCTTGGGCCAGATCCGGGCAAATCAAGTGACGCAGACTTTGCTTGCAGAGGCGAGCAAGAACTATGGTCTGAGCAGCAGTGCAGCGGCAACTAAGCGTGAGATCGCCGGAACGCTGGCCGAAGCCCAAGGGACCCGGGAGGCACGAACCATCGATGGCAGGAAAGAAGTGGAACTACGCGGTCAGGGCAACCTTGAGCGATTTGGAATGAAGACGTATGAATTTACTCCCGGTGGCTCCTCGATCGCCGGAACTTCCGTTCCGATACGCACTGGGCAGGAACTCTTCGACTGGTCGAAAAATAAGCATCC
>Ga0154020_10009482_pt1 | contig 11204 bp, 11 predicted proteins | sample Klosneuvirus_201_FD_109709 | JGI IMG/M metagenome (GOLD analysis project Ga0154020, IMG submission 109709) | Active sludge microbial communities from wastewater, Klosterneuburg, Austria - Klosneuvirus_20160825_MG | ecosystem: Engineered > WWTP > Aerobic digester > Activated sludge | place...
CACAAATCCCGTGTCCCGCCGGATCAATCCGGCGCGCCGAATGGCGGCATTCATCGACACCGGTGTGAGGTAGGACTCGGCCGTGCCTTCCGCGAATGCGCCCGCGTTTCCGTGGTCGCTGACCATCCAGACGTCCACCGGGCCGCCCCGCGCTTCGAGCGCAGGGACAATACGCTCGATCATCGCATCAACATCGGCCAGAAATGCGTGCAGGTCGTCCTTGTGTGTGTGCGCCATCGCGTCGGTGCCACTCACGTACGCGTTGTAGCGCGAGCCGGTAAAGCCGTCGAGAATGGCCCGTTCCGTCTCTTCCAGTTCCCGGACAAACAACCGCTTGCCGGGGAAGTACATCAACGGTTCGATAAGCGGATCGAAATACGTATCGAACGCGCGCATGTAGTTGTACGGGCTTGCCTGGCGCGCGATCACCTGCCGTGGATCATCGAAGACGCGCATGGCGTCGAGATCGAACCAGCGCGCCTCGACGGTGGAGAGTTTGCCGCGTTCGCCAAAGGCACGTTCAGTGCCGATGATCTCCGTCCACGACGGATGGCTCATGGACGGATACGGCGCAATCATCCGCCCCGCATGCGTGAATCGCTTGAAGAGCCCCCTGGATTGTGCCAACTGGAATGCTTCCCAGCTCACGCCGTCCACGGCGAGAAACAGCTGACGATGCGACGGTGGTTGGCGACCGGGAGCGCGTCGCGTCGGCAGTGCACTCGCGACGAGCAGCGCCACGCCGAGCGCCGACACGAGTATCGACCAGAGAGGCCAACGATTGGCACGCAGGTGGGGCAGACGCAGATCCTGTGTTGATGCCGTGTTGATGCCGTGTCCGGGCAGCGATCCGCCCTGGTCGGACGGGCGCCTCAGACGGCGAGGTGGACCGTGGGATTATAGGGGGCAACACCCGATACGGCACCTCCGTCGATCGACGCATCCACCCATGCGCGCCACCGTCTCCTCCTCCGTCCTCGTCGCGTTCAGGCAGCCTCCTCATGCGGTGCACTGTCGGGTGCCCCATCGGCCTGCGCGCGAAAACTGTCGGTGCGGTCGCCTGGATGCGTCGACGTACTGCGCATCATGGCCAACCGACCGGTGCGCATCAATTCCGCGATGCCGCCCGGGTGCATCGATGCGATGAACGCGTCGACGCGTTCCGGTGCGTCGGTAAGTTCGAGGATGATCTCCCCGTGGGTCCTCTCGAGAATGCGCGCCCCAACCGCAACGGCCTGATTCGCGATGCCCACCATGCGTTCCGCCGGCACCACCAGTTTCATCAGCGCCGTTTCACGCGGTAGCGCGCCGGTGTGTGTGTGGTTCGGCACCGAGATGATGTCGTTCAGCCGATCGAGGTGTCGCGCAAAGAGCGTGTGCGGTCCGGATGGATTGGTCATGAGACGTGGCAGAAAAGGAAAGGCCCACTCCGTCAGGAGAGGGCCTTCAGCTCTTCGCCAAGGTCGCCGCTCCCGGTGAGTTCGGGAGGGGCGGCGGTTCGCGTCAGATCATCGCGACGGTGCGGCCCAACTCCCGGTCGAACACGACAAGCATCGCCGTAACAAGTAGCGTTACGACGACGGGAATAAGGCTGATAAGTCGCGAGGACGGCACGAACGACGACGACATCAGTTCAGCGGCGCGGGACAAGGGTTTGGCGAGCGTCTTTTCAAGCATCGGCATAGACATGCGTTTCCGCAAGTCCCCCGGGATGCACGACGGCGCCGTAACGCGCGGAGCCTACGGTCTGTGCGTACCGCCAGATGGCACCCGACTGATAGTTGTGCGCGCGAGGCGACCATGCAGCGCGCCGCTGTGCAAGCTCCTCGTCGCTGAGATGGACCGCAATCGATTCCGTATCGGCGTCGATCTCGATCATGTCGCCATCACGCAGCAGTGCGATCGGTCCGCCAACGGCCGCTTCGGGGCTCAAGTGTCCGACACACAATCCACGTGTGGCACCGGAGAATCGGCCATCGGTGATGAGTGCGAGCGATTCACCCATGCCTTGACCGTAGATGGCAGACGTGGTGGACAACATCTCTCGCATGCCCGGGCCACCCGCCGGTCCTTCGTACCGAATCACGATCACATCACCGGCCGCATACGCGCGATCCATCACGGCTTGAAACGCCGCCTCTTCGGAGTCGAATACGCGTGCCGGTCCGACGAACTTGCGATGCGCGAGGCCGGCCACTTTTACGACGGCACCATCCGGCGCGAGATTGCCGCGCAGTCCAACCAGTCCGCCCGTGGGCGAGATGGCTTCTGCCACGGGCATCACGACACGCTGATTGCCCGGGAATTCCACGTGCGCGAGATCCTCGGCGAGCGTCTTGCCGGTGACCGTCAGACAGTCGCCATGCAGGAAGCCGCCATCGAGCAGTACTTTGAGAATGATCGACACACCGCCGATGTCGTGCACATCCTTGGCGAGATACTTGCCGCCGGGTTTGAGATCGGCGATGAGCGGTGTGCGCTTGAATACTTCGGCCACGTCAAAGAGATCGAAAGCGATGCCGATCTCGTTTGCGAGCGCCGGCAGGTGCAATGCGGCGTTGGTGGAACCGCCGGTCGCCGCGACTACCGCCGCCGCATTCTCCAACGCGTTGCGCGTGACGATCTGACGCGGGCGCGGACCGTCTTTCATCAGGCGCATCACCGCGTGCCCCGCCGCTTCCGCAAACGCATCGCGCGCTTCGAGCGACGCCGGCGGGCTGGCAGAGCCGGGCAGGGCCAGACCGATCGCTTCGGACACGTAGGCCATGCTGTTTGCGGTGTATTGCCCGCCGCAGGATCCCGCTCCCGGGCACGCGACTCGCTCGAGTGCGGTGAGCTCTGCCAACGTGGTCTTGCCGGCGGCGTATGATCCGACCGCCTCGAACACATCGAGCACGGTCACATCGCGCTCGTGAAAGCGTCCGGGCAGAATGCTGCCACCGTACAGAAAGACCGAAGGCACATCCAGTCGGAGCATCGCCATCATCATGCCAGGAAGTGACTTGTCACAGCCGGCAAGGCCTACCAATCCGTCGTAGCAATGACCGCGCACGGTCAGCTCGATGGAATCCGCGATGATCTCCCGACTGACGAGCGAGGCCTTCATACCGGCATGGCCCATCGCGATACCGTCAGTGACCGTGATCGTGGTGAACTCGCGCGGCGTCCCACCCGCGGCGATCACCCCACGCTTCGCCACCTCGGCCTGACGCTTGAGCGCGATATTGCACGGCGCGGCTTCATTCCAGCTGGAGACGACGCCGATGAGAGGCTGCTGGATCTGCGCCTCGGTCAGCCCCATCGCGTAGTAGAAGCTGCGATGGGGCGCGCGTTCGGGACCGACGGTGGCGTGGCGGCTCGGGAGATGAGACTTGTCCATTCCCGACTATACCGCGCGCGGCGGCGGATGGGGAGGGCGGGCTACTGCAACGGCGCTATCGGTTATTGGCTATCGGCGATCGGCTACTGCAAGGGCGGGGCTAATTCTTGGGTTTCATCGTGACCACGATGACGCCGTTGGCGGCGCGGGGATCGGTGTAGCGCGTGGTGGCGGCAGATCCCTTCACCACTTCGATGGACTTGATCATGTCGGGGTTGAGCGATTGCAGGTCTGTCGAATTGGCGATCACCCCATCAACGACCAGCAGTCCGTCGAACTTGCGCTTGGGCGAATCGGAGCGGAGGAGGATCTTGGGTTCCTTTGCAGCACCGAGTTCAAGTTCACCACGCGTACGGACCAAGACGCCTTCCACTTTCTGCCCACCCTCGACGGCGCGTCGCCGCGCAAGTTCCGACGAGTCGAGCGGATAGCCGGTCACCGTGATCGCCTTGTCCGAGATCGGCTTCTCGACGACCTCACCCGACGACTTGCGCAATTCCGCGGCTTGCCGTGTGGTGATGCGAATCTCCGACATGCCAAGCTTGCTGCCTGCGACTTCCACGGCGGCGATCCGCGTGGCGTTCAGCGACTTGGCTTCTTCTTCTGTCACGGCCTTGCCATCAACCACGTACTTCTTGCCGTCCAGCGTCGTCACGAACGCCCGCTCGGCGGCTGCGACGTCCATTTCTTCCACTTCGGCCGACGTCGGCAACTTCGACTCGCATGCGGTCACGAGTGCGACCGTGGCGATCATTCCGCCAATGAAACGACGGGAACCAGCGAAACGCGATGGACGTGATGTCATGGCGACCAACCTCCGTTCGAGATACGAACCGTTGCAGGAGAATGCCGGCATGGCCGACGGGAGTGAAGAACGCAGAGCAGAGAGATCGATGAGCAGCGAGCCGTACGCATCCGCAGGCACCCCACGGCGCAGGACGCGCTGATCACAATCGAGTTCGACGGCCAGTCGCAGCCGCCCCAGCGCAAACCAGAGGGCAGGGTTCCACGGCATGAGCGCCGTCGCGCCGCATGCCATCACCAACAACCATGGGTCGTGTGCGCGCACGTGCTCCGTTTCGTGCGTCACCACCAACTGTTGCTCGGCCGGTGGGCATTGCAGCAGCCACTGCGGCAGAATGATTTCAGACGGGGCGAGCCCGACGACGGCGGGGCCAGCGGCTGGCGCAATACGCGCCGTCGTGCCCGCGATCCGTTCGCGTGGCCAGCTTTGCATCGTCCGACGGATGCGCCAATAGCTCGCGGCGAAAATGCCCAGGGTACCGAGTGATGCCAGCAGCCAGGTGAGTCCGAGCAGGCGATGCGCACCAACGGGCAGTTGCGTCAGCACTTCTTGTCCGGCCTGTTGCACGCGGACAATCGGCAGCGTTACCGCGTTGCGCATGCTCGAGATCCAATACAACGGGCCAGTTGGTGTCTTCCGCACAAAGACCGCGCTGGTCGATTCCGTGAGCGGAAGGCCGCGTATCACACGTGGTGCACTGACCAGTCGACGGGCGGGCGCCGCTGCCGACAACACCACGATGGCGAGTATGGCGCCACACCAGATCCAGCGCACCGATCGATTGCCGGCCCGTTGCGCGTCGTGCGCGGCGAGCGCGGCGAGGATCACGATGCCGCCGATGAGCAAGGAGAAGATCATCCACCCGGTGATGGCGGACGGCTCGAGTCCGATGGCGCTCATGGCGTTCCACCGTCGTCCGCCGCGCGTAGGCGCGCCGCCAGCAGTTTGCGCATCCGCTCGAGTTCGTCGCGACTGAGACCTTCGTCATTCACCAATTGCGCAAACAGGCGCTCCGACGATCCCTGAAAGATCGCGTCGCGAATGCGCGCAATCGCGCTGCCTCCCGCTGCCTCCGCCTCGACGGCCGCGAAATAGCGATAGGCACGCCCTTCGGCCTCATGCCGGACGTACCCCTTGTCCTCGAGCGTCTGCAGCGCCGACAACACCGAGGTGTACGCCAACGGCTCGTCCAGCGCGTCCTTGACTTGCGTGACGGTCGCCGATCCAAGGCGCCAGAGGACGCTCATGACGGCAAGTTCGCGCGGCGGGAAGTGGATATGATCGGTCATGGTCTCTTGAGCTACTGGGTTTCCAGTAGTATGAGGCGCGGGTCCGATCTTGTCAACTGGTTTTTCCGTAGTAGCGTTCGGCGCGGTTCACCCTGCCAACTGGTAGCGGCCAGCCGATTGCCTGAAACGGCCGGCCAAAAGACGTCGCCGGTGCGAGAAGGCCTGGCCCACCAACTGCCGGCTGTCTTCGCGCGGGTTGGCGGTTGGCGGGCGACATCTCGCGGCTGCCTCAGCGTTGCCTGGCCAACCGTTTCAGGCAATCGGTTGGCGGTTTGGCGATGGCAGTGGGGGGGATTGTCCTTATTGCGCGGCGGCGTCGACGCGCTCGCGCAACCGGAACGTCATGCGCCGAATGATCTGGATTTCTCGAAGTAGCGCGTCGCCATCACCCGCCACAACGTCGAGTCGAACGGCCAGATCCAGATGGCTTTCCGTTTCGCTTGCGGAACCGATGGCAATGTCGAGGTATCGCGAGTACTGCGCCGGCGATTTCTGCGCTGCGCCTTCGGCGATATTGGCCGCAATCGACGCGGACGCTTTCAAGATCTGCCGACGAAGTCCCGGCATGCGGCGCGAGATCGCCGGAGAGAGCGAATCGGCAATGGAAACCGTCAGCGTCTGCGCGCGTTGCCACGCGCGGATCTTGGTGTGATCGGGCATGCCGCACGGTACGAACCACGAAGAAAAACCCCTCACCCTATTCACGCGTCGCCACTCTTCTCAACGAACGAGCAGTGACCCCGCGAACCCCAAACCGCCGACCGATTGCCTGAAACGGCCGGCCAGCAGATCTCGCCGAAGCACGCACAACGCTGCCCACCAACCGCCCACCCTTTCCGATGCGGGCCGGCAACTGCAATCGCCCACCAACCGGCAACGCTGTTCCGCACGGGCCGGAAGTTGTTGGGCGAGATTGGGCGGCTACCTCAGCGCCACCCGGCCAGCTGTTTCAGGCAATCGGTTGGCGGTTGGCCGTGGGCGGTGTTGGAGGGGGGCCTACTGCAGCTGGATGTAAATCGGCGTGGGCCACAACCGCAAAATCGACTCGCGCGACGTGCTCGGATTGTCGTTGCGCGACTTGGTGAACTGCTTCCAGCCGGCAAATTGCACCGGCTCTTTCTTGATATAGCTGTAGAACGAATCGCGTTTGAGCCAGGGCGCGCCGAATCCGTCCATGTGCATTACGATCTGCACCTTGGGGTCAAGCTTGATGTCCGACGCATTGGTGACGCCCTTCCGCGTAAAGCGATGCACCACCAGCACCTTGGGTGGCAGTTTGTATTTCTCGACGAGGTCGCCAAGGAAGCGCGTGGCGTAGTTCACATCCGCCGCATCATAGCTGCCGATCCGCTTGCCGGGGCGTGAGCCGTCCTTCATCGAAAATTCCGGATCGATCCCCAGGTGCACCTCGGGTCGCTTGAGAAAGCGCTCGAGCGCGGGCAGTTCCTGCTGCAGCGTGGAGAGCCCGACCTGCACATCCACGAACATGATGGCGTTCTTGCGTTTGGCCCAGCCGTACACCTTTTCGATCAGCACACTGTCCATGCGCAGGCGGTACTTGCCGTCTCGTCCCGGGTCCGCTTGCGCCACGACCGCAATGAGATGCAGTGCCGGCTGCACGGGATGCTGTGGATCGAGTCGATTCCACTCGGCCACTTCGCGATCGAGTCGGCGCAACATGTCGTCAGTCTCGAATTCGCCAAGGATGCCCATGCGCTGCGACAACGGATTCCCGTAGAACGCGATGATGCGCTTGGCTGGCAGAATCGATCCGGGAAGTGGCGCCGGCATCTTGGGCGGCCACAGCGAGTCGAGATCACTGCCGTTGTCCCGATAGGCGAGATGTTTGTCGCCGGCAACCGAACCCAGGGCACCCGTGGCCCGTTTGGCTTTCGTACTGCTGTCCTGCGATGTCGCGGTGCTGCGTTTGGCGGTGGGTTTGCGCTTCTTGGCAGGCGCTTTGGCCGACGACTTGCTCTTGGCAGCGCCGGCGGACGTTGTGGTGGCCTGCGCGCCGGACGGTGGCACGGCGAGGCTGGTTGCTGCACTGAATGCGAGCAGTCCGCAGACGACGCGGGTCAGTATGCGTCGGGCTGGCACGACAATGTCTTGCGCGGTTATCTGCGGACGGCGATCGACGGAGGAATTGGCAGGGATGGTCATGCGTGGAAAGATCACCGAGTGTCAGCGCCGCGTGCAGCGGTATCCGTCACAGGCTTGGGTTTGGATTTGATGCGCAGCTCACGGTCGATGCCGAGCCCGAGAGTACCGGTGGCTTCGGCACGGATCACCAGCCACTGCGTGCTGGCCAGCACGTCGAGCAGGCGACCGGTGTGCACCTGCCCGGAGAGCATCACTCCAGGCGCCAGTTGGCGATTGATCGCGTGTTCCACGCGGGCGCGTGTTTCTTCGAGTATGGGTTCGAGCGGCACGCGGGCGCGGGTACGCAAATCCGCGACCATGTCCGCCTTCTTGAGCCACGCGAGACCTCGAACCAACGCGCTCGCGGTGGCGACATCGAAATCGAGATCGGGCACCGCCAACGTGCGCTCGATGGTGTCCAGCTGCGGCGTCCCCACAAAGTACGCGTCACCTTTCACCGCGCCGTCGACGCCAACGGCCAACGCGACGCGTCCGTCACCCAAGGGATAGATCCGCGCGCTGCGAATCACGATCCGTCGACCGAACCGGGAGAATTTCCGCCCCACCACCTGCTTGGCGAGCAACGTGCTGGCGCCCTCGTAGGTCAGCAGGCCCTCCAGCATCAGGTGCGCGCTGTCGCCGACGGTGCGTGTCGCCTGAATGAGCGGCGGTAGCGTCGTGATGATGCGCGCCGGTCTCGGGCCGGAGACCAGCATCGGACGGGCCTGCAATCGGATATCCGCCACGAGCGCCGTGTCTTCCAGTCGAAAGCCGCCGAGTCGCACCGCCTCGGGCGCGAGAACGAGCCAGAGGCTGTCCTGAATGCGAATGCTTTTGTTCAGCAGATTGTACCAACGATCCACGCGCGTGCGCAGATCGAACCTGGCGATGCGCCGGTCCACATCCGGCAGTCGCCGTGACAGGATCGGACGCAGCGCCGAAACCACCTTGTCGGTGACGTCGATCTTGAACATGGTCACGCGACACTGATCGCGGTCGGTGTCCGTTTGCGGCCGAAGCGAGCGCACACGCGAACGCGAGCGAATCTGCCAATCGGGTGAGACGCTGAGATCGGTGCTGATGACCACATGTACACGCGGCCGAGTCCCGTCGGTACCACACGACGCGCTGACCGTGGGCCCGAGCATGGGATCGTACCACCCGCGGCCTTCATACGACACCACGGTGGAGAGCGTCAGTCTGGAGCTGTCAAAGGCAATGCTGAACGGCGTTCGCGTCGCGGCAAACGCGAAGGACTGACGGCGATTGGACGGCACCCCGATCTTCTTCTCGATGTCGCCAAAACGGCGAGGAACCGCGCGTTCGAGCGCCTCGAGCATCGGTTCGAGCGCGTACGAAATGGGCGCGTCGACCACCGACGAATCCATCGGGGGCAGTTCTCCGCGTACGGTTGGTTTGGCATCGGGACGTGCGATAGCCGGCGCTACTGGCGTGAGCTCGTCCGATCCACAGGCGGCCAGCAGCAGTCCGGCGGCCAGCAGCGCGAGCCGGGGCATGGCGCGTGTTCGCGTGGACAATCGCATAGGCAATAGGTTACGGGGCGCGCGGCGAGCCCACCATGGCGACGCGCCACCCACCTTCAACCGTGTCTCATCCATGCACATCGATTTTGCCTCGCGGGTTGCGGTCGTCACCGGTGGCGCCAACGGCATCGGCCTGGCCACCGCGCAGCGCTTTGCGGAAAGCGGCGCGCGCGTCGCCATCTGGGACCGGGTTCGCGCCTCGGGCGAGGCCGCGGTCGACGCGCTTGTGGCCAGCGGGGCAGTCGCGCTCTTTGTCGAAACCGACGTCACCGATCGCGCGAGTGTCGAGGCCGCTACGGCCGCTACCGTCGCACGGTTTGGCGGAATCGACATTCTGATCAACAACGCCGGCATCACCCGCGATGCGCAGCTGGTCAAGGTCAAGGATGGTAGCGTGTCCGGCGGAATGAGCGAGTCAGATTTTGACGCCGTGATTGCCGTCAACCTCAAGGGTGTCTACACCTGTACGCAGGTCGTCGTCCCGCACCTGCTGGCCCGAGGCGGCGGCCGCGTGGTGAACGCCTCGTCGGTCGTGGCGCTCAACGGCAACTTCGGGCAAACCAACTATGTGGCCACGAAGGCCGGTGTCATCGGGATGACGCAGGTGTGGGCTCGTGAATTGGGACGTCGGAACATCACCGTCAACGCCATTGCGCCGGGCTTCATTGCGACGGAGATGACCGCCAAAATGCCGGACGCCGTGTTGGACGGCATGAAAGCGCATACCCCGGCGGGACGACTTGGTACCCCGGCCGATGTGGCCGCCGCCTACTGCTTCCTGGCGTCCGACTATGCCGCCTTCATCAACGGCGCGGTCCTGCAGGTCGACGGTGGCCTCGTGATCGGAACCTGACGTCGCCGGTGTGCGTGCATCCTGCGCTCTCCGTGCGAGCCTCTGCGTTCATCGTGCCCGGGTCGTCGCGCGTTTCGCGGGTTCGACCTTGGGCGCGGCGTATTGCATGCGACCCATGATCACGGCCGCACGCCGACTCGCGATCGACCCCCGCGGTGACCACCGCTTGGGTGACGGCAGCACGGCGGCGAGGCGTGCCGACTCATCGCGCGTCAGCGCGAATGCACTCTTGCCGAAGTGCGTGCGCGCCGCCGCCTCTGCGCCGTACACACCAGGACCCCACTCGGCGATGTTGAGATAGATGTCGAGAATGCGCTCTTTGGAGAGGATCAACTCCAGCCAGAGCGTGATGTACATCTCGAGTCCCTTGCGGACAAACGAGCGCCCGTTCCAGAGGAACAGGTTCTTGGCTACCTGCTGCGTAAGCGTGGAGGCGCCGCGCAGTTTGCCACCCCGTCGCTTGCGTTCGAGGGCGTTGTTGATCTCCACGAAATCGATGCCGTGGTGCAGGTAGAATCGATCGTCCTCAGAGGCCAGCACCGCGCGTCGCAGATTCGGTGACATCGCCGAGCGCCGGATTGAGTCGTGACGTGGCCACACCGGGCGGTCACCCGAGAGCAGCCGACCGATGGTCTGCTGCGCCATGACGGCCGACATCGGAGGATCGACCACCGTCAGCACGAGAATGACCGGCACTGGCGCGAGCAAGACGATGCAGAGCGCCCAGAACAGGCGCCGGACTATACGCCGCCAACCCTTTTTCGCCGCCGCCACTATGGTTCCCGCAGATGCGCGGGGGTATCCGGCGGTTGGCGACGCCAGCGCCGATGTTGCCAGAAGTATTGTGCTGGATACTCGCGAACGTACCGCTCGAGCATCTGCGTGTAGGTGAGCACAATGGTGTCGATATCCGACTCCTTGTCACCGGTCGGGTGCACGGGCACCGGCTCGATCACGACGGCGTATTTGCCGCTGGGTTGCCGCACGATCGCCACGAACAACACGGGGACGGCAAAACGCAGGGCAAACACGGCCGGACCGCGCGGCGTTTTCGCCGGTCGACCAAAAAACGGCACGAACGTGCTGGCCAGGCCCAACGCATCGTGATCACTCACGAACGCGACACAGCGATTGTCGCGCAGCGACCGTGGCGTCCGGCGCACGGCGTCTTTGTCATGAATGACCTCCATGC
>Ga0154020_10009483_pt1 | contig 11203 bp, 8 predicted proteins | sample Klosneuvirus_201_FD_109709 | JGI IMG/M metagenome (GOLD analysis project Ga0154020, IMG submission 109709) | Active sludge microbial communities from wastewater, Klosterneuburg, Austria - Klosneuvirus_20160825_MG | ecosystem: Engineered > WWTP > Aerobic digester > Activated sludge | place...
GATTCAAGGAAAGTATCCATTTCGGCAGGATAACCGGCACAAATGATCGCTATATCCTCATTATCAGATAGTTCTTTTAGTAAAATTTCAATAACTTCCTTTCCAAAATCTTTTGCATCGTCATCTTTTCTTGCCAATGAATATGCTTCATCAATAAATAATATTCCACCTTTGGCCTTTTTTAAAGCTGCCTTGGTTTTTGGGGCTGTTTGACCAATAAACTCTGCAACCAAATCTCCACGATCAACTTCATATACATGACCTTTACTCAGTAAACCCAAACTGTGGTATATTTTACCCAGCTTTCTTGCCACTGTAGTTTTTCCGGTTCCGGGATTACCTCTAAAAATGGCATTTAAATTTATTTTTTCCTTTTCTTTTAAACCTCGGTCCTTGCGCAAACTTATAAAGGAAAGGTAATTGCTGTACTCATGGATTTTATTTTTGATTTCATTCAATCCAATCAAACCCTCCATTTCCTTCATTATTACCTCTACCGTTTCATTGGTTTGATGCACGTTGCCAACTTCTTCCTCGGTGCCTTCCAAATCATCGTCAAAATCAAGACTATCCGTTTCCCCCATATCAAAATCTTCGAACGAAGCCGGAATAAGGAAATCTTCTTTGGTAGCTTCTAGGTAATCATCGCCAATGGAAAATATTTTACTCACAAGTAATTTATCCATGAAAAGGACATCCACAATATAATCGTCCTTTCCCCAAGTACCCACTTTGTCGGAACCCCATCCAACTGTTACAGAGAACTCATTGTCTTGAGGATAAACAAAAAATAGTTTAGTTATTGAACCCTTTAAAAGGTGATTACTGGTTCTAAAATTGAAAGTGAGTTCGCATGTCCAGTAATTTACATCCTTAATCAGATTTTTGCCGTTAAACTCTACCCAAACATAACGTGTATAATTAAAATTAAAGACTGAATAATAGGATCTGTCGTTAATTTTTACGTTAGCGTCCGGACCTTCATATAATTTTAAGCTGTCAATTTTAAAATAGGGTTCCCCTGATTCATTTACTCTTCCGAAGTTTTGAACATAGAATTGTTTTTCAATAACCAAAGTATCATCAATGATTGCTTGCCATTTATATACTCCGGGTTTCCAAAATGTACCTTTATTTTTTGTTCCCCAGCCTTCTCTAATATAAATAGTATTGTCTTCTTGTGAAACAATACGATCGCAATTGAGATTACATAATTCTATATTTTCGTTGTCAAGACAGACAATTCTAAGATTAAGATTCCAATCCTTTTCTTTGAATTTTAAATTGAATAAAGAAAATTCACAATATACATAGGTGCATTCTTCTGCCTCAAATACAGTCCTGTATTTTTTTTTATTGTCTGCAAGCCACTCCGTGGAAGCGTATACTTTTAAGTCGATGACTTGATATAACTCCTTATTTTGGCTCATGTGCTTTTTGTATAATAACGAGGCAAGATTAATGAATATTCTCTATAAAAAAACGGAGCAAAAAAAAAGTTACAAAAAATTAGCTTGAATATTTGTTGAAAGTCCGAATAAAAAACACTTATATTTGCGGCTCTTAAAAAATGAGGTTTTTGAAACTGTAGAAAGGGAAAAAAACAATGATTTTTTAGAAGTGTGGGGGGGATTGAAATAATACAAGGTGAGGTGACTGAGTGGCCGAAAGTAGCAGTTTGCTAAACTGCCGTACGGGAAACTGTACCGAGGGTTCGAATCCCTCCCTCACCGCATCAAAAATATCTGTGTGCGTGCAGAAAAATAATTCGGGGTGTAGCGTAGCCCGGTATCGCGCCTGCTTTGGGAGCAGGAGGTCGTAGGTTCGAATCCTGCCACCCCGACTAATTTTAGTTTGGGACGAATTATTTGAGGGGATAGATTTTTTTGGGTGATGCGTAGCCCGGTATCGCGTCCCGATTTAGATCGGGAAGGTCGTAGGTTCGAATCCTGCCACCCCGACTACCCCCTTCGCTACGGAGGGGGTTTTTTATTGGTCCGGTAGCTCAGTTGGATAGAGCAGCAGATTTCTAATCTGCGGGCCAGGGGTTCGAATCCCTTCCGGATCACAATTTAGTTTTGTAAGCCTTTGGAAATTAATGTTTTCAAGGGCTTTTTTGTTTTATGGTGGTCGGTTTGGTTGTCATTGTTTATTCGGCATCATAGTATTCCCTCAAATAAGGGTTTCACAGTATTGCCTCGTTGTCATGGTGAAATAACCCAAAAGGGGTTTAACACTACAAACAGCTTGAATAATCAGGAATCATGCTAATCATTTAAATCCTTTGAATCATAGTTCAGTCAACAACTGGGAATTAGATGAAGGATGCACTTGGGAGATTGGTTTTTTATGCAAATGTTATTGACTTGCATTTTAGTAATTTTATTTTTTAATTTGAGAAAAATAAACTTATGAATCAGGACCATACTTTTCGTGAACATTTTAATCGCGTTGATCAAATGCTTAGAGATGGCTATGAAATGACTGCTATTGAATCACGTCTTCAACAACAAGGGCTTGATACATCGGCCATTCAAGACATTTTTACAGCATTGAGACGCCATAAAAATTCTAAGCGCACTCAAAATGGCAATAAATTGATTGTAGCAGGCGTTATTCTGCTGGTGATCGGTTTTGGGGTATGTGTTGCCCTTCATTACTTGGATATTCCAATGAAAATGGCTTTGTATGGTATAACACTCACCGGTTTAACCTTGTTATTTGCCGGTTTAATTAAGATTTTTCAGTAGCTTTCGCTTGCGAAGCAAAGTTTATTAAAACGAACTTGATTCACATGCCTTTTTCAATTCCTCGGCATTCAATTTATTCGCTTCCGACCCTTCGTAAAACTTAAGAATATTTCCATTCCATAAATAAGCTATTCCGGGAGTGTTTGTATTGTCTCCCATTAGTTTCCAAAATTTAGGTATTTCAATAATATGATATGGGTAATTAATGCCTGTTTCTTTATAAAAGTCAGGTATTTTTTCGGCCTCTTCATTCATAAATAAAACATAGGCAGGTGGTAAAGCTCCTGATTTGCCGATTTTTACCAACTCTTTTGCCGCATCTCTGCAATGATCACATCCCGGTACAAATAGACAAACGATTTTTTTATCCTTGTCTAAATTCGCTTTTTTAGTCCCAAAAAGAGTATACTCAGCAAATTTTGAACGAACCTTTTTAGGGCCTGGATTTTCAACCACTTTTTTTATTGTGTCTCCAACAATTAAGGTTTTAGCAACTGTATCTGTTTCAGATATTGGCATTACCTCTTCAAGAACTGCGGAGTCCTCGGTAATTTCGGGAACTACTGCAGGAGCCGCATCGGTGCATGGGCAAAACGGAAAAAATGCAAACAAAGCCAATGCCGAAGCTAAATAGATTAAAAGCAAATAGCTAAACTTGTTTTCGCCTCTTTCTTTTTCTTTTACAGTTCTATATAAGTATATCAATAAACCTATGGCTATCAAGTTTTTTATAAATGCCTCCAATGGTGTCATAGGAATTAATTGTCCAAAACATCCGCAATTGCCATTCATTGCACCATGTTTGTACATTTCAATGGAAAGATGAATGTTGAAAACGACAAGGAGTAAAATGGTACCCGGAATAACAATACGCTTTAAAAAGTGCGGCTGAAGTATTGCAAAACCTATTGCCAACTCTAATCCTATTATAAATCGTGCTAAATATGGGGCATAACACCATGAGGTTATTCCTAAATCTATCAGTTGTTTTTCAAAAGCCCAAATAGGGAACATTTTGGCCACTGCCGATACTACAAATAAAATAAAGATGATAATCCTTACGGTCCAGGGTAAATACTGTTTTATTTTGTCCATGCTTATTTTGCTCGATTTTTTTTAATTTATTGATTTTCTCTATCCTTTTAAAAGAATGAATTTAACACATGCAAAAATAGAACTTATCTTAATGACGGAACTCCATTTTTTTATCACAGTTTACTAAATGCTTTGTTAATTTCGATTCGATAGACATAAGTTCTTTTAATAAAAAAAGGTCTCCAATTAATGGAAACCTTTTATTTATAGATTTTAAAATAAGGTGCTTATTCTTCTCCGCCCAATTTATAGGCAACACCAAAGGTTACGAAATAGGGAGGTCCAAAGTTTAATTCAACATTTGCACCTAAATTTTCGGTGAAATAAAACTTAGCTCCAAAAGCCACTAATCCCACCGAATTACGACTCAAGTCATCAAGATCTGTAAAGTTCGGATCCTTTGATTCATTGGTAGTTTTCCACATAACTCTTCCAAGTCTTAAGCCGGAATAAAGGTCAACTTTTTCATTATCAACTAAGTAATGAAATTTTGGCACAAGTGAAATGTGAGATCTTCTGGCAGTAAAATCAAAATCTTCTGTAATAACTGTGTTATTAGCATCAACAAAATCATGTTCAGTTACTGTTCCTTTAATACCTTGTGTAGCAAACTGAACTCCCAGGCTAAAGCGTTTATGTAAACCATAGTCAGCACCAATTACAATAGCCGGGCCTCCTGTAGCGGTTGCACTTTGGTTTGAGAGATCGTCGATAAGTAAGGCAGTAATAAAAGTTTTTGCAGCACCAAATCCGGCATTTACTCCAAATACCATTTGACCCTTTTCATTTTGGGCTTGTGCTGATCCTGCAAATAATGCAAATCCTGCAATCAATAACAAATCTGTTTTTTCATATTTATTTGTTTAAGTTATTTAAAAGTGTGATTATCAAAAATTTAATTAAAATCGGAGTAAGTATTTATTTATTCAGACAAATATTGAATAAATCCTTCTAATTAAAAAGTTTTTTCATTGAAAAATGATATCTGATTATATTTAACGAACACTTGCACTATAAAATTTTTCGGAAAGTAAGATTTATTCGTTTCGCAATTGTAAGACTTGTTTTAGGTATTGAATGTTCATATCGATGTTGAGTTTCACCTTTCATCAGTAAAAAGCTTCCTGATTCTAACTCTATATTACGAACCGGTTTTTTAGCAATGTATGGACGCAATTTAAAAACACGTGTTACGCCAAAACTTACAGAACCTATTGCAGGATTTATACCAAGCTCGGGTTCGTTGTCTCTGTGCCAACCCATACTGTCATCGCCATTTCGATACAAATTTAGAAGTACCGAATTGAATTCTAGTCCGGTTAAAGCTTCTATTCTTTCCTTTATTTCAAGTAATTCCGGAAACCAAGGTTTGGGATGGAGTACAATTTTTGAATAGGAATAATTTTTACCTACATCTGCATACAAGGCGCTTAATCGTGGAACTTTTAGTAGCCTTCCATAAATTTTAATCTCATCTTGTTGCCACTCGGTTTTGGCAAGCAAACTTTCGAAAAAATTTTGAGATTCTTGATCTGAAAATAAATTACGCCATAAGTATGCTTCGCATCCATCGTCTAGCAGATTTCGTGTGTAACTTGGTTCTAAATTTTTAAATTTATCCATGTTGCATATAAAATTTGTTATTCAAATTTAATCTAAATTTTTGTTTGAAAGTATACCAAGCCATTAGGATTGTCTAATACTGATTTTTTACAGATTTGTGATAAATCTTTAAACCGGATTCTAATTAAACTTAATTTTTAAGAGAAACAGAACTTTTAAATCGGTTTTAGTGAATAAATTGAATTCAAGCCAATTTGAATATCTAATGTATGTTTGCAATCTATTAAATAAAATCGATGTATGGCCTCTCCAAAGTTAAATGATATTAAAAAAGAATTGAATTTTCTTTCAGAGGAACAGATGAAAGCTTTAATACTACGATTAAGTAAGTATAAAAAGGAAAACAAAGAGTTATTATCCTATCTCATTTTCGATTCTCATGATGAACATTCTTTTGTTTTAAAAGTAAAGCGGGAAATAGATGATCAGTTTGATTCTTTATCAGCCGGTAATCTTTACCTGGTTAAAAAAGCCTTACGAAAAATTTTAAGAATTGTAAGCAAATACATTCGTTTTTCGGGAATTAAGCAAACTGAAACTGAATTACTTATATATTTTGCTCAAAAAATGAAGATGGCCGGATATACCAATACAAAAAATGTGATGCTTAATAATTTGTTCTATCAGCATTGTCTGAAAATTGAAAAGTCAATAATAAATCTGCATGAAGATTTACAATACGATTATAAAAAAGACTTAGAATCTCTTAAAAGCTAGACAAAATAGGTTCCTGGATTAACAGTGAACTTTATTTATCAAATTACTTTTTTACCTCAAAAAGCGCTTCTTTACTTACAACTTTTACCTTTCTACCGCTGTCTAGTGTGGTTGATAAAATATCATAAGGACCGGAAATTACTTTTTCGTTGAGCTTAATACCGGTTTTGATTTCAATAAAGCTATTGTCTTGAATGCCTGTCGTTACAATTCGTTTATTTGCAACACCGTTTACAACAACAAAAACTATTTCATCTTTTATTTCATCCGTAGATGTACTGTTTTTTTTATCCGAAATTCGTGTAGTTACACATTCAATTGGTAAGGTGAGTAAATTATTACCTCTGTTGGTTTGAATATCAACATTTGCTGATAGTCCTGGTAAAAAAGGAGTTGTATTGTTTACCATCAAGTCGGCGTAAGTGGATTTAACCAATCGAATTTTTACTTCAAATGTTGTTACTTGATCTGTACTCATGGAGGCTACCGATTTATTAGATGCTTTGGCAATTTGAGTTACAATACCACTAAATTTTCTTTCGCCATATGCATCTACTTCTATTAATGCTGAATCTCCTTTTTTAATTTTCAAAATATCATTCTCATTAACATCTACTCTTACTTCTACATTACTGAAGTTGGAGATTCGCATTATTTCAGTTCCTTGCATTTGCGCCGTTCCAACCACACGCTCTCCTCTTTTATTATTTATTTTGGAAACAATGCCATCTGTGGGAGCATAAATTATAGTTCGTGCTAGGTTTTGTTTAGCTTCACGTAAATTGGCCTGCGCGTTATCAATGGAATAATCGGATGAAGCAATTTTTTCTTTAGCCGACTGAACATCTGCCAAAGCTAATTGATATGCAGATTCTGACTTTTCGTATTCCGATTGACTTATTACTTTTTTACCAAATAAATCTTTAGCCCTATTAAAATTATTTTGGGCCTCCTTTAATCTGGACTGTGCTTGACTTAGAAAAACCTGATCCATTTTTTTTCCTGACATAGCCGAACTTACACCGGCATTAGCTCTGTCAACGGAAGAAATGTAAAGATCGGGCTTTATTTTAAGTAATATCTGCCCTTCCTTCACGGTATCTCCTTCCTGAACAAAAATATCTGTTATTTCACCGGATACATCAGGACTTATTGCCAGTTCAATTTCCGGCTGCACTTTACCGGTTGCTGTAACCGTTTGGATAATATCTCTTTGAGCTGATTCGGCTACAGATACCTTTAGCTCATTTCTGCCTTTTCCTTTAAAAATGATTAAAACAACAACAACCAAAAGGATGAGCCCTGAAATAATTAAAATTCTTTTTTTCATTTATTTATTTGTTATACAAACAAGTATTGTATTATTATCTATTTAATAATGATTGGTTTACCTCTGTAAAAGTCGAGCAATACTTTGCGAAAAACCAAATCAAACTTACCTTGAATTAAATTGGCTTCCGAAACTTCGTAGCCTGTTCGCGAAATAATCATATCCGCAGATGAAAGTGCTCCTGATTCAAACCTTAGTACATTGAAATCATAATTTTTCTTTTGAGAAAGTACAGCTTCATTAAGTGCAACGTATTTAGCTTGTGCCGCTTTGTAGTTAGCCACTGCATTTGCAACAGAGGTATACAATGTGTTTTCGGCTTGCTGCATATTTAGTTTCTGCTGTTCAGTTGTAATGTTGGCTTGTTTTACATTAAGTCTTACTCTTCCTCTGCTGTAAATAGGAACGTTAAGATTTAAACTTATACTTTGCCCCAAATTTCCATCTATTTGGGTTGAAAATGGTATCGTTTTATACGTGTTGACACCGGTTGGTATCACAAAATTATCAGAGTAAAGTGTATTTATATTACCACTTAAACTCAAACTTGGATAATATCCTGATTTAGTAACATTTTTTTGCATAACGGCTGCCTTGTGACGTAAAATAGCAACCTCAATTTCGGGCATAATTTTAGTGGCTTTATCATAGATATTTTTGGTGCCTTCGGTAATAATCTCTGATGGAATGGCAACTTCCGGACTTTCTATCTTAAAATTTTCATCAAAAGGAACTTGCAATAAATTAGCCAATCCTAATAAAGAAAGGTTATAATTATTTTCAGCATTTACAAGATCAAGTTTATCAGAGGAGAGCTTAGCTTCCAATTCAAAAACAGAACTTTGGTTTGTATTTCCGGCATTAAAGAGGATTTTAGAAGTCTCTAATTGTTTATCTGTAGAAATAATTCGCGACTTTACTACATTAATAGCCTCCTGATTAAACAGTATTTGTAAAAATTGGGTGGCAATTTGAAGTGAAATATTATTGGCAATTACCTCCAGGTCTTTTTTACTTGCTTCTTCATTAATACTACTTAATTTTATTGTGTTAGCAATTGAAAATCCATTAAAAAGAACCAATTGGGCACTTACCCCAAATTGACTGCTTTGAACTTTTTGTATCGTATAGGTATTGTCTGTTGGATTTATATTTCTTCCGAAATTTAATGCGTTACCGGCAAAAGCAGATGCACTGGGCAATACAGATTCTTTACTTTGCAACAAGGTATATTCACTGCTTTTAACAGCCAGTTTTCCTTGCTTTACTGTTAAATTGTTTTCAAGTGCATAATCAATACATTTTTGCAGAGTCCAAACTGTTTGGGCGTTTGCAGAATTTATGCCTACTGTAATGAGAACACAAAAAAAGATTAGATTAGTTAATATTTTCATGGTAAAAATAATTTAGGAGCTTAGTTAAATATGCTTATTTGTTAACTTGTTTTTTGATTACAAGCAGTAAATAAAACTAAACTTGCCATTTTTTATTTCAATGATACGTTGATTATTCAAAATAGATATAATTTTAAAGTATAATTTATTAAATCACTTAATATCCTATTGATAATCTGTGTGTTATTGTTATTTCATGTGTTTTTTCAGGAATTTCTCCATGGCCTTGTAAAATTCAAACTGGTTTTCTTCATTGTTAAAACCATGTCCTTCATTTTCTTTAACCATATATTCTACTTCAACTCCACGTTTTTTAAGAGCTTCAACTATTTGATTGCTTTCATTAATGTTTACTCTAGGATCTTTGGCTCCCTGAGCAACAAATAAAGGAGTCTTGATTTTATCTACATGAAATACAGGTGATGCCGCTTTAAGCATTTCTAACTCAGTTTCAGGATTTCCAACCATTTCGTACATCATTTCTAAATATGGTTTCCAATAAGGAGGAATTGTTTGCATAAACGAAAGTAAATTAGAAACTCCTACATAGTCGATGGCACAATTATAAAGATCCGGTGTAAATGTAATTCCTGCTAAAGTTGCATAACCGCCATAGCTTGCTCCATATATAGCTACTCTTTTTGAATCAGCCACACCTTCTTTTATTAGCCAGTTAACACCATCTGTAATATCATTTTGCATATTTTGCCCCCATTGCTTAAAAGATGCCTCCATAAACTGACGACCGTAACCTGTTGAACCTCTAAAATTTAACTGAAGCACTGCATAACCTCTGTTGGCAAGAAATTGCACTTCCGGATTAAAACCCCAATTGTCTCTAGCCCAAGGTCCACCATGAGGATTTACAACTACCGGGAGGTTTTTTGGATCTTTCCCTTTAGGTAAAGTTAAATAACCGTGTATCAAAAATCCATCACGACTTCTAAAAGAAATAGCCTTCATTTCAGACAGTTTGCTTTCTTTTAACCATGGTCCAACTTCGCCAATGGGTGTTAAGGTATTTGTAGAAAATGTATAAATATAATAAGCACCTAAACTTCGGTCGCTGTATGTTCTAACAATAAAAGTGTTTTCATCTTTGGTTGATGAACTTAACGAAATTTCGTAACCCGGTAATTTGGCTTCCAAATTTTTAAAGAGCTGTTCTGTTTGACCATCCAAAAATTTTCTGTACTTTTTCCAGGTTGTAAATGATACAGCTGTCAAAACCTTCCTCTTTTTTGAATAAAATAAACCTCCTGCATCCACCTCCGGATGCTCAAATATATTGTCAAGCTCTTTACCGGTTTCAGGATTTATTTTAACAATTGCTGCTTTATCTCTACCAATATTGGATGTTACAAATAAGTTTTTATTGTCAAAATCAAAAAATAGTGGACTTAATGATTCTTTAAAGTCTGTGGTAAGTATTACCTTAAATTGTTCTTGTTCGGTATTTCTATAAAGCAAGCTTGAATTAGTTCCGTCGGTTGTAACAGCAACCCTTAGTTTACCATCATGATCTGTAACCCATCCTGTAATGTTTCCCGGATTTTGAGCAATCTTATTAAGCTCACCGGTGTTTATATTTAGTCTATAAACGTCAAAGACCTCTTTATTTTCTTTGTTAAGTTGGATAAGCATTTCGTTGTCATTTTCCTCCAAATCATCCACAATATCTGATTTCACACCATCAAAAGGAGTAAGGTCACGTAAGTTGCTTCCATCTGCATTTACTGCGTATAAGTGAAAATTCTCATCACCGGCATTGTCTTTTAAAAAGACTATTCGTGATCCGGATTTCCAAAAATATCCTCCTAAATCTCTGTCGGTAACACTTGTAATTCGTATAGCCTTTTTTCCATCAATCGGCTGAACGAAAATATTCATTCTGCTTTTATATGGCCCCAAGTATGAAATATATTTTCCATCAGGAGATATTTGGTATCCGCTTTTCTTAGGGTTTTTAAAAAAATCCTTTAATGGGATTTTTTTCTGTGCATCTACTTGTAAACTAATCATAAATAAAGTCAGGGTTAAAGCTATGAGGTGTCTGGAAAAGTTCTTCATGCTGCAAATTAAGAGGCATTTTTTTACACCAAACTTATATTGGGGATAAAACAGGTCAATTTTTAGATAAAAAAGTAAAAAGTAATTACAAGATAATAATTCCCTTTATAAAGTGCCTAAATGGTTTTACCTCCCAATAAAAAAGGAACTAAAAAAAATAAGAAATGGTTTGTAATTAGTGACTGTATGTGTCGGTAAGTTCGTAAGTTTCTACACCCACTTTA
>Ga0154020_10009484_pt1 | contig 11201 bp, 10 predicted proteins | sample Klosneuvirus_201_FD_109709 | JGI IMG/M metagenome (GOLD analysis project Ga0154020, IMG submission 109709) | Active sludge microbial communities from wastewater, Klosterneuburg, Austria - Klosneuvirus_20160825_MG | ecosystem: Engineered > WWTP > Aerobic digester > Activated sludge | place...
CTGGTGAACATCGTAACCAATGCCTACGTGAACCATGTCGTCAGTGTAGGAACGGGTTGGACTCTGACCAAGGAATAATTCCAACCAAAACGGCATGTCGTGCCGTCGGTCGGGAGCGGGCTTACGGAAAAGCGGGAAGGCGGGCGATCCACAGCGACGGCAATTGCGCGCCTCCACCATCGCGTCCTGGTTCACCCCCTAATCAATGGCAGCGTAAAAAAGAACGTCGTGCCCACGCCCACTTCACTGGTGGCCCACACCTCTCCACCGTGGTTGTGAACGATGTGTTTCACGATGGAAAGCCCGAGACCTGTGCCGCCGGCGTCGCGCGAGCGCGCCTTGTCCACTCGATAAAACCGCTCGAAGACGCGCCCGACAGATTCGGACGGAATTCCCGCCCCGTCGTCGCGCACGAACACTTCCAGTTTATCACTGCCGTTCATTCGCGCGCCGACAGTCACGTTGCCGCCGTGCCGGCCGTATTTGATCGCGTTGTCCACCAGGTTGCCCAACACCTGTTGCAAACGCGGCTCGTCGGCACTGGCGGAGAGGTTCGCTGTCTCCTGGCGCAGGATGATCTGTTTCATGGCCGCGCGCCCGGCGAAGTCTCCAAACACTTTGTCCACCACGGAACTGAGCACAAGCGTCTGGCAGTCCAGCGCAACGCGACCCGATTCGAGTTGCGAAATGGCGAGCAGGTCCTCGATCAGCAGCTGCAGCCGGCCGGAGTTCCGCTCAATGGTTTGGAGGAAACGCGTTGCGACCTCGGGATCGTTTTTCGCGCCGTCGAGCAGCGTCTCGGTGTATCCCTTGATCAGCGAGAGCGGGGTGCGCAGCTCGTGACTGACATTGGCGACGAATTCCTCGCGCGTTCGTTCCAGCCTCTTGATGCGCGTCAGGTCGTGAAAGACCAGAATCGTTCCAAGCCGGCGCAGTTCCGTGCTGGTGATGGCCGAAGCGTTGACCTGCAACCAGCGGCCACCGGGCAGTTCGAGTTCATGGTCCACCACCCGCCCCTCTGCACCGGATCGTGCGACAATTTCCGCCAGTTCATGCGCGCGCACCGCTTCGAGCAGCGTCCTGCCGCGTAATATTCCCGTTGTGGCGAACATCTCTGCGAAGGCGTGGTTCGCGAACTGCACCCGTCCTGATTCATCCAGCACGAGCACGCCCTCGATCATGCTGTCGAACAGCGCGTCCTGTCGCGCAAGTGCCGCAGCAGCGGCGGCCTGTTCACGTGATGAATGCCGGGTCAGCTCCGAGCGCCACGTTTCACGCTCACGCCGCAGCTTTGCGCGCCACCAGAAGTGGAGAATCGCGCCACCGGTCAAAAGAAGAAAGGTCAGTGCTTGCCACATGGGGGAAACTGCCGAAACGGCCGACCTCGAACCCTGAGTGGTGAACATTGAACTTTGTTCGCCCCGTCTCCCGACCGGAGTTCAAAGCTCAAGGTCAGATGTGCCGGCTCATTCACTCGACAAACCGATACCCGACACCGCGCACCGTTTCCAGATGTTTTGCACCCGGACCAAGCTTTTCACGCAAACGGCGCATGTGCGTGTCCACCGTGCGTGTATCAATCGTTGCGTCGTATTCCCAAACGTCACGCAGCAGCGCGTCGCGGGACTGCACCCGGCCCGCGCGCTGGGCCAGCACGGTGACGAGTTTGAATTCCGTCACCGTCAAGTCAATTGGCTTTCCTTTCCACGCGACCAGATGCCTTGGTAGATCAATTCCCAGGTCGCCAAAATGCATCGATTCGCGCTTGTCGCCTGAGGTCGTTCCGCGGCGCAGGATTGTTTTTACCCGGAGCACCAGTTCGCGCGGGCTGAACGGTTTGGTGACATAATCATCCGCGCCAAGCTCCAGCCCGAGCACACGGTCAATCTCTGCCGCCCTGGCCGTGAGCAGGATGATTGGCACAGTGGCGGTGGCGGGGTCGCGCCGCAGCAGTTTGCAGACTTCCAGGCCGTCGACCTCGGGCAGCATTACATCCAGCAAGACGAGTGCGGGCGGATGAGATTTCGCCTTCCTCAATGCCTCGGCGCCGTTTGCGGCCCTAAATGTTTCGAAGCCGGCCTGCCGCAGGTTGAATTCGACGAGTTCCACTGCCTCGGGCTCGTCGTCCACAATGAGAATCTTCTGTTTCAACACGGCACACATAACAGGCGAAGGCGCGCAATTCAATTCTTTACAGGTAACGGATCGGTGACGGAAATGTGACAAACAGGCGACCACCGCCGGCAGGTGTGAGGCGCGGTTCACGACGTTGCCTGGCCGGCTTTATTCGGGTGGCGGATGTCCTGCGCCTCGCAAAGATAAACCACCTCCTCCGCGATGTTCGTGGCGTGGTCGGCAATGCGCTCGAGGCTCTTGGTGGCGATCAGCAGATGAAGGCAACGCTGGATATTGTCCGGGCTCTGTTTCATGTGCTCGATGAGCTGTGCCTGAATCTGTTTGTGCAGTGCATTGACTTCCTTGTCGCGCGGAATGACAGCGCGCGCGGAAACTGAATTCTTGTGAACAAACGAATCTAGCGCCGTTTTGAGCAACTCCAGCGCAAGTGAGGACATCCTTGGCAATTCAAGGGTCAGTTTCAGCGGTGGCTCCCTGCTCAGGTCGCGGGCGCGCTTGGCAATTTTGGCCGCCTCGTCGCCGACACGTTCCAGATTCTGTGAGAGTTTCATGGAAATCGTGACCAGGCGCAACTCACTGGCGAGAGGCGCCTTGGCCAGCAGATTGATGGCCATCTCGTCCACCTCCAGTTCGAAGCGATCCAGCACTTCGTCATTCGCCTTGACGGCCAGCGCGAGATTGAGGTCGCGGTTGACGAGTGCGCTCACGGCGTCGCTCACGGATTTCTCCGCGTAACTGGCCATTGTCAGGAGCTTTTGTTTCAGCTCCCCCAGATCGTTGTCAAAATGTCGTTCCATGATTCGTTCAAGAGTTCTGTTTGAAAGTCCTGACCTTGTCCTCAACCCGGCCCACTCCACCGAGGAAGAAGATTAAGCGGCCCATCACCCAAACCGCCCCGTCACATAATCCTCCGTGCGTTTCTGCTTTGGCATGGTAAAAAGCTTCTGCGTCGGTCCGGACTCCACGAGTTCGCCCAGATAAAAAAACGCCGTCTCATCCGAGATGCGCGTTGCCTGCTGCATGTTGTGTGTGACGATGACGATGGTGAAGTCCCTTTTAAGTTCAAGTATTAAATCCTCCACGCGCGATGTCGCGATGGGATCCAGCGCGCTGGCCGGTTCGTCCATCAAAATGATCTCCGGCTTCACGGCAATGGCGCGAGCGATGCAGAGACGTTGCTGCTGGCCGCCGGACAAACCCATCGCACTGCTGTGCAGCCGGTCCTTCACTTCGTCCCATAACGCCGCGCCATTCAGGCTTTGTTCCACGGCGGCATCCAGATCACTCTTCGACTTCACACCCTGGAGCCTCAGTCCGTAGGCCACGTTGTCGTAAACGGATTTGGGAAACGGATTGGATTTCTGGAAAACCATGCCGATGCGTTTCCGGAGTTCGATCACGTCCACATCAGACGCATGAATGTCATGACCGCCGATCTTCACAGAGCCTTCGATGCGCACGCCGTCGATCAGATCATTCATCCGGTTAAGACACCGCAGCAATGTTGATTTACCACAGCCGGAAGGGCCGATGAACGCCGTGACAATGCGTTCCCGGATGTTGAGCGAAATCTCATTGAGCGCCCTTGTCTGGCCGTAGAACAGCGAGAGCTTCGAGATTTCTATCAACCCGGGCTTCCCCACCGACGGAGGGGTCGTGGACTGTGGCACGGTGGGATTGGGCGGCACACTTTCAGACATACAATTTCATCAGCCAAGCGTCCGAAGTTTTTTGCGGACGCGGGCACGGATCAAAACCGCCACGAAGTTCAACGAGAACGTCAGCAGCAGCAGCACCAGAACCGTGGCGTAAAGAATCGGACGCGTTCTTTCGATGTCCGGCGATTGCGTGGACAATACAAAAACGTGATAGCCGAGGTCCATGAATTGATCGCTCAGTTTGCCCGGCAGCGACGCCATGTAATACGCCACTCCCGTGAACAGAATTGGCGCGACCTCCCCCGCTGCCCGGCTGACCGCGAGGATGCCGCCCGTCATGATGCCCGGCAACGCCTGTGGCAGGACGATCCTTAAGATGGTTTCAAGCTTCGTCGCCCCGAGAGCCAGACTGGCCTCGCGCAATCCCATCGGTATGGCCTTGAGTGATTCCTCTGTGGCGACGATCACCACCGGCATTGTCATCACCGCCAGTGTCAAGGATGCCCACAGCACCGCCGGCTGACCCCAGACCGGACCGGGGTTCTGCAGCAGTTCATCCATGTTGCGGCCAACGAAATTGATGAAGAAACCCAGACCGAACAGGCCGAACACAATCGACGGCACACCCGCAAGGTTGTTGACCGCGGCCCGAATGATGCGCGTGACCAGCGAACGGGTGGGCGCGTATTCAGTCAGATAGACCGCCGTGATGACGCCGACGGGCAATACAAAGATTGTCATCACGAAAACACGAATCGTCGTGCCGATGATCATGGGCAGCACCCCGGTGGTGGCAGGATCGAAGAAATCCTTCCGGGGAATCGTGCTGACAAAATGCCAGGTCAGGCCGGGCCAGCCGTTGACGATGATGTTGCCGAGAATGACTGCGAGAATCGCAAGAATGAGCAGAGTCGCAAGCCCCGTCAGTCCACTGAAGAGGAACGAGCCGAAATCAAAACGTCGGGAACGAAAGTGATGGCCGTGTGCCTTGTTCACAATGCCTGCGGGTGTCATCGTTTGCCCTTCAGACGGTGTTTCAGGCGATGAATCACCACATCAGCCACCATGTTTGAGATAAAAGTCACCGCAAACAGGATTGCGCCCAGCATGAAAAGAATCCGGTAGTGATGTCCGCCCGCGACTGCCTCGGCCATCTCGGCCGCAATGGTTGTCGTGATGCTGCGTGCCGAATCAAAAATGCTCCACGACATCACGCTTGCCGAGCAGACCATGAGCACGATCATCGTTTCACCGATCGCACGGCCAAATCCCAGCACAACCGCCGCGAACACTCCCGGCAATGCCGCCGGCATCACAATCTGCCACGCCGTCTGCCACCGCGACGCGCCCAATGCCAGTGCCGCTTGCGTGTAGTTGCGTGGAACGCTCGTCAATGCATCCTCTGCAATCGAGAACACGAGCGGAATGACCGAGAAGCTGAGCGCAACGCCGGCGACAAATGCATTCAACCGCGTCTCGTAACCAAAAACCCGCTGGAGCACGGTCGCCATCACCAACAGCGCGAAGAAACCCACGACCACCGAAGGAATTCCGGAGAGAATTTCGATGACCGGCTTGACGACCTCTCGAATGCGCGGTCGGGCGAGTTGGGAGACATAAATGGCAGCGCCGACTGACAGTGGCACGGCAAAGAGAAGCCCGATCAGAGTGATCTTCAAGCTGCCGACGATGAGGGGGACGATGTTGTATTTGTGAATCTGGCCGATGGGCTGCCAGATATATTCGGGCTCATCGTAATCCGCCCATTGGCGCGGCTTGATCATTGCACCCCATTCCGTGGTGTTCAGCTTCGCATCCGGATCGTTCCGGAGTCGTTCGGGAATTTCCTCCTGCGCCTCCTGCCTGACCAGCATGAGATCCAGTTTTGTCTCCCGGCTCATTTCTTGAAACTGTTTGTCGGACAAATCGAGGTAGGCGCGGAGTTCCCCGGGCTCAAGCTTGTCAATGTCCTCGGGTGGAATGACCGGCTTGATCAATGCGCTGTTTTCCTTGCCGAGAAAAATCGGCATGGCCTCGCGCGCAACGAACACAAAGATCAAAAACACGATCAGGATGGTCGAGAGCGAGACAAGAAAGATCAGCTTCTCCGCGAGCCACTCCGTCGGGCGCGCCTTGTGACCGCGTTGAATGCCCATCCATCCGGATGTTCGTCTGCCTTGATGTATTTGTTGCGGCATGATGGTCACCAGCGGGTCTCAAAAATCATTTCGTCGATCGCGCGGCGTGTCGATGCAGTTTCGCGGGTTGCCGGTGGTTCACCGTTTGCGGCGGCTCTCTTAGCGGCCTATTTCTCCCGCAAGTTTGCAGGTAGCGGGAAATAACCAACTTCCTGCACGACCTTCTGCCCGGCGTCACTCCGAATCCAGGCCAGGTAGTCGCCGACTTCCCCCTTGTCGAGCGCGGGGTTGACGTAAATGAAGAGGTGACGCCAGATTGGGTAGCTGCCCTTGGTCACATTTTCTTCAGTCGGCTCGACCGCCTTCGACGCGGATTCCTTCTTGATAGCTAGATGCTTTGCACCCGCGCCGTAGGCCGCACCGCCGTAGCCGATGCCATTCCTGTCCTTGGCCACCGCCTGCAACACCGCCGCCGTGCCGGGCATAGTTTGCGCGCTGGCCGCGAAGTCCTTGCCCTTCAGCACATGTTCCTTGAAGAACTCATACGTGCCAGAGCTGTTCTCGCGACTGTAAACAGTGATAGGCGCATCCGGACCGCCAACCTCTTTCCAGTTCTTGATCTTGCTGGTAAAGATCAGTTCCAATTGCTCAAGCGTGAGTTCCGTGATGGTGTTCTCCGCGCTCACATAAACCGACAGACCGTCGAGTGCAACCTTGTATTCCGTCGGGCGTTTTCCGAAGGCTTCCAGGCATTTGCCAGTTTCCGCCGACTTGATCTTGCGCGAGGCGTTGCAAAGATCGGTGGTTCTGTTCTGCAACGCGGCGAATCCAGTGCCCGTGCCGCCACCGGTGACCTGGATTTTCACGCCCGGCTTCTGGCCCATGTAAGTTTCCGCCCACTTCTGAGCGAGGATGACCATGGTATCCGAGCCCTTAATTGTGATGTCCGCGCGAGCTGCCTGTGTCAAGCCGAGCGAGAGCAGGAATGCGAGGAAAGGTTGTGCGATGTTTCTCATGTTTTTCTCTTCAATAGTGATGATTGAGCTTTGTTAAAATAGTTCGTGCCAGTCTGGGGACGACTAAAACTTCAACACCATGTCCACGAGCAGCCGTGTCGTTTTTGACTCTGACCCCGCCGGACTGGGATTGACCAGTTCGGTAAAGAAACCGGAAACGCTGAGGGTCAACGAATCGTAAGGTGAGTAGCTGAATTTCAGGTTATGGCCTCGCACGTTTGTGCCGGAGCCGTAACCCGCACCCGTGGGATTGGAGGCGGAATTGAAACCTGCGTTGACCTGCTGCACTTGGTAATATGCGCCGAAGTCCGACTCCGGAAATTCCTCAAACCATCCGTCGGCCTGCAACTCCTCCCAGCGATAGGCCAGTTCCCACGTCCCTTTCTTTCCCGCCTTGCCAAAACTGACACCGGCGCTGTAACCCTGATTGTCTGCGGGCGCGGCGGGATTGTTCACATAGTCCCCGCTGACGGTGATTGGAAAGGCGCCTGGGTACTTGGGAAATTCATCCAGTGTGTAGGTAATCCCGCCATCCACATAGATGGGATTAAATGCGAACATTGGCGCGCCATTGGTGCCGCGCGTGTTGCCGCGATTGCTGTTGGGCACGCTTCCATTGACCAGTTTGTCCTCGTTGCTGATAAAGAACCCTGCGAGGCCAAGCGTTGTGGAAACGTGTTTCGTCCAGATGGCGTTCCAGCGCAATTGGGCGCCGCTCCATACCGGATCGCTGGTGCTGGCGCTCAACTCATCCAGAATGAATCCGCCCGCGCTCAGTTTGAGTGCGTGGCGGTCGTTGAATGCGTATGCCATCTGCCCTGCCATCCCCTCCGGCGTGTAATCGTGGTCAAACATCCACGTGGACGGAAACACGAAGGGGTTTTCCATCTTGCCGAACGTGAACGAGCCGGACCATTCCTTCGTGCGGAGCGGCATCCAGCGTGCATAGGCCAGATCGAGATAAACGAACTTCTTTGAACCGTTGTCTGTCAGAGAGGCATTTCCTGAAATGGAGTCACCGCCAAAATTTCCCGTCGGCTCGCTTGAGGTCAGCCGCAGGCCGACTTCGAAGCCGTCACTAAGGATTGCCGTGGCGCCAAAGCGGAGGCGGTAGCGCCATCGGTTGCGGTCCACATACGCCGGATTGTCGCTGAAAATGCCGTCATAGCGGCCACGAAAATCTCCATTAAACCTGAGTGCGGACACCCAGTCAGGCATCCCGCTCTTCGCCGAGTAAGCCTTGGAGAAATCCTTGTCGCCCTCCTCGCGAAGTTCCTGCGCCTCCTTCACGGAAAGAACGCCCTTGTCCACGAGCTTGTCGAGGAGCGAATCCACGCTTTGCGCGTCGCTGGCAATCCAGTGGCCTGTCATGGTCGCTATACAGAAACCAGTGACGACCGTCTTCCGTATTCCATTCTTCATTTGCAGTCCAAATTCCGAGTTCGGGCCAAGTGTGGAAAATTCACGTTACCGTTCCCAGTCGGAATTGTTACAATTGTGTGCCATTCAAGCGACCAGTAGAGTGGACCGGTGTTTGATCAACCTTGACCTTGAAAACATCCCCGAGCAGGCTCGCCGTATGAACAATGGGAATGACTGTGGTTCAACAATATTCAGACAACAATTCAACCCTCCGCGCATGGAAGGTATGCAACTTCCATTCAGCACTCCCAACGCTTCGGCAGGCAAAAACCGATGGCGGGCGCGATGCATTCCAACAGTCGCAATCACGTTCATGACCATTGCCCTCACCGCTGTCGCCAAGGACTTCGATATGGAAGCATCCATTGAACACGGTTATGCCACGAACAACGGCGTCAAGATTCATTACGCGGCAATGGGGCAAGGCCCGTTGATAATGATGATCCACGGCTTTCCAGATTACTGGTACACATGGCGTCACCAGATGGCTGCTCTCGCAGACAGCCACCGGGTCGTTGCCATTGATCAACGGGGCTATAATCTGAGTGATAAACCGAAGGGCGTGGAAAACTACAGCCTGGCAATTCTTGCGGCAGACGTGGCGGCGGTGATCAAACATTTGGGCCAAACGAACGCCATTATCGTGGGCCACGACTGGGGCGGTGCCGTGGCCTGGACGTTTGCATTGAACCATGCCGGGATGACCGGCAAACTGATCATCCTCAATCTTCCTCATCTTCGCGGCCTGGCCAGGGAACTGGCTCATAATCCGAAGCAGCAGAAAAACAGCGAATACGCGCGCCGCTTTCAGGAACCGGACGCTCATGAAAAGTTATCGGCTGAAAGACTTGCCGAATGGGTCCAGGATCCATCTGCACGCGCAAATTACGTTGAAGCGTTCCGGCGTTCAGACTTTGAGTCCATGCTGAATTACTACAAACAAAACTATCCCCGTCCACCCTACCTGGAGGATTCCTCGCCTTTGGTGAAGGTGAAGTGCCCTGTGCTGATGATACATGGGTTGGATGACTGGGCGTTGTTGCCCGGCGCCTTGAACGACACCTGGGACTGGTTGGAGAAAGACCTGACACTGGTCACAATCCCTGGAGCCGGACATTTCGTACAGCAGGACGCGACCGATCTGGTCAACCGCACCATGAAGATGTGGCTGGCCCGTTAGTCGGTTTATTTCTGAAGTTTCCTGATAAACAAATTCGCGGGCCTGTGTTCGTAATCCGAACCTCCCGGCAACGAAAGCTCGACATCGGGCACTCCATCACCGCAGACTCACTTCAACAAACTAACAAATCTATGAATCCCTTCAGTGCCTCGATCACCTTTTGTGCTCTACTCTCGCTCACTACGGCGGGGGTGGCTGCGAACGTCGGTTCTCCGTTTTACGGGGATGCGCCGGACGACCAACATCCGTGGGCGGTTCACGACCCGAACCGGCCGCAGCCGAAACTCGTCACACCAGGCACATTCAGTTCTCCAGAGCAGCCCGGCAAACCGCCTTCCGACGCCATCATTTTGTTTGATGGCACGGACCTTTCCAAATGGGAGGCAGATACGGGCAACGGAGTTCCCACAAAGTGGGTCGTGAAGGATGGCGCCATGGAGTGTGTGCCTGGATCGGGTTACATTCGGACCAAGGAACAATTCGGCGACTGCCAGCTCCACGTCGAGTGGGCTGCTCCTGCCAAAGTCGAGGGCAATGGCCAGGGCCGTGGTAACAGCGGTGTCTTTCTCATGGGACTCGTCGAAGTACAGGTGTTGGATAATTACAACAACCCGACCTATCCGGACGGTTTCGCCGGTTCGGTCTATGGCGTAAATCCTCCGCTGGCCAATGCTCTGCACCCACCAGGTCAGTTTCAAACCTATGACATTGTTTTTCGCCGCCCGGTTTACAAAGACGGCAGGCAAGTGGATCCGGGATATATCACCGTGTTTGAAAACGGGGTTCTTGTACAGGATCACACTCCATTGGAGGGTGCCACCGGCCACATGGGCCGCACCAAGCCCGGCCCGTTTCCGGCAGCCGGCCCGTTCAAATTGCAGGACCATGGCAATCCCGTCCGATACCGCAACATCTGGTATCGTCCGTTGCCACCCCGGCCTGTTGAAGGAGGAACAGACGGCCTGCTCTCTGCCGAAGCCACCACCGCCAAGCGAAATGAAATCGCGGCGATGATCCGCAAGGACGCGGCGAAGCTCCATGATCCCGCCAACCCGCTGCCCCAAATGTTGCGCCTGACGGAATCTCTCGTTTATGAGCAGGACGAGGAGACTGCGGAAAAAGCGGAGCGCCTCGCTGCCCAGTATCTTACCGAGCTGCAAAAGCTATCCCCGGCGGAGCTCGCGGCAAAAAAGGATGAGATCAAACACCTGCGAGACATCACCCGTTTTCTCGCCCGCTTTGGCATCATACCGAGCGACGCCGAGCCGAAAGTTCAACTTGAGCAGATCATCAAAGATCAGGACTGGGACAAGAAGAAATAAGTTTCTGGGGGCTACAGAGTCAACAAACCAAACGGCGATGGACGATTCGCCGGCCATGGTGTTTCGGTCGACGGCGGGACATCTTGCTCATGGCAGGGTGGAAAGTCGCCGGTCTCCAGCTTGTTTCAATGTTTGAGACCGAAATCAGTTCGCCCCGGGCGCCGGCGCATTCGTGCCTTCCGATGAGGGCACGAAATCATTGAGTTCAAGTTTGCCCTCCGTTTCCGAAGTTTTTCGATCCATCCAGGACTTGCCGAAGAAGGTGCTTTGCACGCGGTAATCGAAACGTTTCGCCTCCAGCACGGCCTTCATTCGCGTGGCCAGGGCCA
>Ga0154020_10009485_pt1 | contig 11200 bp, 10 predicted proteins | sample Klosneuvirus_201_FD_109709 | JGI IMG/M metagenome (GOLD analysis project Ga0154020, IMG submission 109709) | Active sludge microbial communities from wastewater, Klosterneuburg, Austria - Klosneuvirus_20160825_MG | ecosystem: Engineered > WWTP > Aerobic digester > Activated sludge | place...
GATCGCTGAGCAACTCTTCGTCAGCCCCTTCACTGTTGAGACCCATCGCCGGAACCTCCTGCAGAAGCTCAGCCTTAGGAATGCGGCGGCGTTGGTGAGGTATGCGATCGAGAACGGGTTGGCGGATGAGTAGCTTCTTTAAGCGCCTTCTTCAAGCACCTTCTTCAAGCGCCTTCTTTAAGCGCCTCTGTAAGAGTATAGTTTCGTGACATGAGATCATCCGGCAAAAAGCCCCCTATTCAGTCCAATGGCACACTGAAGATGTTCGACGTCGTGATGCTCGTGATCAGTCTCGTGATCGGGATGGGCATTTTTCGGGCGCCGGCTGTTGTTGCATCACGTTCCGGGAATGAAACGATATTCTACCTGGCGTGGATCACGGGTGGCGTGATCGCGATCTGTGGGGCCTTGGCATTTGCGGATATCGGTAGGAGGATGCCGGTAACCGGTGCGTATTACCGGATCTACGCAAAGGCCTATCATCCCGTTGTTGCTTTTGCTGTGAATGTGATCATCCTTGTGTCGAATGCTGCTTCTGCGGCCGGAGTTGCGATCATCGGTGCTGAATACGTCGCTTCGTGGTTGCCCGGCGTGCACACGAGCATCACTGCCACATCAATGATCGTTGTGCTGTACGGACTCAATCTTCTCGGACTTCGCACGAGTGCAACCGTTCAGAACGTTCTGATCGGGATCAAGATCCTGATGTTGTTATGCATCATCGCCGCTCTTGTTCTCGTTGATGCCGCGCCGGTTGAAACAGTTGCTTCCGCACTCCCCGGTAAGGGGCTATGGGAGTCGTTTGGACTTGCCTTGATCGCGGTGTCCTTTACGTACGGAGGATATCAATCCACGATCAATTTTGGCGGGGAGATCTCTGATAGTACGAGAAAGATGCCCCTTGCCATCGTTCTTGGAGTGTTGATCATCACTACGATCTATCTGTTGGCGAATCTTGCCTACGTTCATGTGTTAGGGTTCGATCAGCTGGCACACTCCACGTCGATCGCGGCGATGGTTGTGGACAGACTCTTCGGAAGTGCCGGGTCCACTCTCCTCTCCATCGTCCTCGTGATCAGCGTTTTTGGATATGTGAACGTAGCCATGCTCTCAAACCCACGAGTGATCAATGCGATGAGTGAGGACGGTGTGTTGCCGGCTCGACTCTCCTCCACGTCAGGGGGCTTCCGTCACGGATCTCTGATCGCCTTCACACTTCTGAGTGTGCTCTGCGTCTACGTTGGTGAGTCGTTCGAACGGATCTTGAACTACACGATCTTCATCGACGCTATTGGACTTGCCTGCGGCGCCGCCTCGATTTATTGGCTCGCCGGACCCCGGGTACGCCCGCACATCCACATCGCCGTAGGCGTCTTCGTTCTCTCGTGTGTCTTCACCGCCGTGAACATCGCCATGTTCGACACTATGGCCGCCGTGTATGGGTTGGCGTTGTTCGCAGTGGTCATCCTCGTGGGGATCGCGATGTTCATGCGCCGCTCCCGTGCCACCCAAACCGATGACACCCGGCACCTATGACGCCGGGTCTTGCATGACACCCGGCACCTATGATGCCGGGTGTCACAGCATCTCGCGTCAATGGCCTAGACGAAAGGCGACTGGCACAAAGACGTGGCACGGAACATTCTGGCCGTTGTTGTTCGCCGGCGAGAATTGTATCGAACGTATACCATCGATGGCGGCCTGCTCAAGGATCGGATTCTCGCTCTCCACAACGATGGCGGTAACGATGGAACCATCAACACCGATGAGCGCCTTCACGAGCACCGTACCCTCAATACCATTTCGTCGTGCAACCTCCGGATATCGAATTGCCATTTGCAGCGCACGTTCGTCGTAGCTCGGCTCTTTCGTAACGACAACAAACTCATCGTCAACAGTATCCTCTACGCTCGTGGTCTCGGTGGTAGCAATGGTTCCTGTGCCTTTCGGATCACCAATGGGTCCATTACCAAGGCCGCCATTGTCTCCGTCCGTCGGAACATCAACATTCAAGGTAATGATCTCCGATTCGGCGACGTTGTCAACACTCTTATAGGTCTGGCCGGACGGCTTCTGCGTTGCAACGACCTTTGCCTTTGTGGCTGTATTGCCCCCTGCGAGATCATTAATGATCTTCAACTTTCTGGCATCTAGGATCGCAACACTGACATAGTCCGAGATACCTCTTACGATCGGATAGGTTCTCAGGGTAGACGAATACGCGGCAATGAGCACGGCCATAACAACAAGAGCTAGGCCGTATCCGGAATACGCATCTCTCCTCATCTCTCCGGAGCGGTGCGGGTGACGGTATGATGCGATCATGATGAGTCCCTTTCGTTGTACACTTTAGGGACACGAGCGTACTGTCAATGGTTACATTCAACACCATTCCCCATACGGAAGACTACACCCGGCATCATAGCTACCCGGCAACAGGCTGCCGCTGAACGACGCTATACGATTCTCATTTCGGCCAAGTCCTTTGCCAAATCAGGGTCTTTTATCAGAGTGGAGTGGACATCGTGAAGCAGATACTTCTCGTACCGACCAACAGACCGAAAGTGTTGTACAATTCGATCATGGTCGCCATGGATCATTCTTCGTAGCCCGAGGACTTCATGAACATTGGAGTAGTCCCAATTGGCTGGATGGTCAACAAGCGCAGCCTTTACGGGATTCAAATGGATGTAACGGCAGAGGCACTCAAAGTACCCATCCGATGTTACCCTTTTCATATGATAGCGCCCCTCGTAGATAGTACCCGTGCGCTTGAGCTGAAAATTCACCCGGCGAGAGTAGCTACCACAGAGGAGACGCATGAATTCATCTACTCGACCTTCTTCTTCAACATACACTAGCAAATGAAAGTGGTTCGGCATGATGCAGACTGCGATGATTGAAATGTGAAAGCGTTCCGCGAACACCTGAATCATCGATAGAAAGAGGTGATACATCGCCGGCGTATAGAAAAGAAGGCCTTTCAGAGCACCGCGATTGAAGATGTGATAATACTGGCCTGTGGCAGCTACGAGCTTCCGTTTTGGCATGCTACTGATCCTAGGAAGTGGTTGGACAATCGACCTTTCGTATAGAGTGCATCCACATGGTTGAAACGTGACACCCGGCACCTATGATGCCGGGTGATAAGTATTTTGCGGGATGCTTCGCACCCCCCTCCTCGTCGCCCTCGGGATCCTCCTCCCGTTGTGTCGCATCGTCGCAGGAGAAAACGCAGAGCATCGCAGCATCGGAAACGCTGCCTTCATCGAAGCGCTCACCTCGAACACACAGGTGCGATCGCTCCTTTCCGACAACGACATCACGGAGATCGTTGGGATCGTTGACGGAGCAGGCGGCCCAGATATCCTCCTCACCTATGGCGATATCACGCAGGTCCTCTCATCACCCGGCACCGATGCACTGTCGCTTCTCAAGTCCCTACAATCGGCCGTCCTCAGTCAACAACGAGGTGGGAGGGTCTACCTCAACAGCGAAACGCTCAACCTTCTTCGATCCCCTGCCGCGCCCTCACACGCATCGGAGCTTCATCACCGCGTTAGGCCGGGTACCTCGTATACATCGCAACTGCATGCTATCACGCCTGCTCTTGCTCGACAGTTCCTACCGACACTCAAGGATCGGTCAGAACAACAGTTCACGATCACAGCGAATAGCGATACACTCGATTGGACTCTCCCCGACTCTCTGGATAGGGGGCTCACGGCTCCTGCTATGTATGCACTCTTTCATGCTCGTGCTCGCGCACTCCTCCTACATGGCATGAGCCTCGGCAAACGATCCCACCGTTCGCAGTTCGTCAAACTCGCCATGATCACATCGGCCGTCGCAGATCACTTTCTTATTGACCTCTTTGCCAGCGATCACCATATCGCCGACTGTCACCACGCTCCGGAAAGCTCTCTTCACTCACCTATCACGAACTCTTCTCTCGAACAACAAGGATGCGAAGAGTTCTATCGTACTATTGGAATTGCGTTCCGCTTTGCCCACGACCCAACGACGGAGATCCTCTACGGCGATGGTTGGTTCGATCCAGCGCAGATCACACGCACCCAGACAGCGATCGCATCTTCTGTAGATGATGTTGCTGCAACAGTGGTCCCGTATCACGACTATGTAGATGAAATTCTTCGCGTGTTCACCCACCAACCTCCATTCCCGGATCCATACGGTCGCGCGTTTCTCTATACCCCGGAACCACTCATTGAGGAACGGTACGAGAATGCTCGCGTTCTTGCCCGGTCCGTGCGTGGACCGTTCTTTGAGATGGGTGCACATGCACTCACGGTTGGACGCACCGTAGGCTATACGATCGATGCCTCGGCAGGCATCATCTACAATCTCTCGTCATTCGGACTTCCTCGCTCCCGTTCCGCAGGCTATGAAACAGTAACGGCCTTTGTTCCAAGCGTGATGGCAACGTATGGCTTTGCACGCGATAAGTGGTTTGCACTCCTTCGCGCAGGGTTTGGCGTGCAGCTGTTCGACGCGTTGAAGATCGGACTCTCTGCAGGCCCATCCTTTAGCGCTGCAACCGTATCGGGCGGCGACCTTCCAATACCCGTCTTCATCGATGCGAATTTCCTCTCCAAGCCGCTATCATATCACGTTGGCTTGGAGTTCTTACTCTCTGTTGCTGTAACACAGAACGCACCGTATGACCTGCGACTCGGCGCCGCATTCGTGTTCTATTAAAAGGGGCTTCTGTCAGTACGGCCCGAACTTCATCGTTGCCACACCGAATAACCCCGATACGGTCGAATTGTCATAGGTTTTGTTTCCAACAACCGCATCAATGCCTGTCACGAATCGATATCCGCCGCCAACGCCCAGGCGTAACCACGTTAGAATATTCACTTCGATATTCACAGCGGGCTCAAACACAAAACAGCTCGTGCTGTAGAGGGTGTTGAAGTCATTGTCGGGACCATACTGAGACCTGCGCATCACTGCCAAGCCCCCTCCACCGATCAAGGTCATAATTGTAGCATGCACCACATTGGATGATGCGATCAGATACTCCAGCTCTAATCCGCCGTATCCAAAGGACACTCCGGTATCTGCGACGGTATTCTGGGTATGGTTCATCATGTCCGTGTATCCGTACCCACCGCCACCGATCACAAACGTACGATTGATCACCCAACCACCTCTGCCACCAAAGAGCACAGCAGTCTCGCCATCGATGGCTCCTACCTTAACAACAAGCGCACCGAAGCCACCACTATGGATCTCTCCGGCAGGGATAAGGGTCTGAACCGGATCGACGGACTTTGCGGTGTCCTGCACTGCTGCATAGGCAGTACTGTAGAGCAGAAGTACTGCAAGTGTGATGACGATGGAGATAACGCGTGTCATAGTATACCTCGCAGATGTTCGATCGAGAACTCACCTGCAATCTAGGGGGAAACAGGCGGACGTTCACAACACCACCGCACCTACACAGGTCACCTACACAGGTCACCTGCATAGGTCACCTAAACAGGCTACTGGTTCCCCAGTATCAACGGCATCCCATCCTTGTTCCCCACCACAACGATCTTGGCATTCGGTGAACGTGCAAGTTCGAGCGTTGCTTCGATGCCCTTTTCGCGCAGGATCATGTCTGTGAGCGATGCGCTGAGGATGCGGTTCGCGCGTGCCTTGCCTTCGGCATCAATGAGCTGACGTTCCGCTTCTTTCTGTGCCTTGGAGAGTTTGAATTCGTATTCAAGCGATTCTTGCTCTTGCTTGAGTTTGTTTTCGATAGCTGTCTTCAATGTGCCCGGCAAGGTAATATCACGCACGAGTACTTCATTGAGCTGAACGAATTGCTTATCCAGGATCTTCTTTGTTTCCGTGTAGATCTCGTCCTGGATCACATCTCGTTTTGAAGAGTAAATCTCTTCCGGTGTGTATCTGCCGATCACGCTCCGTGTAGCAGAGCGCAGTGCCGGACGTACAACACGATCGAGATAGTCCTGCCCTTTTTCTTGATGCAACTGAGGGAGTTTGTTGTAAAGGGGCTGGAACCAACCCGATACATCAAGCGAGATCTCAAGTCCGTTTGAAGAAAGCACGGCCATGGTCTCCTTTGCTTCCTGCTGACGCACCTCATAGACGATCATATCATTCCACGGTGCAACGATATGGAAGCCCTCACCATAGGTGTTCTCGCGATCGATACCACCGCTGAACGTTCGGAACAGAACACCTGCCTCGCCGCCACTGATCGTAACGGACATGTTCAGAACAACGATGAAGAGAAAGAGTCCAACAAACCCAACAAGGATCCACATAAGGATCTTCTTCGGATTCGACGGTGGGTTGATGTTCATTTTGAAGTCGCGAATGTCAGCCACTATTCCTCCGTTGACGTTATGACATTATGACGTCTATGACATTATGACACTATGACACTATGACGAAACTACGAATTCGCTATTCGCTATTCGCTATTCGCTATTCACACAGCGCGCCTACCGCTGATCACGCGAAGGATCACAGAGATCAAGGCGATCACAAGGAGAATGTGAACGAGTCCACCAAGATGGAATCCGGCATATCCGATGGCCCAGACAATGATCAGGATGACGGCAACATAGTAGAGAAGATTACTCATAGGAGCGGCTTTTAGACGGTGAATAGTACATGTTGGTACCTAGGACGCATGTTTGAGTGTGATGGTTCCATAATCGTGAAACCTAATTCCACAATTGGTGTTAATAGGTGCATGTTCCTCCACACAATGCTTGCCCTGTGCCTGGTTGCATCTGCGGCCAATAATGGCACCGCACAGGATGGTGCTCTTACGCTGGAGGTGGACGAACCGGTGATTTCAAAGCTCGTAAGCAGCGAATCTGATCCCTCCGTCATCCTTGCCTGCAGGAGCAATGCCCAGCCCCCTCTCATTTCCTTGGACGGCGGATGCACATGGAATGCCTGGATGGCCGATAATGATTCCATTGGAGCGAATGTTCTCCAGACTGCGGTTCACCTTCCGCAGTCGAGCTCATCGTTTATGATCGAACAAGATCGCACGATCCGCATCACCGATGATCTTGGGGCATCGTGGCGCAACCACATCACATTCACAACCGGCGCCTTCCACTCGTATCGCTTCCACCCGATGGACTCCACCATTATCTATGGATTCTCATCGGATAACTCTCCGGTTGGCAGATTCAATACCAAGCAGCGCACGTGGAGATCTTCATCGGTCGATACCTCAGCAGGTCCATTCGGTTCAGTGGTTGACGCTTTCTTTACGAAGACCAATCCGGGTGCCTCGTTCCTTGTATCATCAAATGGCGACGTCTATCAGAGCCGTGATACCGGTTCCACGTTCCTGCGGACAGGATCTGTTAACGAGGGCGGACGACAAGTGAGCATCATCCTTGCCTGTGACGACGACGACCCGGACCGTTTGTATGCACGTCACGTCCGCGGAATTTCCACAAGTTCCGATGCCGGCAAAACATGGAAGGTTCAGGATCTTGGTTCGGATTCTTGGATCTCCGGGATCGAACAAGACAAGGCCGACCCTTTGTTGTTATGGGCCTATGGTGATGCTATTTATCGAAGCTCAGATGGCGGTAGTACGTGGTCGCAAGTGAACAACAGCGCCGGCGATCACACCATCGGACTTCTCGTTGGCAAACGGCTCGTTACATGGAGCACTCTCAATGGTCTCATCCGCTTTTCCAAGGATGGCAGCACGTGGGAAAAGCTCGACTCACGAACCGGCAACTGAATACGTTCAATTCGAGACGTGTACCGGCACAGTGGCTACACTCTTGAATACCTTCCCATCAGCTCGCAGATACTGCGCCTCTACTTCAAACAGCACATCACCGCTCACCAACTTCGGCGTGAGTGGGAGCAATCCATGCGTCAGGCGAGCATAGATCGTATATGCAGCTGAGTAGGTAGGGGGCGGATCACCGTCCGGTACATCACCACTCTTGACGATCATTGGTTTTGAGATCGAATCGATCGTTACTCGATAGCCCGAAACCTGTACAACATCGCGGACGTTGGCTTGCAACACTCGTACATCAAACTTTGTTCGAACAAGAGTATCCGTGCTCTGTGCGTCCGGCACATTCACAAAGATGCCCACCACCTGAAATTCAGGACGTGAGTTATTGGTGATACTACTTGCGCGCGCCTTGATAGACTTGATCTGTATCTCGCCACCTCCACAGATCAACATCGCCAAGAGCAATACAGTGATCGGCATATTCGACTAAACCCCTTTGCATCGAATATAGTCCTTTTGTTCATCTCACATGCATGATAACTCCAGCCGTGTGACGATCACCATCAACCAGTTTCAGCAAGAGAACGCCTGCTGGAAGACCATCAAGATTGTAAGAGTACCCTAGCCGAAGTTGGACTGCGTCAACCGTGCTTGTGCGGAGTGTAATGCCTTGCAGATCACTGACCTCAATACGGACATTGGCAACGATGGTAGGGTTATACGTAATCTGTACATAGTCATTGGCCGGGTTTGGGGCCATTGTCAGCATTTGGTTGCCCGCCCTATCCTCGTCCACAGATACAGGAGTTGGGTCGAACCAGATCAACCCACTTTGTGATCCGGCGATGATCGTATTGCCGGCCACCATGATGGACGTGATGTTGAATGACTCGTCCTCCCAACCCGGCTGGTAGATGGTATCAACTACACCAGTAGAACGAACGAGGCGAATGATCTGCCCCCTACCGTTTGATGGTGCCGCGATGAACACGTCGCTATTGCGAGGATCTTGAACAAAGGCTCGTATGCCATAGGCATATGTCCACGGACTATGCCATGTAGCGCCGTTGTCCGTGCTTCTCCGAATCCCAGTATAGTTGGAAGCATAGAAGGTAGATCCATCATTTGCATCGCCAATGATCTGTTCTGTAGAATTCAGCCAGCCTTCATTCTTCGTCCACGAGTTTCCACCGTCTAGTGTGCTGTACACAACATTCGCATCGGCTGCTACAATATGGGAAGGGGCTTTGGGGTTCCTGCCGATCGCTACGATCGAGCGAGCATTATTCACCAAATCGTTCTTCCACGTTACGCCACCATCTGTTGAGTGTTTGAGGTTGTAGAGCCCACCACAGACGATCTCGAGCGGATTGGTTTGATGAATGGAAATAGCATCGATCGGTTCATTCTGCATAGGGGAAGCCCCTTGCCATGTGGTGCCACCATCATTAGAGCGGTAGATGTCAGAGTTTGTGCCGCCGAGCATCTTTGACGGATCGGAAAGCGCTACGTCAAAGGAATAGACGCGACCGCCCGATGGTTGTTCGTATTTAACCGGTGTGAGATATGTCCACGAGACACCAGCATTGGTTGTGAACGCAACATCATTCACACCCTGCATATACCAACGGGTATCGGAGTAGCGGATGAGATTTCGGACCTCAAGTCTGTTGATGTTGTTATCGAGGCGTGTCCATCCCTGCCCCATACCGGCTGTGCGAAAGATGCCGGATTGGTAACAGCCAACATAAAGCTGGCCGTCGACTACCGTGGCTGACAATCTTGCGGTATGGGTGGTATCGATGGTTCTCCACGACATGCCTTGATCTGTGCTTTGGTGAAGATCTGTGCCCCAGGCGAATAGCACCGATGAATTGTTTGGTGCTTGAAGGATCCCGGATACCGTCATTACATTCTTGAGTGTTCTATCTGACCAGGTACGCCCCCTATCCGTAGAGATGGCGATCCTCCCTTGGAAGTATGCGTAGAGGCGGTCCGCTGTTGTTGCGTCTGCCGCAAGAAGCGCTATGCTATATCCCATCACACCTGTATATGAAAATCTCTGCCATGTTCGACCCGTATCTGCACTCTCGTATAGCGTGTCTCGGTCTTCGAGATACATGCGAGATGGAGTGGCCGGAGACATCAGGAGTCCACTAGCGCCATATTGATTGGCTGCATACACTGTGTCCCACTTCTGCCCTGCGTTGGAGGAACGTAACAGCGTTTTAGCTACACCCATTGCGAACCACAGATTCGTGCGGGTTGGGTGAACCAGGAGCTTTGAGAAATTGGAGCTCGGTAATGTTGAGACGGTAGTCCAGCTTTCACCAAAATTCGACGTTTCAACGATGTATCTGTCAAACAGCATACGAACCGTCTGCTTCGTCCCCGAAACGATCGACAGCCAACTTACCGTTGAACCATACACGTCGGGCAACTCACGGAACTGTTGCCAGGTTGTTCCACCATTCGTTGTATAGTAGGGATAGGCCGTCCCTTGTACCCTCGTCACAATGATCTGGGGATCCACTATGCTTACGGCAAGATCCTGAAACGAAGCTCCGGAGATCGTTGAATACCGCACCCACTTCTGAGCTGAAATGCTTGTTCCTGAGAGCACAAGCCCAAGAACAAGGATGATCGAGGTAACGAGCGTTTTCATGATGGTACTCCGGTTGTTTCCCTGCCATCAACCTATCTACCCCTCCTCTTCCCTCCTATGACTTATGTCACTATTCGCTATTCGCTATTCGCTATTCGCTATTCGCTATTCACTATTCGCTATTCACCCCCATGACTTCGTCATGGGCTAGCGTACTTTCGCCCCTACGGGGCTATAAATTGTTCGCTGTTCGCGATTCGCTCCATTTCGGATACCACCCGTTCCAATTCCTCCGACAGTTCATTCTTCTCAAGTTCTGTGAAGATATTGGCAAGAGTTCTGTAGTACCACAGAGTGCCTTCCTTCCCACCGGCAAAGCGTTTCCAGACATCGTCACCCATTGTGCGGAGGTCTCTCAGAATAGCTCGGCAGTTATGAAGCTTGTCGCTGGCCGACACCAGTCGCACCGACGCGGAAGCCGACGGCAGGTGGGCTACGTAATCTTCCTTTCGCTTCCGCCATGCCGGCTTTGGGATCTCCACGGTGTCTGTGCATCCCTGCACGATATCGGCAACGGCATCGCCGAATCGGAATCGGATATCATCGATCCGTCCGTCGCCGCCGGCGTCTTCAGCCGCATCGTGAAGCAGGGCACCGATCGCCTCATCCTCATCAGCCCCATATTCAAGGGCTATACTGGTTACGCCCAAGAGGTGGGCAACGTACGGGACGCGTGTCCCCTTTCGCATTTGTCCGGCATGGATCACCGAAGCGTAGCGAAGAGCGTGTTCAAAGCGGGAGGAGAGAAGCATGGGCAGTTGCTCAGTTAC
>Ga0154020_10009486_pt1 | contig 11200 bp, 9 predicted proteins | sample Klosneuvirus_201_FD_109709 | JGI IMG/M metagenome (GOLD analysis project Ga0154020, IMG submission 109709) | Active sludge microbial communities from wastewater, Klosterneuburg, Austria - Klosneuvirus_20160825_MG | ecosystem: Engineered > WWTP > Aerobic digester > Activated sludge | place...
CGCCGGGGTGTAGAAGGAGGTGTCGTTGTTGCCGCCGTCCCAGAGGATGACGTCCGCTTCCTCTTCGGCCGCGCGCAGGATCTTCTCGTAGTCGACGCCGGCGTAGACCACGAAGCCGTTATCGATGTGCGGCTCGTACTCCTCGCGCTCCTCGATCGTGCACTTGTGCTTGTCGAGGTCGTCGTAGGTCGCGAAGCGCTGACAGATCTGCTCCGAGAGGTCGCCGTAGGGCATCGGGTGGCGGACGGCGACCACCTTCTTGCCCATCGCCTTGAGGATCTTCGAGACGTAGCGCGTCGTCTGCGACTTGCCGACGCCGGTGCGCACGGCGGTGATCGCCACCACCGGCTTGACCGAGGTGAGCATCGTGCGCTGCGCCGCCGCGAGAACGAAGTGCGCGCCGGCCGCGATCGTCCGCGACGCCAGGTGCATGACGTCGACGTGCGCCAGGTCGGAGTACGAGAACCAGGCCTCGTCCACCTTCTCGGAGGCCACGAGGCTCTCGAGCTCCTGCTCGGCGACGATCGGAATGCCTTTGGGATAGAGCGTGCCGGCGAGCACCGGCGGATAGGTCCGGCCGGCAATATCGGGAATCTGCGCCGCCGTGAAGCCGATCACCTCGAACTCCTCGCGATCGCGGAAAAGAACGTTGAAGTTATGAAAATCGCGCCCAGCGGCGCCCAGGATCAAGACTCGTCGACGTCGCATGCAGAAGCCTCCGTTTCGTACCTTCGGAGCGACCATATCGGCCGCCTCGCCGCCGCCCCATACCCGCCCGGGTGGGCGCTCCCGCCCCGGCGTAGGCGCGCAACCCGCGCCGCGCGGTGCGCGTATCGACTGCAGGGCAGCCTTCCCGAGCCGGCACTTGACAGCGCAGGAAACCTGGAACTACAGTTGTCGTACTACAGGTGTAGTTGACTCTCGACGCGAGGCGAACCGATGGCGAAACGGCAGCCCAAGACCCAGCTCTCCGAGTTGCAGCTCGCGGTGATGCGCGTGCTCTGGAAGCGCGGCGAAGCGACCACCGCCGAGGTGGTCGCCGACCTGGCCGCCGCGCGCGGCCTGGCCCACACCACCGTCGCCACCCTCCTCACCCGGCTGGAGAAGCGCGGCGTCGTCGCCCAGCGCCGCGACGGCCGCAGCTTCGTCTACAGCCCACGGTTGAGCGAGGCCGAGGTTCAGCGCTCGATGGTCGCCGGCCTCGTGGCGTCGCTGTTCGCGGGCGACTCCGCTGCGCTCGTCGCGCATCTGGTGCGCGAGGACGAGGTCACGCCGGGCGATCTCGCTGCGATCCGCGCCCGCCTCGCGGAGGCCGACGATGTCTGACCTGCTCCTCGCGCTCGCGGCCTGGCTCGGCACCTACCTGCTTCATTCGACCGTTCTCCTCGCCCTCGCCTGGGTCATCGACCGCCTGCGGCTGCTGCGCGCCCCGGCGTTGCGCGAGCAGGTCTGGCGCGCCGCGATCCTCGGCGCCCTGGCGACCGCCAGCGCCCAGAGCGCCGGCCTCGCCGGGAACGCGCCGATGGCGTCCCTGTTCTCCCTCCCGCCCGCCGTCGCTGCGTCGCCGGCAGGGCGCGCAGCCGACCAGAAGACCGTCGCTGCGGCGCCGCACGCGGAAACCCGAGCGCCTGCGGCGAGCGCCAACGGCGTCGGGCCCATCCCCTCATCGACCCTCGCAGGCCGGGAGACCTCCCCGCCCCGCGCCCCCTTCACGATCCCCGGTCGACGCCTCTTCGCGCTGCTCTGGCTGGTCGGAGCCGGCCTCATGCTGCTGCGCGTCGCGGCGCACGGGTGGAGGACGCGGCGCGACCTCGCCGGGCGCGTTCCCGCTGACGCCGCGCTCCGCGGTGAGCTGACCAAGATCTGCGCAGCGCACGGGCTCCGCGTTCCCGCACTCACGGTCACGCCGGCGATCGCCGGGCCGGTCGCGCTGCCGAACGGCGAGATCGTTCTGCCGCCCTGGGTGCTCGAGGCGCTCGACGGCCGCCAGCAGCGCGCGGTGCTCGCCCATGAGCTCGCCCACCAGGTGCGGCGCGACCCGCAGTGGCTCGTGCTCGCCATGACGCTCGACTCTCTCCTCTGGCTGCAGCCGCTGCACCGCCTGGCGCGCCTCCGGCTCGCCGCCTTGGCGGAGCTCGAGGCCGACGCCTGGGCCGCCCGCCTGCTGCGCGATCCGCGCGCGCTCGCCGAGTCGCTCGCCCGCTGCGCCGAGCGTCTGACCGCTCACCGCATCGAGCTCTGGAGCGCCGGCTTGGTCATCGGCTCACCCAGTGCCTGCCCGCTCCTCGAACGCATCGATCACCTCCTGAAAGGAAGCCCCATGTCCATTCCACGCAGCTCGTGGCCGGCGAAGGCTGGCGCCCTGGCGGTCCTCGCCGCCGGCATCTTTCTCCTCCCGGGCTGCGGCCCGGCCGGATTCGCTGCCATCGGCGGCGGCCACTCGGCCTCGATCTCGATCTCCGACGACGGCGACGTCCGCATGTCGGTGCGCCGGACCGGCTACTCGCTGCGCATGACCTGCGACGGTAAAGTGACCTTCGCCGCGGACGAGTCCGATCTGGCGACGCTCGCTTCGGGCGCGACGTTCGAGATGACGGAGAAGCTGGACGGGATCGAGCGCACCTACCGCGTGAAGTCCGATGACACCGGCGCCATGCACCGCACCTTCGAACGCGCCGACGCCGCTGTCGCGGCCAACGACGAGGCGCAACAGTGGCTCGCCGCGGCGCTGCCGCGGATGTTCCGCGAGTCAGGATGGGACGCCGAGGCGCGGGCCGGACGGCTGCTCGCGCGCGGCGGCCCGGAGCTCGTGCTGTCCGAAGTCGAGCTCGCCTCCGGTTCCTACGCCAAGTCGACCTATCTCGGGATCCTCCTCGGCCTCGCCCATCTCGACGCCGCCCAGTTCGACGGCGCGCTCGCGAGCGCCGCACGGATCGGCTCAGACTTCGAGCTGCGCAGCGCTCTCGAACGCGCGCTGGAGACCCAAGAGCTCGACAGCGCTCGCGTCATCGCGCTGCTCGCGACCGCGAATGCGCTCGACTCGGACTTCGAGCTGCGCTCGGTCCTGGAGAAGGTCGCGCCCCGCGGCGGCGAGCCCGGCGTCGCCAGCGCCTATCTCGCAGCGGCCGGAAAACTCGATTCCGATTTCGAGCGCCGCACGGCGCTGGTCGCCCTGCTCGAGAACGCGACGCTCGACGAAACCGGCCTCGCGGGCGCTCTCGAGGTCGTCGCCGGGTTCGACTCCGACTTCGAGAAGTGCTCCGTCCTCGAGGTGATGGCCAAGAGCGTCGCCGGCGACCCGGATCTCCACCGCCGTTATCGCGAGGTGGCGCGCAGCATGGGCGAATTCGAGCGCGGGCAGGCGCTGCGGGCGCTGGACGACGCCACGGCGCTCTGAAGAAGCCAGCGGGCGCCGCCGCGGTCTAAGATCGGCGCTTACTCTGGATGGAGCCGTCGATGCCGCGCCGATACTGGCTGATGAAGTGCGAGCCCGAGGTCTTTTCGATCGCAGATCTCGAGCGCGACAGGACGACAACCTGGGAGGGGGTGCGCAATTACCAGGCGCGGAACCTCCTGCGCGACGACATGAAGGTCGGCGACGGCGTGCTCTTCTACACCTCGAACGCCGACCCGTCGGGCGTGGCCGGGCTCGCGCGGATCGAGCGCGCCGGGTTCCCCGACCCTACCGCCTGGAAGAAAGGCCACGAGTACTTCGATGCGGCGTCGACGCCGGCTGCGCCGGTCTGGTACTGCGTCGAGGTCGCCTTCGTCGAGCGCTTCGCGGCGACGATTCCGCTCGCGACGCTCAAGGCGACGCCCGGCCTGGAGCGGATGATGGTCACGCAGAAGGGCAGCCGCCTCTCCGTGCAACCTGTGACGAAGCTCGAGTATCAGATCGTCGCGCGGCTCGGCCGCGCCACTTCCCGGGCGCGCACAACGTAACGCAACGGCGCCGGGCCGACGTAGTGGAAGGGGTAGCACGTCACCAGCGTGAGCGTCGGATAGGCCGCCGGCGCCAGCACGTCGATCCGCTGCGGCGCGACGATGCGAATCGACTCGACCTCGTAGTGAAACTCGCCGTACGCCGTCCGCAGGATCACCGGGTCGCCCCGTTCGAGCTTTCCCAGGGAGCGGAAGTCGGCGTCGCGATGACCCGCCAGCGCGACGTCTCCAGCCTCGCCCGGACGCGAGCTCGAGGGGATCCTGCCGACGGCGCGACTCAGGGTCTTCGCATCGACGCCATCGACGACGAGCGCCGTGAGCGCCAGCGTCGGCAGCTCGAGCTTGCCGACGAACGGGAGCAGCGGCGCCAGGGCCGCGCTCACTCGAGCGGCACCGGGCGACGGTCCCGCGGGATCCGCCTCCGCCGAGGCTCGACTCCGCCCAGCGGCGGCGAGACTCTCGTCGAACAGGCTGCCCTGGCGAGAACTGAATACCGCCCGGTCGGCCACCGCCAGGAAGACGAGCAGAGCGCTGCCTGCGGCGACCGTCCACAGCGCAGCTTCGAGCCGCTTCCAACCCGACCGGCGCGACGGCGCTGCCAGACCGGAAGAAAGCGGAAAAGCCGGAGCATCCGCGCACGGACGCTCCGGCAGGGTCGGCAATTCCGGGTCGGCCGGTGCGGCGCCGACCAGCCGGCTCATGACCGGCGGAACCGTCGAATCGTCGCGGCGCCACCGGCGCCGAGGAGTCCGATCAGCGCGACCAGCGGCAGCGGGCCGGCGGTCGACGGAAGGGTCTTGACTGCCTGCTGATCGTTGGCGGCATAGGTGCCCGAGGTCACCGGTGCGACGGCGGCGGTCGGGGCGATCGGCTCCGGGGCCCGGCGCGTTTCGACCACGGTCGTCGTCCTGGTTTCCGCCGACGGCGGAGAATAGGTCGTCACGGTTGTCGTCGCCTCAGCGGGAACGGCGACCACCTTGCTGACCACGGCACCGGTGCCGGCGAGCGTGACATAGCTGGCCGTCACGCGGTCCCCGGCATGGAACTGGCTGGCGTCGACCTGCTTGTCGGTGATGATGAAGACCATCTCGTGGCCGCTGTCGTCCTTGACTACCAGGCGATTCGCTTCGGACGAGACCACGGACCCGGTGACCTGCATCGAGTAGTCCCCGACGCCGGTGTTCGCCGGCTTGGCGGCGGAGTCGCTCTGCGCTGCAGCTGCGGCTGCGATCGCCAGCGTGAAGAGGAAAGCGGCGGAAGTGCGGTGCTTCATGGGCCATCTCCTTGGATGCGCGGTGCATTCGGATCGAGGTGCCGGAAGGATTCCCAGGCCGGCCCTCGACCGCTGCCTGGGGAACAAAGCAACTCTTGTTCCAAATCCCAGACGACTGCAAAGACGGGACTTACACGGCACGGCCCGGACCCTGGGCGCGTCCGTTCTGGAAGTCTCACGAATGTTCCGCCCCTTCGCGGCCGCCCGCCGCGAGCTCTCCTGCCACCGCCCTCGCCCGGCGGCCGGTGAACTGCTGCATTTCGTCGCGCCGGCCGAGATGGGAAGTTATGAGCTTGCGGAGGACCCTCGTGCCCGAACTCCGGCCGGCGCTCGAAATCCTGGTCATCGGACTGCTCGCTGCGCAGAGCGCCGCCGGCGTCGGCGTCACCTGCGGCGTCTGCGCCGTCCCGCCCGAGGCCCAAGCGGTCGACACGTCGAACCCGGATCACACCATCGGCAACGGCACTCCCGGCAGCTGCACCTCGGCGGCAGTGGTCTCGACCATCGCGCAGGGGGGCATCATCACTTTCAACTGCGGGCCGAATCCACTCACCATCGTGCTCACCGCCACGGCCCAGATCTTCAACAACACCGGCCCGGTGATCGTCATCGACGGCGGCGGCAAGGTGACGCTCGACGGCGGCGGGGTCCGGCGCATCCTGTACATGAATACCTGCGATCCCGCCCTCGTCTGGACGACCAACCACTGCCAGGACCAGGATCATCCGCGCCTCACCTTGCAGAACCTCGCCTTCCGCAACGGCAACTCGATCGGGCAGACGTTCGACGGCGGCGGCGGCGGCGCGGTCTTCGCGCGCGGCGGGCAGATCAAGGTGGTCAACAGCCGCTTCGAGAACAACCGCTGCGAGCTCGACGGCCCGGACGTCGGCGGCGCCGCGCTCCGCGTCCTCTCCCAGTCCCAGGGCCTGCCGGTCTACGTCGTCGGCAGCACCTTCGGCGGCGCCCCCGGGCTCGGCAATACATGCTCCAACGGCGGCGCGCTGTCCTCCATCGGCGTCTCCTGGAGCATCATCAACAGCGAGATCAGCTTCAACACCGTGACCGGCGACGGCGCCAACCCGCCTCAGCCTGGAACTCCCGGCGGTGGCAGCGGCGGCGCGATCTACAACGACGGCAATACCTTCCACCTGTCGGTCTGCGGCTCGCGGATTCACGACAACCACGCCAACGAAGGCGGCGGCGGGATCTTCTTCGTCAGCAACAATCTGACCGGCACGCTGACGGTCGACCGCTCCTACATCTGGAACTGCCCGAGCGACGGCTTCCACACCGCGCCCTGGGAATGGCTGTTCTATCTCGGCCAGGGGCCGCCGCAGATCCTCGCCTCGACCCACGAGTTCCCGCCGCCTCAAGACCTGTTCTGCGACGGCTTCGCCGCGGGCGGCGCCGGCGCCTGGAGCGGCACGACTCCCTGACGCGAGTCCAATCCTCAAATCGATCCCCTGCAACAGTTGCGGTCGCAATCGGCAGGCACCTCGGAGGCTCGGAGGCGGCCGGAGGCTGGGGCGGAAGGTGCCCTGACCTCGGGATCACCGCCGGCCTGACAGGATTCGACGTCATTCGTCGTGGAACGATGAGGGAGGCTCCAACATGGCTCGATCGACGGGTTGCAGGCCGCACCAGCGGGCGACGTCCGGCCTGACGCTGGGACTCTCTCTCCTGACCGCCGGCACGGTGGCGGGTGCGGAGCTCCGGGTCGGAACCGGCACCGGCTGCACGTACGCGAGCATCGCGGCCGCCGTGACCGCGGCGGCCGCCAACGGCACGACGAGTGATCTCATCATGGTGAAGACGAGTCCGTCCCAGACCATCGCGGCGCCGATCACCATCGATCTCAACGTCGCCGGTACGGTGGAGATCGTCGGCGGCTTCGGCACCTGCACCGATGCGCTGCCGATCGCGGGCCAGCGCACGACGGTGGTGTTGCCCTCGTCGGCGGCCTTCACGGTCCAGAATGCGGGCGCATCGAACCGGACCTTCACGCTGCAGCAGGTGGCGCTGATCGGCGGCGCGAACCCCGGACGGCTGGTCGACGTCTCGGGGCGGGTGCTGGTCAATATCGACGACGCGCTCCTCAGCAACGGCAAGGGGACGGACGGCGGCAACATTCGCATGGCGGGAGCCAACGTCACCCTGCTGCTCTCGAACGGCGCCGTGCTCTACAGCGGCGATGCGACCGGCAACGGCGGCGGCCTGCACTGCAGCGGCGGCGGGACGATCGGCCTCATCGACGGCGCGATCTCCGACAACCACGCTGACGGCTCGGGCGGCGGCGCCTACCTGGACGGCTGCTACATGAACGTCTTTGCCGGAGGCTCGAACGTCGGCTGCCCTTCCGCGTCCAATCGCGGCATCACCTGCAACGTCGCCGGCACAGGCGCCGGCGACGGCTCGGGCGGCGGCGTCTACGCCAGCAACGGCGCCGTCGTGAACTTCCTGGGAAGCTCGAGCGCGCCCGCTTCGCTCACCCTGAACCGTGCCGAGCACGGCGGCGGCCTCTTTCTCACCGGCGCTGCCTCCGAAGCCGAGTTCCGGGACGCCGAGATCGTCGAAAACGCCGGCCTGCTCGGCGGCGGCGGGGTCGCCGCCGACAACGGCGCGCAGCTCACGATCCGCGCCTCGGTAGCCAACTGCGCGCAGCCCTTCGGCTGTTCGAGCGTCGTCGACAACTACACTGCCACCGCGGTCGGCGAGACCTCTCCGGGCGGCGGCGTCTGGGTGACCGGTGGCGCCGACGCGAGTATCCGCAGAACCACGTTCCGCAACAACAGCGCTCCAGGCAGCGGCGCGGCGCTCGCCGTCCAGGGCGCGGGCTCGACGGTGCTCTTCGAAGGCAACGTCGTCTTCGCGCACCCCAGCCGCCCCTTCTATGTCTCTGCGGGCGGGAATCTGACGGCGGCGTTCGTCACCGCCTGGGGCAACACGGTCGGATCGACCGGTACCTTCACGGCCGCCGGAGCGGGCTCGAATATCGCCGTCTACTCTTCGGCCACCCTCGACACCCAGACCTTTACCACCCTGAGCGGCGGCGCGACCTATGGCGGCGACTGCATCGTCACGCGATCGCTCACCAACTTCCCGGCGCCGCCCGATCCCGGCAGTTTCGAGCTCGTGGCATCCGAGGCGGCGGTCCTCGCCGCGCCGGCATCCGGCAAACCGCACCTGCGCAGCGACTCGCCCGCCATCGACTACTGCGACACCTTCCGCTACACGCCGATCGACAGCGACATCGACGGCGAGGTCCGCGGCTTCGACATCGCGGCGATTCCCAACGCCCCCTTCGGCCCCTACGACCTGGGCGCCGACGAGTGGAAGCCGATGTTCCTCGGCGATTTCGAGCCCGGCACCTGCGCCCAGTGGTCGTCGAACACCGGCGGCTGCTGACCTGCCGGACACTACGGGAGTCCGGTTCGGCTCACTTGCCGTCTGCGCACCTCATTCCATAAAGGCGCCACGCCGGCCGGAGCGGCTGCCGAATCGAAAGGCCGCTCGCCAGGTTGGTGACGCCGCCGGACCCACCCGCCCGGGTGGCGACGACGTCCGGCAGGGGTCTACCATCGAAGATGGCTCGAGCCCCTGAGGCTCGCAGGAGGTCAGTTCGATGAAACCCTATGTCGGAGCGCTCGAGAACGTCACCCGGGAAAACGTGAATTTCCGCCGCGTCCTGTTCACCGGCAAGCGTGAACAGCTTGTCGTGATGGCGCTCGCCCCGGGCGAGGACATCGGGCGCGAGATCCATGCCGAGGTCGATCAGTTCTTCCGCGTCGAAGAGGGTATTGCCCGCTTCGTCTTCGGTCCCGAGAAGGAACACCTCGTGCGCGCCGGTGACGCCGTCGTGGTCCCCGCCGGCACCTTCCACAACGTCGTCAATGCCTCGTCGACGAAGGTGCTCAAGCTCTACACGATCTACTCGCCGCCGCAGCATCCCGACGGCACGATCCAGCACACCAAAGCCGAAGCGCTGGCCGCCGCGCACCACTAGGCACAGCCCTACCAGTCGGTGGGCTGGTAGTCCTTCAGGAACTTCCCCCAGACGTGGTCACCGGTGTTGAAGCCGGCGACGATCGGGTCGACGATGCGGGCGGCGCCGTCGACGATGTCGAGCGGCGGGTGGAAGCGGTGGTCGGCGAGCTTGCGCGCCGCGATCTCGGCCGGATCTTCGTCGGTCACCCAGCCGGTGTCGACGCTGTTCATATGGATGCCGTCGTGGTGATAGTCGGCGGCCGAAGTGCGGGTCATCATGTTGAGCGCCGCCTTCGCCATGTTGGTGTGCGGATGGCGGGTGGTCTTCAGATGGCGGTAGAACTGCCCCTCGACCGCCGAGACGTTGACGATGTGCTTGTCGCGCTCCGGCGTGCGCAACATCAACGGCTTCAAGCGCCCGTTGAGCACGAACGGCGCCACGGCGTTCACCAGCTGCACCTCGAGGAGCTCGACCGTCGAAACCTCGGCGAGGTTCAGCCGCCAGGAGTTGCGACCGCGCAGATCGACCTGTTGCAGGTCCTGATCCAGCAGGCCCGCCGGAAAGAGACCGGGTTCGGGTGCGAGCTCGTCGGGGAGCAGCGCGACCTGCGAGAGCTCCGCCGCGGAGGTGAGCCCGACGCCTCGGGCGCCAGCGGCGCCCGCCGACAGGCCAAGCTCCGGCGCGCCGGACGGCTTCATTGCGCCCGGATCCGACCGTGACTCCGACATCCGGTGCGGATCGCGCAACGCTTCGTAGCTCTTCAGCAGCCGGCGATGGCGCTCGTCGAGGCTGTCGAAAGCGGCGACCTCGAGCGCCATCATGTGGCGATAAAAATCGGGTGGCCGGCGCACTGTCTGGCAGGCGTTGTTGACGATGAAGTCCAGCCGCTGCCGGTGGTCGTCCCGGGTCAGCAGGAGGTGGCAGAAGGCCTCGACGCTCGGCGTGTGGCGCAGGTCGAGACCGAAGATCTCGAGCCGGTCCGACCACGCCGCGAAATCGGCCTCGCGGGCGTAGCGCATCGCCGAGTCGCGCGGGAAGCGCGTGGTCACGATCAGGTGCGCGCCGGCGCGCAACAGCTTCAGGCCGGCCTGAAAACCGATCTTGACCCGCCCGCCGGTGAGCAGCGCGACCCGGCCGGAGAGATCGGCCGACTCTGTGCGCTTGGCATAGTTGAAATCCCCGCAGGCCGGACAGAGCTGGTCGTAGAAAGCGTGCAGCGTCTGGTAGTGCTCCTTGCAGGCGTAGCAATGGCGCTCCTCGAGCAGGACGCGGGGCGAGGGGCCGGCATCTCCATTCTGGCTGCTCGCTTCTGCATCACGGTCGAGGTCGAGGTCGACATCCTGGGCGATGAAACCGGGCGGCGGAAAGACATTCGGCGAAGTGACCGGGGGCCTGCGCCGCAGCTCGCGAATGCCCGAGGCCTGAAAGAGACTCTCGTCCTTGCGCACCTGCTGGGCGCGGCGCTCGCGCGTCGTCGCCTTGACCAGGCGCCGGCGAGCGCGCGGATCGGGATGCGAGACCTGCCGCGTCGCCCGCAACAGGCGCTGGCGATCCGCTTCGGGTATCTGGGCGAGCAGCCCGCGGTTGGCTTCGACCGCCTCCAGCAGTTCGGCCGCGGCGCGCAGCTTGGCGAGCAGCGGGCTGTCGGGCTCCTGCGCAGGCTCGTGACCGCCGGGCTCGGCGAGGTGGGGGACTCTCTCGGTCATGCCGGCAAGTCTACCTTCCGGGGGGGCACCCCATCTCCCGATGGCCCGGGACGGCGCCTTCATCCGGAATTCCCCGCGCGGCGTAATCCTCAGCAATCGGAGGAAATCCCTCCGAACGGAAACCGCGGGCGACGTCCCCCGCGAACCGAGGCGGTCGTGGCGCGACGCCGCCTCCTACCTGCAACGAGCTGCATCTAGGAGATTGAAATGAAGTCCGCACGCACGCTTCTCGCCTTCTCAGTTCTCGCTCTGACTCTCGCCGCGGCCTCGCACGCCGCCACGCCGCTCAACGCG
>Ga0154020_10009487_pt1 | contig 11200 bp, 9 predicted proteins | sample Klosneuvirus_201_FD_109709 | JGI IMG/M metagenome (GOLD analysis project Ga0154020, IMG submission 109709) | Active sludge microbial communities from wastewater, Klosterneuburg, Austria - Klosneuvirus_20160825_MG | ecosystem: Engineered > WWTP > Aerobic digester > Activated sludge | place...
CGGTTGTCGCGATGGCTTACATCCCGACCGACCGAATGAAAATCTCGGCGCGGAATCGACTCTTGCATTCCTCCAGTCTCTGCTGGAATTGCGCTTAGCAGAGAACACCCTTTAGTACTTTGGAAGCGAAACTTAAATGAGCAACACACATCCCGAACTACTGCAACGGCACAAACTCAATCCAATCTTAACCGCAGCTAATTGGCCATATCCAATCAACAGCGTGTTTAATCCAGGCGCCACGTTACTCCCTGATGGAGAGACGCTGCTATTGTGCCGTGTCGAGGATCGCCGCGGTCTGTCACATCTTTGTGCAGCTCGTTCAGCCAATGGAGTGGACGGTTGGCGAATTGATCCAGAACCGACGATGGCGTCTGATCCGGAAAATTTCCCAGAGGAGATTTGGGGAATTGAGGATCCGCGGATTACCTTTGTTCCGGAATTGAATAGCTACATAGTGGTCTACACTGCATTCACGCGCGATGGCCCGGGCGTTGCTCTGGCTACTACCGATGATTTCCACAGTTTCAAACGTTACGGGGTTATCATGCCTCCGGACGACAAGGACGCTACCTTGTTGCCGCACCGCATCGACGGCCGCTGGGCGCTGATCCATCGACCGGTTAGTTCGCCCCGGGCTCATATGTGGATTTCATATTCTCCTGATCTGATTCACTGGGGGGATCACAAGATAATGATGGAGGCTCGCCGCGGTGGATGGTGGGATGCCAACAAGATCGGCCTATCACCGCCGCCGATCGAGACTCCGAAGGGGTGGCTGGTGCTGTACCATGGCGTGAGGCATACAGCTGCGGGAGCAATCTACCGACTCGGCTTGGCACTGTTCGATTTGAAAAAACCCGAACTGTGTCTCAAGCGAGGCGGCCAGTGGATCTTCGGCCCGGAACAACCGTACGAACTTCACGGCGACGTCGGCAACGTGGTGTTCCCTTGCGGTTACACGATTCTCAGCGACGGCGACACTGTTCACTTTTATTATGGCGCAGCGGATACGAGCATTGCACTGGCAACAGGCAGTATATCAGCCATGTTGGAATGGTTGGAGAACGACTCGTGACATGAATGGTAGAGTCGCGCGACGATTCGCTAAACAATTGCGGTACAAGTGAATCAGTGCAAACAAACGCGGAATTCATGAACTTAGATCGACTTTCTCCTCGCTTTCAATTGTAACACTTATAGGAAGGAGGATTCTATGTACACATCAATAGACGAGAAACTTCGATTTGAGCTGATGATCTCCGAATTGTGCTCGGCGTTTGTAAGCGTAGCGGCGGACAAGGTTGACGACGAGATCAACCGCTGGCTGGCATTCGTTATCACCACGCTTGGCGTGGACCGTTGCACGTTGTTTCAGATCACCGAAGATGATAGTACCGGTGTTCTCACGCATACATGGGCTGCGAGAAAATCACTCGCCCTGGAACCAAGTGCGATAGCTGAACTTCGCGAAGGCGTGTATGTGTTGCCTTGGAGCGTCGAGCAGTTACTGCGCGGAGATCACATAGTGTTTTCTTCGATGAACGAGCTGCCGCCAAGCGCAACCGAGGACAGAGAATTCTTTGAGTCGAGCGGTACAAAATCCAACGTAACTCTGCCGATGTCGGTCGGAGGCAGTCTGATTGGCGCCATAGCTTTCAGCACGGTTCGGTTGGAGATCAAGTGGTCGGAGGAGTTGATCGGGCGACTCCGGATGGTCACACATGTGTTTGCCAGCGCCCTTGCGCGCAAACGGGCAGATCTCGAGTTGAAGTCTTCATACGACAGGTATCAGACGCTCTTTGAATCTGCCAGTGACGCAATCATTGTCTTGAAAGATAATGTAATTGTCGAGTGCAATGGAAACAGCGTGGCGATGTTCAAGTGTGCGAACAAATCGGAAATCATCGGCCATAAGCCTTGCGAATTGTCCACTGAGAAACAAGTCGACGGCGAGTCTTCATTTGAAAAGATGAGTCGACTTGCGGATGTTGCCTTAAGTGGAATCCCACAGCAGTTCTACTGGAAATGTCAGCGAAAAGACGAATCCATTTTTGACGCGGAGATCTCGCTTAATACTTTCAAAGTATCGGGACAGTCTTCGTTATTGGCGATCGTGCGGGATGTTACGCTGCATATCTCAGCGAAGGAGATTCTAAAGGAGGCGAATGACCGACTGCATTCCGAACGAGAGATGTTAGCCGAAAAGAATGCAGCTCTGCGGGCGGTCCTATCCCAGATTGAGCAGCAGCGCCTCGAGTATGAGGAAAAAATTTGCGCCAGTCTCAAGAACATGTTTGCTCCTACACTTAAGAAACTCCGGACCGGAGATGGCAAACTCAGCAATAAGGATATCACAAAACTCGAAGATGCCTTTGAGTCGCTTGTAGGGCAAGGGGTGAGTACTTTTAAAGAGAATTACGCCAAATTGTCGCCGCGCGAAACCGAAGTTTGTAGGTTGATAGCTGAAGGCAGAAGCTCTAAAGAGATATCGGAGACGCTCAATGTTGCTCCGCAAACGATTCACAAGCATCGCGAGATCATCCGGCGCAAACTCAAAATCCAGAATTTGGAAATCAATCTGCCGACCTACCTTCGCAATAAATCATAATACATCATTGCTTTCCTCAGGGTATTGCCTACGCATTAACCCCGTATCGTCCAATCCTTTCACTCAACGTAAAACACATTGATCGAGCGAGTCGAGCTTACGCGACGACACAAAGACCTTGTGATACTCGCCTCGAATTGACACCTCGTGTGTCGTTGTGCGGAGTCGATTGCTCAGAACTTAGGAGGCTCTTGAACCGGCGAACCGGGGCGACCGAGCATGGAAGCCCCAAGCCGTTCGGTGAAAGGAGCCTCTTGAGCCTTTCAGAATGCAACCACTCCAGCTGGAAACAACCCTCAGGCAATCACTACGCAATAAGCCCGTATATCGTAACCACGGATTTAGGTGTACCATCTTGCGGCTGCGAGAATCCTCTATCTTGTAGTCCAGAATTGTCAAAGTGGTAACTCTGGCCGAGAAGCCACGCATTTACAAGGTTGGCAGATACCTCTCTCGTCAACCATGGTTCTTCAATATCTAAAATCGGATGGGGGCATCCAGTGAAGGGATTCAAATGATCTGCTTCAAGAAAACTGCGCTAGCAGTGGCTATAGCCATGTGCCAGTTGCTTGCACTTTCCTCTGCTGAGGCCGCAACCTACTATGTTCGGGTCGGCGGCAACAATTCGAGCAACGGTCTGACTTGGGCGACCGCGTGGGCTACACCGACCTATACCAACGGTCGAATCGGGGCCGGCGACACGGTACTCTTCGGTCGTGGAATTTACCTAAACTCACAGATAGTTCCACCTACCGGAAGTACTCGCACAAATATGACCTACTACCTCGACTCCGCCTATGTCGCCAATGGGTCAAATGGTTTCTCCGGATTGGCCCAAATCAACGGCGCAGATGTTATTCCCAAAGCTAGCTGGGCTGTCTATTCCGGCAGTGTCTACCGCGCGTCGTGGACGGGAACCGGTTGCGACATTGAGGACGGCGCAGGCGGTCAAGCATACGTCGGTGCTCAAGACGGGACTCTGCTCGAACCGCAATTGTCAATATCGGGAGTCAATTCCCCGGGTGAATTCTATCACGACTTGGCAACGAATCGAGTTTATATCCAGTGCTTTGGCAACGTCAATCCGAACACTGTGGAAATTCAAGTGGCGTGCAAGTCGCCGGTGAAATTCAACAACACAGCACAAGACAACATCTACTTCGGTGGACTCGATATCCGAATGGGAAAACGCGCCGCCGTGATGTTTCTTGCTGGCTCAGACTCGGCGATTTTTCGCTATTGTAAGCTTTCGCGCACTTCATATTGCCAAACCTGCAACCCTGCTGTGATTATGTCAAATCAGCATGGTGAAGTGCACGACTCTACCGGCAATTGGGACGCGACTTACAATCGTTTCAATGTCTTCAGCAGTTGTTCGATTGGAGTAGCGATAGCACCAGAAGGCGAGGGCACAATCGCCCACCGCGGTTCCGGCTTTATTGGATACGATATTACCGAAACGACATTTGACAGTTGCGTCTTCCACAATTTGCCCGGTGACGGCATTGAGGTAAAGAACTCCTATGCCTCAGGCACAAAACGAATCGTCGAGCGTCTTACAGTGCGATTCAGCAAGTTCGATAAGATTGGCGGCGAGGGTGTAAATCTGTACACCAACGCGTATGCATGTTCAGTGTACGGTTCAATATTCGTCGATTGCGACGATGCCGGAATTCTCATTGGAAACAGTTCACCCGGCAATGACGACCGCGGCAACCACGTCATCTACAACAACACTTTCTACAACTGCAATGCGGGACTCCAAGTGCAGTCTCCTTATGCCGCAAATACCGGAGTATTCAAATACAATGTCATCTATGACATAGCGGCAGGGCCTTACGGTTACTCTTATCACTACGACTTTCGAGACAACAGCTCCGGTCTGGCGATCTCGATTGATTCGAATCAGATCCACGAACCATCAGGATCGTTTTCGGCACTCTGGGGAGGCAGCAGTCAGACCTGGTCATCGTGGCAGTCGGGCGGTCGAGATACTCGCGGTACGTATTCAAACCCCGGGCTCAATACGACGACATTCGAGACTTCTGCTACCGGTTCAATGAACCGCACCTATGGAGGGAGGAACTGGACTCGGTACGGAGCGATTCAGTCCACTTCCGGCGGATGTACACTTCCCGGCGTCACAACTCTGACCCTGCCCGCTAATGGCGCCACCGGTTTGGCATTGCCGGTGATCCTTGACTGGTCCGATGTCGTAACAGCAACATCGTATCAAATCCAGATAGACAATAATTCTGATTTTTCGAGCCCGGTCTCTGACCTGACGTCACCGATCTCAACATACACAGCCGTTAGCTTAACAGCTGGTACTCTATACTGGCGAGTTCGAGCGCAGAATACCTGCGGTTGGGGGAACTGGAGCGGAGGACGGACATTTGCTATCGTATCATGCACCGCGCCTGTCGCACCAACGCTTGCTAGTCCTGCGAACACCGCGACCAATTTGTCGCAGCCGATAACTCTGGATTGGAATGATGTCGTTACTGCAACCGGCTATCAAATCCAGGTCGACAACAATTCAGACTTTTCGAGCGTGACGGCTGCGCCGACAGCGACGGCTTCAACGTATGCGCTCTCAGGGTTGGCTGCCGGAACCACATTCTATTGGCGTGTTCGTGCGCAAAACGCTTGCGGGTCGGGAAGCTACAGCGGCATCAGGTCGTTTACTACAACCTGCACATTGCCTGCTGCGCCATCGTTTGTATCGCCGGCAAATGGAGTTACGAATTTGACCCAGCCAATAGCGCTCGATTGGAGCGATGTCGCTGGCGCAACCCGATATCATGTGCAGGTCGATAACAACTCCAACTTCTCAAGTCCAGCGGCTGACAATCAGCCGACGACCTCAACCTATTCAGCTAGCAGCTTGACTGTTGGAACGGTGTACTACTGGCGAATGCGCGCTCAGAACGCGTGCGGCTGGAGCGTCTGGTCTGCCGCCAGATCGTTTTCGACGTCATGCAGTCTTCCCAGTGCGCCGTCTTTCGTGTCACCGGCCAACGGCGTAACTAATGTCGCTCAGCCGGTTGTGCTCGATTGGAGCAACGTGACTGGCGCAACCCTATACCAGGTTCAGGTTGACAACAATTCAGACTTCTTGAGCACAGCGGCCGACAATCAGCCGAGTGCTTCAACATATTCGGTGAGCGGTCTTGCCGGTGGAACTTTGTTCTATTGGCGGATGCGCGCTCAGAATGCTTGTGGTTGGGGTGCCTGGTCTGCGGTGCGAGCATTTACGACGAATTCGGCAGATGCCGTGCCACCTGTAATCTCGAATGTGATGGCGACCAATATCACCAGCGTATCAGCAGTGATTTCGTGGACAACCAATGAGGCGGCCACGACACAAATCAACTATGGCGCGACAGCTTCGTATGGCACATCGACAAGTCTCATTTCGACGCTGACGACTAACCACGAACAGGTGATCACCGGCCTCGGCTCGCTGCAGTCTTACCACTTCCGAGTGCGCTCTCGCGATGCCGCCAACAACGAAGCCGTCAGCGGCGACTTCGTGTTCAACACGGTCGTTGATGTGGGCGAGGGCATTATGCCTACGGTCTCGAGCACATACCCAGGTTACAGCGCAGCCCGTTTAACCGATGGCAACTATAACTCGCGCGGCGGCGAGTCAACCACATGGGCAGCGCTAAGTGCAACTCAGGCACATTGGGTCGAAATCAATCTCGGTGCGAGCCGGACGATCCAGGGAGTCGCTGTGTATTGGGCGTGGAATCCTTCGCAGCAGAAATGGATGACTTCACAGCAATTCCGCGTTCAGATTTGGAGCGGCTCTGCGTTCAGTGATGTCGCAACGAGTAACAATATTGTTGGCGACAGCTGCACATTCGTTGAATTCGCAACAGTTGCGACTACACGTGTGCGTTACTTTCAACCGGCGAATATGGGGGCGCCGACATATGCAACCGTAGCGTGGTTAACAGAGTTCGACATCTTCGGCGCAAGCGGACCGAATTCGGCACCCAGCGTACCGACGATCGTAAACCTGGACGACGGTGCAGCGGGAGTGGCATCGGTTGCGATAGAAGTTCTTGAAAAGACAGCGGCTGCGGCTGGTCAGGGTTACACTAAGTTACTCGGAGCAACGAGCTCAGTTGATCCTGATGGCGATGCGATCTCATATCAATTCGAGATTTACGCGAACACTGACTCAAGCTTAGTTTTGAAGACTACTACGATTTCGGCAGATTCAATTACTACGCTTTGGGCTGTCCCAACTGATTTGCCCTCTGGAAAGCAATACTCCTGGCGCACAAGAGCTACCGACGGCGTCAACTGGTCCGACTGGTCGGAGCTGTCGCACTTCAATACGGCAGCCGCAGGCGTCTGCGGCGACGAAGATGTTTCCGGAGCGATCGATGTCAGGGATGCAATCTATCTGTTGAACTATATCTTCTCCGGAGGTGCACAAACAGTCAACGGAGATGTCAACTGTGATCAGGTAGTCAGCGTATCAGACGCGGTCATACTCTTGGAATTCCTCTTCGCAAACGGTGATGAGCCGTGCGCGAAATGCGGCCAATAGGCCCTGCCTACTTCCACCACCGAACGAGGGCGCTGCAATGGCGCTCTCGCTTCGTTTCTGCCGTGATGAGTGCCACCCGAATTGCACGCGGTTCACCAGTATCAACGCGATTATCATTGAGTAGAACTATGAAGCGGCATGTCGTAGAGTAGATTCTACTTCTGATCCCTCTTCGGCTGCTTGTCCTTTCGTATCTTTTCATCATGGACGTGTTTGTTATCCTTCTGCTTCTGGCCCTTCTCTTTGTCTTTCTTTCCACCCTTGTCTCCCATATTCGTTTCCTTTCTTGATTGCTTCGAGATCGTGATTCACGTTCTCGGTAGGGCAATCATTGCGCCTGTGAAACTGACTTCGATTTGTCGTGAGCCGGGACGCCAAAGCTAACACCTACAGAGTATTCGCGTCCCGACCGACGGACAAATCGCTTCAGCGCGATTTCTTGAGTTGACCCAGCCGACTACGGATTCGGCGTAACTATCGTGCTTCCGTTAAGTGTGACTGCACCGGTTCGAGCGAAGGCTCTGCCTTCCAACGACGCACCGGTATTCATCGTGATCGATTGGTCGGCCATGATGATACCAGAAAAGGACGATGTCGCTCCCAGCGTCGCCGATGATCCAACCTGCCAATAAACGTTGGAGGCTTTCGCACCGCCGCTGAGAATTACTCGGCGATCCGTGGTGGTAACAAGCGTGGATGCGATCTGGAAAATCCAGATGGCGCTGCTGTTTCCTTTGGCGTCGAGAGTAAGATCTCCGGATGAGATTTCAAGACCGGAAGTCGATTTGTAGAGACCGGAGGGCAATGCCATGCCTCCGATATTACCGGCGATTGTAACAACACCCGATGACCGTCCAGCTGCGCTGGTGAAAGCCGAGGTCAGGTCAAGTTTTGCTTGAATGGAACCTGGGTCGCCGACGTGACTGGCTCCTGACATGATACCGGGAGGAAAGCCGGTTACAGCCGTTCCCGGGCTAAGCCCTACTGCGCCCGCTATAAAGGTTGCACCGGTACTGGCAATGGTCGAGCCAGCGATTATGGCAAAATCAGCAGTTGACTCCAAAACTACCGGAAGTTGATCAATCGTTGCATCGAATGTGGTGAAGCTCCAGACGTATTGATTGGCAATAGCATTGCCGGCTTGATCCTTCGCTGTGCCAGTTATGGTTGCCGTATAGACAGTTGACAACGCTAGGTCATTGGTCGGAACAAATAGAGCGCGATTATGTGCGGCGTCATATGAGACCGAACCAGCGACGCTGGTGGCACCGGGGCCTTTCACCGTAAACGATGTCAGTCCGATTGTTGAAGAACTCATCGATTCGCTGAAGGTCACGTTAATTAGCGCCATACCGGTTGCGCCGTTAATGGGATTCGTGGACAACACCGTTGGGGCCGTTGTATCGGCTGCCGGACCATTTGGCTCGTCGTCACTGCAGCCAGTGATTAGCGTTAAGCCCAACAGAGCCATTGTCATGGTCAAGCTCGTAAACTTGCCAACATAATTTGGTTTCTTCATCTTCATACTTTCTTGAGTGAGTTTTGCGGCTCACTCTTCGTGTCGTTATGATCGCAATGTCAAGACAGCCTGTTTACTGTCAAAGAGCTATTGGCGATCCGAAAAGTCTGGACCGGCAGTTGCCGGATGCGGATTTGTGATCTCCATATCAAAATCCGAGATCCTTCTCAGTTGGTTCCTACCTACGCCGTCTTACGCCGTCCAACAACAATCAAGACAGTACCAATCGCCACCGCTGCGGCGCCAAAGATTGGCGGGAACGGAATTTCTTTCTTCTCATCGACCCGAAGTTCAATTGGTCCAAGGTCAACGACTTCTTTATTGGAGGTATAGGTAATGCCTCCGTAGATCAGCCCGACTAAGCCGAGCCCAATTAGGATGATTCCTATCATCGTCACAGTTTTCAAAAGTGATCCTTTCTACAGGCGGAACAGCACGCCGATATTTATTGAATAGAAATCGGATTTGGCGCCATCAAGGACGGCATCCGGTAGTTCTTTGAACTTGTACTCGAGAAACACATAGCGGATATCTCCGTACACGTGGACATTTGGCGATGCGGGTAGTTCGAGTCCCGCGACCAGGTGCCAACCAAACTCGCTCTTAGTTTCGTCGTCGATTCCAGCATCGTTATAGATGTCTGAGTAATCAAAAGTGGTGTTATACCAGCCGCCGCCGATTCCACCATAGATGATCGGCAATGGATAGAGCAGTCCCGTAACCGTGAACGGCCAGCTCTTGGCAGTCAGCGCTCCTGAACCGTACTTCTCCTGCCGATAACCGATATCGCCCTCTATTCCGATGACCGGCATCAGCTTCAATCGCAGGGTGGCGCCGACAAGGTAGTTGGCATCTTCGGCGTCGTGTGATTTCTGAATCCCGAGGTGGGGGCCAATGTAGGCGCCCGGTTGGCTTTTCGCTGTGGGCGGAAAGAGCAGCAGAGACCCCAACAACAGCCCGATTCCAATTTTTCTAAACATGTTATACTCCTGTTTGAGTTGTAAATACAAACTTGTGCGCAAGCGCCGCTTCGTATTGTCTGAGCACTACAGAGAATTACGGTGATTGTTCTGGTAGATTCATCGTCCATAGGGATGAAAAGGGAGCTACATCGCTCGAGTGATTTCCGCCGAGGTCGTCCTCTTGACCGTCATCGGATTCGAGCGAAAGATCTCCTCGAAGTAGACGGTCGATGAAGTCAGTGATGGACCAGTTAACTTTGAGCGCAAACAATGAGGCTTTGGAATGTTCTGTATCATCCGGCTCGATCTACTGAGCAATTCCAAGCTCGACACCAAAAATGCCGACTATTGCCTCTTCGAATTCGGTTCAGAACTCAAAGATCAAGACAAGAATTCCGAGTTCTGTCTTGCTCGGAAAACTCATTGTCTATATTTTGTCGGCGATCATCGAGAGACCAGTGTTTAGATTAAACGACAACAGTAGTTTCGGGGAAAATGATGACTCAGGTCGTTAGGACAGATTCTTCCAACTCGGATTTTCGCAATCTCGTAACGCTCCTCGATCAGGACTTACGGATACGCGACGGAGACGAACACACGTTCTATGCCGCCTACAATAAGATAGACTCGATAGCTCACGTCGTGGTGGCCTACAGGGATGTAACACCGGTCGGTTGCGGAGCGATAAAGAAGTATTCTGACCTCGTGATCGAGATCAAGCGAATGTACGTCCTGCCGGAATATCGCGGCAAGGGTATTGCCGGGGCGGTGCTAAGCAATCTTGAAGCTTGGGCGGTTGAATTGGGATTCACCGAAAGTATTCTGGAAACCGGCAAAAAGCAGCCCGAAGCAATCCGCCTGTACCAGAAGTCGGGATACATCACAATTCCCAACTACGGCCAATATCAGGGTGTCGAGAACAGCGTTTGCATGCAGAAGAAGCTAACAAAATGATCAACTGCGCTCTAACCTTGCCAGAATCTTCATCGTTTTTAATCGGAAGCTCGATCACAGCGTTAGGGGGTTGACAGCGAACTGGAATTTGGCATACTCAGTCTCATGTTACCTTCAGTGTTGTTGTTTGACGCCGCAAATCGGGTGTGGTTGGCGTTTGAGAATCCGGTTGAAATCATAACTGCGACGAACATTGAAGATGTCGCCGCGTCTATGCTTCTGGTTCAAAATCGAGTTGAGACCGAACAACTCTGGGCTGCCGGCTTTCTGAGTTACGAAGCTTCCCCAGCCTTCGACCGCAGCCTCACTGTTCATTCAGAATCGGAATTTCCCAAAATCTGGCTTGGGCTTTACCGCGAACCGCGCCGCTTCACTCTCCTTGATGACGCTGATGAAGCAGCCGATAACTCATTGAAATGGACTTCTTCAATCGGACGTGAAGAGTACGACGCAAACATTTGCAGGATCAAGAACCTCATCGCGCGCGGTGACACCTATCAGGTCAACTTCACAACGCGATTGCGCGCTGATGTTAGCTCCGACTTCAATTCAGCGAACTACTTCCGGGCTCTAATAAAGGGTCAGCA
>Ga0154020_10009488_pt1 | contig 11199 bp, 16 predicted proteins | sample Klosneuvirus_201_FD_109709 | JGI IMG/M metagenome (GOLD analysis project Ga0154020, IMG submission 109709) | Active sludge microbial communities from wastewater, Klosterneuburg, Austria - Klosneuvirus_20160825_MG | ecosystem: Engineered > WWTP > Aerobic digester > Activated sludge | place...
AGCCAATCAATGGTGAGGGTGAAGCTCGAATCCATGGAATCTATCGAACTCCTGTACGGAGCGCTGTGGGTAGCGCCCCCGTGTTACCAAGACGGGGGCCATTCCGCTCCGCCCCGCAGCCTACCGGCATGCGGCGCGGACCGGCTTTGCCTCCCGGCCAGGGAGGACCGTGTTGCACTGTGACTTGCTCCGATTCGGACATCATTCCCTCCTATTGAGCCCTGTTCCCGTTGGTCTCACCCTAGGCGAATCACCGGACCGAAGCAAAGGCCCCGGAAGAGGCCACTAGAGGTCACGAGGGGACAGGAGAGGACAGATTTTCGGACAGACGAGGCACGAAAGGAAGTAGGCAGAAGGAGGCGTATGTGCGCTTTCGTGCGCTGGAAGCGGCAATTGCGAGCATCGTCCTGAGCGGAACATGCAGCAACCAAAAATCGACTGCTTTTTGGGCCGTGCACGAAAAAAAGTTTGAAAGGAATAGGCCGTCCTGTACCAACAGCATTGCAGGATTGGTGAGGGAGTGCTAATTTCCCGGACCTCGTCGTTCAGCTTAGGATTAGTTAAAAATCGAGAGTCAATTGACTGAGCAGTCTCTTAAAAGAGGCTAGATATGGCTGAGTTCGATTTGAAAAATATTATTACTGAAGGACGCAAAGAAGTGCCCCAAGGGACACTAGTGCGAGTTGGTCTTGGTTCTCGTCCCGGCACAGTGACAGTACATGTTCGGCTCCCAGGTCAAACAGAATGGAGAATGTACTCAGACCTTCAGATTGTCGATGGCACCGTAACGCTGCCTGTTAAGCTTGCGTTCCTCTCGCACGCAAAGGAGGATGCAGACTTTATCAAAGACCTAGCTCATCGCTTGCTTCAGGACGGCATACTTGCGTGGTTTGATGAGAAAGAGTTGTTGCCGGGTGATGACTGGAAACGAAAGATCGACGAAGCAATCGAAAGTTCTGATTTTGTTCTAGTGTTTCTATCCGCTACTAGTGTTTCCAAGACTGGTTACTTCCAGCGAGAGCTTAAGTATGCACTGGATCAACACCAACTCAGACCTCAGGGCTCCCGCTACATCATCCCCATCATTATCGACGAATGTGAGCCGCCGCGTAGTCTTCGAGATATTCATTGGCTCCGTGCTGATGCTTCGGAATGGTACGAGTGTCTGAAGCGTACTATTCTTTCGTGATTAAAGACCGCATCACTGATTGCAAATTCATGTCTTCAGAAGTTGCGCGCCTCACAGGCGCTCTATTGATTTTCTAGTCGACGTCAGAAACCAATAACCTATTGAATATTCGACAAGTGAGGTGGCCGTGAAACGAGATATGAGCCTGGTCCGGCATCTTGTTTTGGCAATAGAGGCTAGCCCATCGGGATTTGCTCCAAGAGACCTTGCAGTTGATGGGTACACTCACGAAGAAATTGGATACCATTTGCATATCATGCTTGAGGCAGGGCTTATCCGAGGGGCCGATGTTACCGTGCATGGTGCGAAGAGCCCGGAAGCTATAGCCACGAGTCTTACCTGGGCAGGTCATGAGTTTGCAGACGCTGCACGAAATGAGGAACTTTGGGCGAAAACCATGGAGCTAACCAAGGAAAAAGCGGGTAGTGTAACAATTGATTTAATCATGAAGGTTTTAGCTTCTCTCGCGTCATCTGCATTAGGGCTCTAGTAAAGCGCCTAAGGTTCAGTTGGCTTCGAAAAGCGGAGGGAACAGATGTGTATTCCCTTTGCTCCAATCAGACCTCATTCAGGGTAGATTTGAGGATCACGCATATCACACCTCATCAAGGGAGAGAGTATGGCAAAGAAGAAAGGTCTTATCACTGGCAAACCAACTACGCACAACCCGCGTGATATGGTGCGGATCAAAAAACTAAAGAAAGTAGTACGACAGGCTCGGAAGATAGGGGAGCAATTTGAGCGGAAAGCCGCCCTGCTCAAAAGGGAATGCGAGAGCATCCTCCAGGATCTCGATACGGGATGGGAACCATGAGATCGGTATTACGTAGATATTTTCGAAAGTGGCTGCACCATCAAATAGTTCATTGGGTTGCGGCAGACTGGAGCAACAATGCCCTCTACCCACTCTTTTCGCTGTGAGGGGAAGATCCAAACGATGTGTAGCGCGGCTACGAGCCGTCCATGACCCACACCCGAACAGCGACAGTATGCCGTGGATAATTAACGGGGGGATTATGTACACAGTTGAAGACTTAGAATTTGCGCAAGCACAGCTCCGAGAATGGAGCGACAGGTTCGATAGGTATGATGGAAATAACCCAGACAAGTATCAGTCAGAAATTCGCAATGCTCAAGCGAAAGTCCGAGAGATTGAATGCGAGTTAAAGAAAACAGGTCTCCTGCAAATGACCGACAAAGAAAAGCTCAATGCTGCACTTGAAGCGGCCTTCCCAGACGCGAGGCACAGGCAAGTTGTCGAGTACAACGGGAAGCACTATGAACGCCGAGTTTTCCCGCTTCAGAAGAGCAGGTCAAGAAAAACCGTGCTCGAGTGGGCAAAGGATTGGAAGGAAGTTGCAATTTCAAAATAATGCGCTCTCATCTTATCTACAGGATGCCTATAAAAATATGAAAATGATGGAGTATTTACAAGGAACTGAACATGCGACAACACGTATTTTCGAAGTCTTGTCATTCGAATCTGAGAGGTTGCATCGGTTAGTTGATCAAATAAAGAGAATGGGCGAACAGGTAAGAAGCGATTATGAGCGAGCTGAATCCCTAGTAAGTAATGCCTTTGACACTGACGATGTTACTCTCGCAACTGGAGCGTATTGGATGGCATATGCAGGTGAAGGCGAATTATTCACCATGGAGAAAGCAAAAATTCAACTAGAAAACCAAATAAAATGCCATGAGTTCTCAGTCGCATCTCTTGCAGGGGCAGTCCTCCAATTTGCCAAACAAGGGATTTCAATTTCGATAGGCGAGCTTAAATATTGCTCTGCAAGCAGGCTCATTGGGACGCAAGCATTACACACCGTCATATGGCAAGCGCGTAACCAAGCTCTTCATTGGGAAGCGGCATCATTTAATCCCCCAGTGAAAAAGTGCTTTGAGAGACTGACCGATGAGGTTGATCGGAAGTTCGATGAATACACGAAACGCAATATGGCCGTTGATGTTCTTGATCTATTCTCCTGGAAGAAGTTTTCGGATTTTAAAACCGACATGCTCTCAATTTCATGATGTGGAGAAGCCCGGCGTGTCTAAAAACGAGGAACATCGCCTATGGAGGCGAATGTATGGCCTTCAATGAGCATGTCTGTCAGCCAATTTGTCCAATGGTCCGGGCCACTCGCATGATATTATTCGCTCCCAAGGAGATACGACCATGATGAAATGCGGACACTGCAGGAAGGAATCTCACGTAACTTGGGATGAAATCTATATTGGCAAAGAGTGTCTTGACCTTGACCACAATTGGATCGATGAGGCTAATAGGACATGGGTCATTCGTAGATTCGACTGTCCACAATGTCACCGACTTACGCTTTTTCTTCGAGAACTGAGGGGCGCTCTTGATCCCGAGCACGATGCCGGTCGGAGAGACGCGTCTCGGATCTTGAATGACCGTATGATACAGCCTGAGGATACCGGCAGAGAGCCTATGACAATAGGTGTTCCGTCCAGTCTTGCCCGAGATTATCGTGAGGCGTGCCAAGTGCTGAAGTTTAGCCCAAAAGCTAGCGCTGCCTTGAGTCGGCGATGTTTGCAACAATTCTTGAGAGAACATGCCGGAGTGAAGCTTGGAGATCTTGCGAGTGAGATCGAACAAGTACTGAACAACAAAACTTATCCCCCATACTTGGCCGAGTCCATTGATGCAGTTCGGCACATCGGCAATTTTGCTACGCATCCCATGAAAAGCAAGAATACTGGGGAAATTCTTGACGTTGAACCTGAAGAAGCCGAATGGCTCCTGAATACTCTGGAGGGACTCTTTGAACACACCTTCGTCAAACCTGAAGAGCTGAAGCGGAAAAGAGAAGCAACAAATGCGAAGCTGAAAGATGCGGGCAAACCACTTTTGAAATGAAAACTTTTTCGCGTTCCTTACCCTTACCTTCCAACGTGACGCATTGTCCTTATAGACTACCCTAAGTATCATCCTGCCCATGGATTTAGAGACCTGGCGTTTCATTAATTCATTCGCTCCATGGTTTTCGGCCATCGGAACCTTTTCTGCTGTGGCCCTCTCGCTGTATCTCGCTTCGAAAGATCGACGGATCAGCGTGAAAGTAACTGCCAACATCCAGGATCTTGTCGAAGAAGGAGTGCCTTCTCGCGAGTATGTATGTATTTCTGTGGTAAACGTTGGTAGAAGGGAGGCTATGGTCACGGGAATAGGGTGGAGGATTGGATATTTCAAGAAAAGACGTTTCTATCAAGTCCCTGGCAAATCGGAATATTCCGGTACAATTCCGATACGTCTCAAAGACGGAGAAACTGCGGTATTTATGATGCCACTTAAAGCGGAGTATGACGACCTGGCATGGGATTTCCCTCTTAAGGAATTTGGTTTTTTTCCCGTCCTCACGGTTTTCTCTCTCCGAGGTGAGGTATTCACGTCCGTTGGTAAAACTTTCAGTGTCCGAGCAGATAAGTTCATTCGCAACTTGTTGCTGGAAAGAATCACTAAAGCGGAGAAGTGAAGATCGATCCGTGAACTGGGCGCGACTTCCCCCAATTCAGATCAAAACGGGGAGGGAAATGGGACACGTAAAGCCTGAATGGATTGTCGAATTGCACGGAAACACTGAATAGAGAGTGAGAGCGTTCTACTATGCCTCCTGAGCTTGATTTCCTTGTCTGCTAATTCGAATGTCGGAACAGGAGGATACCCCATCGGGCTGTGCTAAATTTGTGCTAAAAATTTTCATAACCCACCTATACACCTCGAACCGATCGAATCAATGGAATGCATGCAAGTACCTGTTTTCGCAGTTAAAACGGGGAAACCATTTGATACACCGAGCGTTTCAGAAATTGTCCTGGCCTGATTCGTAAACCGCAGGTCGGTGGTTCGATTCCACTCGCCGGCTCCATTTATCAAAGACTCACATTGCCACCGTTGGCGCATGTCATCACGATAGCCCCAACCGATCCGTTACCGAGTCCACGAGATGAGGCTCGACACCTAGATACTTTTCAGTCGTCATCACAGAGCTGTGGCCGTATAGCTGCTGAATCTCTCGCATATTTTTCGTCAGCGCATAACACAGCCGGCCGAAGGTGCGGCGTAGATCATGCGGCGCCACATGTTTTCCTAACGCCAGCTGTGCGTACCGTCCAACAATTCGCCAGATGGTGTCCTCGGTCACACCCTTGCCCCAGACGCGACCGTGACGATTGATCGCTCGAATCACGCGGCCGGACTCAATTCCGGAAGCCTCCACCCACCGATCCCAGGCATTCTTCACCACGCCGGGGAGGGGAAGGGTGCGCAGGCGCTTCCCTTTGCCTCGCAGATTCGCCAGCACCCAACGGCCGTCGTGTTCTCGCACCACCGTCACATCCAGGTGAACAATTTCGGCCCGCCGAAGCCCGCAGCGCAGGATCAACATCAACACGAGATAATCCCGTTTCCCCACGATCGTGCGCACGTTCGGCCCAGCCAGAATGCGTTGCGCCTGTTCACGCGGCAACCACACCCCAGCCCGGACCCCACCATTGGGAACCATCGAAATCCGCAGAATGCCGGTCGCTGTCCGGTCATCAATCAAGCCGTCCTCGAGCGCTTCCTTCGCGAGCTTACGCAAGGCGGTCAACTGAAGATTAATGGACTTCGGAGCCAGGTGTTTGCGATGTAGGAGCACGTCACGATATCTCAAGATGGACAAGCGCGAAAATTCTGGTTGTGGGGTCTGCTGAAGCCACATCCGATAGGCACGGAGAGAGGCGCTATACGCGCGCTTTGAATGTGGAGACACGCAAGAACGGATCACAGACTCAACGGTCGATGTCCATGCCGGGCCTCCCCAAAGGCCGGCATCGTTGCTGCGGCTGCTGCGGTTACCCTTTTCGACCGTCCTTCCCATCTTCATATTCCTCGATCGATACTCTGCTCACTTCTCTATATACGTGATAGTCTATCTTATCACGAATTGGATGAACACGTCTGGAAGCCAGCCGCCCGTTCAGCCGGTCGTCCCGAGCGCCGGGCATGGATGCCCCTATCACGCACAGGGTCGGGCGACCATGGTTAGTTCCGCCCCACTGTGCCTGACGGCTCTCGGTGAAGGGCGCCGATCGGTCAGACAGGCAATCGCGGCTGAGATCGAGTCCGAGAGCACTTGACAGGTCTGCCACCTGGCACTTGCATAATGCCAGGTGGCACGCTGAGAGATTCTCCATGCCTTCCACAGAAGCGCTCGTGACGGTCCTTGGCGGGATGGCCGTTTTCCGGCGGAAGATCCACACGCTTGACGACATGACTGCGGCCATTCGGCAGGGGATGCCGTTTCCTGCCCTCAAGACCGTGGCCTTGGTAGCTCAGCTCGATCTCCTCCGCATGGCCCACGTGCTGAGAATTCCGCCCCGCACCCTGGCGCAACCGCAACAGCAAGGCCGGCTTTCGCCCGATGAATCGGATCGGCTCACGCGATTCGCCCGCATTGTCGAGATGGCCCATGAGATGTTCGATGATTCCGTCAAGGTCGCACGTTGGTTGCAACGCCCAAACCGCGCCTTGCGCAATGTGGCGCCGCTGGATCTCTTAGACACCGACATCGGCACACAAGCGGTCGAGACGACCCTCGGCCGTCTTGGGTCAGGCGTGTATAGCTGATGGATGTCTGGAGGCTGCCCCTCAGGTCGCATGCCGACCCTGATGGGGAAGGCGCTCGACGCTATGGAGGACGTTGGAACGCCGTCGGCACCGCCGTCATCGATACCGTGAGTTCTCTGTCTCTCGCCGTGCTTGAGTTGCTCATCCACGTCGACGTAGACCTGCTCCCGCGCCATCTGGTCTCCGTCTCAGCCCATGTTCCTGATGACCTCGTCAGGGTCACGTACGCGATCGATGAGCTCCCCCCTGACTGGAACCGTCCCGATGGAGCGATGATGCTGCAACGGATCGGCACCACGTGGGCCACCTCACGCCAGTCTGTGGTTCTGGAGGTTCCCTCCGTGATCGTCTCACAGGAACGGAACTACGTGCTCACCCCGCATCACCCAGACTTTTCACGCATCACCTGGTCAACACCAAGCCCCTTTGCCATTGATCCGCGCCTCTTTGCCAATCCCTTGTGACGTCCGCGTCCAATCGCGATCGCCTTACACCGGAATCGTTACTTCTTGACTTGTTGTAGGCCACGCAGTAGAAACACGAAACGTCTATAACCGAGAGGATGACAGCATGGCAACAGCGATGACGAAGGCCCGAATTGCGGAGTATCTCGCGGAACAATGCAATCTGACCAAAAAAGCCGCGACGCAAATCCTCGATGACCTGGCCGCGTTGGCCTATAAGGAAAGTAAGAACGGGTTTAAGCTACCGGGCTTAGGGATGCTGGTTCTCAAGAATAGGAAGGCCAGAACGGGGCGCAATCCCCAGACGGGCGAAGCGATCAAGATTCCTGCCAAGCGTGTCGTCAAGTTCAGGATCGCGAAAGCCGCGAAAGATGCCATTCTCGGGAAGAAATAATCCCGCGATTCCTCCTTCGCATACGTAGCACCTCGAACATTCCCTTCCGACTCACCGGAGCCGCCATCGAGCTTTCGACGCTGGGTGGCGGCATGCGCCGCCACACAACCGGGCCCCTCTCTAAAGTTGCATGCGTTTCAGAAGAAGAGCAAAAAGGGCATCGCGACACCCCTGAGAGACGTGGAGTTGATTATGCGGCGGTATAGGGAAGCAGTCGTCTTGGAAAAGGAGCGGCAGTCATGAGGAAAAAGAACACCATAGACCATGAAGTCAGTTCCGGAAATGTCTTTGCGGATCTAGGCTTGAAGGACTCCGAGAGCCTGCTCATGCGGGCTGAGCTAGGCCATCACATCCTCAAAATCCTCAAAAGCCGAGGACTCAAAAAACAAAAAGACGTGCAGGACGTGCTGGATATTGGACAGACGGAAGTCTCCCACCTGATGAATGCGCGGTATCACCGGTTTTCCGAAGCCCGCTTGATGGCCTTCCTGAACAGGCTGGACCGCAAAGTGACAGTGCAGGTCTCACGACGCCGGAAAAACGAACCGCTCCAGGAAGTAGTCCAGGCGTAAGGTGGACTTCGCACTCGCCAAAAGCGACCGGAACAGAGAACGGTGAGCCGAGCGCGTCCCACGACGGGTCAAGGTGTGTCGTGCGTATCCGACATATCCAGGGAACCTCTGATTAATTCCCGGTTTTGATCAGCCGGTGTCAAAAACACAGGGAATTTAACCCGTCGCTGTCTGAGATTTCGAGTTGATCAGACCTTCCTTAGGACATTTGCATCATATGAAACGCTCGTCTTTTAATCGATCGATGACTGGTATCTTGGCCCGTTTGTACCGATCCCAGCCGCAGACATCTTCCGACACCTTTGAGAGGCTATCGTGCTCCTCGGCTGTTACCGTGCATGCGATTGCATCTTGAAGGATACTCTCCACATCCGAAGGGGCCTTCATGAGGCGATCAATGAGGACCTTTCTTGGTATCACGTGCTCATGTCGAAGCCCCTCTTGCTTATTGCGTGCTGCGATGGAGCAATAGCGCGCCGTGTACTTGCCGTGTGCTTCAGTAATTTTCCAAATCATTCTGGAGAGCAGAGATTTCCGATGTTCGAGACGAACATCTTCGCCCATCTCCAGAATTTTCGCGATGGCGTTCTTTGCGCTCTGGACAACTTCTTCTGCATCTGGCCGTTCTACAAATGGATCTAAGAGCGTGTCTTTCATATCGGATCCTCTCTACTGGATGGTCGCATATACCAGGCTGGTTATGGACAAGTGTAGCAGATACAAGGACCATGCCTTGGCCGAGGCATTGGATAAGCAGGAAGCAAGAAGATGTGAACCGCTTTGCCTGCGATTGAGACGCGATTCGGATTCGCGGCGTTTACCAATTGTTGAGGGAGAAAAGACAGAGGCCGTTATGAGATGAACAGTGCGTGATCGGAGCTGCAGGTCCTTATGTGGAGCGTGCAGGGAGGAGATTCTTTTCCAAATGCCTCACAGCATCGCCGAACGAAAGCCCTGCCGCCTTCATGATGAAGGAAATGACACTTCCACTTTGACCACATACGAAGCAATAGAACTCACGCTGCTCCGAAGACACAACAAGCAGCCCTTTTTGGGTTTTCGTGTGATGCCGCGATAGCGGGCATCCGCCGATGAACAAGGGGCCTTGCTTTGAAAGCTTTATATAGCGTTTTACGACTTTGACAATATCCACATGCCGCACAATCCGGCGTGACCGCCTAAGATCGAAAGGCTGTTCGGATACGTCCTGCATACGAGATGATAATATCACTTTTCCACCTTGGATTCTAAGTCTGAGTACACCACGGATCTATCGTGAGGAGCAGCCATGAACATCATCTTCGCGCTCTTGTGCATTATCGCGACGGCCTCGCAGGCCGGTGCCTGGGGAGAAGAGGGACATCGAGGAATCGCCGAAGCCGTGCAAGGACACCTGGAGGCGTCGACGGCAATCGCCATCGCCAAGATTGCGGGAACGGGAGACGAGCTCCCACCCGGGACCCTGGCGCGCCTTTCCATCTGGCCAGACCAGATTCGTGCGCTGACGAAGAACCCGCATGCCGCCATCACGGGATTTTCGCCAGCTGAGATGGAGGAAGCGCGCCAGTTCGTGGCGTCCCATCCAGACAACACCAACTGGCACTTTGTGGATCTGCCGCCCGGAGCGGCTCACTACCCGAACCTCCCGCATCCCGATCCCACAGACCCCGCCACGCCATTTACCAGTGCCACGGATATCGTGCATATGATCCATCGGAGCGTGGACATTCTCGAGGGCCGGACCGAATCCGCGATGTTCACCCAACTCCAAGCCCTTCGTTGGCTGCTGCATTTGAGTGAAGACATCCATCAGCCCCTGCATGTAGCCTCCGGCTATTACTCCACGGCGGCCGACACGCTCTCCCATCCCACCATGCTGACGGACCCCAGCGAGGTCACAGCACAGCATGGAAAGAACGATCGAGGCGGGAATGTGCTGCTGTTTCTCGCGAATCCCACCTGCCCGACGAAACCGACCCATGAAAACCTCCACGCCATTTGGGATAACTGCCTGGTCGATGTTGTGGGGGGATCGAGAGGCTGTGGGAGCAAGACCACCGACAAGACGGTAGCCCACGTCGCAAACCATCTCAAGATGCGTATGCAGGAACCCGCCTCGCAGGCTTTTCGTCTACAGGGCGACTATCATCAATGGCCGGAACAATGGGCCACCGATTCCGTACATGCGGCCGCGGCGGGAGTGTTTCCGTCGGAACTCGACTCCGGCTGTGTGATTCTCGACCCCAAACGGCCCCACCCGCCGGTGCATGTGCAGAGTCGCGTGGTGGCGCCCGCGACAAAGCGTGCCTATCTCCAAGAGCACAAGGCGGATGCGGATAGGCAGTTGACCAAGGCTGCGGTGCGGCTCGCGGACCTGCTGAACCATATTCAGTGGAAAGAATAAGCTCTTGAGACAGCTCCACTGAGCGATAACCGATCCTGTTGCAGCGCTAACCAGGGATGGATTGGGCCCTCACCCTTGACACGGCCACGTCCTAAGATGTATCCACTGGATACATGTCTCCCGAACAATTCAAACGCGCCAGACTCGCTCTCGGTCTCACCCAACAGGCCCTTGCGGATCAGCTCAAGCGCAAGCGGCTCGCCATTGTTCGCTATGAAGGCGGGACACGCACCATCCCCGGCGTCGTCGAGGTGGCCCTGCAGTCCATCGGACACTCGTCCAGAATTCCACTCGTCGGGATCGTGGCCGCAGGCGATCCCATCGAACCCATCCCTCAAACCGAACGCATTGAGGTCCCGAAGAGCATGCTGGGACGAGGAGAAACCTTTGCCTTACGGGTCAAGGGGACCTCCATGCGCGACGACGGCATTTTACCCGGCGATGTCGTTGTCGTACAGAAACAGGATGCGGCTCGAAACGGCCAAACCGTGATTGCGCTCCTGAACGGAGAAGCGACGATCAAGACCTACCATCGCAAGGCCGG
>Ga0154020_10009489_pt1 | contig 11199 bp, 9 predicted proteins | sample Klosneuvirus_201_FD_109709 | JGI IMG/M metagenome (GOLD analysis project Ga0154020, IMG submission 109709) | Active sludge microbial communities from wastewater, Klosterneuburg, Austria - Klosneuvirus_20160825_MG | ecosystem: Engineered > WWTP > Aerobic digester > Activated sludge | place...
CAGCACCAGCGGCGTCTACGGCGATTGCGGCGGCGCCTTGTTCGACGAGACGCGCGCCGTCAACCCGACCACCGACCGTGCCCGCCGCCGCGTCGACGCCGAGGCGCAGCTGCGCTGGTTCGGCCGCCGCACCGGCGTGCGCGTGACGGTGCTGCGCATCCCCGGCATCTATGCCACCGACCGCGCCGGCGGCCACCCGCGTGAACGCCTGGCGCGCGGCACGGCGGTGCTGGCGGCGCAAGACGACGTCTACACCAACCACATCCACGCCGACGACCTGGCGCGTGCCTGCGTGGCCGCGCTGGTCCGCGGGCGGCCGCAACGTGTGCTGCACGCCAGCGACGACACCGAACTGAAGATGGGCGACTACTTCGACCTCGCTGCCGACCTGTGCCACCTGCCGCGCCCGCCGCGCATCACGCGCGCAGAGGCCCGGCTGCAGCTGAGCCCGATGCTGCTGAGCTTCATGAGCGAATCGCGCCGCCTGGCCAACCAGCGGCTGAAGGGCGAACTGCGCCTGCGCCTGCGCTACCCGACGGTGCGCGAGGGGCTGCTCGCCGGCTGAACGCCGCCGCGCGGGCACCGCTGCGGCTCAGATGCCCTGCGCGCGCCGCAGCGTCTTCTCGCGGTCGACGGCCTGCACCGTGACGTTCATCGGTCGGCCGTCGCGCTCGATCTCCAGTGCCACGGCGCGCTCGGCGCGGCTGTCGGCCCAGAGTGCCCGCCACAGTTGCGACAGCTGCGCGACCCGGGTGCCGTCCACGCGCCGGATGCGGTCGCCGGGCTGCAGGCCGGCGACGTCGGCCGGGCTGTCGTCGGTGACCCGCAGCACGTGCAGCTCGCCGTCACGCTCGACGCAGTTCAGCCCCAGCCAGGGCCGGGCACTGGCCTGCGAGCGGCCACGCTGGCGCAGTTCGGCCAGGATGGGCTTGAGCAGGTCCACCGGCACGAACAGGTTGCCGACCGTGCGCGGGCGGCCGGGGCCCAGCGCGTCGGGCACCACCAGCGAGCCGACGCCCAGCAGTTCACCCCGGGCGTCGAAGAGCGCCGCGCCGCTGTGGTCGCGCGCCTGGGGCACGGTATAGAGCGCGCCTTCGATGTGGTATTCCCAGCTGCCCGCGAAGGCGCGGCGCGACACCAGCTGCACGGGCTGCACCTGGCCTTCGGCGCCGCCGCTGATCCCCGGCGCGGGGGCCTCCATGGCGCCGGCCGCGGCCGGCGGCGGCGCCCCCCCCCAGCGGCGCCGGCCTCACGCCCAGCGGCACCAGCGCCTGCACGAGGCCGAAACCGCTCGCCTGGTCGTAGGCCAGCACGCGCGCCGGCACGCGGCGGCCGGCATCGGTGACGAGTTCGACGCTCTCGGCTTCCAGAACCAGGTAGCCGATGGTCAGCACGACGCCGTCGTCGGCGATGAGCACACCCGAGCCGCTGCGTTCGCTGCCCAGCGTGCGCGCCGAACGTGCGCCGTCCACCGCCTGCACCCGCAGGCCGACGACGGCCTCGCGGGCGCGTTCCAGTGCGCGCGAACGCTGTTCGATGTCGGTGGCGGCCAGCCCCGGGCTGCCGACGGCCAGCAAGAGGGCGCCGAGCAGGCGCCCGGGGGTGCGTGAGCCTTGTCGCATGCCCATCCTCTTCCGGAGACGAGAGGCAAGCATGAGGCCGGCGCGCCGCCGACGTGCGCCCAGGGGCTTGGCGCCCGGGCGGCCGTCCTCAGCGCCGGCGCGAGCCGAACGGCGGCTGGCGCCGCCACCAGCGGATCATCAGGAAGCCGCCCACCATGCCGCCCAGGTGAGCGAAGTGCGCCACGCTGCCGGTGTCCATCAGCCCCAGCACCAGTTCGAGCACGCCGAAGACGATGACGAAGGTGCGCGCCTTCATCGGGATGGGCGGGAACAGCGGCATGATGACGCGGTTCGGGAACAGCATGCCGAAGGCCAGCAGCAGCGCAAACAGCCCGCCCGACGCGCCCACCGTCGGCACGCGTGAACCGCTGACGACGGTGAAGACGAGTTGCGTCAGCGCCGCGGCCAGCACGCCGGCCAGCAGGAAGGCGCCGTAGCGCTTCGCGCCCCACAGCCGTTCCAGTTCGGACCCGAACATCCACAGGCCCAGCATGTTGAAGAACAGGTGGCCGATGCCGCCGTGCAGGAAGGCGTAGGTGACGACCTGCCAGGGCATGAAGTTGCCGCTGCCGAAGGGGTACAGCGCAAACAGCCCCTGCAGGAAGACGATCTGCTGCAGGCAGAAGACGGCCGTGCAGGCCAGCATCAGGTTCTTGGTCAGCGGCGGGATCGGCGGCATGCGGCGCGGGGGGTGGGGCGGGCGGAGGGGCAGGGGATCGGGCCGCTCTGCGCCCGGCTGGTGCCCCCGGCCAGACTCGAACTGGCACGCCTTGCGGCGGCGGATTTTGAATCCGCTACGTCTACCGATTTCGTCACGGGGGCGACGCGCCGCGGGGGCGACCCGAGGCGAAAACGATTATCACACGCACCCTTGTCCGTACCGGTGCGGCGGCCGCAGCCCGCACTGCGACAATCGTGCCCCGCAGCAGGAGCCCTCGCCATGAACCCATCGGCCCCACCGGCCTACAAGACCCTGGAAGACGCCATCGGCGGCACGCCGCTGGTGGCGCTGCAGCGCCTGCCCGGCGCGGCCGGCGCGGCGCGCGGCAACGTCGTGCTGGGCAAGCTGGAAGGCAACAACCCGGCGGGTTCGGTGAAGGACAGGCCGGCCATCAGCATGATCCGCCGCGCCGAGGAGCGTGGCGAGATCCGCCCCGGCGACACGCTGATCGAGGCCACCAGCGGCAACACCGGCATCGCGCTGGCGATGGCCGCCGCCATCCGCGGCTACCGCATGCTGCTGATCATGCCCGAGGACCTGTCGATCGAACGCGCGCAGACGATGAAGGCCTTCGGCGCACAACTCATCCTCACGCCGCGCAGCGGTGGCATGGAGTACGCGCGCGACCTCGCCGAGCAGATGCAGAAGGACGGCAAGGGCCGTGTGCTCGACCAGTTCGCCAACGCCGACAACCCGCGTGTGCACTTCGAGACCACCGGGCCCGAGATCTGGGCCGACACCGCCGGCCGCGTGACGCACTTCGTCAGCGCGATGGGCACCACCGGCACCATCACCGGCGTCTCGCGCTTCCTCAAGTCGCGGAACCCGGACGTGCGCATCGTCGGCGCCCAGCCCCAGGAAGGCAGCCGCATCCCGGGCATCCGCAAGTGGCCCGAGGCCTACCTGCCGAAGATCTACGACGCCAACGCGGTCGATGAACTGGTGCTCGTGAGCCAGGTCGACGCCGAGGCCATGGCGCGCCGCATGGCCGCCGAGGAAGGGCTGTTCGCCGGCATCTCGGCCGCCGGCGCGTGCTGGGTGGCGCTGCAGATCGCGCAGCAGGTGGAAAACGCCACCATCGTCTTCATCGTCTGCGACCGCGGCGACCGCTACCTGTCGACCGGCGTCTTCCCGGCCTGACATGGAGCCCCCAAGCTCGCTTTCGCTCGCCACCCCCCGGGGGGGGCCGTGCGCCAACGGCCCGGCGAAGCCGGTTCCGTGGCGCTGTGCTTGAGTTTGCGCGCGCGGCGTGAGTTCGGCGCCTGAGGCTGCCCGCTTCTGCCTGCAGTGCGGCCAGGCGCTGGCCTGGCTGACGCAGGACGAGGACGGCGGCCCGAAATCGCGGCTGCGCTGCGCGGCCTGCGGCTGGACATGGTGGAACAACCCGACGCCGGTGCTGGCCGCCATCGTCGAATGCACCGACCGCGGCGGGCGCGTGCTGCTGGCGCGCAATGCGGCCTGGTCGGGGCGGCTGTTTGCGCTGATCACCGGCTTCATGGAAGCCGGCGAGACGCCCGAGCAGGGCATCACGCGCGAGGTGCTGGAAGAGACGGCGCTGCAGGTCGACCACCTGAAGCTCGTGGGTGTCTACGACTTCCAGCGCATGAACCAGCTCATCATCGCCTACCATGCGCAGGCGCACGGCGAGGTGCGGCTGTCGCCCGAACTGGCCGAATACAAGCTGTTCGAGCCGCAGGACCTGCGTTGCTGGCGCGCCGGCACCGGCTATGCGTTGGCCGACTGGCTGCGCGGCCGCGGCCACGAACCGCAATTCATCGACCTGCCGCCCCAGACCTGAACCCCGGCGGCATGGCGCCCGGGCACACGAACAGAGAGCGAGACATGGACGTCAGCAAGGAACTCGACACCCGCGGCCTGAACTGTCCGCTGCCCATCCTGAAGGCCAAGAAGGCACTGGCCGACATGGGCAGCGGCGACCTGCTGCGCGTGGTCTCCACCGACCCCGGGTCGATGCGCGACTTCCAGGCCTTCGCGCGCCAGACCGGCAACGAACTGGTGGAGCAGAAAGCCGAGGGCGCCGACTTCATGCACGTGCTGCGCCGGCGCTGAGCGGCCGCGGGCCGGCCGCCGGGCGTGCGGCGCGGGCCTGCGCCAGCACGCGGGCATGCTCGCGGTCGCCGGGCTCGGCGGCCACCAGCCGCTGCAGTTCGGCCAGCGCGGCCTCGGCCAGGGGGACGGCGTCGGCCGACCGGTCGAGGGTTTCGAGAGCCTGTGCCATGGCCAGCCGGGTCTGCGCGAGGCGCCGGCACTGCACCGGCGTGGCCTGGCCCGAGGCCGCCAGCGGCGCCAGCCAGTCGGCCGAGTGCTGCAGCACAGCCAAGGCGTCGGCACCGGCACCGGTGCCCGCCAGCGCGCGGCCATGGTTGAGGGCCAGGAAGCGCCGCTGCGTCCGCCAGGCCTCGTTGTCGGGGTCGTCGGCCAGCAACTGTTCGAGCGTGTCCCAGGCGCGCTGGGTGGCGTCCAGCGCGCCGGCGGCGTCACCGAGGTTCAGGTGCAGACCGCCCAGCAGGTTGCGGTCGGCGGCGACGCCGCCCATCACGACGCGGTCGTGGGGCGCCATGGCGCTGGCCCGGCAGCGTTGCTCGACGGCTTGCCGCGCGGCCGCCACGGCCTCGGGCCAGCGGTCCAGCCGCGCCAGCACCAGCGCGCGTGAACTGGCCACCGTGCCGAGCTGGAAGACATCGTGCATGGCCGCCGTTTCCGGGCCTTCGGTCAGCCGGGTGTAGAGCGCCTGTGCTTCGTCCAGTCCGGCCAGCGCCGCTTCGGGCTGGCCCAGGTGGGGCAGCCCCCAGCCGAAGTGCAACTGCACCTGCAGCATGCGCAGGTCGGCGCGGGCGCTGCGCAGGCCGGCGTCGGCAGCGTGGTGGCGCAGGCCACGCTGCAGCGTCGCGTCGGCCTCGTTCAGCCGCTGCAGCGCCTGCGGCAGGGCGCCACGGCGTTGCGCCGCCTTGCCCAGCACGCCCAGAGCCCGGCCCCACCAGCGGTAGCCCGACGCGTCCACCGCGTGCGCCGCTTCGGCGGCCGCAAAGTGCCCGACGGCCAGCAAGGCGTGCCTTTCGGCTTCGGCGCCGTCCTCGGCGGCATTGAATTCGCCGCTGGTGCGCAGGTCGGCCAGGCGCGCGTACAGGTGCCCGAGTTCGCTGCGGAAGGCCGGGTCGTGGGCGCTGGCGTCGGCCAGCCGGTCCAGGTAGCCCAGCGTCGTCGTCAGCATGGCGGCCTTGCGCGCCATACCGCCGGGCACGCGGGTGATGACGTCGCCGTATTCCAGCACCACGTCGCGGCCCAGTTGCCGCAGGTCGGCGACATGGCGCTCGGCGCGCGCCCGCGCCAGTTCGGCCTGCCGCGCCTTCAGCAGCGCGACGCCCAGCCCGGCGGTCAGGCCCAGCGCGCCCAGTGCCACGGCCACCCGTTCCTGCAGCAGCGCTGCGGCCAGGCCGGTGGCCAGGCCCAGCCCGCCCATGCCGCCGGCCAGCACGGCCCAGCGGTGGCGGCGCAGGAACTTGGCCAGCACGTAGGCCGGGCTGGCCGCGTGGGCGCCGACCGGCCGGCCGTCGATGCAGGCCTGCACGTCGGCAGCCAGGGCCTCAACGCTGCTGTAGCGCTGCGCCGGTGCCTTCTCCAGCGCCTTCAGCAGGATGTTGTCGAGATCACCCTCCAGCAGGCGGCGGTGCCCGGCCCAATGCGGGTCCGTCGTTTCGCCGGGCGGCAGCCGGCTGGGCCGCGTGGGGATGTCCTCCAGCACACAGCGCGCGGCCTCGTGCGCCGTGGCGGCCCGCCGGCCGGTGGGCCGCGCGCCGGTCAGCATCTGGTAGAGCAGCACGCCCAGGCTGTAGACATCGGTGGCGGTGCCCACGGGCTCGCCGCGCACCTGTTCCGGGCTGGCGTGGTGCGGGGTGTAGGGGCGCTGGCCGGCCAGCGTGGTGCCGCCGGCCGCACCGTCCAGCGGGTCCAGCGCCTTGGCGATGCCGAAGTCGAGCAGCTTCACGCGGCCCTCTGCGTCGACCAGCACGTTGCCCGGCTTGAGATCGCGGTGCACCAGCAGGTTGCGGTGGGCGTGGGCCACCGCGTCGGCCAGTTGCAGGAACAGGCTCAGCCGCGGGTGCAGCGTCATGCCGCGCACCGCAAGGTCGATGGGCTGCCCATCGACGAATTCCATGACGAAGTAGGGCAGCCCGTCGTCGCTGGCCCCGGCGTCCAGCAGGCGTGCGATGTGCGGGTGGCTCAGGCGCGCCAGCGCCCGGCGCTCGAGCGCAAAACGCTGCAGCACGGCCGCGCTGTCCATGCCGCGCTTGAGCAGCTTGACGGCCGCCCGGCCTTCGTAATGGCCGTCGGCGCGTCGGGCCTCGAAGACGTCGCCCATGCCGCCGCTGCCGATGGCACGCACGACCTCCCAGGCACCCAGGCGCTGCCCGGGCCGCACCGTCGCGGCCTGCGGCGGCGGCGCCAGCACGTGCACGGGCGTAGCGGCCAGGAAGGCCGGCCCGCCGCTGGCGGCAGCGTGGTGGGCGAGCAGGCTGCGCAGTTCGGACTGGCTCTCGCCGTCCAGGCCGGCGCCGCGGATCAGCGTTTCGTGTACAGCCTCAGGCCGTTCGATGGCCGCGTCGAAGACCGCCTTGATCCGCCGCCAGCGTTCGCCCGCCGCCAGCGCGGGGCCCGGCGGCACGACCGGGGCTGCGCCTGGCCCCCGTGCATCGTCGTCGGCGCAAGGCAGGGGCGGCGTGGGCGTCATGGCGCCCGAGTATGGCCGGCGCGGCCCCTGGTGCGCCGGCCCGGCGCGCTCAGCGTTCGGCCTTCAGCTGCTGCGCGAACATCTGGCCCACGAGGCCGAGGCCGCCACCGACCACCTGGCGGTAGAGCGCCGGGTCGGCCACCGCCTCCATCGTTTCCGAGCTGTTGCGGTCCTTGCTGCCGATGGCCGCGGCCAGCACGGCCACGGCCACGGCGCCGACCTTGTCGCCGGTGGACCGCGCCTGTTCACGCACCTCCTTGAAGGCGGTGGCGTCCAGCACCAGCGGCTGGCCGAGCTTGAGGCTGCTGCGGTTGGCCCCCACCTGCACGCCCATCGTGGCGCTGCCCACGCTGGGTGAGGTCTTCGCGCCCACCGACGCGGTGCTGGTCAGGCGACCGAAGAAGCCCTTGTTGTGGTTCGTCAGCTCGACGAAGTTGACGACCATGTGCACCTCCAGCAGTGCCGCGTCGCCGAGTTCCTTCGACAGTGCCTGCATGTCGCCGACCGACGCGATGGCCGAGGTGACGCTGGCAAAGCCCGAGAGCGAGCCGAACGGGCCCGCGTTCTTCGACCCCGTCGACACCACCGCGCGATGCGTGCCGTACAGGCCCATGCCCGCCGGCGCCACCGTGACGCCGGTGTCCTCGCGCAGCGGTGCCATCACGCCCGAGGCCAGCAGCCGGGCGTAGCTGGGGGCGGCGCTCACCTGCGTGTAGGGCAGCACGTCCAGGCCGCTGGACCGCAGGGCCTGCAGGAATTCGAGGTACAGCGCCTCGGTCATGGCCTGGAAGTCGGGCTCGGAGACACCGCTGAGCTGGTAGCTGGAAGTCACCCGGGCGCGCCCCGCGGCGCCAAAGCCGGAGGTCTCGGCCGTGGCACTGTCGAAGGTGACGAACTGCACGCTGAACTGCGGTACGGCCACGCGGACCAGCCCCTTGAGCCACTGCGATTCGCTGACCTTGACCAGCTGGGCGGCCCTCTCCGCGGCGTTGAAGCCCGCATCGACGTTGACGGGTTCGGTCGTGGCTTCCTTGGCCTGGACCGTGGTCGTGCCGAGGACGCCGGCGAGCAGGCATACGGCCGCAGCGAGGCCGCGCAGGGGGGAGGTGAACATCGGTGATCCTTCCTGTGGCGGGGCGACGGACGTGTCGCCCCTTGCTGCCTAACGCAGCGCCGCCGGCCCAAAAGGATCACGGCGCCGCGGCCGGGGTGGCCGCGGGCCATGGCCACAATGCGGGCATGGACCACCCGTGGCCTGGGGCCGAGGACATCACACAGTGGCTGCAGGGCCGGGACGGCGGCTTGGCGTCCGACGCGGACCACCCGCTGTTCAACGCGCTCTACGCCGAACTGAAGCGCCAGGCCGCCGGCCACATGCGGCACGAGGCGGCCGGCCACACGCTGAGCGCCACGGCGCTGACCCACGAGGCCTGGCTGCGCCTGAACGCGCAGACGCGGACACGCTGGCAGAGCCGCGGCCACTTCCTGGGCGTGGCCTCGATCATGATGCGGCGCATCCTCGTCAACCACGCCCAGGCCCGGATGGCCGACAAGCGCGACGCGCAGCGGGTCTCGCTCACGATCACCGAGGCCCGGCAACTCGGCCAGGGCCTGCCGGCCGAGGTGGTGCAGGTGCATGACGCGCTGCTGGCCTTCGAGACCATCGATGCGCGCGCGGCCAAGGTCGTGGAGCTGAAGTTCTTCGGCGGCCTGGAGATCGACGAGATCGCCGAAGTGCTGGGCGTCTCGGCCCCCACGGTGAAGCGCGACTGGGCCCTGGCGCGGGCCTGGCTGCACCGCGAACTGGGTGGCGGTGTCTAGAGTGCCAGGCCCTTGAGGAAATCGCGGAAACCCGGGCCCAGCTGCGGGTGGGCCAGCGCGAGTTCGACGTTGGCTTCCAGGAAACCTTCCTTGCTGCCGCAGTCGTAGCGCTTGCCTTCGTAGCGGTAGGCGAAGACCTTCTCGCGGCGCAGCAGCGACGCGATGCCGTCGGTGAGCTGGATCTCGCCGCCGACGCCGCGCGGCTGCGTGGCGATCTCGTGGAAGACGCCCGGCGTCAGGATGTAGCGGCCGGCCACGCCCAGGCGCGAAGGCGCCACCTCGGGTGCGGGCTTCTCGACGATGCGCGTCACGTCCATCACGCGTTCGTTGACCTGCGTGCCGGCCACGATGCCGTAGCGCCGCGTGTGCTCGGCGGGCACCTCCTGCACCGCCAGGATGGACGCGCGCCACTCGTTGAACTGTTCGACCATCTGCGCCAGCACCGGCGGCGCACCGACCATCAGGTCGTCGGCCAGCAGCACCGCAAACGGCTGGTTGCCCACCAGGCGCTGGCCGCACAGCACGGCGTGGCCCAGGCCCAGCGCCTGCGCCTGGCGCACGTAGATGCATTCCATGTCGTCGGGCTTGACGCTGCGCACCACCGCCAGCAGTTCTTCCTTGCCCGCCTTCTCGAGCGCCACTTCCAGCTCGTAGGTCATGTCGAAATGGTCTTCGATCGGGCGCTTGTGGCGGCCGGTGACGAAGATCATCTCGCGCACGCCGGCGGCGTAGGCCTCTTCCACCGCGTACTGGATGAGCGGCTTGTCGACCACCGGCAGCATCTCCTTGGGCTGTGCCTTGGTGGCGGGCAGGAAACGCGTGCCGAGGCCGGCGACGGGGAAGATGGCCTTCTGGACGAGCATAGTCTTGGCGTCGGTGAGAGGGGAAAATTCATTCTGTCATGCAGCCCCGCGCGGCCGCATGACACATTCACGACACCGCGTGGTGCCGCGCCGCAGCCTCAGGCCGGGGCGGCCAGTCGCGAAAGCTGCCCCTGCAGCCGTTCAACCGACTGCCGAAAGCCCGCCACGCGCTCACGCTCCTGCGCCACCACGGCTGCCGGCGCGCGGGCGACGAAGCTCTCGTTGCCGAGCTTGGCATCGGCCTTGACGATCTCGCCCTGCAGCCGCGCGATCTCCTTCGCCAGCCGCGCCGTCTCGGCCGCGACGTCGATCTGCACGTGCAGCGCCAGCCGCAGGTCGCCGTTCATGGCCACCGGCGCGGCCTGCGTGGCGGCGGCGAAGGCCGCTTCGTCGGCCAGGGGCTGCACGTCGACCAGCCGCGCCAGCGCCTTCAGCAGCGGTGCGGCGCTGGTGACGAAGGCCCCGTCGCCCAGCGTCAGCAGCGGCACCCGTTCACCGGGGGGCAGGCCCATCTCGCTACGCAGGCGGCGTGTCTCGGCGGCCACGGCCTTCAGGCGTGCCACCCAGGCGTCGGCGGCCGGGTCGACCTTCTGCAGCTGCGCCTCGGGGTAGCGCGCGGTGACGATGCTGTCGCTGTGCTTCAGCCCGGCCACCGGCGCCACCGTGTCCCACAGCTCGGCGGTGATGAAGGGCGCCAGCGGGTGCAGCAGGCGCAGCACGGCTTCCAGCGTGCGGATCAGCGTGCGGCGCGTGGCGCGCTGCTCGGCGTCGCCGCCCGCCTTTGTGGCTTCCGCGATCTGCACCTTGGCGATTTCCAGGTACCAGTCGCAGTACTCGTCCCAGACGAAGGCGTAGATCGCGTTGGCCACGTTGTCCAGCCGGTAGTCGGCAAAGCCCTGCGCCACCGCGGCCTGCACGCGCTGCAGTTCGCCGCTGATCCAGCGGTCGGCCATGCTGAAGTGCAGGTAGCCGTGGAAGGGGCCGGCCGGCGTGACCACCTGGCCCGCCGCATCGAGCACCGGTGCGGCGCAGTCGGCCTTGGTGTGCACCTGCAGCCCGCAGTCCTGGCCCTCGCAGTTCATGAGCACGAACTTGGTGGCGTTCCAGAGCTTGTTGCAGAAGTTGCGGTAGCCCTCGCAGCGCTTGCTGTCGAAGTTGATGTTGCGGCCCAGCGTGGCGTAGCTGGCCATCGTGAAGCGCAGCGCGTCGGCACCGAAGGCCGGGATGCCTTCGGGGAATTCCTTCTCGGTCTGCTTGCGCACACGCGGCGCGGTCTCGGGCTTGCGCAGGCCGGTGGTGCGCTTGTCCAGCAGCGGCGCGAGCTCGATGCCGTCGATGAGGTCGACCGGGTCGAGCACGTTGCCTTCGCTCTTGCTCATCTTGTGGCCCTGCGCGTCGCGCACCAGGCCGTGGATGTAGACG
>Ga0154020_10009490_pt1 | contig 11198 bp, 7 predicted proteins | sample Klosneuvirus_201_FD_109709 | JGI IMG/M metagenome (GOLD analysis project Ga0154020, IMG submission 109709) | Active sludge microbial communities from wastewater, Klosterneuburg, Austria - Klosneuvirus_20160825_MG | ecosystem: Engineered > WWTP > Aerobic digester > Activated sludge | place...
CGCGCGCCACACGCTGATGGTCGCGGCCGCCGACATCGCCGATCCCGCGGCGCGCACCTACGACATCACCGGCGAGGCCACCCACGGCCACACCGTGATGCTCACCGCAGCCGACTTCGCGGAGCTGGCCGCCAACCGCCGGGTCACCGTGACCTCGAGCGCGGTCGGTCACAGCCACGCCGTCACGATCACCTGCGTCTGAGCCGTCGCCGCGATCTCGACAAAATTCATCGGGATTTCAGACTTCTGCAAGATCGTGACGGCGGTCAAGGACGGGGGCGCGGCAGTTTGATCCGCTCCCTGCGGGGTGTTACAACTGCTCTATTCCACTCGAATTTGGCCGACCCGTCCCTCGGCCATCGTGGACCGGTTCGCCGGTGCGGAGCCCCATGCGTCAAACCCAGATCTCCCGCCGCGGTCTCGACCGCACCTCCGTGACTGTCCTCGCGCTGGCGCTCGCCGCTGGCTCCGTCGCAGCGCAGCCTGGTGCGACCCCGACCGGCACGCCGACGACGCCCAAGCCACCGACCACCGCGCTGCCCGCCGCGACCGGCACCCCGGCGACCGGCACCCCGGCGACCGGCACGCCGACGACCGGCACGCCGACGACCCCGACCACCGGCACGCCGGCCACCGGCACGCCGACGACGGGCGCCCCGACGCCAGGCACCACGCCGACCGATCCCACCGATCCCAACCAGACCGCCACCGCCGACACCGTCGACCCCGAGTCGATGCCGGTCAACCTGCGGCTGCGCCGTCTCGAGCAGCGCGTGCAGGCCCTCAAGGAGCGCGCCTGGCGCGCCAAGGCCCGCACCACGCAGCTCAAGGAGGCCGTCATCGGCGGCGGCGTCGGCGCCCAGGCCACGCTCGTCCACGAGAACAAGATGGGCAGCTCGTTCCGGCTGATCCGCCTGGTCTACGCCCTCGACGGCACCCAGGTGTTCGCCCGCTCCGAGGACACCAGCCCCAACCTGTACAAGACCAAGTCGTTCGACATCCTCACCGGCCCGATCTCGCCCGGCAGCCACTCGATCAGCGCGCTCGCGGTGTACCGCGGCCACGGCTACGGCGTGTTCAAGTACCTCAACAAGTACACGTTCACCGTCCGCGCCAGCCACACCTTCACCGCCGCCGAGGGCAAGGCCACCCGCATCGAGGCGTCGGGCTTCGAGAAGGGCGGCCGCACCACGCCGCTCGAGAAGCGCCCCGCGATCGACTTCAAGGTGACCGCCGGGACCGGGGAGAAGTAAGCCATGGCGTCCGGTTCGCGCACCGCGCTCGCCGCGGTGCTCATCGCATGCGCCGGCGGGGCGGTGGCCCCGGTCCGCGCCGACGTGCTCGACGACATCGGCAAGAAGCTGGTGACCGTCGAGGGCGAGGCCCGCGAGCTCGGCAGCGGCATCAAGAAGCCGACCGGCCAGCCCAAGAAGGACGACGTCATGTCGCGCCGGCTGATCGACGCCCAGGTGGCGTTCGGCGTCGGCAACTACGACAACGCCGCGCTCCTGCTCTACGACTACGTCGCGCAAGCGACGCGCGGCCGCGACTACGACACCGCGCTCTACTACCTCGGCGAGGCGCTGTTCCAGAAGAAGGACCGCGTCGCGTCGCGCACCTACTTCACCCAGCTGGTCAAGGAGCTGCCGTCGAGCAAGTACTACCAGCAGTCGCTCGAGCGGCTGATCGAGCTGTCGCTGATCCTCGGCGACACCGACGGCGTCGACGCGTGGCTGGCCGACCTCGATCGGGTGCCGTCCGACAAGCGGCGGCCGTCGGTGCCCTACGTCCGCGGCAAGTACGCGTTCGCGCAGAACGACTTCGCCGGCGCCGAGGGCTGGTTCAAGCAGGTCCCGGCCGACTCCGAGTACGGCTTCCAGGCCCAGTACTACCTGGGCACCGCGTACGTCGGCATGAGGGAGCTCGGCAAGGCCACCCAGGCCATGGCCGCGCTGCTCGATCGCGAGCCCAAGACCGACGACGACGCCCGGGTCAAGGAGCTGGCGCAGCTGGCGCTGGGCCGCCTGTACTACGAGCGCGATCAGCCGACCAAGGCCATCGACAGCTACCTGCTGCTCGACCGCAAGAGCGACCTGTTCCCCGACGCGCTCTACGAGGTCGCGTGGGTCTACGTGAAGTCGCAGCAGTACGACAAGGCGCTGCGCGCGCTCGAGCTGTTGGCGCTGGCCGACCCGACCTCGCAGCGGCTGCCGACGGTGCGCATCCTCGAGGGCAACCTACGCGTGCGCAAGGCCCAGGGCATCCACGAGAAGGTGCTGGCCGGCCTCGACACCGGCAGCGCCAGCGGCACCGAGGAGTACGACAAGGCGACCCGCCTGTTCGGCGAGACCCACGAGCTGTACGCGCCGCCCCACGACGAGCTGGCCAAGATCATCGCCGCCAACGAGGACCCGCAGGCGTTCCTGGCGCAGATCACCGGCCGCGCGTCGGAGACCTTCCACACCAACTCGACGATGCCGGAGATCGCCGCGGCGTGGATCCGCGACGAGCCCAACGTCAACCGGGTGATGACCGTCGAGACCGACCTCGGCGACATCCAGGGCGAGATCAACGAGGCCGAGCGCACGATCCAGCGGCTCGACGCCGTGCTCGGCTCGGCCAACCGGGTCAACATCTTCCCGTCGCTGGCCACCAAGCGCTCGCGCTCGACCGAGCTGCTCGAGGACCTGCTCGGCATGCGCGAGAAGCTGGCCGACGAGGAGTACCGGCTGGCGCAGCAAGGCAACGCCAACGCCCAGCTGGCCGCGGTCGAGCCGCTGACCCAGCGCCGGCGCGCGCTCTTGACGCAGTGGAAGGCGATGCCCGACGCGGCGATCAGCTACGGCCAGCGCGTCGAGAAGGCCCAGGGCCAGTTCGACGACGTCGATCGCCAGCTGGCCGAGGTGCTGGTCACGATCGACACCACCCAGGCCACGGTCGTCGCGCTCGACAAGTTCGTCAAGGAGTCGGCCGAGCCGTCGGACCCCGCCGCCAAGAAGGCGTGGATCGCCCAGAAGCTCGAGGCGCAGAAGGTGATCGCCGAGCTCAACATCGAGATGGCCGAGATGCACCAAGAGCTCGACGGCATCCGCCGCGAGGTCGTGCTGGGCCGCGACGAGGCCGGCAGCGGCGACGAGGTGTCGCTGCGCGCCCGGACGCTGCGCGATCAGCTGCGCGCCGCCTACGCCGACGAGCACCGCGCGGTGGCGCGGCTGACGCTGGCCGACGCCAAGCGCGGCGGCAAGATCGGTGACCTGATCCGCCGCTCCGACGCGGCGATGGGGCAGCTCGACACCGTCAACGACACGATCGATCAGATCGTCGAGGTGGCGCTGACCGAGGTCCAGGACACGCTGACCTACGAGAAGGCCGAGCTGGCGTCGTACCGCCGCGAGTTCTTGCTGTACGAGGCCGAGTCGCGCGCGCTCGGCGGCACCGTGCTCGGCAACGCGTTCCGCGACGTCAAGGCCAAGTTCTACGACGTGCTGGTGCGCTCCGACGTCGGCGTCGTCGACGTCGGCTGGTCGCAGAAGGAAGAGTCCGACGAGGATCTGTCGCGGCTCAACGTCGAGAAGCAGCGCGAGATCAAGCAGCTGCGCGACGAGTTCGCCGACCTGATCCGCGAGGCCAAGGAGGACGCGCCCGCGCCGGCCCCCGAGCCGGCCCCGCCGCCGCCCGATGGCGCCACGCCGGGAGGTCTGCCGTGATCCGCACTCGCCTCATCGCCGCGCTGCTCGGCGTCGCCGTCGCCGCCGGCCCCGTCGTCGCCCAGCCCGGCGCGCAGGGCCCGGGCAGCGGCCCCTGGAACCAGCCTGGCTCCGGCCCCGGTCTCGGCGTGCCGTCGGGCGCGGTCCCCACGCCGCTCACCGACGCCGAGCGCGCCGCGCTCAAGGAGGTCGAAGCCGACTGGGGCCGCTACGTCGGCCAGGCCGACGAGCACCACCGCCGGCTGCGCGATCAGCTGCTGCGCTCGTTCGACGAGAAGACCGCCGACCTCGAGGCCCGCTACGCCTCGCGCATCGCCGACGCGACCGCGACCAAGGCCGAGCGCCAGCGCTCGATCATCGCGCAGCTCGAGAAGTTCATCGCCGATCACCCCGACCATCCGCAGTTCACCCCGGACGCGATGTTCCGGCTGGCCGACCTGTACCTCGACGTCGCCGACGAGGCGCTCGACCTGCTGACCGATCCCTCGGCCGAGCCGATCGCCGACTATTCGAAGTCGCTCGAGCTGTGGGAGCAGATCGTCACCCGGTTCCCCGACTACCGGCAGATGCCGTCGGTGCTGTACCTGCTGGCGTACTACGGCAAGACCAAGGACGAGCGCCGGTCGATGGTGCTGTTCCTGGCCCTGACCTGCACCAACCACTTCAAGTGGAACGACGTGCCCACCGCGGCGCCGACCAAGGAGGAGGCGCTGGCGCGGATCGATCGGCCCGAGCTGACCGATCCCTACGGCGACTGCCAGCCGTGGCCCGACGCCGACGTCGAGCTGGTCCGCCACGCCTGGGTGCGCGGCCTCGCCGACTACCACTTCACCGTCCCCGGCGAGCTCGACGAGGCGATCAGCGCCTACAACAAGGTCGTCGGCACCGCCAAGGACTCGCCGCTCTACGCCGAGGCGCTCTACAAGCTGGCCTGGTCGTACTACAAGCGCGACAAGCTCATCGAGTCGATCCAGAAGTTCGACGAGTCGGTGAAGCTCTACGACGACATCGTCGCCAAGGGCGCGATCCCGACGCTCGAGCTGCGCGAGGAGTCGCTGCAGTACATCGCGATCGGCTTCACCGATCCGTGGAAGGGCGAGACCGACCCCGATCCGGTCAAGGCCTTCGACCGCGCGCGCGAGTTCTACAAGGGCCGCGAGAACGAGCCCCACGTCCGCGACGTGTGGGAGGCGATGGGCGGCGCGTTCATGGAGCTCCAGGCCTACGACCAGGCCGTCGACTCGTACCGCATCGCGATCGGGCCGCCGTGGGAGCTCAACGCGCGCAACCCGCTGGTGCACCAGGCGATCGTCGACGCCTTCGAGGCCAAGGGCGACAAGCTGGCCGCCGACGAGGCCGCCGCGCAGCTCGCCATCCGCTACGCGCCGGGCACGCCCTGGTACATCGCCAACGAGAAGGACCGCGAGGCGATGGAGAACCAGCGCCGCATCGCGGAGCGCGCGCTGTACGCCTCGGCCCGCAACACCCACCTGGCCGCGACCAACCTGCGCAAGGAGTACGAGGCCGGCGGCAAGACCGAGCCGGCGCTGAAGGAGGAGTACCTCGCGCTCTACGCCTCGGCGGTCAAGCTGTACCAGACCTTCGTCAAGCAGTACCCCGAGAGCGACTACGCCTACGAGTTCACCTACTACCAGGGCGAGGCGCTGTTCTACAGCGAGCGCTACATGGAGGCGGTCGAGCAGTACAAGTGGGTGCGCGACCACCGCGACCTGTCCGAGGCGTTCTTCCTCGACGCCGCCAAGAGCATCCTGGCCAGCTACGAGGCCGAGGTGGCCAAGCAGGTGGCGGCCGGCCAGCTGCCCGAGCTGCGGGTGCCGACCTCCGACGAGCTCAAGGCGCTGCCGCAGCCGCTGACGCCGATGTCGATCCCGGAGCTGTACCTGCAGCTGCAGGCGCAGTGGGACGACTACCAGAACGTCGTCAACGACCCGGCGACCGCGCCGCAGCAGGGCATCAACGCCGCGCTGGTCAGCCTGGCGTACCTGCACATCGACGACGCGATCGCCCGCATGGACAAGGTCATGACCAAGTTCTGCGGCGTGCCCGAGGCGATCGCCGCCAAGGACGGCCTGCTCGCGCTGTACGAGGCGACCGGCCAGCTCGAGAAGTTCACCGAGGTGAACAACAAGTTCATCAGCCAGAAGTGCGGCGACGCCAAGGCGATCGAGGCGGCCAAGAGCCAGAACCGCTCGGTCGAGTTCATGAAGGCCGGCCAGCAGTACGCCGACGGCAAGTTCCTCGAGGCCGCCGAGAGCTTCTACCGCTTCTACAAGATCGCCCCGGCCGCCGACGCCGACGGCCCGACCGCGCTCTACAACTCGGCCGCGGCCTACATGCAGGCCAACCGCCCCAAGACCGCGATCGCGCTGTTCAAGGAGTTCACCCAGAGCAAGGAGAAGAACTACCGGGAGAGCCCGTACTTCCTCGAGGCGATGCGCCTGACCGCGGCCAGCCAGCAGAGCGTCTTCGACTACGACGCGGCGATCGCCACCAACCTCGAGCTGTACGCGGTGGCCAAGGACGCCAAGAAGCGCGGCATCAAGCCGCCGCCGCCGCTGCCGGGCGAGGCGCAGCGCACCACCGATCAGATCGCGCTCGAGGCGCTGTACAACGCCGCGTTCCTGGCCGAGCTCAACCGCGACTTCAAGCGCGCGGTCGACCTGTTCGGCAAGTACGACAAGGAAGAGACCGACCGCGGCAAGAAGAGCGACGCCGCCTGGGAGGTCGTCATGATCTACAAGACCTCGGGCGACATCTCGAGCCTGATCGCCGCCGCCGATCGCTGGCGCCGGGGCTACGGCGCCGACGCCGGCAACGAGGACAAGTTCGTCCAGTCGTACTACGACACCGCGGGCCTGTGGCGGCGCAAGGGCAAGACCAAGGACGCCGAGGCGGCCGGCCGGCAGACCATGGACGCGTGGGTCACCCGCGGCAGCGTCAAGGGCGGCAAGGGCGCCAAGCTGGCCGGCGAGTGGGCGCTGTACTTCGCCGAGAGCTACTTCACCAAGACCTTCCAGCCGTACAAGATCACCGAGGTGGCCAAGACCATCGATCGGTCCAAGGCGATCAAGGCCGCGCTCGAGAAGCTGACCCTCGAGGTCCAGGACAAGTACGTCGCGCTCGACGCCTACGGCGTGGCCGAGTACTCGATGGCGGCCAAGGTGCGCTTCGGTGAGAGCCTGTCGCAGTTCGCCGAGAAGCTGGCGCAGTCGCCGACGCCCAAGTACGTGCTCGACCTCGACAAGAAGAACCCCGACGCCGGCGCGGTCGCGGCCTACGAAGAAGGCCTGGCCCGCAACCTGGCCAAGTACGTCGACCAGGCCAAGGCGCAGTGGACCGAGGTGGTCAACCTCGCGAAGAAGAACGGCGTGTCCAACAAGTGGAGCCAGCTCGCGCTGGAGAACCTCAACCGCGAGTTCCCGGACGAGTTCCCGGTCCTGCACCAGGAGCTGTTCGACGGCACGGAGGCGCCATGAGTTCGGTAGATCCTCGATCCCGCTCGCGCGTCGGTAGTGTCGTGCGTCGCCTCGGCACCATCGGCATGGCCCTCGCCCTCGCGGCGGCGGTGGCCTGTGGCGGCGGCAGCAAGAAGAAGCCGACCACGCCGGGCGCCGGCTCGGGGTCGGGCTCGACCGCCGATCCCGGCGGCATGAACGACACCGGCGACCCCACCGGCGACGGCGTCCCCACCACCGGCGGTGGCGGCGGGAGCGCGGGCGGCGGCGGCGACACGGGCGGCGGCGGCGGCGGTGGCGACCTGGGTGGCGGTGGTGGCGACGGCGGCGACCCGGTCGCGGCCGGCGACCCCGAGCCGCCGCCGATCGTCCCGCCCAACCTCGACATCCCGCCCGACCAGGCCCGCACCGAGGTCGATCGCCACCTGCGGCAGGCCAAGGCGATGCTGGCCGCGGCCAAGCCCGACCCCGACGGCGCGATCATCGAGGCCAAGGCGGCGCTGGCGGTCGACGGCACCAACGTCGACGCGCAGATCGCGATCGCCCACGCCTACTACCTCAAGCGGCTGACCGACACCGCCGAGGTCATCCTCGACACGCTGTACAACAAGCGGCGCGCCGCGGTCGAGAACAACGCCTACCTGAACTACGTGTACGGGCTGGTCTACGACCGCAACAACGAGCCGGCCCGCGCGTTCGCCGCCTTCAAGAAGGCGGTCGCGCTCGACGGCAACTTCGCCAGCGCGCTGGTCAACCTCGGCGTCCACCAGCTCGAGAACAAGCAGTACGGCGACGCGGTCGAGTCCTTCGAGCGGCTCACCGGCCAGCTCGGCCGCACCGACGCCGCCACCTGGTCGTCCCTCGGCTCGGCCTACCGCGGCCAGGCCGCCGACTACGATCCTGGCAGCGCCAACAAGAACCAGCTCCTGGGTCGGGCCGAGAACGCCTACAAGCGGGCGCTGGCCGCCAACCAGAGCTACGGCCCCGCGTACTACAACCTCGGGCTGCTCTACCTCGACGCCGATCCGTTCCCCGACGGCGGCGGCGCGATGGACACGCTGGTCCGCCTCAACAAGGCCAAGACCTACTTCGAAGAGTACAAGAACATGGCCGGCGTCGACCTGGCGCTCTACGACGAGCGCCTGAAGGACGTCACCAAGCTGATCAAGCGCGAAGAGAAGAAGCGCAAGAAAGCCGGAGGTGGCTGATGCGTCCGACCCTCGCCCTGTTGCTGGTGGCGGCCCTGGCCGGGACCGCGGGCGCCGACCCGGCGGTCGCGTTCCACGTCGTCGACGACGGCGGCCACAAGAAGATCGTCATCGACACGCCGATCGACGTGAACGGGCGGGCGCCGCGGCCCGAGGTCGCGGTGCTGGGCGCGACCTTGCGCCCCGACTACGTGTGGCCGCTGGTCGAGCAGTCGATGCTCGACCTGGTGCTGGCCACCGTGCAGCGCGCGCCGTTCGTCGCGGCCCACGCCGGGGGCCGGCCGTGAGGGCGGTCGCGCTGGTGGTCGCCGCGCTGGCGCTGGCCGCCCCGACGGCCGCGCGCGCCGAGGGCTGCGACGACCAGGACACCGAGAAGAAGAACGACGGGAAGAACTTCCACATCGAGTACCGCAACGGCCAGAAGGTCCACGTCATCGACACCGTCATCGCGGTGTGCGGCAAGGTCCCGCGGCCCAGCGTCGTCTACGTCTTGCAGGCCAAGAACATCAACTACGAGTGGGAGCATCTGAAGCAGGACTTCCTGCCGCTGATCCTCGCCTCGGTCACCAAGGCCCCCTTCTGATGGCGACCGCACCCAACGCCCACGGCCCGCGTCCGCGCATCCTGCGCATCGGCGTCCTGCTCGGCGGCAAGATCGTCGAGGAGCGGTTGATCCGCGACCGCGGCGACGTCACCGTCGGCCAGACGTCGAAGAACACCTTCTCGGTGCCGCTCGAGGGCCTGCCCCGCGAGTGGACGCTGTTCAAGGCCCACGAGGGGCGCTACACGCTCGACTTCACGGGGCAGATGGACGGCCGCCTGTCCGACGGCGACAAGGTCCAGACGCTGGCCGCGGCCCGCGAGGCCGGCGCCCGGCGGGTCGGCGAGCACTTCTCGCTGCCGCTCGGCGACCACGCGCGCGGCAAGGTGTCGCTGGGCGACCTGACGCTCCTGTTCCAGTTCGTCACCGAGCCGCCGCTGCAGCCCCGGCCGCTGTTGCCGCACTCGGTGCGCGGCACGCTGGCCGATCGCATCGACCCGCGGCTCGCGATCACGGTCGCCGCGTCGGTGGCGATCCACTTCGGCTTCATGATCGCGGCGTGGCAGTGGGATCCACCGGGCGACGGCGGCATCGCCTACCGCGCGGCCAAGCAGACGTTCGCCGAGGACTCGGTGCCGGTCGACTTCCAGGAGCCGGTGGCGGTGCCGGAGAAGGGCGACGAGAAGGGCGCCGAGACCAAGGGCGAGGACAAGCAGCCCGAGAAGGCGCCCGACAAGAAGCCGGCCGGCGACAAGAAGCCGGCGGGCGACAGCAAGCCGGCCGAGGCCGGCGGCGGCCGCAACGAGAACGACGCGGTCGCGCTGCAGGAGGAGTCGGCCCGCATGGCCGACGCGCTGTTCTCCGAGGACGAGGCCGGCGGCGGCCTGGCCGGCGCGATGGAGAACAAGAAGCCGGGCAGCGACCTCGGCAACCAGCTGTCGGAGGTCGCCAAGAGCGGCGCGCAGACCGCGATCGGCAACACCGCCGGCCGCGGCACCCGCGGCAACGGCGACCCGCGCGTCGGCACCGGCACCGGCCCCGGCGTCACCGGCCCCGGCGGCCCGGTCAGCGCCACCGGCCCCGACGGCAAGGGCGAGAAGGTCCCGACCGGCCGCATCTCGGTGTCGGACAAGAAGACGTTCGACGACTCGACGCTGACCCCCGACGCCGTGCTGCGCAAGATCACCAGCGCGTACATGAGCGGCCTGAAGCGCTGCCACAAGGAGCTGCTGAAGACCGATCCCACCGCGCGCGGCAAGGTCAAGCTGGCGTTCACGGTCAACGAGAGCGGCCGCACCGTCAGCCCGCGCGTGAGCGGCTTCGCCGACAGCCTCGACTCGTGCATCGAGGGGCAGATGGGCAACTGGCGCTTCGACATCCCCAAGGACGGCGACGGCGAGCCGACCGACGCCAGCTTCGAGATCGCGCTGCAGCTCGTCCCGGAGTGAGCCAGCTCGGGGTAGCCCGAGCTGTGCTCCTGACAACGGACGACGCGGGGCGGCGTAGTCGTTTGCGGGCGTCGCTCGCACACCGTCTCACTCCGAGATCATCGGAGCGTGCGGCAGAACATCGCAGCGCTGACGCGGTGGGGAGATCCGCGACGTGAATGGCGTACTCTGGTGACACTGGGGGATCATCGCCGTGACCAGCTACGCTGTATCCGCTGTATCCGGACCACACGTCGACCAGCAAGCGTCGTCTGCCGCGACGCTCGACGAGCCTATCCGTCGTCCCGCGGCGAGCGTCGCCGCCTCCACCCCGTCGACGGCGCCACCCGTGCCCGGCGGCGGATACCAGGCGTACTCGTACGACGTCCAGCGGCAGGCCGAGACGGCCGTCGGCGCCACCGATAGCGACGCCGTCCACGCCGTCGCGGCCCAAGGCGTCGCCGGGGGTGGCGGACCGCTGCCCTTCGCCGATCGCATCGGCGCGAGCTTCGGCGCCCACGACATCAGCGACGTCCGCGCGCACGTCGGGGGCCAGGCCGCCGCCGCGAACGACGCGCTCGGCGCCCGCGCCTACGCCACCGGCCGCGACATCGCGTTCGCCGGCACACCGGACCTGCACACCGCCGCCCACGAGGCGGCGCACGTCGTCCAGCAGCGGGCCGGCGTGTCGCTCAAGGGCGGCATCGGCGAGGCAGGGGATCCCTACGAGCAACACGCGAACGCGGTCGCCGACGCGGTCGTCGCGGGACGCTCGGCCGAGCCGCTGCTCGACACGGTGGCCGGCAGCGGCGGCGGCGGCGGCGTGCAGCGCCAGGCCG
>Ga0154020_10009492_pt1 | contig 11198 bp, 7 predicted proteins | sample Klosneuvirus_201_FD_109709 | JGI IMG/M metagenome (GOLD analysis project Ga0154020, IMG submission 109709) | Active sludge microbial communities from wastewater, Klosterneuburg, Austria - Klosneuvirus_20160825_MG | ecosystem: Engineered > WWTP > Aerobic digester > Activated sludge | place...
CCCGATCGAACGGTCCGGTTACGTTGGTTTCGGGTTCGCAAGATGAGCTCCCGCTCCGAAACCGCCGACCATAAAGTCGCCGTATCGGGCTGAGTAGTCATAAAGGCACGACCTTAACAAAATCAGATGAGGCAAAATCCGCACCTGTAGGTGCCAGACCCCGCGTCCACGCCACCGATCCAGGCTGCGCTCCGCGCCGCAAGTCAATCCTCGGAGATATCGTGCGTCCCACTTCGCGGGACACCCACACCGGCGGCGTCGACGCGAGGTCGAGCGCTACACGGACCCACTGAGAGAGTGCTGGCCATACTCTACTATCCCCTTGAGGCCGGTCTCCCGACGGGTAGACGTCGCCGTTGAACGCTTCGCGTCGAAACAAGGAGACGCCCGCGGGATAGGCGCCGTGACTTCGGAATCGGTATTCTGATCGAAAAGGATCAGGCTGAACCGATGTGGCAAAAGCAGGTCATCGAGGGCGTCGTAGATTCTTCCGACCATTCGCCAGTCGAGCGCCTTGCCCACGAGTGAGAGGTCGATCTCCGACCCCGGTTTATAGGTCCCCTTCGCCCGAGAACCGAAGAGTACGGCTTCTTCCAGCTCCGGAAACTGCGCCAACACGCCGGAAATCCGCGACACCGTTTCCAACGACAAGCCGTGCTTTGGGTTCATGGCTCGAGGCCCTCCAACTCGGTGAACGGCGATGGTGCAGCAACAATTCCCCTTCGGCTCGTCGCTCAGAAAGCTCCACCCGTTCCGGCGCTTTGACCTGCCTTCATCCCGCTACCGAGTTTCGTGCGGCCAAAGGTTCTGATCGCGGTGCTATTGGGGAGCGTTCCGGCATAGGCTTCGGCTTCAACGATGGCGCTCCGAATGTACTCCTCCTCGGAGAGTGCAGTGCGGGCCCCTCCCTTGGTCGCCTGCTTGGCGAGCAATCGCTTCGCCCCCTGCTGGGCGAGGTAACGCCAGCCAAGGGCGATTTCTGCAATGACTCCAAGGGCCACGAACACTTTGAGGGTGTCCACAACCGCACCGGCGCCGCGGGAGGATTTTTTGGCGTATGTCTCGACCGCTTTCGCGTTCATTTCGACGATCAGCGCCGCGACCAACAGCAAGGAACGCGCGACGGCAAACGCTCCGGCGGTAGACATTTCTCGGGCTGAGTTGGTGAGTTTCGTCGGAGCATTCCAGATGGAAATGTCGGGCAAGTCGGCTCTCCCGAGTCCATCCGAGATCTCTGCAACGAAGGGCGCCGCCGTCCACCGTTTTTTGATGTAGAAGTGATGTTCCTCCATCCCGATATCGATGGCATTGGACAGGCGGGTGATTTCCCTGTCCATGGCGACCATGGTCGGCCCCTGATGAACCCGCCGGTAATAGTTTGCCCCCAAAAGCTGCGTGCCCAGGAGTGCAGCCCGATTCAGCAGTCCGGTCTTGGTGGGCATGGTGTCTCCATTGGGGCCCAGTGAAAGCCACACATGAAACGACCGTTCATCGACGACATGCCGCGAGGGATCTTCGACGTCACGAACCAGCTTCGGTGCGAGTCGAAGCCATACGCCCCTCGCCTCAAGCGTCAGGACGATCGACTCGAAGTAGGTGAACTCGTCGGGATTGTCCGAAAGGATGTCAAGCGCGTCGGGGGTCAGCAGGGATTGGAAGTCGAGTCGGATACGTTTGTCCTCGTCGGATACCGCAATACGCCTCGCACTGATGCGTTCAGCCCGCCGGACAAGCGCCGGATCCCGCATTACGAGTGATCCCGAGTACGAGGTCGCACGCTGATAGACTTCATTCGCACGCTTGGTCAAACCGGGGTTGATCACGCCGGCATCGATCACTCGCTGGACTTGCTGGATTTGCTCAATCGTCAACCGGTCCAGGACCTCGGGGAGGGTTGCGCCGAGCAGCGCCCGCGCGTCCTCCGACTTGAGTGAACGGCCCATCTGTTGGCGAATGATCTCCTCCTCACTCAGATTCATTCCCGACGGCCCAGGGGCCACGGAGCGCGAACGGCACAGCGTTCCACCGCTGGTCCCATGGACCCCCACTTGATTGCCGCAAACCGGGCCTGGAATACGTTCACCCATGACAACCCGCCGTTTGGTGGGTGAGCGAACCTGAAGCCAAGTTGTCCCGCGTTGCAACCGCAGATGCCGCAGGATCTCCGTTCGGGAACAACGAGGGCCGCCACCAGCTACCATCAGCGCCTTCTCGATCCTGCTCCGCTCACGAACCAAAAACGAGTAAACCCGCACGGCGCGGGTTTACTCTCCATCAAATATCATGCCCGGTCGCTCTCGCTGCCGGGCATGACTTGCACGTTTCAGCAGTTACTGGGTATCGTAGATCTCCACGAGCGCGACACCGGTGGGAACGCCAGCACCCGTGACAACCACGGTGTAACCTCCCGGCTGGAGCGTGGCGATAAGGACTGCGTCCTTGCTGTCGGCGGGGAGCGCAAAGGCGCCGATGCGCGCGGAGGTCGTAACGACGTCCTGGGCAGTGAATGAACCACTTCCCCAGTTATCGTTGGTGGCGATCACCGAAGATCCGGAGTAAAGCGCCAGCGTTGGATCGGGGAGTACGTTGTTCACACCAAACGCCGAGAGCGTAGGCCCGATGGCGCGAATCAGCACGGTCTTGGGCATATCTCCGGCAATCACAAAGCCCGCGATCAGAGTTCCTTCTCCGGCTGTGACGTTCATGCGTGCAGAGACGTTGATCAGCCGCGCGCTCGACTCAGGCGCGGTATCATAGATTTCCGTCAGCGCCACGCCTGTGGTGCTGTTGGGACGGACCATGCTGGTGGTGTGACTTCCGTTGCCGAATGCGAGCAGCAGGGAAGAGTCCTTGCTCCCACTTGGCAGAGGGAATGCGCCGACTCGGGCCGCGGCTGACGCGATCTGAGCTCCGACAGGCTGCCCGGCCGAGTTGATCGACCAGTCATCATTGCTCGAGATCAGGCCCGTGGACCCATAGAGCGTTAGCATCGGATCCGCCAAAGTATTCGTGATTCCGAAGAGCCCAAGCGATGGGCCGATACCACGGATGAGCAGGCTCTTTCCTTCACCGGAAACTACAAAACCAAGAATCAAGGTTTCGTTCCCGGGCCCCGAGAGGGCTCGAGCGGAGAAGTTGACGATTCGGCTCGGTGCCCGGGCTACAACAATCGTCAGCGTGGAGGTACCACTCCCAGTCGCGTTCGCCGCGGTGAGGGTCACAGGATAAGTGCCGGGCGTCGTCGCGGTCCCGGTGATCGCTCCGGTAACGGAATTGATCACGAGGCCCGGCGGAAGCCCAGTCGCACTGAAACTTGTCGGCAAGCCGGAGGCGGAGATCAGATACGTGGGAAATGGCTGGCCCACGGTCGCAAGCGTCGTCAACGGGCTGGTGATGACAGGCACAACCGGCGCCATCACGATCGTGAAGGTGAGCGGAGACGTACCTACACCAGCGGGGTTAGTGGCGGACACCGCGGCGATAAAGGTTCCCGCAGAAGTCGGTGTGCCGTTGATCGTGCCGGTGTCCGGATCCATGCTTAACCCTGCGGGCAGGCCGCTCGCTGCAAAACTCGAAGGCAAGCCTGTCGCGGTGATTCGATAGGTAACCAACGGGAGACCTACCGTGCCGCTTACGCTCGTCGCGCTGGTGATGATCGGCGGAACCAAGGCAGGTGCGACGGTGATCGTGAGTGCCGCGGAGCTCGAGCCGACAGCATTTGTCGCGGTTAGGGTGACGATGTAGGTGCCTGGCGCCGTTGGCGTGCCATTGATTGCGCCGGTCAGCGTATTGACACTCAGTCCAGGAGGCAGGCCGGTTGCTGCGTAGCTCGTTGGCGTACCTGTTGCCGCGATCAAATACGTGACAAACGGCGTGCCAACCGTACCCGGTGCGGTGGCGGGACTCGTGATCGCAGGCACCACTGCCGCCGGGACGACCGTGACTGTCAGTGTCGCAGATCCCGTCCCGAAGGCATTTGTTGCTCGGATCGTCACAAGAGACGTCCCGGAGGCGCTGGGGATGCCCGTAATGGCACCGGTGGAAGAGTTCAGGGCGAGTCCCGGGGGCAATCCCGTTTGGCTGAAGCTCGTGGGAGAGCCGGTGGCGGTGATGACATAGCTAAACGCCGCGCCGATGGTTCCCGGTACGCTCAGCGCGGTGTTTGTCACGGTGGGAGCGACGCCCACATCCGCGATGGTAATTGTCAGGGTGGCGGTATCGGTGCCCAGGGCATTGTTCGCACCAAGGACGGTCAGGGTCGTCCCAGCGGTGGAAGGAGTTCCTGAAATCACGCCTGTGATGGGTGAAATGCTCAGTCCGGCTGGCAGTGGCGCGGCGGTGTAGCTCGTCGGAACGCCTGTCGCGGTGATCGTGTAACTGAAGGGCGCGCCAATCGTGCCTGCTGCGGTCAGGGTATTATTCGTGATCACAGGCACAGTGCCTGCCGCTGCGAAGGTGAGCGTCAGCGTGGCGTTCCCCGTACCGGAGGAATTCGTCGCCCCAAGCAGGACGGCTGTCGTACCGGCGACCAGCGGGCTACCCGTGATTACGCCAGTGACGGTATTGATCGTGAGGCCAGCCGGAAGAAGCATGGCGCTGTAGCTGGTCGGTGAACCCGAGGCCGTGATCCCGTAGCTAAAAGGTGTTCCCACCGTGCCGGCGGCACTCAGCGGCGTGTTCGTGATGATGGGAGCTGCGGTCGTGACGGTGAGAGTCACCGCCGTGCTGACGATCGATCCGGAAGCATTGGTTACGACCACATCGTAAGTCGCCGCGTCTGCCGGCAGCACGCTCGCGAGTGAAAGTGTGGCGGAAGTAGCAGAGGTGTTGCCGGTGATATTAACCCCGGCTTTGCGCCATTGATAACTCACTACCGACGTGCCGCTGGCTGAAACCGAAAAATTTGCGGTGCCACCGGTCGCAGCAGTTTGGGACGTGGGCTGCGTAGTGATCGCGAGCGTGGCGAGGCCTGTCGCAGTGAAGCTCTGACGGAGCATGTTGAACTCGTACGGCGTGGGGGTGGTTTGTCCGACCTGGGTAGCCTATAACGTGATCCGCCCAGGGGCGGTAGGCGTGACGGTAAAAACGCCGGCGACCGGGCCGCTGATGGATGCTGAGCCGATCGAACCCGGCACCACCGACAGAGTGGTGGGCAAGCCAGAGCTTGCAGAAGGCGTGACCGTAAACGAACCAGCACTGATGGCACGGTCATCGATCGCGGCGAAGCTGACGGACTGCCACGTGGGATTCACCGCACCGGTGGTGTAGAACTGGGTCGTACCAAAACCCGCGTCGCCCGGGACGAAGGTCAACGTTGAATACACGCTGCCGAGATTGGCGATGTCAGACGCGCGGCCCGTCCCAGGATGGAGGGTGCCGAAAATCGAAAACCCGGTGATTGGATCCAGCCGGAGGTAGTACATCTTATTGATGCCAAACCCGACGTCAGTGCCCGTGAAAGCGAGCGCGTTGTGTCCAGCCACTCCGAGGTCAAATCGATCGGTGGATGCGCCTGCAAGCGCCGGCACAAGTGAACCGAACTTGGTGAATCCCGTCACCGCATCCGTCCGGAGGTAGTAAAACAGATTCGCTCCGTAGCCCAGATCGGTGGCGGCGAAGGTCAGGCCAAAATATCCGCTTCCACCGCCGGTGGAAGGTCCACCGGCTCGCGACATTGGCTTCAAGTCGGTTACCGCCGACGCCGTGCCCGAGCCTGGAACGATGTGCGAAAAATAATCTCCGTCCGATTTATGGTGGATAAAGTAAAACTGCACCGAGCCGAAGCCGAGATCGGGATCAGCAGACGTCAGGGCCGAGTAAGAGTTGGGCCTGAGTTTACTTCCAATATCGGCGTGGCTGGTCGCCGCGCCCGAGCCCGCAATGTAGCGGGTGAACGCGGAGATGTCGCCCCCCGCAGGGATGGCCGTACCCTTGATGGAATAGAATTGCTGGGGACCACCTCCAAGGGAGAGGTCCTGCGCCATAAAGTGAAAACCGGCGAGGCCGTTACCAATCTGCCACCGCGGCACAAGCGAAACGGCGCCGGTGGCGGGTGCGACAGCGATTGAAGCCATGTTGTCCGCGCGAACGCCGACACTGGCGAAAAGGGAGAGTGCAGTAAGAAGTGCGATACGCGGCGTCGGGATTTTCATAGGATCAATTGACTATCACTTGCTTCGGTCATGGGAACCGCGCGAGAAAAGTAGTCCTCCATGAGCATAGAGCGCCTGGCGGAAACTGGGTATGGGGTAATGTACGCAAAGAGAGGCCCCCCCGTCCGTGCGATGCCGCGTCAAGGTCGCGTTGACGGAACGCCCATTCCCTCTCCCCTCCCGGGGGAAGCCCTCGAGTGAATGAATCTATGGATACGTCCGAGAAACCTACTTCGCGAGCACGCCGGGAAGGATACCCCGGCCAAGTTCGAAGATCGCTCCGGTGGCGCCGACGACCGCGCTGGTACGGTTGAGCCCCAGCTCGCCGCGGAAGCGATAGACCGTTTCGAGTCCGGTGCAATGCGCGCCGATGAAGTTATCCACGCCAAACTCACGCAGCTTGTCGGCGGTCCAGGCCAGCGTTTGGTCACTCGCATTAAACAGGTGGATGCCTCCGATCAGCGCGTGGATCCTCGCGGGTCGCACAACCGCTCGCGCAAACTCGAGAATGTTCACCACACCCGCGTGCCCGCAGCCCGTAACTACCACGAGTCCTTGTGCGGTGTTGACGAAGAGAGCTGCATCCTCGGGGAGGACATCTTCAATGACGCCGGCCGGACCTTCGAGTCGGCCGCTTCCGCTCCAGTTCCGCTCGGCATGCGTGCGCGGTACCGGCCCGCTGAACCAGACGCCTGGGTGAAGCTCAACCGGTCGCGGGTGGATTCTAAACACGCCCCCGGTCGCTTCGAACTCCGGTTTCAACAAAAGGACGGGGTTGGTGAGAATCGGAGGGCCGCCGCCTATCCGACGGTAAAACAGCCCCTCGGCTCCATGCACCGTCGCGAGAGCCGCCGGGTTCGTCTTTCGCACGGACTCCCGCAGCGTCATCAGGCCGCCGACGTGATCCCAATGCGAGTGACTCAGGATCACCTCGGGAACCGTTGAGAGCCCGATTTGAAGCGTCGCGGCGTTCTTCAGCACCACGTCGGTGTGCGCGCCCGTGTCGAAGAGGATCCGCTGACCGTCCGCCTCCACCAAGGCCGCAAACCCCCACTCCCCCAGGCCGCGTTCGGCCAGCATGGTGGAGAGCACCGTGACCTTCAGCGTCGTGACCTGCGCCGGCACGGCCTCCGCGGCACGGCTGCTGACCACGCTACCGACGAAGATCAAGAGGGACAGGATCCAGCGCATCCCCGCAGTGAACGCAACGCTCCGCCCGTGTCAGCCGAGAACTGCAACGGCAACACCCGAAGCCGCATCGGATCCTCTTACAATGACGACGCTCAAGTGCGGCTCAGAATTCGAAGTTCGCCGACAAAGCGAAGCTCCGGCCCTCGGGAAGCGTCCAACGGTTGTCCACCCGCTTGCCGCTGACCTCGCGGGAGAGCAGGACGTTGGGGGAGTCCTCATCGAGCACGTTATCGATATTCAGCTGGAGCCGCAGCCGCACGTTTTCAAACAGCGTGGTGCGATAGTTGAAGAAGAGCCCGACCCAACTGGTGGTGTCGTTCTTGTAGGGCTTGGTGGGATCCAATGCCCCGTTTCCGCCGGCCAACGTGGCATAGCCCACGGTCGCACGGTCGCGCCAACGGTAGCTGCCGCCGGCGCCGAAGTTTTTCAGCGCCCCATGCTTGAAGTCATAGGCGGTGACGAGGTTGGCCGACAGCTCCGGTTGGCGCTGATCAGCGAAACCTTCCAAGGAAGCGATTTCCACGATCCGCTGGTCGACGAGACTCAAGGTGTCGGCCACCGTGTAGTAGGTCACGCCATCGGGTTTGAGCAAGGTCGTCTGCAAAGCCAGCAGCTTGGGGTCCGTGAGCTTGGTGCGGATATAGGCTGGCCACTCTTTCATGGTGGGGGCCACGTTGCTGCTCACATTGCGTTGTTTGGAAACATTGACCGTGACCCGCCAGTTGGGCTTCGGGTTAGCGGTCAGGCTGAATTCCCACCCCTCGGAGGCGAAGTCCTGGGTGTCAAAATAATCATCATTGTTCAGGTAGCCCCGCTGATTCCAGATATCCGCCTCCCGCGGCGTGCCGAGACCCTGGTAGTAGAGCTCGATCGCCCCGCGCGCCGCCGCCCGGGGTGCGTCGAAGGAACCGACCGGACCGACGCGTGGGCCGCGAGTCGATTGATTCAGGAAGGTGGTCTCGAACCAGCCAAACGATCCTGTAATTTTGCCATCCATCAGGTAGAGCTTGAGGCCGTAGTCCTTACCCTCGCCGGACTCGTTGGGCATGTTGGCGCCAAAGATGTTCAGCTGGTCTGCGTTGGATGGACGGAAATTGGTCGACTCGTTGTAGAAGACACCGAGCCAAGAGATAGGAGTGACCACGATGCCGCGGGAGTAGGTATCGTCTGAGGCGGTCAGCCTCCTGCCGGTCTTGGCGCTCACATTACCCACATCACTGAGCAACCCGGTGGTGGCGTCCCGCACGGCCGACGCGTTCCAGCTCTCCAGTTCATCGGAGCGCCACCCGAAAGTTGTGACGATCTTGTTCGACCAAAAGAAATTTTGCATCGCGAACATCTGCGTCGTCGTCTCGGACAGGGTGTTGGTGCCGGAGACGCCGAGCCACATGGGTGCCACGCCACCCGTGGCGCTGGCCGGAATCGCCGAGGCATTATCCGTCCAGATCCGCGGATACATCGAGGCAATGTTCGGCACATCGTAATTGCCGTTCGGGATGTCGATGTAGTTTTGCAGGCCAATCCATCCGGTGCCCAGATCGTAGCGGGTGGTGTTCGGCGGACGAATGGCGTTTCGCAGGTGGTAAGCCTGATTCAAGAACGACTCTTCGTAGGTCTCATACATGGCTGCGAAGTTATGGCGGCCGAGAATCTTGCCCCATTTGCCGCCAAGGCGCTGCTCGAGATCGAGCTCATACGAAAGCATCGCGCGGGCTGTCTCGTCGCCGTAATTCTGGGTGAAGGTGACTGGCGTGTCGTTGAAAGTGAAATATTTGCCAAAGTTCGGATTCGGAATGATGGCCCCGGTTAACGACGTGGGATCCGTGGGGTTGATGCTGCGCACAGTGCGCAGGACATCGACATACACATAGTCCCGTTGTCCCGTGCTGAAGTCCGGACTGTTGTTGGTGGTCTGCTTGTTGTAGGCGACCTCCAAGTACAGGTTCCGGGCGAGTTTCTGCTCGAGGATGATCGAGGTGTTCTCAAAGTCCTGCACCAGCTTGTTGCCACTGCCCAACACGTTTGCCGTCATGGGAATGATGGAATCGTCAGTGAACGAGTAGCCCCCGTTATTACCCTCGTTGGTGCCGGGGACGTTGTTTTGGTTGGGCATCAGTTCCCACTGGCCTTGATAGTAAATCGGCGTCCCGCCGCTGCCCAAAGTCATCATGTTCCACGCGCCGGGGCGGATTTCCCGCATACCGAGGGCGGTTCTTTCCGCCGCCGTGCTCCGGGCGGCTGCGGTCGTGACGTTCAGGCGGTTGGCGGGGACGGAGGGAGATCCTGCCGCGCGCCACACCGAGATGCCATCGGAGGGAGCCCACGAACGAACATTCAGGCGCTCGATATCACCCCACTCGTGGCTCACCCGGAGGTTTGTGCTGGAGAACGGCTTGAAGGTAAATGTTCCGTAGTAGCGATCGCCTTGATTGTGGTAGGGCTCCCGGTGGCTCCGTTTGTCGTCGACGAGCGCCGCCACCTTGATGGCAAGCTTGTCCTTGAGCAGCACGTGGTTGAGTGCCGCGCTGTAGCGGCTGCTGTCCCAGGTATCAAAACGAACGTCGACCTCATAGGTGTTCTTGAAACCGGCCCGGGAGCTGACCGCATTGGTCACGCCGCCCGGCTCACCGATGCCGAAGAGCACGGAATTCGGACCCCGCGTAAACGAAATGCGATCCGTGTTGTAGGAATCCGGGGTCACCCGGGTCTTGAAGAAATCGCGGCTGAAGCCGGTCAACAGGAAACCGCGCACCCGATAGCGCACCCCGAAAATGGATTCGTTGCCGGTCGGATCAGCGGTCAGACCACCACTCTCGGCCTTGGCGGAATTGGGCACGTAATCGAGGACTTGCTCGAAGTTGCTCACCCCAAGATCCTTCATCAGCTGGCCAGTGATCTCCGTGATTGCGGAGCCCACGTAGCGATTTTCGCTGTTCAGGCGGGTACCGGAAAGAGTGTTGGTGGCGGCATAGCCTTCGTCCTTGGATGTGTTCACCGAAAAGGGTGACAGTTCCACCACCTCTTCCGGCTTTAATGCCGCACCCGTTTGTGCGTGGGTGACGCTGCCGCCGAGGGTAAAAGTGAATGCGAAGAGACTTTTGAGAAGAACGGGGAGTCGGGACTTACGGGGAGATTGGGATTCCATCTTTGAAAGGGAGTTGGGGGTTGGGTTGGCACGGCTGTCATCGGTGTGAGCACCCGCCAGCGGACGGGGCACTTTGCGGAGGATTCCAAAGGCTTTTCCACCGCTAACCGGGACGGCCACGAACGGGGTTCCCTCGAGCATCTGATCCAAAACGTCCTGAGCCTTCAGGCGCCCTCGAACCGCGTGAGTCGAGGCAGATTCTGGCACGTCGGTCGAAATCAACACCTCCACGTTTCCCTGTTGCGCCGCGCGCTTCAGCATCTCGTGGATCGGCCCCGCAGGCAGATCGAAGTCCTCCACTTCCGCAGCCGGACACGAAAAAACCAGCACCGCGTGCAGGAGCACGAGGAGCAGCAGCCAAAACGAGGACGCGAGACGCCGGGGCAGCATCAACTGGCCGATGGGGTACGTTGGGCAGGCGCATGAAAGCGGGGTTCGCTTTCAAGACACCTGGAAATGTGTGAATGACTAAGAGAAGCGGGTGATGTCGGTAGTTATAATTTAGTGGGAGTGAAAGGAGTGATCGATACAACGCTCCGGTCGGCATTCAGGGGCCAACTCTCGAGAGCGTCACGAAATCGGTGCGGGGGGGATGCGACTTAACGTGGAGCGGGTCGCAGCACGATTTTTGCCGTGCCGTGTCGTTCGGCTTGCACACCGTGCGTGACTGCCAGCAGCTCGAGGAAGCCTTCGAGATTCGTCAGCCGAAG
>Ga0154020_10009493_pt1 | contig 11197 bp, 6 predicted proteins | sample Klosneuvirus_201_FD_109709 | JGI IMG/M metagenome (GOLD analysis project Ga0154020, IMG submission 109709) | Active sludge microbial communities from wastewater, Klosterneuburg, Austria - Klosneuvirus_20160825_MG | ecosystem: Engineered > WWTP > Aerobic digester > Activated sludge | place...
CGACGCGCCACTTGTGGAGTTCGGCGTGGCCATCAGCAAAAGAAAAACCACCAGCGCCACTGTGATAACTGGCCGGCAGGTCAATCCACCTTGAGCCGTTCGGGTCGTGATAAAGCATTGCATCGTTCAAGCTGTCCGCCTGCTCGTCCACGAATATCCACGTCATCGAGGGACCCGGCCGGACGAGATCTGAACCCTTGAAGCACTGGATTGTCTTGGCAAACGGGAACTCCGGCGCGCGACCGCCCTCACCCACACCGGCATTCATGCCCACGCTGCGGACGCGAGAAGACCAGCCGACCGACCGCTGCGGACCGCTGACGTAGCGATCCGATGGACAATGGTAAATCAGGAACTGCTTGGCCGAATACGGAGCGAGGACGGCCAAATCCTCCTTCGTCAGATAAAGCGTGTTGGTGTTACGTGAATTGGCAGTCCAATCGAGTATTCCTTTCACCCAGCCTTTGCCAGTCGGGTCGCGATATTCATCGTTGTTGGGAGCCAATTTGTCGTTATTGTCGCCGGCATACATGATCCAAGCCACCGCCAGTTGTTTGTTATTGCTCATGCAAGTGATGCCCAATGCCTTCGCCTTGGCCTTGCTCAACGCCGGCAACAGCATGGCGGCCAGAATTGCGATGATGGCAATGACGACCAGTAATTCAATCAGGGTGAAGGCTGATTTTCTTGCTTTGAAGTTTTGTTGCATGGCGATGGATTTCTGAAATTAAAAAGTCCGCCCCGAACGCGTTGCGCCCGGGGCGGACATGATTACTTATGGCTTCTTCTGCCACCGGAAAAACTGAGGGCCCGAACCAACCGGCCAGTTGGTGGAACTGGTGCCCTCCGTAGCGGGCACATCCGTCCACGCCCCGCCGGTTGCACTGGACCGCGTCTGAAGTGTCAGACATTGGAGGCCACTCCATGATAGCGGAATTGTGCCCCCGGAAACCGCCCCGATCACGAGGTTGCTGGTAGCCAGTTCAACCACCGGCGGCACGACATTGGTGCCAAACTGATCCAGCGGCATCGTATATGGCACGCCGGAAAGCGTTCGGATGTATCGGACATGATTCACGCCCATGCCGGCTTCGTTGTCATATCCGTTTACTGTGTATTTGTAGGTTGTGCGGAGAGTCCTGCCTCCAGGAACCGTGAGCGTCACCGAGTATTTGTCGGTGGCAGGAACATTCGTCAATTCCAGCGCCATGCCTTCAGGTGTCACAGTAAACGGATTGGGATCGAAACCATTGGGGTCGGCCCAGTCGCCATAGCTGGGACCGCTTGGCTTCCAGCCTTGGAAATCGCCGTTGATATAAATCTTGTCCGCCGGTGGAGTAAAGTTGCCATTCGGAGCAACATTTGGATCCCCCAATAAGCCGTAAGGGGTGCCGCTGGGGATCTGCACGGTGAATGTCACCAGGGTAGCCTGTTGCACAAGATCGCAAACGCTGGCTCTGTTGTAATACACCGGCGGAAGCACCTGACCGTCACCAGTGATCTGGAAAGTGCGGTTGGGATCGCTCTCCCAGCCCCCGTTCATCCGAAACTTGTATCCGTCAATCGTGCTTCCCGGGAAACCGCTGACCGGAATGACGGCGGAAAAAATGTTGCTGTCCGAACCGGTTAACGCGGGATTATTGGTGAGTTGAGTGCCGTCGCCCCAGCCATTGAAAACTCCCGAAACTTTGATTGCACTGGGACCATCAGGCAGGTCATTCCCATAATTGGTAAATGCGCCTGTCAGTATCTGCGCGTTCATGTCCACCTGGAAAGTGATATTGTTATTCGGCACCGGCCAATCTTTCACGTTCCATGAAGTTAAAGGCAATGACCCGGCTGCCAAAAGAAACTGGCGATTCGGATCACTTTCCCATGCGTCGCCTGGAGTATAGAAGAATTTGCACTGTTGGACTGACCCGGGACTGTCGGCAATATCCACTGTGCCGGTATAAACGCCCGAGACATCGGAGAGTGTAAGTTGATTTCCAGTGCCCCATCCATTGAACGAGCCCCGCACGTAAACATCGGTGGCGCCTGGTTGTGAGGTCATATCCACTTGGAATGTGACAGGGATCGCGAATGCTGTGCTCACGACACCCAGAAGCAGTCCTGTTGCAATCAGGCTGCGAGTAACTATTGATCTAAACTTCATAGGTTTTGGTTGCTTGTAGGTTTTGGTTGCTAAACATAAGCAGTAGACACTGCGTTGACGCACATGACAACCGCATGTTTGTGCGAGTTTGCCGCATATTCGTGCGGTTTTGACATCTCCTGCCCTTTAAGGTTTTTGTGCCCGTTTTGCCAGCACCTGTGCCAAATACTCCCGCGCCTCCTTGTAGTTCGGGTCGATCTGCAATGCCTGCTCAAAATGCTGAATCGCCCCATCCATACGGTTCATCCGTAACAGCAATGTCCCCAGATTCACATGGGATACGGCGTGCCGTGGGTTGATCCGGAGCACTTCGATGTATTGTTCCGCGGCTTCGGCCACCTGGTTTTCCCGTGCCAGCTCGCCTGCCAGTTCAAAACGCGCCTCCCAGAACTCCGGCCTGGTCTTGATCGCACGCTGGTAGTGCTCCATCGCCTCGGTGCGACGCTTCAACTTAGCCAGCATCTTGCCGGCATAGCACATGTAACCGGGGTCCTGGGGTCGAAGTGCCAGGGCGCGACGGGCGCACTTGAGTGCGGCCTCATCCTTCCCCTGGGCCGAGAGGACAACTCCCAGTTCGTGCCAGCCTTCAGGCAGACTCGCACGAAGGCGCGCAGCAGTTTCGAGAAATGGCTCACCCTCCGCCGGCCTGCCCTGCTCGCCGAGCAAGCGGCCGATCTGAAGGTTGCCATAAAAATCATGCGGGAGACGTTTCAACAATTCCCGATAGGCGGCAATGGCCTGGTCCTTGTAGCCTGTCGCTTCCAGCACATTGGCCGCGCCCTCGTACAGACTCTCGTCCTGGGGCGCACGGCGGATGGCGTCGTTCAACAGGTCCCCGGCCCGCGCGGCAGCACCGGGTTGCTTGTTCCCGGCTTCCAGAGCTGCCGTCTGGTTCTGCACGACTGCCAATCGCGCCACGTTGTTGAACTGGCTGTTTAGCGGCGGGCTGTTCATCCGGCGAACAACCGACTGCAACACGAAGAGCCGGTTCCAATCCGTCAACCCGAGCCGCTGCTCGCACACGGCTTGCGATGGCCAGTCCGGCGACGCGTTCGTTTGAATGGACAGCACACGAACCACCTCTTCCGCCCACGCCAGACCGAGGCGATAGTTGCCTGCGAAGTTGAAATGAACGTGTTCAAAAAACGATTCGTCCCCGGCAATGTTCATCGGTCCGGCCTGGGACAGCGCAGACTCGGCGTCGCACAACACCAGGTTCGTCCCCGCAAGCTGGCCGGCCAGTTCCCGGATGTCCCGGTTGATTCGCGTGTCCGCACGAAACGGCAGTGCGTCGGAATCGCACGCCTGTTGAAAATGCTCCCTGGCCGGACCAGCCTTGCCCTGCCGCGCCAGACATTGCGCAAGACGGAACCGGGCCTCGGCAAACTGAGGATCGATCTTCACAGCCTGCTCGAACACCCGGGCCGCCTGGACGTAATTGCTGCCGTCCTCCAACACCCGGGCCTGGGCGAACAGTTTTCCCAACTCCTCGCGCAAGGCTGACGTCAGGTTGCTGTTGCTCATCGAGGCGAACGGCGGACAATCCTGAAGATTTACAGACATGGTGCTCAAAATCACTTTTGCACCCGAGCCAAGCCCGGCGTTGACGATGTCGCGCAGGTTTGCGGAGAAGTTCTTGTAAACCGTCTCGCGTCGCGAATCCTCCGGCGATATCTGATTGCCAAGAAACATCTGCATCCCACCCCAGGAAGTGTTCTTCGATCTGCCGCCCAGACTGCGCAGCAACGAAACCGCCAGTTGCCCGACCCGTGTTTTCCGCGCGGCAAGATTGAACCGGACTGCGGCGCGCGGCGGCGCGCGACTGCCAAACACCGTGGCGGCGCCGAACGGGCCGACCATTTCATTGTTGCCCATGTAAATGATCCACACGTCGCCGCCGCCGCGTTCGGCACAATCTTGTGCAATCGGCAGTATGACGTGCGAATTGATGGCGGTGATGCCGAGATTGACGACCTCGAATTTTCGGCCGGGAAATTTCTCGCGCAACAACACCTCAAGATAGCGTGACGCTCCGTAAGCGGGTTGTGGATCGCCCATCGCGGCAGACTCCCCAAAAATGAACACGCGTTTTACGTCCGCGGGCTTCTCAACGGGGATGCGAAATGTGCCTGGCCATCGCGCCAGTTGCGGCGGGAAAAAGCGCAGGCTGAATTCGTTGTTGTCAGTGAGAAACCATTCTCCACCCGCTTCCTGGTGCTCCTTGAAGAAAGCCGTGTCATGGCCGTAGCCCGCGATGCGCAGCGCGAATTCCAGCAGAAGCAGCAACAACACCGGCAGGAACAGCGCCATCAATCGAAAGGTCCAAAGGCGTCTGCGGGTGAGCGGAGTCGCCGTCTCCGGCACCGGGGCAGGTGGTTGCGATTCAGCCTTCGGATTATTGCGCCGACGCTTCATTTGAATCGTCCGAGCCTCAGGATTCCTTCACGCGCAAATATCTCACCACCGCCTCGGTGCGCGAGTGGACGTGGAGTTTTTCATAAACCGTCCTCACGTAGCTTCGCACCGTGTCGATGCTGATCTTCATCCGGTCGGCGATTTCCTTGTAGGCATAGCCATTGGCAAGCTGATCGAGAAATTCGCGTTCACCCGGTGTGAGCCTCGCCACGGCGGTGTCCTCCTCGGCGGGCTTTTTCATGAAAAACTGGACCACGCGCCTGGCAAGCTGTGGCGTCATGGGCGCGCCCCCTTCGTGAACATCCTTGATGGCTTCGATCAACCGGGCCGAGGCGGTGCGCTTGAGCAGATAGCCACTGGCGCCCGCCTTGAGCGAACGGAACAACGAATCGCTGTCCTCGTAAACGGTGAGCATGAGAAACTGCACCTTGGGCAGGGCGGCCTTGAGTTGTTGCACGCACTCGACGCCGCTCATGCCGGGCATGTTGATGTCCATCAACACGACGTCCGGCTCTCGACGCGGGATTTCCTTCAGCGCGGTCTCGGCATCGGGGTAATCGCCCGAGAGTTTGAATCCGGGGTTGCGACGAATCAGCGCCGCGAGGCTCGAACGAATGCCTTCATCGTCATCGACAATTGCGACCTTGATGGGGCTGGACTCAGTATCGGTGTTCATGGCTCAAATGTTTCAATGCCGGAACGGGGTGCGGATGGCAACCGTATAAATCTGTGACGGCCCCGGCAAATCCTGCGACTGATTCCAGCCACCAGCGAAAACAGTCTCACGCATGGAGGGCAACCGGTCCCTGCCGCGTGACTTCCACCCTCAGACTTTTTCAGCCGCCACGTTTGGCAGAGTCAATCTCAACCGGACTGTCGTCCCCCTGCCTTCTGCGCTGTCAAAGGTGATCTGGCTGCCGAGGGCTTTTGCGCGACGTTTCATGTTTCCGATGCCGTTGCCTCTCGTGCCGTCAGGCGGGTTTTCGGAGATCCCCCGCCCGTCGTCCTGAACGGAAATCTCCACGACATCAGCCATCATCTTGACCTGTACGCGAACTTCCCGCGCGCCGGAATGCTTGAGCACGTTGGTCAATGCCTCCTTCACAACAAGGAAGGTGTTGTGGCGTGTTTCCGGCGGCAGTGGAAGCGCGGGCACATTTTCCGGCATGTCCAGACGACACCTCGTACCGCCACCCTCGAACAATTCATTTGAAAAATGGGTGATGTAATCCACAAGGCTTTGCAACGTATCGCTGCCGGGGCGCACCGCCCAGACGATTTCCTCAAGAGCGCGCACCGTCTCGTCAGCCGATTCGGCTATCTTGACCATGTGCGACTCCAGTTGAACGGGGTTGTCCGCATCCGTCCTAGCCAGTCCGCACAACAGGGATATCCGCGCGAGCGACGAACCCAGATCGTCGTGCAAATCCTGCGCGATGCGCGCCCGTTCACGCTGCAGCGCCCGCTCCTGCTCGGCCAGTCGCAGCCGCATCTGGTATTTTCTCCTTTCGACAAGGCGCACGCCTGCGACGACCACTGCGAGCAAGGCCATCGAAGCCAGGCCCATGAACCACAATGTCTGCCAGAATCGAATCGTGACGAAATCGCTGAACGAAGTCGCGACGGCCATGTCGCTGAAAATCCAGCCATTGCCTCCGCCCTGGTGGCGCAGGCGAATTTGGTTGAAGGAGGCGTTGGCCTTGAATTTTGTGGTGAGTGTTTCGGGCTGGTTCTCCTCGGTGGCGCCGCGGGTAAGGCGGGGACTGAGCCAGACGGTGATCAAATCGTCACCACCGGGCACATATTGAACCTTGAAGACAATGGTGCGTTCCTGGTTGTGTCGTGTCAGCTCGTAGGGCTTGAAGACGCCGAGTCCTGCCGCCTCGGGCATCGAAGAATTCAGATTATATTCCCCTTCGACCTTGTTCGAGGGGCCGGTTTCGGACGTGTAGCACGCCGAGTAACCCCACGCCTCCGGTGCGTTGCCAACGGCAAGATGGTTTTCATTGCTCTGAGCCAGTTGAAACAAGGCATAGTATTCCTCCGTGGCCACGTCCGAGAGCGGGTCAACATGAAACTTGAAGTAGAGCGCATCGTTCGCGGTGTCGTCCCGTGACACCCTTCCCGCAAGCATGTCCAGACCCACGGGAGTCTTGTGGATGACGCGCGACCCCAAATCGCTCCAGAGGATTTCCGCCCGTGCCGGCGGGATTGATGCGCAACAAGCCGCCAGCACCAGCACACGGATTCCACAACGAATGCGCGAGTGGATTGCCTGCCGTGTCATGGGCAAATTATTCGCCGGTCAAACCGCAGAAGCAAGCCAAGCCGGGCAGGCTTTGGGCGGTGGGTTCTGGCAGGGGCCGCATGTTGAAGGTTACCCCGGCCGGGTTGCCGGTGATTCCTTCACCCATTGCGTGAGCACCGCCGCAATCAACATGCAGGCGCCTCCGACCATGACGGCATGAACGAGATTCCCGCCAAGCCAGTGCTTCACGATCGGCCCAAACGTCAACGCCGCGAGAATCTCAGGGATGACAATGAAGAAATTGAAGATGCCCATGTAAACACCCATTCGTTCCGCAGGCAGGGCGCCTGATAGAATCGCGTATGGCATGGAGAGAATGGAGGCCCAGGCCACGCCTCCCAGTGCCAGTGCCCCGACAAGCAGCCATTTTTGCTCTTCCCCATGAATGAAGCCGGTGGCGAGCAAGCCCAGTCCCCCAAGCGCCAGACAGATTCCGTGGATGTGACGGCGGTCCATGCGCCGCGACGCCGCCATCAATCCAAACGCCGCCACAAAAGTCACGGCATCCTTGACCGAGTAACACACGCCCGCCCATTCCGCGCCGTCCTTGAACAGTTGCGAGGTTGGATCGCCGCTCCCAAAAATGACGGGCACGGCGTTCGAAAAATGCAGCCACATGCAGAAGAGGCCGAGCCAGGTGAAAAACTGCACAAACGCCAGGCGACGCATGGTGCCCGGCATGTGGATGAGCGCGTCGGGGATTTCCCTGAGCAGGTGCGCAAGACCACGGCTCTCGGATTTCTTGCGGCGGAACTCTTCCATGTTCTCCGGGGGATATTCCTTGGAGGTAAAAACCGTCCACAATACGGCCGCCAGAAAGGCTGCTGCGCCAACATAGAAGGAAATCTTCACGTTTGTGGGCAGGGCGTTGGATCCATCGGCCGCATCCGTGACGCCAAACCAGTTTTTGAGCATGTAGGGCAGCATGCCGGCGATGACAGCCCCGACGCCAATGAAGAAACTTTGCATCGAGAATCCCATGCCCCGCTGCTCCTCGGGAAGCATGTCTGCCACGTACGCGCGGAACGGCTCCATGCTGATGTTGATGCTGGCGTCCAGCACCCACAACAGACCCGCTGCCATGTAAAACTTTGGCAGATGCGGTATCAACCAGGCCGCCAGCGAACCCGAATTCGGCATCAGGATGAGCGAGAGTGAACTAAGGATCGCACCGATGAGGAAGTAAGGCCGCCGCCGTCCAAGCCAGGACCACGTCCGGTCGCTCATCGCGCCGATGATCGGTTGAACCAGCAGCCCGGTCAGTGGTGCGGCGAGCCAGAGTTTGGCGATTTGTTCGTCCGCGGCCCCGAGATACTTGTAGATCGGACTCATGTTCGCCATCTGCAAGCCCCAGCCAAACTGGATGCCGAGGAAGCCAAAGCTCATGTTCCAGATTTGCCAGAAGGAAAGACGCGGTTTGGTCATGGTTGTTTTCGAGTATGATTACTGCCCAAGTGGGCCGTTTTTTGGCGCGGGAAGCAACTCCGAAACCCCTCCAGCTCACCGCATGTTTGTGCGTTTGGATTTGGAGCGGACAGGTGACAAACTCGGAGCCAGACTCATGATTCGCACCAAACTCGCCTTTGTTCTGGCAGGTATCGGATTCGGGTTGAGCCTTGGACTGGGGGCGCATTCCCAGACCAACTCACCTGCTGTCACATTGACGCTACGCGTCACCGGAACGGTCGAGCGTCTTACGCCGCTGGATTCCAAATTCGTCGATCGTCGCGCCGTGGATGTCTGGCTGCCGCCAAGTTATTTCACAATGGAAGGCAGGGAGCGCCGCCATCCGGTGCTGTACGTTCACGACGGTCAGAATGTTTTTGACCCGGCCGCATCTTTCATCGGCGTGGATTGGGGCATTGATGAAACGATGACCCGCCTGATCGGCGAACGGCGAATCCCGGAAGTCATCGTGGTTGCCATCTGGAATACTCCAAAAAGACTTTCGGAATACATGCCGCAACGTGCCATCGAAAGTGTGGTGGAGTCCGAGTTGAACGACATGTTCAAGCCCGTGCGGCAAAAGCCGCTGGGTGACGCGTACCTGAAATATCTCGTCACCGAATTGAAACCAGCGATTGACGCGCGCTATCGCACCATGCCCGACCGCGCGAACACAAGCGTCATGGGTTCAAGCATGGGCGGGTTAATCTCACTCTCCGCAATCTGCGAATACCCGGAGGTCTTTGGTGGAGCAGCCTGCCTCTCGACGGCTTGGACCGCGGCTGCCGGCGTGACGACGCGCAACCTGCGTCAATCCCTGCCAGATCACGGGACGCACAGGATCTATTTCGACTACGGCGCTGAAACGAAGGACGGGCGATACGAACCGTTGCAGGAAGCGGTGGATCAGCAGATGAAGGACGCCGGCTACACGGCAGGAACGAACTGGATCACCAAAGCATTCCCAGGCGAGGAACACTCCGAACGCGCCTGGCGAAAGCGGGTACATGAGCCGCTGGAGTTCCTCCTGCGTTGATCCATCCCGCACATTCATGCGGGCAGCATTGGTTTGAGCTTCTTCGTCTGGGCTATTAACTTCTTGAAGTTGAACCAAAGTCTTATTCGTTTACTCCTCGGGTCGCTCCTGCTGTGCGCGGCGGAATTGTTGCGGGCGCAACCGGCTGCGGACTTCATGCAGGGACAAAACATCTACCAGATTTTTACCGACCGGTTCTTCGACGGTAACGCGGCCAACAACAACGCCTCCGGCACATTCAACGCCGGCAGTGGGACGGCGGTTCACGGGGGCGACTTTCAGGGCATCGAACAAAAGCTGGACTACATCAAGGCGCTGGGCGCAACGGCCATCTGGATTTCGCCCATCGTTCTGAACGGCAATGGCGAGTACCACGGTTATGCCGGAAAAAACTTCTACCAGGTGGCCGCTCACTGGGGCACGCTGGCAAATCTCCAGAGCATGGTCAACGCCGCGCACGCAAAAGGGTTTCTGGTCATCCAGGATGTCGTGGTCAACCACGGTGGCACGCTGGTGCAAACGACGACAGGCAGTTCCACGTTCAATTACCCGGCAGGTTACGCGTTGCGCTATTCAAGCGCCGGGAATCAATATGCCGCACCGTTTCAGACTAACGCCGCATTCCCGAACCTGACGAATCTTTTCCACAAATACGGTTCGATTCAGGATTACAACAACACGACGCAGACGGAACTGGGCGAATTGAGCGGGTTGGATGACTTTCGCACCGAGACCGCCCATGTTCGGACAAACATGGCTGCGATCTACAATTACTGGATTCAAACTGCGGGCTTCGATGGTTTCCGAGTGGACACGGTCAAGCACACCGAGATGGGGTTCTGGCAGGACTGGTGTCCGCGCATCCGCGCATTTGCCGCCACGAATGGCAAAACAAACTTTTTCATGTTCGGTGAGGTTTACGATGGTTCGGATGTGAAGTGCGGCAGCTACACTGGCACGCAGGGCGGCGGAGCTTACAAGCACGATTCCATCATAGATTTTCCGTTGATGTTCAAACTCACGGATGTGTTCGCCAGGGCGACGGGCAACACCAAACAGATCGAAGATCGCTACGCCGCGCTTGCGGGAAATTACGATCCCGCCACCCACAACCAGCTCGTGACCTTCCTCGACAACCACGATCTCACGCGCTTCCTCAATCCCGCCAATGCGAACGGCAACACCAACCGGCTCGCTGCGGCGCTCACTTTTCTTTACACGTCACGCGGTGTGCCGTGTCTCTATCAAGGTACCGAACAGGCATTCGATGGCGGGGCGGACCCCAACAACCGGGAAGACATGTTTGATGGCGCTTATGAGCAGGGCCCTTCACTTGGCGACAACTTCAACCAGGCTCACCCCCTCTTTCAGCACGTGGCGAAGTTGAATAATTTCCGGCGACTCTATCCTGCGCTGAGAAACGGTTATCACACCAATCTCTTCAGCAATGCAACCGGCCCGGGTTTGCTGGCCTACGCACGGCGGCTTGGCGGCACTCAGGAGGTCATCGCAATTTTCAACACGGCCGGCAGCCCCCAGGCTCTGCCAGCGCGTTCGACGCTTTACGCCCCCGGCACAATACTCGTTAATCTGTTGAACCCGGGAGAAACAATCACCGTCGCCGCCGGCCCGCAAACACCAACGATCAATGTGCCGGCCATGGGTGCGAAACTTTTTGTCGCGCAGGCGCAGCAGTTGCCGCTCAATCCAGTCGTAACCAGTTTCACGCCCACACATGATGCTGTGATTGTGTCCTTGCTCACGCCGCTTGCGGTTCAGTTCAATCAACCGATGGATACGAACAGCGTGCAGATGGCGTTTTCCACCGTGCCGGCCG